>OLOQ01001312.1_pt1 | contig 24408 bp, 34 predicted proteins | sample 1673101 | NCBI WGS metagenome assembly OLOQ01 (sample SAMEA3136754, study PRJEB25190) | human gut metagenome | biome: human gut; feature: human-associated habitat; material: faeces | place: Austria | collected 2013 | reverse complement strand
ACCTGTCAAAGTTGCTAACTTTCAAAAAATATTTTTTCTGTGCCCGGTGCTTAGTAGATCACCGTCAAATCCTCCGCGTTGAAGAACCCCCGGCCATTTGCCCCAAGAACATCTACTTGGTTTGTTTCTCTGTCTATGCCACCCCAGTTTGTAGCGCCGAATATCATTACCACTTCACCGTCCGCCGCATTGTATTTTTTCCCGTCGCGGTCTACCGGGTAGTAGTCGCTGCGCTGGTGGTACACGGCAAGGCACGGGTTTCCAGTCCCTACATCGTTTGCGTTTGTAACCTCCCAATACGGTTCCGTTACAAAGTCCGTCACGGAAATATAAAATTGTTCTCCATTGTCCACCCGCTCCACCAAAAGAAATCCATGATAGCAACAAACCCCGCTTTGCCAGTCCGTCAACTCCTGCCCGATCACAGTGACCGGCGTTTTATGTTCCACCGTTCCAACCGGGTTAAAAAACTGCTTGTCTTTTTCGTAGGTAGTTGCATACCACGGTGCTGCAAGCCAGTTGTTTTCATAAGGGCTGTCTTTCGTCGAGTACGCATAGGAGTGTGTAACTGCAACATAGCCACTCATGCCAACATACTGTTCCTTTGTCGGGTGCGCCTCCCACTTGCCGTTGTGCCCACGGTTAAACGCGCTTAGTTTCAGCGGCTCTCCCTGCTGTTCTCCGCACCGGGCGCAGGTATATGGTGCCTCCAATGTCGGTGCAATCCAGTCATGCCCCAGCGGTTCCGTGTGGAAATTCACTCTGCCACAAAGCACACACTTTTCCCGCTCCGTGCAGGTAGCCTCACTCCACACATGATCTTCTGATTTCTTGCCCTCCGTTTTACCGCAAACCGTGCAGGTCTTTGGGGCAAGGCAGGTGGCCTCCTGCCAAGTATGGCCCAGCGGTTCGCCGTCCGTTTCACCGCAGGTCTTGCACACGCGCGGCGTTTCACAGGTCGCCGCCTCCCATTCGTGTTCGTGGTTGCTGGCTACACTCGCACTGCACCCGGCCACCGTCAGCCCCAGCGCCACCGCCAGCACCGCAACCAGCCATTGCCGCCCGCTTCTCCGTTCCTGCTGCTTTCTCATATTGCCCGGCCTCCGCTTCATATGTAAATCATTTTTACTTTTTTCTATGCTTTTTTATGTTTTGTAAATCTTTATTACAAGATTAAGCGTAAAAAATGCTATTGTCAAGTAAAGCGAGGTGAAAAGGTTTGAAGATTTACACATACGAGGGCAAGGCCAATATCTCCGGCGATAGAATCCACCAAGCCCGCACCGCGCAAAGGTTGTCGCAAGACGCACTGGCCGCCAAGTTACAGCTTGCCGGTCTGTCCATCGGGCGCGAGGCCGTCAGCCGCATAGAAACCGGTCTGCGCTTTGTAACCGATTATGAACTTGTCATATTTGCCCGCGTTCTCGGCGTGACCATTGAATGGCTCACCGGCGATATGCAGGATTGAAAAAGGCTTGCACAAACCTGTGCTTGCCTTTATTTTTTTTGCCCTCCACCGCGCCGCGCCGGGCAGCACCACCCCGGCTTTCCCGTTCCTGCACCGCTCCGGCTTTCCCTCTCCTGCGCCGCCTCCGGCTCTCCCGTGCCTGCCACCAAGCCCGCGCCCCGGCCCTCATTTCTGCCCAATTTTATTTTTTTGACCCCCCTCTACTTTTTCCGCCCGGCCCAAGGGGAAGTGAAAAAACGCCCTCATACCTACCCAACTTTTGCGCTCTCGAACCCGCAAAGCTAAATGTACGCGTGCGCAGTACCTACCGCGCACGGGCGGGCGCGGGTGCGTACAGGCGCGTTTAGTAATTACCGCGCGGGCGGTATAGTGCGCGGGCGTTTAGTATCTGCGCAGGCGGCGCGGGGGCGGGCGTTCCGCTGGTGATCGTCGGCGCGGCGGCCTGCCGGGCGGCAGTGCTGGCCGCTGGTGTTCCGCCGGGTGTTGTGTGTTTGGGTGTGGGCGGTGTGCTGGCTGTCGGTGTTGGGGCTGGTGCTGGTGTGGCGGTGGTGTGGTGCTGGCTGGTGAGCTGCTGCCCGGTGCTGCTGGTGGTGGGCGGCCTGCTGGCTGTTGGGGTGGTGTGAATAGTGGGAAAAAGAAAAGCCCTTGCAGGCGGTGAGCTTGCAGGGGCTTTTGTGCTGATCTGTTTTATTTTTCTTCATCGGCGGCGGGCTGGTCGATGGGCAGGCCGTCGCGCTCCATGCGTTCGGCGCAGGCCTGCAAGATGTACCCTTGCAGACTTTGTCCGGCCAGCTTGGCCGCCTGCCTGATCTGTTCGCCGCGTTCTTTCAGTGGCCTAATGCTGATATAATCGCATTTCTTGTTGTAATTATCGTTATTTTTTCGCTTATTCTCTGATACTGCCATCTGTTAGCCTCCTATTTTGGGGATAGTTTTATTATATATTATAAATCAAAAACACGCAACAGTGCAACTTGCACAAAGCACGCAACAGGATTTTGTGCAAAACGCAGAAAGCACGCAACAGGGCTTGACAAGCAACCCTGTTGCGTGCTACCATTCAGGCACAGCAAGCGACACGCAACAGGGTTGCAAGCTGAATACCCGGACAGGAGGAGAAAGGACACCATGAACGACACGACAGCAAAAGAGCTTGACCGGCTGGCCGATTGGCTCCGGGCGCAAGGCATGACACCGGCGCAGGTGCTTGACTGCCTGAAATACATTGCAGGCACGACACCGCCCACCGCAAGCGCAGGGAAATAAAAAAGGGGTTCAGCCCCGGCAAAAGCGCTGAACCCTTTTCACCCCTCGCAAGGGTGGCCGCACCTGTCAGCGGCTACCCCCATTTTATCAAAACATCCGGCCCGCTGCAAGCCCGCCGGGCCGATCTAATAAAAAATATTTTGGAGGTTTTCACCATGACTAACAACGAGATCATCATCAATCAGGCAATCGCACACGGCATTTACACCAAGGCAGAGGCGCAGGCCATCGTGGCCGCCAAGGGCTGCTTGCCCATTCACACCTTTGCAGAGTGGAAAAAGGCGGGCTACTCCGTCAAGCGCGGCGAACACGCCGCCATTACCTGCGATCTGTGGAAGTACACCGAGCGCCCCGGCAAGGCCGCCAAGGCCGCCCGCGCAGAGGCCGCCAAGGCCGGGCAGAACGGCCCCGACACCGACGCCCCCGACCCGCATTACTACATGGCCAAGGCGCACTTGTTCACTCTCGATCAGGTCAAGCCCGCCGGGCAGGACGACGCCCCCAAGCCCAAGACCCCGGAGGAGATCGCCGCCTATAACAAAAAGCTGGCCGACGAACGCAAGGCCCGCAAGGCAGCGCAGCAGGCCGCCGCAGCTCCCGCCCCTGCACAGCCCGCCGCCGAATGTGAGCAAATTTCCATGTTCTAACCCACACAACCCGCAAGGCCGACGCACAACGCGCCGCCGGTGCAAGCCCGGCCACCCTGCAAGGGGCGGGCGCTCATGGGTACACAAAACCACCCACACAAAACACAGCACAAAACAGGAGGCTTTCACAATGGCAACAACAGAACGCAAAATTCCCGGCACCTTTGCCCCGGTTCCCGGTGGCTACTCCCAGCAGATCGGCGCAAACACGGCGCTTTTCATCCCGGATTTTTCCGTTTCCCGCTACGACTCCAGCACCGGCGAGGTTTACGGCTACACCCCCCGATTATGACGCATTGGAGGCCGCCAAGACCCCCGCCGTGCAGGCCACCGCCCCCGGCGAGTATTCCTACTGCTACGAAATGCAGCAGGCCCCCACGGGCTGCGACTACGCCGCCGATCTTGCCTACTATGGCAAGCACTACTTTCTGCGCCCCCTGCGTGATGGCCTGCCCCCGCTCCACGGGCGTGGCATTACCTACGACGCAGAACAGGGCACCTACATGGTTACGCTCCGCGCCTATGACAAAATCAAGGCGCAGTACAAAATCAAGCGCGAAACTTGCCTTGATTGACCCGCAAGGCCGACGCATAACGCGCCGCCGGTGCAAGCCCGGCCACCCCTGCAAGGGGTGGGCGCTCATGGGTAACAAACACGATCACAAGCCCGGCACAAATTTACAACGCGCACCCATCGCCAACAATGGCCGCCAGCCCGCCGGGGCGCTGGCATAAGTCCAACGGGAGCCGGTACACCTCCCCACAAAACAGATTGTACCCGCCGCCGGGCGAACCCGGCACGGTTTACGGGCAGCTTATCACCACAAAAACAGGCCCCGCCCGCCCTGCGCAATGGGCACCGCCGCCGGGCATAAGACCACACGGCAGCCCCCAGCGGCACAACGCCACGCCGGGCCAGTTGTAAAGCGGCCCGTCCCCATTACCCAAAACACAAAACAGGAGGCACACAAAATGCAATACTACGAAATCAACGAACAAACCGCCCGCCGTGCGAACGATGTTAATTCTATGAGCGACTACCGCCCCGGCAGCGCTACGGAAGAATACCGCGCCGCCGTGGACAAGGCCGCCGCACTGGTACAGGCACGAAAAGCCAAGATCAGCCCCTACTATCACGACAAGCTGGACGCCCTGCTTGACCGCTACGCCCGCCGCCTTGCCGACTACTACAACGCCTATTACCGCAACGAATCGGCCTGCCCCTCCATCCTCGTTTGCGGCGGCGGCAACTTCCCGGTACGCAAAAAGCAAAAGCAGAACGCCCGCCGCGATTCTCTTTGGCAGGAGTACAAGGAGATTGACGCTATCCTTGACAAAATCCGCAGCGTGGGCACCGGCGCGGTAGACCTGACCGACCCCCACGCCCGCGAACTGCTCCAAGACCGCCTGCAGCAGGAACAAAACGCCCTTGATTATTGCAAGGCCGCCAATGCCTACTACCGCAAGCACAAAACCCTGCGCGGCTATGCCAGCCTGACCGACGAACAGGCCGACGCGATCACCGACCCCGAAGCCTTTTCCATCAAACTGTACGGCAAGCCCTACGGGGATTTTGAGCTGTCCAGCCTGCGCGGCAAGATCAAGCGCGTACAAGCCCGCCTTGCCGATCTGGACAAACTGCAAGCCGCCGCCCAGCAGCCCGACAGCACTACGAAATTTGACGGCGGCGAGATCGTGCGCAATGCCGAAGAAAACCGCCTGCAAATCCTGTTCGACGAAATCCCCGACGCAGACACCCGCGATGCTCTCAAATCCAACGGTTTTCGCTGGTCGCCCCGCAACAAAGCATGGCAGCGCCAGCTAACACAAAATGCCGAATACGCCGCCCGCCGGGTGCTTGGCCTGTAAATTGTGCCCCGGATAACAACCCCAAAGCAAAAACACCGCGCCGCCCCGGTTCACCGCCGGGGCATTGCGTGGTATAATAGACCCATCACAAAACACGAAACGAAAGGGTGCAACGCATGAATAACGAAAACATGGCCGTTTATCCGCCTTACCGTCTTGTTGCCCAGTTTGCCGACGGTGCCCGCCTGCTGTTCGACGGTCTGACCGAAGCGCAGGCACAGCAAAGCATGGAGGCCGCCCAAGCCCAACACGGGGATATTGCATGGTATGACGGCGTGACCGATCTGCACTACGAAAACGGCAAATATTATAAGCTCATACCCCCGCCGCCGGAAGTGGCCTTGATTGGCCTCACAGAATACACCGGCCCGCTGGATGAAAACGGCCTGCCCCCGTCCTTGACCGGCAACCCGCCCGCCAATCACGAAAATGACCGACGATCACAAATAACCCCACCCCGGGCACAAAACTGCCCGCCCCGGGCACAAAACCTGCGCAAACAGCAACACCCCCAGCCAAGGCCACACGGCCCGCCGGGGGTGTTTTCCTGTTGTTTTTTGCCTGAAATCGCTGTATTATAGGCATTGCACAAAATAATTTTGGAGGTTTAGCTATTATGTAGATTTATCGCTCACCAGTTGGCATTTTGAAGATCGTGCGCCAGCCTGACGGTACTTTCGGCCTGTGCCATAACGAAACAGTTTGGGAGGCTTGCGACACGCCGCAGGCAGAAGCCGACAATGTTTTCAGTCATGTGACGGGCTGTGACGAATGGGATTCATGCCCCGATGCTGGCCCCTCCGATCTGTCCGAATGGGAATACATTCCCTCGTAAGTTTCCGCCAGCTCTGCGGCCATGCGCCGCCCATCAATGGTGCTTACCTTGTTCTTGTGCAAAAGCCGGGTAAGCGCCGTTTCTATTTGTTCCTCGGTTTCCAAATGCGGGTACGCCTCCAAAAACGCCTCGCTTTCCAGCAAATCCGCCGCCACGCGCATGACCAAGCGCCGTTTCAGTTCGGGGGTTTTACGCAGCCCCTCCAAAAGCTGCTCCTCGCTCATGGTTTCACCGTGGGTCAAAATATCCTCGTTCATATCCCGCCTCATTTCTGCCCGGTTCACCGCCGGGCGTTTTTTCGTTGTTGATGATCTTCCAGTTTTTCCGCAGAGCGGCCAGCGTGGAATACGGGCAAAAGCCTTGCCCCTGCACATCCCGCACACACAAACACCCGCTCCGCCCGGCGCTGATCTCGATTTCATAGTATTTCTCACTGACAAACCCGCAAGAGGTCTGCCCCACAAACTGCGCCGTCACGATCTGCGCCATGCTTACCCCTCCGCCGATTCCCGCAGCCAATCCAAGCAGCACGCTATGCAGGTTATAACATCGCCGCAGTTTTTGCATTTATTGCCGTCGTCACGCGGGCACATGATGATAAATGCCAGCGCCTCGTCGTCCATTTCTCTAATTTTGTCCGCATGGGTAAAAACCACATCCGGGCAATACTTCTTTCGTGCCTCTTGGCAAGCCTTGCCGCCGTAGTCCAGCAGGCAACCGGGCACCCTGCACCTGTCACACAGTTTCACTTTTCATTTCTCCGTTTCATCCAGCGCCGCAGCGGGCGCACCACAAAGCAGTCTGCCGCAACGCGGGCAATCGTCTGCCAACTTTGCGCCTCCAAAAGACGCCTCGTGCCCTCTAACGGTGGCTTTCGTCCGCCTTGCAGCTCAATTTCTGCCACGATACGCCGGGCAATCACCCTGCTTACAAGCCTTTTCACAAAAACGCGCCTCCTTTGCCCGGTTCGCCGCCGGGTCTTTATGTTTCTATCCAGTAGTCCATCAACGACCACCCGCCGTTGCTGTGTACACGCTTTATTTTCTTACGGGCGATTTTCTCCGGCACAGTGCTTTTCAGGTTTCCATATTGATACTCAATCTTCACCTGCGCCTCGTACCACTTTTGCCCGGCCCTTTGGATGTAGAAAAAGCCCCATTCGCACGGATTTCTTTCCAAAACGGCTTTTACAAACTCCTGCACCGTCCATTCTCCGCGCAGCTCCACAGCATACGAACAGCAGCAGTCGCCATACGGCCCGCCGGTGCAAACCAGCTTAAAATCCCGCTCTGCTTTCACGCCTCATTCCTCCTATTCGCAAATTGTTTTTCCGGCGGCTTTTCCCGATCAGCGGAAAATGTTCCGCCCGCCGGGTGAAATCTTTTGACCAAAACACTTTTTCGGCCAGTTTTCCCGCCGTGTTTTCCGCTCCAAAAGAGAGGTTTTTACACGCAAAAAATCCCGCCGGGGCATGGGCGTTTTTTACGGGATTTTCCCCGGCGCATATTATGTACGCGCGCGCGTGGCCCGCTCGGCCAACTCGTCCACCATCGGCACTTCTTCCAGCCCCTCGCCCAGCCGTTCCACGGCCCTGCCGTGCCAGTTCCGCGCCGTGCTGTCCGGCACACCCAGCTTGCCGGAAATTTTTGTCCAACTGTACCCACGAATCAGCCGCATGATTATGACCGACTTGTACTTACCGTTCACCGCGTCCAGTGCGCCCCGGATGTTGGCCGCGTCGCCCTCTAAGACCGCTACCTGTACGCCGATTTCCTGCAAGCGGTTTTTCACGCCGTTTTCGATCACGCGCACGGCCAGCGCCTCGGTGGGGTTGCCGGGTGCCGAACTATGCGGCATACCGTCCATAGCAAGGCCGCCCAAGCCGTTGTATTCATCTTCCAGCGCGTCACGCTCCCGTTTAAGCAGCTTGATAGCCTCCGGGATTCCCCCGTAATATTTGACGATATGCTTTACCGTTTCGCTCCGCATACCCAGCACCTCCATTGCCTGTAAATCAGAACAGTGTCTTGCCGGAAATCGGCTCCGTTGCTCCGCTGGTGTCCACCTCCACCGTGTCGTGAATGATCTGCCCGATTTTCCGTGCCAGCACCGCGTACCCGTAATACTCGCCGTCCTTGGTACACTCGCCAAACTGGCGGAAATTGCCCTCGGTTTCGGCTGCCACCACAGCCACGCGGTCAGCGCCAAAGCCCAGCGCCTTGTGCATAGCCTGCACATAGATTTTCATAACCGTGTCCGCCGCCTCGCGCCGGGCGGCCAGCTGCACGGCCTCCCGCTCCGTCTTGGGGGCAGACAGCGCAGGCAACAAAAACGGTGGCATGAACCACCACACCGCAGCTTCCAGCGTTGCTTTTGCCCGTTCCTCTCCGCGCACCTGCTTTTCCAACGCATACTTGGCCGAAATCTCGTTGGCGCAGTCCACGACGCGCTGCAAGCGCATTTCACCAATGCCGTATTTGTCATAGATCGCCGCCAAAATGCACAGCACCAGCACATTTGCCGTTGCCTCCCGGTGATCGTCCAGCCGTTCGGCCTCGGTCTTGCCGGTACGCAAAAAGCGCCGCTGTACCTGCATGGCCGCGTTCCGGGCGTAGTAACTCGGTGTGGTATGCCGTCTTTTCATCCCAAAGCCTCCTGTTTTTCCACTTCCCGCCCACAAAGCGGGCAAAAATCAATACACAGCACATTCAGCCCGCCGCCGTCGTGCAGGGTGTCGGTGCAAAGGCGCGGGTTGCCGTCCTCGCCCCACTCCACCCAAAACAACATACCGCTGGTGGTTTCCATACGCTGGTGCCGCTCACACAGCGGGCACGGGCGCTTTTCTTTGCTTTTCATGGATTCATCCCTCCTTTGCCAGCTCTCGCCAGCGTTTCAAGTCGTCTTTGTCCTCGGCGGTGATAATCTCGGTGAACTTCCACCCCGCCGGGCGGGCGATCTGTTCCAAGAACACCCGCCTCCGCACAGGGTAGTCACGCTGCATACGCCGAACAAACTTACTCTTGATCTCCACGATCTCAACGGTGCCGTCGGCGTATTTCAGCCGAAAGTCTGCCGTGTAGCGTATGGGGCGCAGCTTCATGGTACCGTATTCACCCGCCGGGAACAGCGGGAACGCGGGGTGCTGTTCACACTCCACGATCTCGCCCCGCGCCATCTTTGGCAGTACGGTTCCCGTGTAAAATTCATACTCGCCCCGGCTATCAAAATCCCTGCCTGCTGCCTTGGCCTGTTTCACCGCTTCGGTCATCGGGTCAGCGGCGCGGCGTTTCCGGGCGGCAAGCTGCTGTTCAGCCTGCGCACGGTAGCGCGGTGGCAGGTCGTCCAACTCCATGTTCATTGCTGCGCGTTCTCTTTCTGTTCTGCCCGCATATCGGCAGCATGGAGTGCATAGACAAGCGGCGTTGCGGCCATAGCGGCGGACAACACCTTGCTCCCGCCCTTGGCAGCGTTGTCATACGCGCCCATGTGCCAACGGATAGCCAGCGCCTCGGCGTCGGTCAGCGGCATAAAGCGCTGCGCCAAAAAGGCAGACTTCTCCCCGTGACCGAACGGGAATTTTTCGCGCACGGTATAGCAGGGCACAGTTTCCCACTCACCGTCGCTATTCTTCTGATTTTTGGTGCTTTGGGCATAGAGATTCGCCTTGCAAATGTCATGCAGCAGCGCAACAACGGCATAGGTTTCCGCCGTGGGCACACCCGGCACCCGCCCCGCGCCGATCAGCTCATAGTACACATTCAGGCTATGCTCCACCAGCCCGCCGGGGTAGCTGCCGTGGTAGTGGGTGCTGGCCGGTGCCTCGAAAAAGTCCGTGCTTTCCAGCCATTCCAGCAGCTCCGCCGCGCCCGGTCTGTGAATCTGTGAGGTGAAAATCTCAATAAAGCGTTCCTTGTTGTCCATAGTCGTTACCTCCCAACTTCTGCAATCCCGTACACGCTGTCAACCTCCTGCTTGGTAATATTCCGGCGTTTCAGCATGGCGGTGATTTCCTGTTTCTGTTCTTGGTAGACATCTTCATACACAAAGAAATAGCGCAGCTCCGGGTTGAACATTGACCGCAGGCTCAAACGCACAACCGTGTGTTCGTCAATCTCCATCGGAACCACATACACGGCAATTTGCCCGGTCTGCCTGTTGACCTCCCGGCAAATCACGATAGCTTTTTTCATGCGCAGCATAGACCCATGCCCTTTCTTACCTGTTCATTCTCGGCGTGACCTTGCGCCCCGGTGTGCCGTGCCAGCACTCCGCCCGGCGCATAATCACGGTGGTGTGCCTCCACCCGGCGTTGCTTACCCTCGTTTCCACCCGGTTCAGGGTGTAGCCGGGGTATTTCCGCTCCCAGTACGCCACATCGTCGATGTACAGGGTGCTTGCCTCGTCCAACTTCTTGCGGCTCCACTTGGTATCGTTTGGCGGTGGTGTTTTCGGCTTTTCAAGGCCACGGCTCTGCCGCCAGCTCCGGGCGCACCGCTTGTTCTTGCTGATATACCGCACAAGGCTTTCAACGCTGCCGTGGTCAACATCCAAGTATTCACACCGGGTAAAGCCGATCTGCCCGGCCTTGTCTGCCCATAGCTGTTCCAGCACATCACGGGTCAGGCCGTCGGTGTGCTGTATGATCGCATGATGGTGGTGCCGTCCGCAGGCCGTGCCATCCTCCTGCACAGTGCAATACTCGGTGGCCGCAACCCACTTGGGGCGCTGTACGCCGTTCTTATCGCACCAACGGTACAAGCGCTTTATGTAGTTCGTCAAATCGCGGTCAGCCTTGTTGGTGTCGCCCGGCTCCGGGTGGTGGTCGTCGTCATAGGTGCCCGTCCACGAAAAATCCCCCTTGCCGAAGTTGGCATTGACAAGCTGTACATGGTAGCGCTTGGCCCTGTTGTCGTTGTAGGTCTGCTGTGCAAGGGTGCTGGCCTCCTTGCGCTTGGCACGGCGGCCTGCTTTGTGCTGTTTCGGGGTCACGGGGTATAGATCAACCTCCATGTAGGGGGCAGTGGCATAACTCTTGCCGCAGATGTGCTTTTGCTCTCTGTAATAGATCGACTTCACAGCTTTTGCCCCTCTCCCAAGGTGGTTACTTCCCATGCGGGGGCTACACCCCCGCACCCCTGTATTATTTTCTTTTTGCTGGAATACCACACTCTGCTCCGCAGGCAAGGGGGAAACACCGGGCGGCTCTCTTTCCGTCCTGCTGTTGGTCAGGCGGTGCCCGCCGCCCTCGTTTCCCCCTTGACCCCTTTCCCCGGCATTTCTGCCGTGGTGCTTAACTTACTACTGGTATACCAGCCCCAAACCGCCCAAGGCGGTATTTTTTTAGCCCGCCGCAGCGCGGCAAGGCTAAAAAATCAAGCAGCCGGGCGGGGCACAATCCCGCTCCGCGCCCGGCCTGCAACGCCTATTCTGTTTTTTCCCTCAATAGGGCTTGCCGATGTAATCAAGGATTTTGCCAAGGCCAAGGCCCGTTTTATCCGGCTTTAACTCGCCGTTTTCAAAGTGCCCGCCGTATATGCAGTATTTGTACTGCGCTGGGTGTGTCTGCTTCATGCGCTGGAACCTGTTCGGCTCCTTGTCGCTCATAATCCCGAACATACAGTACATACAACCTGTTCTGTCGCAGCCCGTCGTAGTCAATTTCGGCGGGAACTCCTCGTCGAACATCTGCAACTGCATATTTTCTTCCACGATCTCGCCGTACACCGGCGCATAGGGTATGCCGGTCTGTTTCAGGTATTGCAGCACATCTTGCTCTGTCCAAAATGACATCGGCTTTGACATGGGCCGTTCTGAATCGAACGAATTACAGCCGTACCGCAGCCACGATGCTTGCCGCTGTTCCGATTCCTCGGTCATAGTGGCAACTATCGGCTTGCGCCCGGTTTCCTTTTCGTACTTCTTGGCTGGGCCTTTCTTCATAACATCACAACATAATTGCGAAGTTGAAAACGGTGCCTCGACCATGAACTTGTACTTCTTGTAGCGTTCCTTGAATTTGCTTGGCTTTCCGCACTTGTCCAGCCCGTCCAGCCGGTTTAGTGCCCATTGTGAACCGTGCCGGGCGTAGTAGATCACCTTTGCAACCTCTTTCCCGATCACCGGGTAGCCGTATTTTGTCAGCACTTCCGGGAAAGTCAGCTCCGGCGTCAGCACTTTAAGGTCAACGGGGATTTCATACTGCCTTTCCAGCCACTTTGCAAAATACTTTACGAACTTCTAGATTTCCGGGTATTCAAGCCCCGTGTTCACAAACACCAAATGGAGCGGTTCTTTTCGGTTCGGGCACCAAAAGGCTTGATACGCTCTCGCCGTCAAGTCCGCCAAAACCGTGCTGTCCTTTCCGCCGCTGAATGAAATGTACACATTCCAGTCATACCGGCCTATCCACTCAATGATTCTTGTTTGCGTTACTTGAATTTTCCGTTGAAGTGACCACGCCCGCATAGTTTCCAAGTCCTGCTTTGTGTACTTGGTTTCACTCTGCATGGCCGCCCTCCATCCCGATCTGCTCCGCGCCCTCGTCCTGCTTGTCCGGGTCTGTTGCGTCCAAAGCCTGTTTCTGCTCCCGCATATACTGGCTCACGCAGGCGCTTTCAAACTCGCTCAAATCCTCCAAGAACTGCTTGGTTATGATCTTCAAGGGCACAAACCCGGCCAGCACCTCAAACCCATCTTTGATAACCACATACGGCGCACCGCCAGCAGTCTTGCGCACAACGGTCTGTATGTAGTCGCTGGTCTTGACCACATCGGCAATCGGTGCAACCAGCGCCGCGTCGTAGAAGATCAGTTCTCCACCATTGCCGTACACAAGGCCAACCAGCCCCATGCCCTTGTAGAACATTTCCAGCGGCCCCCGCCGCGCCTCCTGCTCCGTCGGGTCTGTTTCTGTCAGGTTCATGCCAAAGTCTGCCCCGGCGTGTGCGGTGTATTTTTCGTCAAAGAACATCTTCTCCCACGCCTTGCTGTCAATGTCCAGCACCGCGCCTGCCTGTTCCTTGCCCTCCATGTAGGGCAACTCCGTGGCGTTGTACAGCGCCAAACGGGTGCCCAGCCAAATACCGCTGTCGTCCGCATGAATTACCACGCAGTAACTTTCGCTCTTGGCTCGTTTCACAAACTTGCTCAACTTCATAGCCCGGCTCCTTTCAGCCCAGCAGGCACAGCGCACACAGCTTGATAATTGCCAGCGGCCCCAGCACGGCGGCGATTGCCCACGCAATGCAGGCAAAAATCACCAGCAGGCCAACCAGCGCAGCGAGAATAGCTTTCAAAACTTCCATAGTGCCCTCATTTCTCCGCCGCGCTATCGCTTGGCGGTCAGTGTTTCAGTGTCCGGCGTTTCAGTGCTTCTTGAAATAAGCGGAACGGCCCCCGACGCTGCCGTTGGCATGGGAGCGCGGGTGGTCCAGGCTGGAACCGAACACCCCAGCGCCGCCGCCACTGCCCCAGTTGCCACCGCGAATCAGTATGTATTCGCCCTCGGTGCTGTCCACATAGCACCCGGCCTTTTCCTCCCCGGCAAACAGGGCCAGCGCCCGCAGTTGCTCACTGTCGCAGTTCATCCGCACATTCCCCCACACGCAGCCGCAGTAGTCACGGTGAATGCTCGGATAGGTGTTAAAGGTAATCTTGTTATCTTCCACCGCAACATACAGCGGGTGGCCCTCCGCATCTGTGATCGGTTTCCATCCGTCGCCGCACTCTGTCAAATCCGTTTCGGGCAGGGCCGCGTCGTTGTTCTCCGCCGCCCACAGCGCCCCGTCGCGGATTCTCACACCACGGGCAAACTCCCAAATGTTGCCGCAAAGATCATGTACACCGCTGGCCGTGTGGTCGTGCGTCCAAGTAGCCGGGCCGCTGCCGGTCAGCGTCTTGTAGCTGTCCTCAATGATAATGCCCTGTTCCTTGTCGTCACCGTGCCAGTGGGAACAATTCGTGTTTCCGTGTGGCAGGGTGCCCAGTTTCAGGCTGGTGTCAGCCAGCAAGCCCCACTCCGCCGCCGTCAGGCAGTGCCAACCCTCGCCCTTGGAGAAACACGCCTGCGCGAAATCCTCCATCGTGATATTCGTGACCGGCTCCTGCAAGGGCAGGCTGTACGGCTTGCCGTTAATCATGGTGTTTTCGTAGACGGAAATATAAATTTCGTCGTACACCTCGCCGCCGATGATGAACGCCGGGTGTACCGCGTCACTGCCGCCGAAAAGCTCCTTGTTAGTCACGCGGCGGAACCTGTGCATGATGGATGGAATACCGGCGTTGTCGTAAATCGCCACCACATCATGCTCCACGCCCGGCGCGGTCTGCTCCCTGCGGCGCAGCTCCTCGTCGTTGCTCAGGATTTCCCGCTTGATCTCCTCCGGCGCGTCGCTCAAATCCTCGGAACATCCGCAGTTTTCGGCGCAGCGCTCCGCGTCCTGCTGCACATAGCCCAAAAAGGCGGCGGCCTGCCTGCCCACAAACTCGCTCTTGCCCTCTGCGGCCATGCTAAGACCAAAGTAGTTGCACAGAATCTTTGCCATTTTCTTTATCTCCTTTCGCCCACGGTAACATAGGCGGTTTTTCTGCTGTTCAGCTCCAAATCCACCGGCGCTTTGCAGGCAAGGCAGGTATGTGTCACCCGGTCAGCGGTCAGGTTTGTTTTGTAGCTGAAGCTCTTGCCGCACTTGCAGTGCATAAACAGCGGGCGCAGCTTTTCCAGCGGCGTTTCGTGACCGCACTCGCCGCACTTGTACCCGTATGTTTCATGCTTGGCGCAAAACGCCTTGATCGCGCCGCACTCCTCGCACTGCACAATCAAAAAGCCCCTGTACGGCCCTTGGTCTGCGTCCGGGTCGGCGCTTTTCCAAGTGTCACGGGCACCAAACATCCGCTCCACGCGGCTGCCGCGCCCGTCCTCTCGGTGTGGTGCGGCTCGGCGCTCCGTGTTGGCCGGGCTGTTCTCGCCGTTCAGCGGCACCACCTGCCCGGTGGCGGTGTCCTCCAAGAATACCTTGCCGCCCTGCACATACGCCCGGAACGCGCCGCGCTGGCACATCCGGCGTACATCCGAAATACTGGTACTTTCCATTGTCTTGCCTCCTGTGTTTATGTTAGATGGAACAGGCTTGTTTGGCTGGTGTAGTCCAAAAAGCGCTGTTCCTCTGCAGCGTAATAGATCGGGTCGATCTCAAACCCGATAAAATCCACCCCCGCCTCGTAAGCGGCAATTCTGCTGCTCCCGCTCCCCAAGTGTGTGTCCAGCACCCGGCACCCCGGCGCGGCGTAGTTCTGAAAAATCCAGTCATACAGCGCCACCGGCTTTTGCGTCGGGTGGATTCTCTGCTCGTTCAGCTTTTTGTTTCCCTGCATGATATGCCCCTCGGCAACGCTCTTGCCTTGCAGCATACCGTTCCACATGAACCTGAACAGGCGCACGGTGTTGAATAGGTCAGTTGCGGCCAGCTCACAGTCTGAAAAGCTGGTGCCTTTCTTGCACTTGTCCCACACGATTCTGCCGGGCGCAAATTCATAGCTGAAATAGTTGCAGCCCCATACAATGTAATGCTTGGCTACCCTGCGTAACTCGTCAAAGTATGCCTGCCCCGGTATCTCCCACACAGGCGATACCGGGTAGTCGCGGTATACGCCGATCTTGCTAACCTTGCTGCCGTAATAGCCCCGGCGTTCCGGCCCGCTGAAATACGGCGGGTCAACCACCGCAAGATCAAAGAACCCGTCCGGGAATTGTGCCATGCCTTTCATGCAATCCATGTTGTAGCACTGGTTTAGTTCAAGCATTGATGATCTCCGTTGTAGATAACGACCATCGACGGAAACGGTGCAGGCGGGAACCTGTTCCCGTCCTCGTCCTCAAAGTGCAGTCGTCCGCGCAAAAAGCGGATTTCTGCTTTTCCGTATATGTAGTCGTGGAAGTAGGCCGTGTCTGTCCTTGCTGGTATCAGCAGAACAACCGTTGTTCCAGCCTGCGCCTCCTCATAGGCTTTGCGCACCCACGCGCCCAGTGCCCGGCCATACGGCGGGTTGCAAAACACGCTGCCCCCCCCCGATATTCCACGGGGCGGTCAGTCCGTCGGTTTTCGAGGTGTAGAAGTTCTTGCATTTTGCACTTTTTTCTGTGGCCGCCGCGTCTAAAGTGAAATGAAACTCCTCGTTCAGGGTGTCGAAAAAGCCCTGCGGTGTGCAGTAGTCCATTTTCTTACTGCTCAAAAGTGCGCTGTTCATCTTCCGTTCCTTTCATGGCGCGGCATTTTCACCGGCACAGCGTCCGGCCCAACTGCCCAAACTTCCACATCGTCGATGATTTCCAACCAGTCGCAGCCCCAATACTCCGCCGCGTTCAGCATGGCAGCATAGTTGGAGGTGTGTGGCACGATCACTTCACCAAATCGCGGATGAACCACCCGCGGACAAGTCTTTGCTTTCCAGCGGCTTTCCCGTGCCCGCCGGGCGGCAAGGGTCATGTCCTTATATGGATTCACGCAGCCACTCCGCCTTGTCGGCCTGCCCGTAAAACCCGTGGGCCAGCCACACGCCGAAAACGAACAGGAACAGCCCGGCCAAGCCATAACCGATGATCTGCCCGATCTCGCACATACCGCCAGCGCCCAGCAGCATAAGGAACCCCAGCATGGCAAGCACGGCACCGACGCGCTCCTGCAGGCGGGTCAGCTTGCGGGCGCGGGCGGTGGCATTTTTCCGCCGGGCCATTTCCTTTTTGTACTGCTCCGGGGTATAGGCTCTAATGATTTGCCCCGCCGGGCTGGTCTTGATCTCAATGTACCGCACTTCCACTTTTGACTTCCTCCTTTAATGCCGCTCCTGCAACTCCTGCCGCCGGGCGTAGATTTTACTTTGTGCCAGTTCTGCACTGTAACTGCCGCGTCCGTTCTTGTCCATCTTCCCTGTGTCACCTCGCGCCCGCTCATGGTAGACCGTCGCCAAACTAACACCCAGCTTTGCAGCAATGTCGTTCATGTGCCAACCTTGGATGTAGAGCTTCTCCATTTCTTGGCGGTCACTGTAACTTAAATGCTTATACTTCATGGTGTCGTCCTCCCTCCTTGCTGTTTTTTGGGTAAAAAAAATAAGTGCGGAAGAAGTTTTTCAACTTCTTTCGCACTTATTCTAATATCTCGGCTATTTTCGTTACAATAGTTTGCCATCCTCCAAATTTGTGCCCTGCACGATGATCTCATCATAGAGGCGCACCTCATTTGCACTGCCGAGCTTGCCGTCCTCCGGGACAAGAATATAGCTGTCGTTCTCATACAGCGTTGTGATCTTCAAAAAGCGCTGCAGGTTGCCGTACTTGACATAGACACCGCGCTGGCCGTTCACGATATGCAGCGCCGCCTTGTCGATGCGGATGCCCTCGTAGGTTTTTAAATCGACCTGCACGGTCTCGCAGCCCAGGCCCAGGACCTCGGCGCTGATGGTCTGGCATTGCAGCACGATCTTGGCAATGCCGTTGTCCTTGTCCTCGGTGACTTCCTCCACCGTAGCGGAAAGCGGGGTGTTCTGCTTGCCGGGTACGCTGATTTTCACCGTGGACAGACCGTCGAACCGTGCGGCGGTATCCAAATCGCAGACCGCGTAGAATTTCCAGCTGAAGCCCGTCGCGATCTGTCCGGCGCGGTTTGTATCCGCTGCCGGGAAGCCGTCTGCCAGCATTTTTTGCAGCGTGGCCGGGTCGGCATCGGCCAGCGCCCGGCAGTCCGTCCGGATGGAGGGCGAGGCCTCCGTGCGGCTGAAATAGCCGTTCGTTGTGGCGGTGACGGTCTGCAGCGTGTCGAGCTGTGCCTTGATGCCGTCGTACTCGGTCTGCAGCGCTGCGATGGACTGGGAGAAATCCGCCGTCTGCCCGGTGCTGATCTGCAGACGGTTCTGGGCCAGCAGAAAGCTGTCCTGCGCGTCGGAGATGCCGGTATACTGGGCAGTGTCCAGCTTATCCAGCAGGTTGTACAACGCCTGCTTCGTCTGGTTTGTCAGCACCGAAAGCTCACTGCCGGCAGAATTCTGCGACTTCGTAAGCAGCGTGATGGAGCGCTCGAGCCGGTCCAGACGCTCACGCTGCAGGCCCTGGGTGTCATCGGTGTAGCATTCGGCTACCACCGTGCCGTTCGTCACGCGCTCGCCATCCTGCACAAGATAGCCGAGATTGCCGCTGCCCGGCACATCCACAGCGTCAAACGCCACAACGCCGGTCAGGTTCAGGCTTTCGGCCAGCGTGTAGCGGATGGCGGTCTCGGTCTTGTAGGACCGATGGAAGATCAGCACGAATTGGACGGCAACATACAGCAGGAAGAGTGCCAGTGCCAGCAGGCCCAGCGCGTGTAAAAGTTTTTTTGCCAGCGGGCGGTCCTGCCGGTTGCTCACGGTGCACCCTCCTTTCCGTTATTCCTCGTTGTGCAAAAAGGCCCGTACCAGCGTGCAGGCGCGCTCGGTGACATCCTCCTCATCCAGATAGAGCCACACCGCGTCGTTCTGGCGGCGGAACCAGGTCAGCTGGCGCTTGGCGTAGTTGCGCGTTGCCTGCTTGAGACGCTCGGTGCATTCGGTCAGATTGGCCGTGCCCTCAAAGTACGGGAAGAATTCCTTGTAGCCGATGGCCTGCGCCGCCGTGCGGTAGGCATCGCGGTGGTCGTAGACCTGCCTTGCTTCGTCCAGCACACCGTTTTCGACCATTTCGTCCACGCGGCGGTCAATGCGGCTGTACAGCACTGCGCGGTCCCGGCAGGTCAGGCAGAGGCAGAGCGCATGGTAGGGTGCCTCGGCGGGCCTAGCCTCGCGGCGCTGGTCGCTCATGCGGCGGCCTGTGGCTTCAAACAGCTCCAGTGCGCGGATGACGCGCGGCAGGTTGTTGGGGTGGACCTGAATGGCGTAGTCGGAGTCGATCCTTTGCAGCTCGGCGTAAAGTGCCGCGCCGCCCTCGGTGTCCGCCCGCGCCTGTAATCGGGCGCGGATGGCGGGGTCGGTCTTTTCCGGGGCAAACGCCATGCCGTTCAAAAGGCTGGTGATATACAGCCCCGTGCCGCCCACGACGAGGGGCAGTCTGCCGCGGGCCGTGATGTCTCGTATCAGCGGGTCTGCGGCGGCGGTGAAGTCCGCCACGCTGTAGGGGGTCTCCGGCGAAAGAAAGTCCAAAAGATAATGCGGTATCCCCTGCCGCTCCTCCGCGCTCGGCTTCGCCGTGCCTACGTCGAGATTTTTGTAAATCTGCATCGAGTCGGCATTGATGATCTCGCCGTCAAAGGCTCTGGCCAGCGCGACGGAAAGTGCGGTCTTGCCGCTGGCCGTCGGCCCGCCGACAGCGACGACGCGGGTTTTAGACAAGTCGGCCAAACTGCTTTTCCAGCTCCTTCCGGGTGATTTTCAATACGCAGGGCCGCCCGTGCGGGCAGAACGGCGGGACCGTGCCGTCCATGATGCGCTGGGCCAGCGCGAGCATCTCGGCGGCGTTCGTGCGGTCCCCCGCTTTGATGGCCGCGCGGCAGGCGACGGAATGCAGCACCCACTCGGTCTTTTCACGCAGGGCGTCGCGTCCGCCGTCGGCGAGCTTTGCCGCCAGCTCCACGATCATATCCTCTACATCGTCCACCGGCACGTCCGCGGGCACGGCGCGCACGACAACAGTCGAGCCGCCGAAGTCCTCGGCCTCGATGCCGGCATCGGTCAGAAGGTCAAGGTTCTGCAAAACGGCCTGTTTTTCCGCGGCGGTCAGATTGACCTGCACAGGGACAAGCAGCATCTGGGACGGCACGCTGCCGTAGTCCCTGGCCAGCTGCTCAAACAGAATGCGCTCATGCGCAGCGTGCTTGTCGATAAGGCAAAGCTCACTGCCGCGCTCGGTGATGATATAGGTCTTGAACACCTCGCCGACAAGGCGCAGCGGCTCACTTGCAGGCGGCGGGGTCAGCGTCGTCTGCTCGGGACGTGTGCTGACCATGTCGGGCAGGGCGCTTAAAGCATACGGGTCATTCCGAACGCAATCCGTCTCGTGGTCTGCTGCGGGGGCCTCGTCGGGCAGTTCCGGCAGGATGTCCAGCACCGTGTCATCGCTGACGGCGTGGGGCATCGGCTGCGGGGCGGGAATCGTTACGGACTCCGACGCGGGCGTTTCAACCGCCGTCACCGGCATGACCGGGGTCAGCGGTCTCGGTGCGGGTCCCGCCGTGTAGGCGGGCTTCGGGGACTGTGCCTCCAGCACGCCCGGGACAGGCTGTGTGCCCTGTGCATTCTGAACGCCCTGCGCCGTCGGCAGCGGGCGCGCAGGCACGGGCGCGGTCAGACCGTTCAAAGCGCGGTATTCTGCCGCGGACAGCGTCGTGAAGCCGCCCTTTTTCGGCTGGGTCGCAGCGGGCCGCGCGGCAGGTGCCGGGGCGGCGGGCTGCAGCACGGTCTGCCCGGGCTTTTCTTCGGGCGCGGTGTGCCCCATCTCAAAGCGGCACTCGCCGCTGCCGGGCGTTGCCAGCGCGGCGCGCACGGCGCGGTAGACAGCGTCAAAGACGTCACTCTCTTTCGCAAAGCGAATTTCGGTTTTCGCCGGGTGGACGTTGACATCGACCATGTCGGGCGGCAGCTCCAGCATGAGCACCGCGCCCGGGAACTTGCCCTGCATCATCGTGCCCTTGTAGGCGTTTTCGAGCGCCGCCATCATTGTGCGATTTTTGACGTAGCGGCCATTAACAAAGAAATGCTGCGCACCGCGGCTGGCGCGGCAGGCACGTGGCGGCGTGACCAGGCCGGTCACATGGTACAGCTCGCTGCCGCCGTCCACGGGCAGCAGGTCGCGGGCAAATTCACGGCCCAGGACCGCATAGACCGCACTGCGCAGGTCGCCGTCGCCGGGGGTCACATACTGCTGCTTGCCGTCGCGCAGATAGCGGAAGCTGATCTCCGGGTGGGACAGCGCCGCGTGCAGGACGGTCTCAGCCACAAACGTGCCCTCGCTGGCGTCTTTTTTCAAAAATTTCATGCGGGCGGGCGTGTTGTAAAACAAGTCACTGACCGTGATGGTCGTGCCGACGGGGCGTGCGCCGGGCTCCATCCCACGCTCCTCGCCGCCTTCGATGCGGTAGCAGCAGGCGTACTCGTCGGCCTCTGTGCGGGTCAGCACCTCGACGCGGGCAACGCTGGCAATGGAGGCAAGTGCCTCGCCGCGGAAGCCCAAGGTATGGATGTGCCCGAGGTCCTCCGCCGTCGCGATCTTGCTGGTGGCATGGCGGATAAACGCTTTATCGATATATTCCGCTTCTATGCCTGAACCGTTATCTACGATTTGCAGCTGCTGGATGCCGCCGCGCACCGCCGACAGTGTGATCTGCGTCGCGCCTGCGTCGATGGCATTTTCCAGCAGCTCCTTCGCCACGGAGGCGGGCCGTTCGACGACCTCGCCCGCCGCGATCAGCTCTGCGGTATGCTTGTCCAGTACACGAATTTCCGCCATGGTTTTCACCTGCCTTTAGTCTTTGTCCAATGTATTTTTCAGCTCGTACAGGAAGTTCAGCGCCTCCAGCGGGGTCAGTGTCTCAATGTCTACATTGTGGAGTTTTTCGACGACCTCGCTGGGTACGCTGGGGTTGTTGTAAGCCTCGACGGTGTCAAAATCGAGCTGCATCGTGTTATTGCGTCCCGGTGCGCTGGCCTCCAGCTGGCGCAGCACGGCGTGAGCACGCTTTGTCACGCTGCCGGGCAGACCCGCGAGCTTCGCGACCTCGATGCCGTAGCTGTCGTCGGCGGGGCCTGCCACAATGCGGCGCAAAAACGTGATGTCCTCGCCGCGCTTTTTGACGGCGATGTTATAGTTTTTGACGCCGTGAATATCCTGCTCCATGCTCGTCAGCTCGTGGTAGTGCGTGGCGAACAGCGTCTTGCAGCCGATGTTCTCGCAGATAAATTCTACCACACTGCGCGCAATGCTCATGCCGTCAAACGTCGAAGTGCCGCGGCCAATTTCATCCAAAATCACCAAGCTGTCCTTCGTCGCGTTTTTCAGGATCTCCGCAACCTCGGTCATCTCGACCATGAAGGTCGACTGCCCGGCGGCGAGGTCATCCGACGCACCGACGCGGGTGAAGATGGCATCCACCACGCCGATATGCGCCGCGGCTGCAGGCACAAAGCTGCCGATCTGCGCCATCAGGGCAATCAGCGCATTCTGGCGCATGTACGTAGATTTACCGGCCATGTTCGGGCCGGTGATGAGCAGCATCCGGTTCTCGTCCTCGTCGAGCATCGTATCGTTGGGCACAAACAGACTGCCCTTGAGCATCTGTTCAATGACCGGGTGGCGGCCCTCCTTGATCTCCATAACGCCGCTCTCATCCACGTTTGGCATGACGTAGTTGTTTTGCAGCGCCGCCTCGGCAAAGCCTGCCAGCACATCGAGCTGGGCCACAGCCGATGCCGTGCGCTGGATGCGGACGACCTCGGCGGAGATCGACGAAAGCAGGTCGGCAAACAGCTGGTGTTCCAGAACCAGCAGACGCTCGTTTGCGCCGAGGATCTTATTTTCCAGCTCCTTCAGCTCGGGCGTGATGTAGCGCTCACCCGTCGTCAGTGTCTGCTTGCGGGTGAAGGTATCGGGCACCGAGTCGGTGTAGGAGCGGCTGACCTCGATATAGTAGCCGAACACCTTGTTGAAGCCGATCTTCAGCTTAGGGATGCCGGTTTCCTCGCGGTAGCGGGCCTCAAGGTTTGACAGATACCCCTTGCCGCCGTGCATGATGTCGCGCAGCTCATCGACCTCGCTGTTGAAGCCCGCGCGGATAGCGCCGCCGTCCTTCATGTTGGCGGGCGGGTCATCCACAAGGGCGGTCTGGATGTTCTGCAAGACATCCTCGAGCAGGTCGATCTGGTCAGCCAGCTGCGTCAGCAGCGGCGCACCGCAGGCCGCAGCCTGGGCCTTGACCTGGGGCAGCATGGCGCAGGTATCCCCCAGTGCCTTGACCTCGCGCGGGGTGGCGGAGCCGTAGAGAATGCGGGTCGTCAGCCGCTCAATGTCAAAGACATGGCCGAGGGCTTCTTTCAAGTCGGCGCGGGCGATGCTGGCAGAATAGAGCGCCTGCACCGCACAGAGCCGCGCGTTGATGGCGTCGGCGTCCACAAGGGGCTGCTCGATCCAGGAGCGCAGCAGGCGCTTGCCCATCGAGGTTTCGGTCTTGTCGAGCACCCAGAGCAGCGTGCCGCGCTTCTCGCGCCCGCGCATCGTCTCGGTCAGTTCCAGATTCGCGCGGGTCACAGGCGACAGGCGCATATACTGTGCGTCGGCGTAGTTCTGCACGGTCTTGATGCGCTCAACGCCGTGCTTTTGGGTCTCGTGCAGGTAGTTGAGAAGCGCCGCCACAGCATACGGGACAAGCGCGTCCTTCTCATAGCCGAGGGTCGTGCGCCAGTCGGCGCCGAACTGGTCGGCCATGGTCTGCTCCATGACAGCGTCCTTAAAGCAGGCATCCTCGCGCAGCTCGACCAGGGCGTTCGTGTGCTGCTTGATGTAGGTCGTGACATCTTTAAAGTCAAGCATCGGCGGGCAGATCAAAATCTCGCTGGGCATATAGCGGCACAGCTCGGTGATGATAGCTCCGCCGATTTTTTCAGCGTTCAGCTCGGTGGCGTAGGCCTCGCCGGTGGAAACGTCCGCAAAGCAGACGCCCGCACGCCAGCGGCCGCGGGTGCGCTTGCAATAAATGCTCGCCAGATAGTTATTTTTATCCTCGGACAGCATGCTGCTTTCAATGACCGTGCCGGGCGTGACAACGCGGATGATGTCGCGCTTGACAAGACCCTTGGCGAGGGCAGGGTCCTCCATCTGCTCACAGATGGCGACCTTGTAACCCTTGGCGACCAGGCGCGCCATGTAAGTCTCGTAGGAGTGGAACGGCACGCCGCACATAGGGGCGCGTTCTTCCTTGCCGCAGTTTTTGCCGGTCAGCGTCAGCTCCAGCTCCCGCGAAGCCGTCAGCGCGTCGTCGTAGAACATTTCATAGAAGTCACCGACGCGGTAGAACAGAATCTCGTTGGGATGCTGTTTTTTGATTTCAAAATACTGCTGCATCATGGGCGATACTGCTTGCTCGGCCATGTTTCACACTCCTGTTGATTCTTGTTGGTATGTTGTTCTTGTAGGGGCGGATTCCATATCCGCCCGGAAGGTATGCGGCTGCGTACAGTGCTGCGGGCGCATATAGAATGCGCCCCTACGGCCTCTCTGCCCTGCGTCTCAAGCTTTAGTGGCAGCCGCCGCAGGTGGAGCAGCTGCCGGTGCAGCCGCCGGTGGGGGCCTGCACGGTCATGGGGTCGCC
>OLOQ01001308.1_pt1 | contig 24454 bp, 41 predicted proteins | sample 1673101 | NCBI WGS metagenome assembly OLOQ01 (sample SAMEA3136754, study PRJEB25190) | human gut metagenome | biome: human gut; feature: human-associated habitat; material: faeces | place: Austria | collected 2013 | reverse complement strand
TTTTTTATTCTATAATTTTAATAAATTCTAATGAAATTAATCTTTTTTAAACTTTTTTAAAAAATTTTATCTATTTTTGAAAAATATTCGTGTCTTTTTGCTCCTTTTCAGTCTTTTCAATACTTTGTGGCTTTTTGAATCTATAATCTTCATAAGGTGATTAATTTGAGAAAAATAAAAAAATATAAAAAGAGAAAAGGTACTAAAAAACAAATAGAAAAACTAAAAGCAATTAATAAATTTCAAGATGACATAGCTAAATGCTTTTTTGACCCAAAATATAAAAAGAACTAATTTTATTATCCAATAATAAATCATAGTTCTTATTTTTTATTTTCAATATAATATTTAATCATAGAAATAACATTTTTTTACTTAGTTTATCATAATCACCAATTCTTAATTTTTATTTATAAATATTTTTTCTTATTTACCATTTTATCTAATAATATATTTTACTAAATTGAGCGTAAATATATCTATTATATAATTTATTAAAAAAAGGCTCCCAATAGTGAGAGCCTTTTTATAGGGAAAGAAATATTTGTTTAGTTACTTAATAATTTAATTAATAGCTTAATGTATATACTTCCCCATTAAAAGCAAGGGTTGTACTTGGATCATTCGGTATAATCATTAAGTTATAATTTCCAGCAGGTAACTTTGCTGTTCTAAATAATACACTATGTCCTCTGCCATCTATAACTGAACTTCCATCTATGTAAACACCAGAAATTCCATTTTTTTTCTGCAAAACATAGGTTAAAGAACCAGATTGTCCATTTGCATACTTGGCTGCATACATAAACTTCAATTGACACGATTTATTAACATTAAAGTCAAAGCCAAAAGCTCCTACATGTGAGCCAGCTGGAAACTTGTAAAATGTGTGATAAGAACCATATGTAGTTACTTCACCATTACTTTCAATAGCCTCAAAGTTATCTGTTGCAGATGCAGCATAAACAGTATCTGTTTTATTTCCTAAAGTTGTACAACATACTATTAATGCTAAAGCACATATTTAAGATACAACTTTTCTACTCCGATTAAATAATAATTTCAACATATTTGAACCTCCATATCTAATGTATTCTTTCCCTATTATTAAAAGATATCGCTAAAGCGAAATCAATTAATTATAAATTATTTGTTAATTATAATATATTATAGCTAAAATTTCAATCCCGTTTATATGCTATTTTATTACATTTGTTGAAAATACAGCGACACTTGTTTTTATAACATTTATCCCCAAAAATATAACATTTATGTTTTTTTATTAATCGCATACATTAAATAATTATCTTTTTATTGCAAATGTTTTCTTATAGTTATATACTTTTGGATAAGAAAGGGGGATGAAAATGAATATTAAAATAAACACAAAATTTTCAGACAAATTAAATAAAGATGAATATGAAATAACAATAACGGCATCAGAAATGACTCCAGAATTATCTGTAATTATAAATAATATCCAAAACTTATCAAACAAAAAAATTTCAATAATAACTGCTGAAAAAGATAACAAAATATATTTATTGGAAACTGAAAAAATTGAAAAATTTTATACAAAAAATCAAAACGTTTATTGTATGTATCAAAATAAATCTTTCAAAATAAAGAAAAAACTTTACGAATTGGAAGAATTATTAGATAATAAAATTTTTATTCGCATTTCAAACTCTTGCATTGTTAATATAAAACAAATAGAATGCTTTGATACACGGAATTATTGGCAATATTATTGTAAGATTTAAAGATAATTCAATAGAAAATGTATCAAAAAGAAGATTAAGTGAAGTAACAAAATTTTTAAAAGAAAGGTGGGATTGTTATGATTAAAAAAATAATTAAAGATATCATTCTCATAAGTTTAATAACCAATTCACTGCTTTGCTTAATATATAATATATATAATAATATTAAAAATCAAGAAATTCTAGATGAAATAACTTCAAAAACCATAAACAGTGAAGAAATGCAAACCTTAACTTTTGATGTACAAAAAGGATATGATAATTATAGTTTTATACAAAATCAATACTCTCTTGGTAAAAGAGCAATTTTAGTAGATAATTTAATGATTAGTATAATTTCACTAATAATAGGTATATTTGCAAGTTTAATTAAATCTATGGAAGATTCAAAATTAATTAAATATTTTTTAATTTTTATTTTGGGAAATATATGTTTTAATATTCCATTAACTATGATTATAGTAAATTATACAATATAGCATTTATAAATGGATATTCTATAATACTAAAAAGCACATTTATTTTATATACATTAATATTTTTTATTTTTCTTTTTATAAAAATTCTATTAGCTCAATATCATATAAAAAAAATAAACAATATTTTAAAAAATAAAAAATAATTTATATAAGGAAAAAAGGAGCGATTCATATGAAAAAAAAATTAATAGCACTAGTGTTTATTTTATTAATAATATTATTAACATTATTTATAAGAGAAAAAATAATATATTTTAATGGAAATTTAGAAAAGAATAATATAATGAGCAAAGAAGAAATTAAACAATTACTTGCAAAAGGTGAAAATTATGAAAACTATTATTATTCCCCAACTCAAGAACCACAAGCAACAAATGATGAAATTAAAACAGAATATTATATAAAAAATGGCATTGTAGCTACTTATATTAATTCACAACTAAAACAATGGGTTAATTATAATACTAACGAAATTATAGTTTTGATGCAAAATAATAATCAAAATACATTTGTTTCATCTAACAATGTAGAAAGAATTCAAAATACTCAAAACGGTGTAGATTATTCTGAAATAATAGATAATAACTACAAATATAAATATTTAGGTGAAAAAGATTTTCAAGATAGAAAAGCTATTTATATTGAACTAAGAAAAGATAATATTGTAAAACAATTTATTATAGACAAAAAATCAGGTTTAATATTAGAAAGTAAACTAGGAATTAAAAAATTTGGATTTATAACAGTCAATTTAGTTAAGAGTAAAGAAAATATTAAATTTGATATAGTTTTAGACGAAAATGTAAAAAAACCAATTTTAAATAATTAAAAATTAAAATTAAGCAAAAAAGGAAATATAATATATTTCCTTTTTTGGAGCATAGGGCAATATGTTAATGAGTTACTACTTTTAATTAATCATACCATTTATACATCCAGCAATTTATACGCATTCCTTGCACTGCATGAGCATTGTAATGAATTGTATAATAACCCGGAATTGCATTCGTAAGAACAAATTCCCGCTTATCTTTTGATGTTACTGGTGTTATATAAGTAGCTGGCACTAAAACAGTAAGTCCATTAGGGGCTGTTATGTAAATATCAGCATAAGAACTATTTGACGAAGATTCTACCTGAAAGGTAATTCCAACTCTTCCCGAGTTAGTATTGTGTACCCGAAATGATTTACCAATATATGTGCCTTTGTTAAGCCATACATTGTTATAATTATCCTCGACAGGATAATCAGCAGACCTTGTTGATATAGCACTTTCTGTACTAACCAGTTCCTTTTCATCCTTAATCGTTTCTGCCGAAGCTGTGCTTGCATAACCAAAACACATACACAGAGTTAAAGCCAAAGCAAAAAATTGTCTGAATTTTTTCATATAAATACCTCCATTTGTGTAATGAAAATATGCCCTATGTTCTTAATCAAAATGTATAAAATTGCTACATTTTGAATCATATAACATAACTTTCGTCATGCAAATATAATTATTGCATTTTTAAATCTGAACATCAAGAAAAAGTCGAAAAAAGTGGAAAAAACAATTATAAAAAAATAAGGAGAATTTTTGTAAATGATAAATATATTAATTGCAGATGATAATAATAAATTAGTAGAATTAATTTTTAAATCAATTATAAGAAAAAATAATGAATATAGACTTATGGATTATACGTTTGATGGAGAAAATGCCTTGAAATCCATATTAAAATACAACCCTGATGTAATATTATTAGATATTAATATGCCTAAAATAGATGGTCTTTCAATTATAAAAAAAATAATTTCTGAGAAAAAAAAGAAGATTCCTTATATAATCATAATAACAGCATTTAAAGATAAGATTAATTTTTTTTTGAATAATAAGAATATATATGGAATTATAGATAAAGGTTCTGGATTTTCTAACTTAATAACAGAAATAAACAGATATCTAAACAATATATGTAATGAGTTAAAAGAAGAAAATGCAGAATATAAAACAAAACAAGAATTGGCGAATTTTGAATTCAATTCTTCAAATTTGGGAACTATATATCTTATAGATACAATAAAATATGCCCTTGAAAAAGAAAAAATTAATTTAGAAGGTGATATTTATCTCAAAGTAGCCAAAAAATATAAAGTAACAGTAATGAATATAAAATGGAATATAGAAAAAAGTATAAAATCAATGAAACGCTATACAGATAACAAAATTATTGAAAAATATTTCAATATTGATAATATTAATAATTTAACCATTAAAAATTTCATTACAATCGTAAGTAATAAAATAAGAAATTCAAAATAAAAAATTAATAATTAATAAATTTCAAAATGAAATAACTAAATACTTTTTTAGTCCAAAATTAAAAAGAACTAATTTTATTATCCAATAATAAATTATAGTTCTTATTTTTATTTTTAATTTTCAACATAATATTTAACCATTGAAATAACGTTTTTGCTACTCGGTTTATCATAATCGCCAAGTCTTAATATTCTTCTTGCTTTTGCTTTATCTGTATATTTCCACATATTATTTATTGCTGTATTTATATCAGATTTTATTGTATATATATTTTCTCCTTTTCTTTTTGCCATTTCGTTATAAATATTCTTGATATTATCTTCATTTTCTACTATTGAATATAAAATACAGTCATTAATTAATCTTGTTCCCTTCAAAGAATATGTGAATCCTAATCTAAAAAGTATATCAATAATTTTATCTCCAGTATTCTTATTAGATATTTTTTCAACCATATCTTCCAATACTTTTGCTATTTCTTCAACAGGTGTTAGTTTAGAAAAAAATCTTTCAATAAAAGTGTATTTTCTTGCTAAAGTCATATATTTCATCTCTCCTGAATATATAAAGACTTTTGTTTTTATCTTTTTATCATTTTGTATTTCTTCTAAAATTTCAATTCCATTTTTTCCTGGCATTTTCAGATCAAGTATTAAAACATCTGGATTTAATTCTTTAAGTTTGGTATAGACTTTTGTTCCATCATTCAAAATTCCTATACACCTTACATTTTTAGTATTAATGCTATTTGATAGATGCACACTTATCTGAATATTATCTTCAGCAATAAGAACATTCAGCAAAGTTTTGTACCTCCAATCTCATTTATTTGCAAATATTTTATCACTTTTTAGCATTATTGTAAACCTATTTTGTAAATTATTACTTATTTTCTCTGTATTTTTCCCCTCCTGGATGAGTGTAAATATCAGTTACATTAGATGTCTGCCCTAAAAACTTTTTTAACATCATATCACTATACCCTTCTTCATATTTTCCTGTTGCAGAATCATGTCTCATAATATGAGGATTTATCTTATCTTCTTGAACCATATTGCAATATTTTTCTAATAATTTGTTAATGCCAGTCCTTGACATTCTTTCCCCAGTATTAGCTGTTTTATTACTAACAAATAGATATTTATTTTTTCTACCATTTAACATCTTTTCTCTTTCTGGAAGATAATCAATAATTGCTTCATATATTATTTTTTCCATAAAGATACTTCTTATTTTATTTCCTTTTCCTATAATATGAATTGAATACATTTTAAAATCAACATCTCTTTCTAATTCTATTCCTAATAATTCCGAAACTCTTAATCCCCCAACATCAAGTAATATGAACATAGCATAGTCTCTTTTGCTTTCTTTTCCTGCTTTTAACCTAACTTTCCTTATTGTATTATTAGGTAACATATCCCTTGTAATATACGGTCTATCGATTTTATAAAAATCTCTTTTAACTATTATTTTTTTATCTTCTTTTCTAATTCCACTTTTAATTAAAAAATTTTCATAAATTGATAATGCTGCTGTTTTTCTATTAATTGTACTAAATTTAAAACTTTTATCATCTTTAATATGAATTTTAAATTCTGTATAGTCAGCTCTTGAAAAATCGATAATGTCTTCATTAAATTTTTCTTTAAAATATTTAATAAATTGTTTTACATCTCTTAGATATGCTTCAATGGTATTTCTTTCTCCAACGGTATCGTAATTTTCTTCCAAATATTTTTTAAAACTTTCCAATATTTCCATTCATTTTCTCACCTCTTATTTATGTAGTATTTTTTTATATGTCTTTTTGTTATTTATGTAGTATTTTTTCTTTAAATTTTCAATTTTTCTTTTCTAAAATACTACATAAGTGTAATTATGTAGTATTTTATATTTTGATAAAAATTACTCTATATTTTATATATAGAGCAATTTAAAATTAATCATTTGTTTTAAAAATTTCAGATTTCTTTTCAGGGTTATTTTTAAAATACTCAATTAGCAAATCTATATAATTTTTATAGTATGCATTTATTTTCTCGTATGGTTTAAGCCTAAATTCCATTTTTTTAACTGCTGAAAGATTCTCAATTTTGTTATAACCTTCTTTTCCATTTGAAGCTATAGCATAAACTAAAAGTTCTTCAATCATAAGTCTAATACAAAGTTCCAATATATGAGGATCAGAATTAAATTCTTCTTTAATATTATTCCATGCAAGTTTCATAAAGCTTCCCATTCCTTTTCTTGTAAATACTTCTTCATATAATTTTTCAATATTACGTATAACTTCAAATTTTTCTAACTTTTGTTCCATTTTTTCACCTCCCACTTTATTTTAAAGAGTACGATATCAAAAACAAAGTTGAGAAAAAATTTGAGATAAAAAAATAGCATTAACCTTTTAAAGATAACGCTATATAATAATTTTATTTGCATAAAATTCAATATTTAAGAATTTTTTAAAAAATCAATAACAGAATCCAAATATTCTTTATAAATTGAAACAAAATTATCAAAACTATTAGTAATAACAAATTTAAAAGCTTTCTTTTTATTCCAATGTAAAAATTCTATAATAACATTATCTTCAAAATTCTTAGCTTTTAAAAGAGCAATAATAACTAAAAATTGATGATTTACTTTTGCTATATTTACTGCTTTATCCGCTTTTATATTTCCAAATTTATTTCGAATATTTTTAAATGTATAATCAACTAATTCTTCATATTTTTCTTTTCCTAAAATTTTCTTAAGAGTTATAGTATAATCTTTCATTTATTTCACCTCGTATATACTATAATTTTCTGTAATCATAAAATCAATGTGAGAAAAAATTCACATTAATTTTTTGATTTATTATGAAAAAAATGAAAGATTTATACAATATTTATCTTTTCAAGTTTTTTATATATTTTAGGGCAGAATTTTTTTAATAATATTTGAATTGTGTATAATACTAATATTATTAATGTCATAATTCCTATAATCTTAAATTGTAAAATTTGAGCTTCTTCAAAACTAATATTATATGATTCCATTAACTCAAAAACAGATAGTCCCATCATCAATTTTACTACCTCCTTCTATTAATTAATATCATTTTAGCATATTATACAAATTTCTACAACATTTTGCAATCATTGTTGATTATTTTATTTCGTGTTTACATCGACATTTTTTTGATATTTTATATAATAACAGTTACGAGGTGATATTATGAGATTATCTAGAAATCAAGAAATTAAAATTGGAGCAAAATTACAAAAAGCAAGAGTATCCAACGGCTATACTCAAGAACAAGTTGCTGAAATAATAGGTTGTTCTTCAAGATATGTTGGACAATTAGAAACAAATAATACATCAGGAAGTATAAGTCTTATTATTAATTTATGTAAGTTATACCATATTACATTAAATGACTTATATGGTGAATATATTGATGCTAATACCGATTTATCAGAAAATCTTTCTTTTTGTGGATATATTAGTTTAAATAATGAATATAAGTCTATAATAGATAATAATATAAATTATCTAAACAAATTGCAAAATGACAAAAAATAATAAAGCATTTGGGATTCTCCTAAATGCTTTATTTTTTAGTTTTTATATTCTTCACACTTTTTTTCTAGTAATTTGAAATCACAACATATTTTTTTCATAAAACGATTTTTTAAACTTCTAAAATACGTTTCATTGGCTTTTTCTTTTATTTCTTGACTATGTTTATTACAGAAGTGATATTGACTAATCAAGATTTGCTTATATCTTACATTTTCTTTATTTATATCAAAGTCAATAAGTTGTTCACTTTTAACAGGTATCATATTATTGAATCCTAATATTCCATATTTACCATTATGTATTTTAAAAATAAATATATTGTTTTTCATTGTCTGATGAGATTGCCTTGGATGCTCTAATGGAACAAAATAATCATATTTATCTATTTTTAGTACCACCCCTAAATATGGTCTTTTAGCTGAATATTCATCTTCCCTGTTAGGATTGTATTGTACTCTATTATCAAATGAATATAAATATTTTATATAATTAATATCAATCTTATAAAGTCTTAAACTATTCAAAATAAGTCTCCTTAAAATAAATTGGAGCAAAGGTTTTACGCCCTTGCTCTTTTTATACCCTATTTTTAGGCTAGGGGTTTCCTCTTTGTAAATACCCTATTTCAATATTATTTGCAAATATTAGGCTAGGGGTTTCCTCTTCAATATACCCTACTTATAGGCTAGGGATCTCCTTTTCATAATATTTTGCAATATTACTTCCTTTAGTATATTCATTATACAATTTTTTATTACTTTTGTCAAACGAATTATCGCTTTTTTCAGAAAAAAAGAGTAAAATTGTTACAGTTCAGTATTAATTTCATAGAGTAGTTCAAAATGTTGATATATTAAAATTTAAAATTTGTTTTGACCTACTGTTTTAAACAACCTCTCCAGAATGGTTAACGTAGCGATAAATTCCCTTTCTCTTCTTGGTATTGCATTTGAAAAAATGAATTTTAAATTTTAATATATCAACATTTTGAACGGATAATTTTTATACTTTACTGAACTGTAACATTTTTACTGAATATATTTAGAAATAATTGAAATAAAATATTATTTGTGATATACTACACTTAATTATAATATATCACAAATATAAACATACTTTGCTTAGTTAAAAAAAGGAGTGGAAAATATATGAATAATAAATATAATTATTTGGTAAAAAAAACTTGGATACCTTCAATGTTAGTTGCAGTTTTAGTTGGTATTTTTTTGATTTTAAAATTTAATAATTGGATAGAAGCTATTGTAATTGGTATTATAATATTTTATATTGAAAATTCAATTATTAAAAAAATTATTGAATTATTTAAAAATGAAAAAGAGAACTAAATTGTATTTTTTCTAATGTAGCTGTTTCATATCCTATATATATTTGTGTCCTTTTATTTTTTATATATAATAAAAATAGGAGCATAATTTAATATGATATGCTCCTATCTATAGAGGATTTTTGAGTGTTGTTTAGTTTTGTTTATTGATTACTGCCACCATGCATCTATTGTTACAGGTTGTTGATTTACTTGGGCAACTATTTTAAGAGTATAGGTTCCATAATCTGCCCATCCCATGTACTTATTGAGGGAATCGTTGACTCCCATAATCCAATCATTAGACACTAGTTTTCCATTTTTATCATACAGATACAGGAAAATCGCACCTGTACTAGAAGAACTACTAGTTCTTATGCAAATTGTCCGTCCAAAAATACTACCTTGTTCCAGATATGGATATATATTAATCGTTCCACCATTTGCACCAATTGTGCCACTAACAATTGAACTTTGACGTGCTAAACCCTCTTCCGAGATTGAACTCTCAAAATTAGAATTTTCCACACTAGGTGTGTTTATTTCAGCTGCAAATGCTGATAACGGAGTACATATAACCATAAGTGTTGCGAGTACTACACCAAAAAACCGACTTACACTTTTCTTAATTCTCATTTTAATACCTCCATTGTAAGTAATAAAATCCTCTATATAGTGATAAATGATTATACATCTATCACCATAAGTATAATAAATTACAATAAAAATGTCAAATTTTCCTGTAAGTATTTTTTCGTTTGTGCCATTTTTTAAGATTTTATTTCCTTATATTTCTATTCTGAATGTTATGTTTTTATTTTTTTAGTTTACTTCTCCTTCTTCATTATATGCTATGAGCTGATTTTCTATTTTTTTATATTTTTCTTCTTTATCCCATATATGTTTTATTATTACTAAATCTTTTAATATATTTATTTATTTTTTCTCTTCTTTCTCTTCTGTTCAAAAAACATCTCCTTTGCAATAAAATATTTTTAATTTTATCACAAAAACGATGTTTTCTGTTTATATTTCTATATTTTTTATTGCAAAAAATTTTTACTCTTTTTTACTGCGCTTTTTCTCCAAATTTCTAGTAAAAAATTTTTCTGAAATGTAACCTTTTTTAGTAATATTTATTCTTTATAAGCATAAATATCATCATTTAATTTTATAACTTTTTCATTTTCTTCTAATATTTTTTGAACAATATTTTTATCAACATCTTCATTATGTATTTCTAATTGAATAATTTTCTCTATAAAATTAATTGCATCTTTTATCTTTTTTAAGTCATACATATAGATATACTCAAATAATTCTTTGGCATTCATAAGTAAAACCTGATGGTCTTCAAGATAAAATAAAGATATTCTTTCTACCCCTAAAGCCTTTCTTAATGTTCTTTTTTCATCTTCATTTAATTCATTGTAATCTAACATTTTTATTCCTCCTATTACGCTGCTTTTCTATAATAAATATAATTTTCATCCATTTTTTCTTTATCTCTAATTATCTTATAGTTTCTATATCCATATCGTAAAATTCTGTTAGATCTTTCACTTTCAACATCAGCAATTAATCTTCCTATCATATGAAAATTATAAAATATTTTTGTCTTTCCATTATTGAATTCGGTTTTCCTTCCTTGGTAATTTTTTATGACATTATATTTACTATTGTTTTTATAATTTTTATGGTCGCTTATTCTAATTGAAGAACATGCTCCATTATCTATCACTAAATACACACTTTTTGTATTTTTAGAAAATTTTGTTTCTACTTTAAATCCTCTCTGATATAATCTTTCTCTTATTTGATTTGCAACTCTTTTTTCTTTACTCATTATAAACATATTTTTTACCTCTTTCTTCTTTATATTTTATATAGAGCAGCCAATGACCACTCTATATAATTAAGCTACTTTTTTTATTTTTTTTGTTTTGCTATTTTGTCTTTTCTTGTCTTCTTTAAAAATATCAAGATTTTTAGCATAATCAATACTTTCTCTTAAAATTTTTAATTCTTCATCAGTCATAGCAAATCTAACTTTTCTATTTTTCATTATTTTTCACCTCTTATTTATGCTATATTTTCAATAATACTTTCATTTCTAGAATTAAAATTATTTTCAATTTCACTAGGAATATTACCATTATTTAAAGAAACACATAATTTAACATTATCCTCACCATATTTTTTATTTAAACATGATAATAAATTTTCTGAATTATGAAGTATTGTATGTGAATCCATTACAATATAAACATTATTAATACCTTGTATTCTTTCTATTTTTTTCATTTCAGTTTTTGGAATAACATTTGGTACTCCGAATTATAATATTGTTCTTAAATCTTGATGCTATTTTATAAGCCAAAATCATTTCAGATACTACAATAATATCTCTATTTTCCTGATTATCACTCATTATTTGTATTCTATTATTTTCAGGATATATAACCATAATATTATTATTTTGTTTAGTTCCATTATTATCTTGACTACTACTAAACCATATGTCTGTTGTATCTGTATTATATTCTTTGTCTAAATGAATTCTTAAAGCAATAATTTTACAATTTTGAAAAATTGGAATAAATACGCCTTCATGTGATTTAAAATTCCATCTAAATTTTTTATCTCTAAAAAAACCGTGGAATTCCATCTAAATCAATTCCTTTTTCTATTAGTTTTCTGCATATTTCTACTTTTTGACTATCTCTTGTTGGTATTGTTTTAAATCCAATTCTTTCTATTTCTTCAATAGAAAATCCATATTGTAATAATTTCATAGTATGGTTAGAATCAAGTATTAAACTATCTAAAAAAGCTTGATATACAATATCAAGTTCTTCATCATTTTTCTTTGTATTTGTTGTAGTTGATGTTACTAAATTATTACTAATATCTGCATCACAGTTGATTAATTTATGATATGCCTCTTTATTAGAAATATAATTACATTTAGCATATAGTCCAATAGCATATCCTCTTGCTTCACAGTTTTTACAAATATAACTATTATTAGTAACATTTAATTTCATAGTCCCTTTTTCAGAATTACAAAATGGACATTTGACATATATTATATCTTTTTTTGAAAACAATTCTTCTAATCCAAGTTTGTTTTTTACATTTATAATACTAAGTTTTTTTAATATTTCTTGCTGTTTCATTTTTTCACCTCTTCTGTAACCTTATATATGACAATCCACAATAGTTAGTCTCCATTCAGGATTCGCAGTTTTTATAAAATTATTTTCATAATTTTTATTAAATTCATTTTCTTCTTCAGGTGTTGCACTTGATATGCCCCACCATCCCATCAGTCCAGGTTCATTCCATTCTCCATCAGGGGTTAAAACTGCATATGTATAAAATGGATTATTATCAATTAATTTTTTCATTAAATTCCATTTTATATCTTTTACTAATGCTGAATTAACACACTTATAATAAGCTGATTTCCCATCTTTTAATATTATAATTTCTTGTCTTTCTTGACCTTTTATTTTTAATGATTTTCTTATTATTTTATCAGCATTTAAAAAATCTATATCTTTTTGTGATTTATGTTTTGGAACTATCAACATATTAGACCATCTTCCGACCAATTTCATACCAATCCCATTTTGATTTTGGATTATATGTTGAATATATTCCTCCATCTTCTGTTATCTCATCTTCTTTATAAAACCTAATTTCATATTTGTATATCTTTTCATCATTCCATTTTGCCATTGATGGTACTGTTTTTATAAATCTCAAATGTTGAATATTATTAAAATGTTCTCTTCTATACTTTCTTTTATCTTTCTTGTACATTTTATATATTTTCTTTAAATACCTTATTCTTTCTTTCCCTTCTTGTATTAATTCTTTTTTTGTTGTTCTTACATATTTTTCTACTTCCAGATTTTCATCAAATGACTCCAATAAATCTTCAACAGTCGTATTTTCATCTGTAAAAACTGATACTGAAAAATGACTCATACCTTTTCTCCTCTCAAAAAAATATAGTAAACTATTGATTTTACTATATTTCAGTAATATTTTTATGCACTAATTTTTTCCTGCTTATAATCATTATTTTTTATTAATTCTATGAATTTATCAGCAGTTTCTTTTATTTTGTTAGACAAATTCATAAATTCTTTTATGTCATTATTGGCCCAATTAGTTATATATCCAAAACTGCAACATGAAGTATCTAGTCCAAAATAATCTGCCACTAAAAAAGCAACGCTTTCAACGAATATCTCACTTTTATTTCTTTCTGTTTTATATACAAAATCATCATATAGACAATGACACAATTCATGTATTAAAACTGCTGTTTTATCATCTTGTGATAGACTCTGCTTTAATACAATTTTCTGTTCTTTTTTACTGTAATAGCCTTTTTTTATTCCATTTATCTCTTCTGTTAATACAGGTACTGGTGAAATTTCTAGCAATATACTATATAACTGTTCCGTATTATTAGAATCCAGATTATCATCTAATATTGGTATTCTTTTATTTCCTTTTTTTATATATGTATCTCCTATATCATATACTGCTACCCTTTTATACCTAATGCCTTCTATTATCTCAACTGTCCCATTTTCGCTACGTTCCTTTTCTTCTTTTCCATTCATATTTTGTTGTCCATTAATTGCTTTTACTCTTTTTGTTTTAATAGGTATATAGATAAAAATTGTTTTAGGATTTTTCTTAACTCCTCTTCCGAAGTTTATTCCAATCACAAAATCCCTTTACAATTGTTGCATCTGGATTTTGAACATATACAAGTAGACTATTCCTAAAACTATAATTATTTTGTAATCTTTTTACTGATTTTAGAAAATCTATGTAATCTCCTCTTTCTATTACTTTTTGAACGCCTTCTAATAATTTAGCATAACTAATTTTATTTTTAAGCATTTCTTTCACTCCTTTTGATAATTTTATCTATTGCTTTCATTGTAGCAATTCTATCTTGACTATTCTTTATATTTTCTAAACTGCTTTCAATTTTAGAATAACATTGGTTTATTTTTTCTCTATAATATTTTACATGTCCTGCTGCCTCTGTTTGTCCTATTACACATATTAATGCTTCATATTCAGCAATTTCTTCATGTAATTCATTTATTTTTATTTTTTCCTTTTTTATTATTTTCTTTGCATCAATAACAAAATCTTTTACTCCTTTTACCATTTTATTTTCCTCCTAAATATTGCAACTTAATATCGTTATTTTTCCATCATCTTCATATGGTTTAATATAATTTGTATAATAATCTTTAATATAATTTTCACATGTTTTTTGATTTTCAAATCCAATTTCTAGTATATTTAATGGAATCATTCCATGCCAAATGCCATCTGGAGTAATAATCGAATTTGTGAATCCGAACCTTTTTTCAAGATTAACTCCATTATTTACTATATCAACGCCTATTTGTTGTAATTTTTCATTTTCTAATTCAACCATTTTTTCCCATTCTACATCTTTTATTTTTGCACTTGAACACCAAATACAATCTGTTTTTTCTGTTTTTACTAAGAATGTTTTGCTGCCATAATTTCCATCAAAATCTCCATATATAATACCTGATATATAATTTCTATGTTCTTTTATACATAGTGATAGGTCTTCATTATTTCTCATATATGGTTTTATTAAATCTTCTATTTTTTGATTATTCCTTGTAATAACTGCCAAACTAAATACTAATTTCATTTTATTTACATCCTTTCCAATTTTTTATCCCATCCTCCTAAGGCAAATTCTGGTGTACAAAAAATTTTATTTACTTCATTAAGTACTGAGTCTCCTAAGATAACTATTGCTGGAATCTTATATACCGAAAGTTGTATATATGTCATACAAGTACATACAAAATCTATATCCCTAGCGACAGCCAAAACTTTATTTTCATAATCAATATTACTGTCTTTTAATTCATTTATATAGCCTAATAGTAATACTCCACTACCACAAGTTGGATCATATACTTTTATATATTCTTTTTTAGTTATTTCGCCTTTGTCAAGTATCATTCTTCCCATTGCTCTTGCTATATGATACGGTGTAAAAAATTGTTGATTTGCTTTTGATGTAGCCCCAATTTGTGTATATATTTCACCTAATACATCTTTAATCTCTTTAGTATAAAAATATATTTTTATTAATTCACATGCCATTTCGATAAAATATTCTCTTTCGTTTTTTTCATATTTTTTTATTATTCCCAAATATATATCTTCATCTTCTTGCTTATATGAAACGCTATTCTTTATTGATATTGCTAACATAACAACAAAATCTTTAAACACATCTCTTGTATCATATTTTCCATGTCCAAAATCTAATAGTTCGCAAAATTTTTTATATTCATCTTTTATTTTAAATTTCATTTTTCTCTCCAATCCAAAAAGAGAGACTTTTTTTCTCTCTTCTAATTTTAGTTTTTATAATCAACCTTCTATACATAAGTACCAAACATCACCATTCTTTTTAAAATTACTATTATTATTTAATGTTTGCCTTATTTTTTCTCTTACAAAATTATTGTTTTGTGCTTTTTTTGATTCTTTTAAAATATTATAAATTTGTTCTACACTTGCTTTATTATTTAAAAACTCCAACGTTGCTTGTATTAAATCTCTCCAGGTAATTTCTGTTAAATTCATAATATTTTCTTTAATTGTATTGGTTACTTTTGTATTAAAAATCCATATTTTGTTCTTCTTAAAAACTAATATATGTTCATGTTTAATGGCTATAAAAGAATTATTACTATAAATCTTTTTATCAGAAAAACAATTATGTTGTATTTTTATTATATGACTCTCTAATTCTCCAAACCATTTCATGTCTTTTAAAATACTATAATACTTACCATTTTTTCTTATATCACCAATTAAAGTTATATGTCTTCCACCAGTTATAAGAGAATGATATATTTTTTCATTAACTATATCTAACTTTCTAATAAATTCTTCATAGCTCATATTATTTGATAAATCATTTTTTTTATATTCTCCTCTTTGTTTTTCATATTTTACAATATCCCAATATGGTGGATGTGAAAATACAAAATCAGAACCAGTTGGTATTTCATCTATTAGTGCATCCCAACCATTATTCAAATCAAGATGCACACTATTTTGTATATTTAATTCTTTTGCAACATCAAAACCTGTTCCTCCACCTGAAAATATTTCAACAAATTTTCGTGGTTTTGAACTTGGATAAAATTGTTCTATTAAATCTTTAATAACATATCCTGAACAATTTCCACGATAGTTTGAATTACCATATTTTCCTCTTTCTTTATAACTAATTACACTTTGCATTTTTTATCCTTTCATATATTTTTTATAGTTAAAGAAGTAGCATTTATTTTGCTACTTCTTTATTTCACTTATTTTGTTTTTTTAGAATGGTAAATCATCATCAGATGTAATTCCAAAATCACTTCCATTATTTTCTCCAAATGTATTATTAGAAAAAGGGTCATTAGACTCCTCAGAATTCTTTTTACTGTCTGCAAAATAGGCTTCTTCAGCAACTACTTCTGTTACATAATGTTTTTGTCCTTGTTCATCTTCCCAATTTCTTGTTTGTAATCTTCCAATTATTCCAACTTGTTGTCCTTTTTTGAAATACTTACTACAAAATTCTCCAAGTTTCCCCCAAGCAACTATATTAAAGAAATCTGCTTGTCTTTCTTCTCCTTCTTTTACAAATCTTCTATTTACAGCCAAATTAAATGATGCTACTGCTGTATTATTGGTTTGTGTATATCTAATTTCTACATCTTTTGTTAATCTTCCCATTAAAATTACTTTATTCATATTTTTTACTTCCTTCCTATTTATATTTTTAATTTTGTTATTAATCTTCCAATCTAACAATGATATGTTTTAAGACTTCTTCTATTGTGTTTATTTTAACCGAGATTTTACCAATTTCTTGATTTTCATTTTGAGTTTTAAAATTAATCAAATAGTAAAATCCTTCTTTTTCATGTTTAACTTCATATGCTAATCTTCTAACTCCCATTTTATCTTTATGAAAAATATCACAATATTCTGAAATAACCATATTGTTTATTTTATCAATAACTTCTTCTACCTTTTCTATATCTTCATTATTTTTTATAATAAAAATTGCTTCATATTTTTTATCCATATCTTTTTCCTCCATTTTTAAGCTATCATTAAATTATCTAATAGATCTTGCTGTTCATAATCTAATATTTCTAAATCGCAATCAAACAAACAAGATAAAAATTCAATAATATTTTTTCTTGTCCATCTTGAATAATTAAAAGCATATACTCTATATTTAGATGGTAATCCAATACATAACTCTAGTTTTGAATCACTTTTCTCAAAATCATATTTGCATAAATTTCCTTCTTCAACTGTTTTTAGAAATACCTCTAACCAATAATTTAAATAAATGTCGTTTTCTTCATCTATTTGGGTCTTTTTTCCATAAAGATATATTTTTCTTGGTAAATTATTAGTTTTACTATATAAAATAAATTTATCCTTCTTAAAACCATCATCGGGGTTCACTCTTACTTCACAAGTATTTCTTAAAAACATGCTTGGATATTTGGAAAATCTTTTACTATTTGTTAGTTTTTTTATTTCTCTTTTATCTTGAACATTAAATTTATATATCATTAATTTATTCCTCCTTTTTCTAATGCTTCAATATAGCATTGTTCATATAAATCTTTATGATATATATAATCACTAAAATATTTTAAACGAGTATATTTTCTTTTATATTTTTCAAACGTACTTGGAAGTTCTCCACTTGTCCAAATAAAATTTTCAGTTGGCTTATAAATGTTATGTTTGAATTTTGTTGGAAAACTTGATGCAAATACTAATGCTTTATTTTTCTTATTATTTAAAACCTTTATATTATAAATATTGTCAGCAACAACAAATGGTTTTCCATTAAAAAACCCAACAAAAATACTACTAAAATTTTTTAAAGCTGCTAAACTTAAATTATATTTATCTATTGTTTCTAAAATAGCCTCCGTATCTGTAATATCTCTTATTTTGCTTAAAAAGTTTACTGATTTTTCTGTTCCATTCATAGCCATTACAACATCTTTTCTTCTAAATGGATGACAATTTTGATCACATATGTTTCCCATTGAAGCTAAACGGGTGTGAAATAAAGCCCAGTCATAATCTGTATTTCTTAATATTTTTGCTATATTTCGTACATCTAAATTAACACCTTTTTCAACTTTTATTATTTTTTTGTTTTTCATTAGAGCAAAACCGATTTCCGTGTCCACCTAGTTGTTTTTCTAAATACTTCAAATAGCTGTCTAAACCATATATTTTATCTATTTCTTTTTCTCCTTGTTTATTCATTAATAGCAATCTACACATCTTTTATAACCTCCCTGTATTTTTTTGCAATATTTTCTCCAATTTCTTTGGCATTTTCTTCATTAAAGTCTTCATTTCCAATAAAACTATTTATATATCTAGTTGTATCAATGCAAAAATCACAAGCCCTAATATACTGTTCTGCATTTATAAACTTTAATAATCTAAATTCTAAAGTTTCTACACTAGAAAATGTATTGAAAGAATTGTATCTATTATATTCACATATTTCTCCTAGACAATAACGTCCAAAATATCTTCCCCAAAATTTTATTGTTTTTCTTTTATCATTTTTCATTTCATTTAAAATTGGTTGGAATAATTCTCTTTTGTATTTATTCATTTTGTCTTTATACAATGTTGAAACATGAAGATGTGTACCACAACTGTTTCCAACAAATTTGGAAAATTTATCAATTTTTCTGCAAATTGTATGGAAGCTTTTTCGACTATAATAAATAGGTGATTTCCATTCAAGTCCACTAATACTCCCATCAAAACAGCCAATAAAATTATATTTTGTAAGTTCAAATAATGAGTTTGATCTGCTTGATGTTTCAAACTCAAATGAAAAACTAGTTTTACTTTGTTTTCCTTTGTAATTATGATTTTTTGTTGAATAACCATGTCCAATTTTACAAATTTGACATATATAATCTTTATTATTTATTTTTTCAACATCATATGAAAGGAATTCTTGTCCACAAGAAAAACATTTTCTATATTCCAGGAATCTTTTAATTTTTAACATTCTTTTCTCCTTCCTTGACAAAATAAAAAACCATCATATTTTTGATAGTTTTTATTTTAAGCAGCATTCTGTAATAGATTACTACTACTTTCCTCTATTTTTTTATTTATTGAATCTCTTTCTCTTTTTAAGACTTCTGAATAGTCATAAATAACTTCTAAATCGTTATATTTTATTACAATAGCCATAATAGTTTGTATATTATTTGTTGTATCAATTTTGGTTATCGATTCAACATCATCAATAAACATTGGCGTATTTATTCCTGTAATTTTATTTATCAATGTTGCAATTTCTATGTCTGCTCTTAATTTATAAGATTTTGAAAGTTTTTCATACATTCTGCCATTATATTTTATTTCATAAACATCCATAATTTCACCTGTTTCTTCATTTACACGGCTAAATTCTATTGTAACATTTTTTAAATAACCATTTGCTTTTTTCATTTGCTCTTTAATTGTCAATAGATTTAATCTTGTAGCAATTTTTAATTGATTATTATATTTATCAATAGTTTCAGACATTTCTTTACTTAATTTGTCAAACTCTTCTATTTGCTTTTTAGCATTTTGAATTTCATTATGTTTTAATTCTACTTCTTTATTAAATAAATCTATTTCTGATTTTTCTTTTTGAAGAATATCTATTTTTTGTTTTATTTCATCTCTTATTTTAGTTTTTTCTTGCATTTGAGGTGTTTTTAAAACTTTATACTTTTCTATTTTTTCCTTCCTTTTATCTATTAATTCTTGTGTATCATTTTTTAAAGTTTCTATTTTTCCAGCAATTATATTAATGTTTTTCTTATAAGTTATTTTAAGTGCTTTGATTAAATTTTCATTTTTTATTTCCTGTTTACAAGTTGGACAAGTAGATGTTACAGATGCTATGTTATCAAAATTTTCTAATTCTTTTTTCTGTCTTGTTTGTAACTCCTGCAATTCTATTTTTATATTATTAGATATTTTATTGTCTAACTTATTAATATCTTTTTCTATTTCTTCAATAGTTACAATATTATCAGTGTTTTCAATTAATTTTTCATATTTTCTTTCAAGATTATCTAATTCATTTTGTTTATCAAATATTTTTAAATTTTCTTCTTTTTGTATTGCAATATTTATTAGCATATTTTTACTTCCTGCTATTTTATCTAGTTCTGAAGTAATCTCTTTTATTTTTGCTCTTTTTGCTTTGCAAAATCCTTTTATATCTGCAACGGGCTCTTCAAGTATTTCTTGTTCTTCTTTTTCAAGTAATTTAAAAGCATCTTCTGATGAAATTGCAGGTAATATTCTTAATAGTAATTCTCTTTGTTTTGCTAAATCCATACTTCTGAAATAATTAGGATAATAACTGCATATAAAAGCATGAACATCTTTATAAAATCTCGTTAGTATCTCTTGAGAAGTTCTTATTCCATCCAACATGACAAAATTGTCTTTTCCTTTACATCTGGTTATTACATGTTCTGAACCTTCATTGTCTATTATTGTCATACTTGCAACTGTATTTTGACTTGTAATAATAGAATCATTTGCAACTTGTTCTTTGTTACTTCCATATATGTTATATCCTGTTAAAATCCACAATGGTAATGAACCAATTGTAGTTTTATTTTTAGCATTATCACCAACAATATATGTAATATCATCAAAATCTACTTTAAATCCATTTTCTAATCCTTTATAATTTATTACATTAAATACATTTTTTATAAACATATTTTTTTCCTCCACTCTTTTTTAATTTAAGCTATTTTTTCAGCAGTAAATAACTTATCTAAATCTTCTGTCTCAATATCTTGTATTTCAACATCATCTATAAATTCGTTATTTGGTTCGTTATATTCGTCATCTTCCTGATTTTCATTGTCATTGTTATTTTCAGTATTATTACTATCATTTTTTATTTCATCAACAACTGGAATTGCAAAAACTTCTTGCATTGCATATCTATACGCTCCAGTTAATGCACCATATACTGCCCTACCTTTTTCATCAAATCCACTTCCTGGTATTTCAACTTCAATAGAATCTTTCTCTGGAGATTCAACATCAATAAATTGGTATTTCATATTAATGAATACCTTATTTCCTTGTGGTGTGAAATTTGTTACTTTTACAGGCAAAATAATAACCTTGTACTTAACAAGTAAAGGCTTTACCATTGCAATAATTTCTTCCGATTTTGCATATTTATAATTTTTTTCCTCATCTAATTCTGTTTTTTCGATTGGATTAATTTCTGACATTATATTTATAATTTTTTCTCCTATCATACTAAAATTCCTCCCATATTTTTTAATTCTACTTTTTGAAGTATATTAAATATATCAACATTAGAATCATTGTCTATAAACTCATTTATTTTTATAAATTTTGGATTTGTTTCACCTACTATAATCTGTTTATAAGCTAAATTGTTTTCTCTTAATTCTTTAAAAGAATCCTGAAAACATTTAACGACAAAATTATTTTCAGACCAATATGTAGATGTCCAAACTAATATTGCATATGTGCTTTTAAACACTTTATATTCTTTATATAAATCGAGTTTTTTTAAAATATTATTATTTTTATTCGGCATTTTTTCTATTTTATTTAAAATTAATTGTAATCCTTTTTTATTAATTGCTATTACAACTTTGTATTTTTCTGTTTTTTTATACTCCCTATCCATTGCGATTTCTATGTCCTCCTCGCTAAACCAATCTTCTATATTATTTGAAATCATAGTTACAAAGTATTCGTTAAAATAATAATCTTTATATTGTATAATTCCCAATGCTCTGAAATGTTTATTATGTATTTTACCAATTCCATTCACAACTACAATCTCTCCAATTCTAAATTTATTTTTCATTGTAATTCAACCTTTAATTCATTATCTAAATTTTTTACAAAATCTTTAATATTTGTATTGTATTTTTTCCAAAATTTTGCTATCATTTTATATATTACAATTATAGATTGGATAAGCAAGATTAAACTTATTATTAGTATTTTTTTTAATATTTTTGACATATAATTTATCCTTTCTTTAAACAATATTTATAGCAGTCTTTTTCTTATACCGTTTGATTAGACTGCTTTTTTATTTTCTGTATTATTTTCCACTATTGCCTTTACAATTTTATAATCATTTAATATCGTAAAATTGTTTCTTGTACTGACACTTATAGGCATAATAATACTTTCTGCTTTAACCTTTAATATATCTTGGTTGCTTTCAGGCATTAAAATAAGTTCATGTTTTTTTAAACTTGTATCCATGCATATTATTTTAGATACTTCTTTATCTTCATATACAGCCTTTTTGAATTCAACAATTTTTAAATATGTAACATTTTTATTTGTTTTATTTGTTTTTGAGCTGTTATTATTTTTATTATTTTGTTCACCATTTGATATATTAGTATTTTCAACTGCTTCTAATTTTTTAATATCTGGTATATAGTTTTTACCAATTATTGCATCCTCTGCTTTTAAATATAATTCATACCAATCCTTTGTTAAATCTTGTCCAAGTCTATTAGCTCTTTCTATTCTTCTTTTAACATTTTCTATTCCTTTTTCGCTTCCCATTGGATAACACCATATTCCTTCATCTTCCAATTTATCAATGATAAAATATAACCTTCCAACCCTTTTACATTTTCTATCTTTTCTGTATTGACAATTATCTCCTTTACATTCAATTCCTTGTCTTTTTCCATCATTATCCAAAGTTCTTGCTTCTCTTCCATTTCCATAGCATTTTAATTTTTTTCCTTCATATCTTTGGAATCCTTCAACTAACGGATTTTGATTAAAAAATCTTATTTTTAATTTATTGGGTTTGTTATAAATTTCATTAAATATTTCAACTGCTAATTCTGGTGTGGACTTATCAGTATGAACATTAAAATAGGCTAATTTAACAGGCTTATCTTTTTCTCCTCTAGTACCAGATCTAATATTTCCTATTAGATTTTTATTTATATATTCTCTCATCTTTTCATCCATATTTTTTCCTCTTTCCTTTTACGCAATTTTATTAAATAATGTCTTTTTATTTGCATAAATAAAATCTTCTATTTCAGAAATTAATTCTTTTTTTACTTTACTCTTTATTCTAGCCTCTCTATCTTCATTATCGCAAATTAGTCCTGGTAAAGTAACATTTAACTCTTCTAATTTTTCTTCAAAAATCTCTACTATCTCTGAAGCAAATTCTCTTTCTATACTTGTATTACTAAGTATATTGTTTTTCTTTCTTTTTGAGATAAATCCCATATATTTTCTCCTTTCCTTTCTATTATTGTATTTAAAACAAGAATCTAACTCAAAAGTCCTCCTTTCTTATAAAAATAAAAAGGCAAAAATATAAAGAAATCTCGTGGGCAGAAATTTCTCTAACATTTTACCTTTTACAAAATATTAAGCACTAAAAAATAAAGTCTTATATTCAGCCTGTGCTTTCAAACTACACTTGGGTACACCCCCAAGTATTAATAACGTTATGAAAACGCCTTAAACCTAAATATGTGCCTTTTATGGCGTATATTTTAGGTAAATAGAATAAGTTTATTTCTTATTCTATCTTTTGTTTTAAATACACTTTTATTTTACATCATCTGTTATAAATTTAAAATATAAGAAATAAAAGTTTTTTATTGTTTATTTTTCAATGTTTTTTTCAACTTTTTTATGAAATTTTGTTTATTAAGATTTTTTATTTGTAGTCATTATAAAAAAATAGAAGATTTTCATCCTCTATTTTAACTATAATTTTTATTATATATTCCATTATTTTGTATATTTATATATTGAAAAATAAAGATACAATTTCAT
>OLOQ01001297.1_pt1 | contig 24544 bp, 29 predicted proteins | sample 1673101 | NCBI WGS metagenome assembly OLOQ01 (sample SAMEA3136754, study PRJEB25190) | human gut metagenome | biome: human gut; feature: human-associated habitat; material: faeces | place: Austria | collected 2013 | reverse complement strand
GGGGAAGGTGGAGGCCGGCATTCCGGAGGACGATCCCCGCAACCCCGCCACAATCGCAGATAATGTGGGTGACAATGTGGGCGACGTAGCCGGAATGGGCGCTGACCTTTATGAAAGCTATTGCGGTTCGATTCTGGCCACTTCGGCTCTTGGCGCGGCTGCTTACCTGCTCAAGGGAGATGTCGACATGCAGATGCGTGCCGTGATTGCGCCTCAGCTGATTGCCGCAGTCGGTATTATCCTGTCGATACTCGGTATCTTCTGCGTACGCACAAAAGAGGACGCCACAATGAAAGACCTTCTTAATTCGCTTTCACTCGGAACCAATCTAAGCTCGGTGCTGATTGTCGGTGCAACATTCCTTATCCTCTGGCTTCTTGGTCTTGAGAACTGGGCTTTGATAAGCTGTTCGGTTGTAGTGGGCCTGGTGGTAGGCGTAGTGATTGGTCGTGCTACTGAATATTATACTTCGCAAAGTTATAAACCTACAAAGAAGCTTGCCGAGAGCGGTACTACCGGCCCGGCCACGGTCATTATCTCGGGTGTAGGCCTCGGCATGATTTCCACTGCAATTCCCGTAATAGCAGTTGTGGTAGGTATCATTCTCAGCTATTGGTTTGCTTCGGGCTTCGATTTCACCAATGTGGCAATGGGACTTTATGGCATAGGTATAGCCGCCGTGGGTATGCTTTCAACCCTTGGAATTACCCTTGCAACCGATGCGTATGGCCCGATAGCCGACAATGCCGGAGGTAATGCGGAAATGAGCGGATTGGGAGAGGCCGTGCGTCATCGCACAGATGCTCTTGATTCTCTCGGAAACACTACTGCCGCTACGGGCAAAGGCTTTGCCATAGGATCCGCGGCTCTTACCGGGCTTGCTCTTCTTGCATCATATATAGAAGAAATAAGGATAGGTCTACAGCGTCTCGGAGAGACTACAATCCAGATCGGAACGAATGTCATTCCAGTGCATGAAGCCACATTCTCTGATTTCATGGCATTCTATGAGGTGAACCTGATGAGCCCGAAGGTGCTTTCCGGAATGTTCATAGGCGCCATGATGGCGTTCCTGTTCTGCGGACTTACCATGAATGCCGTAGGACGTGCTGCCGCCCACATGGTGGATGAGGTGCGCCGTCAGTTCAGAGAAATCAAAGGTATTCTTACCGGAGAGGCCGAACCGGATTATGCGCGTTGCGTGCAGATTTCAACCAAGGGTGCTCAGAAAGAAATGGTGTTTCCGTCATTGCTGGCCATTGTGGCTCCGATTATTACGGGCCTGGTATTCGGTGTGCCCGGTGTGATTGGTCTGCTTGTAGGCGGTCTCTCGGCCGGTTTTGTTCTGGCCGTATTCATGGCGAATGCCGGTGGCGCATGGGACAATGCCAAGAAATACGTCGAGGAAGGAAACTTCGGCGGAAAAGGCAGTGAGGTCCACAAGGCAACCGTTGTCGGTGATACTGTAGGAGATCCTTTCAAGGACACTTCCGGCCCGAGCCTTAATATTCTTATCAAACTTATGTCAATGGTGTCCATAGTCATGGCCGGCCTGACCGTGGCCTGGAGCCTCTTCTGAAATATCAGCTACATTAAATAAACCGGCGCCTTTCTAATGGATAAATCCTTGGAAAGGCGCCAGTTCTTTAAAATTAAATCCCAGAATGAAGATTATTCTTCAAGAGAATAAAGCAGCTCGATTTCCTGTTTCCAGATTTCCGGATCGGGAGTTTCGAGTATAAGGGGAATATTGTTAAGCCGGGGGTCGTTCATGATGAGCCGGAATGCTTCGAGTCCGAGTTTCCCTTTTCCGATAGATTCGTGGCGGTCGATACGCGAACCAAGCTCGCGTTTAGTATCGTTGATATGCATGGCGCTGAGATACTTCAGGCCGATAATTGCATCGAAGTCAGTCCATGTTTTTTCGTAACCATTCGGCGAAAGAAGGTCGTAACCGGCAGAATAGGCATGACAGGTGTCTATACAAACGCCCACTCTTGATTTGTCCTCCACGCGGTCTATTATATGGGCTATCTGTTCAAAGCTATAGCCAAGATTCGAACCCTGACCGGCAGTGTTTTCAATTACTGCTTTTACGCCAGCTGTGATATCGAGCGCCCGATTGATTGACTCTGCAATGGTATCGAGACTTTCCTCGGCGGATATACGATTGAGGTGACTTCCGGGATGGAAGTTGAGCATGGAGAGTCCGAGCTGTTCGCATCGGCGAAGTTCATCGAGGAAAGCCTTTCGTGATTTATCAAGCGCTTCGGGGTCGGGCGAGCCGAGATTTATAAGGAAACTGTCGTGAGGCAGGATAACGTCGGACGAGTATCCGAATTCTTCGCAGCGTTCACGAAACAATTGTGCCTCTTTCTCAGTAATGGCTTTAGATTGCCAACGTGAAGGATTTCTGGTGAATAGTGCAAAAGCTTTGGCTCCGATTCCAGCAGCCTCTAGTGGCGCATTGCTCACACCGCCTGTGACGGAAACGTGGGCGCCTACATATTTAGTGTTTTTTTCCATAAGTGAAAGCAAAGTTATATAAAAGTTTAGTAATTTTGTGGAAGAACAACCCCTAAAATGCTACTACGTAAATGCTGATAATAGGAATTGCCGGAGGAACCGGTTCGGGAAAAACCACGGTGGTTAACCGGATAATACAGAGTCTTCCACCCGGAGAAGTGGCGATACTTCCGCAGGATGCCTATTACAAACTCCGTCTCTTCTTGCTTAACTGTTACCGGAACATCACCCCAGCCATATCCCCCCGTCTGAGCGCTGCAAAATCAACTTCGACGAGCCAGCAGCCATAGAGTGGTCATTGCTCACGCGCCATATCGAAGCCCTTAAAAACGGGGTGGCGATAGATATGCCTACCTACAGCTATCTCACCTGTACACGCCAGGCAGAGACCGTGAGAGTCGAGCCGCGGGAGGTAGTGATAGTGGAGGGTATTCTTGTGCTGAATGAGACTGAGCTTCGGGATATGATGGATGTAAAGGTGTTTGTCGACGCAGATGCTGACGAGAGGCTCATAAGGGTTATAGCCCGTGATTGTGTTGAGCGCGGGCGTAAGCCGATTGATGTGATAAACAGGTATCAGGAAGTGCTTAAACCTATGCACGCCATGTATATCGAACCGTCGAAGCGTTTTGCCGACCTTATTGTTCCCCAGGGGGGGAATAATGCCGTGGCCATAGGGCTGCTTACCGATTTTATCGAGGCAAGGCTCAGAAAGGCCCATAACAGCGGTTCTAACTGTAAATGCTGAAAGATATGACTGCCGAAGAAGAAAAGACAGCCCTTCAGGAGGGATTTAAGGAAGAGGTAAAGCACGGCACTTCCGACAAAATGGTGCTCCGTACTGAGAATCTTGTGAAGAAATATGGTAAACGAACAGTAGTAAACCATGTTTCAATAGATGTGACCCAAGGAGAGATTGTGGGACTTCTCGGACCTAACGGTGCGGGTAAGACCACCACCTTCTATATGACTACCGGCCTCATTACTCCTAATGAAGGGCAGATATATCTGAACGATCTTAATATTACAGGTTATCCGGTATATAAACGTGCCCAGAATGGAATCGGCTATCTTGCGCAGGAAGCATCCGTGTTCAGGAAGCTTTCCGTAGAGAACAATATCAGGGCTGTGCTTGAGATGACAAATACCACTCCTGAGTATCAGAAAGAGAAACTCGAGTCGCTGATTGCTGAATTCCGTTTGGAAAAGGTGAGAAAAAATCTTGGAGACCAATTGTCGGGCGGAGAGAGACGACGAACTGAGATAGCGCGGTGTCTTGCCATCAATCCCAAGTTTATAATGCTTGATGAGCCTTTCGCTGGTGTGGACCCTATCGCTGTGGAAGATATTCAATATATAGTCTACAAGCTGAAAGAGAAAAATATAGGCATTCTGATAACTGACCATAATGCACCTGAGACGTTGTCGATTACCGACAGGGCTTATCTTCTGTTCGACGGTAAGATTCTGTTCCAGGGCACGAGCGAAATGCTTGCGGAGAATCCGGTGGTAAGGGAAAAATATCTTGGCCGGAATTTCGTGTTCAGACGCAAGCAGTTCAACTAATTGGCTGTTTTGAATGATGATCTGCCATAGCGAAATCCAATGGAAAAAGTATCGAAAGGGAACCGGAGATGGATTGCATTCTGTGAGAGCAAGGTATTGAATGCTCTCATGATGATTGTTATAACAAGTTGTCTTCTCATGGGCTGGAGTGGCAGGGTTCTACTCCCGGCGATTTGCTGTATCATAGCTTTTTGTTTTTTCCTGGGTTATTCCATCTGGTATTGGCTGAAGAAGCCTGAGTGCATTCTCATAAACAAATGGCTGTCCAATATAAGTGTCGGATTTACTCTTTACTACATATTAATCATTTCAGTGAAAGCACCCAATCAATGGTGGTATGTCACGCCGATTTGTTTTGCGGTAGTCATTTTATGTTATAGTCTTATCTGGAATAAAGATGAGATGTATAATATAAACGAGTGGAAATAAGAATGATTCAACATCATTATGTATAAATGTGTAGAATTGAGCGCATATGCTCTGATTATCACCGCACTGATGATTGCCGTGATGTGTGGTGTGATAATATATTCCCTTAAACAGCCGGCCCATAATCTGGCATCATGGATTTTGGGTGCTATTGCTGTTTTGTTTTTTCTGCCCCCGATTTTCTATATGCCTTTAGGTATTTCTATTGATCAAGAAAATCTGAAAATCAAAAGGCCTATGAAAGTCAAAACCATTCCTTTATCGGAAGTCGCCGAGGTAAGGCTGTGTCCTCCCACGATGGGTGCAAAACGAATCTGTGGCAGTGGGGGTTGGTTCGGCTGGTATGGCTGGTTTCAGGAGAATGATCTGGGTAAGTATTTTGCTTATTACGGCAAAGCATCAGATTGTTTCCTTGTCATTTTGAAAAATGGTAAGAAATATATGTTGGGCTGTCAGGAGGCTCCGGAAATGGTTGAAGCAGTAAAAAAGAATATCTGAATTGAGATGATACAGATAGGACGATATAAATTCGGAGCGGCGGCTCTGTCGATGATTGTGGTTTTCATTGTACTGAGTGCCTGTGCTGTGTTTGCGGCTTTCCATCAGTCACGACCGGAATGGCCTATGCCGCTTGCGGATCGTATTCTTATAAATGAGGGATTGGCTTTGTTGGCTACCGGAGTGTATGGCATATTTGTTCATTTGGTACTTTCTTTCATTGAATGGAGTAAGAGGAAAAATAAATAAGTATGGATATACTTTCAGTGTTGTCGAAAAAGATTAACTTGCCGGATATCCGTGAGACGATAGCATTTATTTCCGAAAGAGAGGAAAGGCTTGAGACCGTCCTGCGAATGATTTATTCCGAAGACCGCACTGTAAGTGTCAATTCGCTGTGGGTGCTGACACATCTGCGTGAGTCGGAGCAAAGATGGTTAGAATCACATCGCGATGAACTGACAGAGATGTTGCTTTCTACAGAGGATGTTTCCAAGAAACGGATGTTGCTTCAACTTCTGAGGGATATGGATTATGATCAGAAAGATTTACGCACAGATCTTATGGATTATTGCCTGTCGAAAATCAATTCGGAGTGTGAACCGTATGCCGTAAGAGCCTTTAGCCTTCATCTGGCTTATAAAATGTGCCGTCTGTATCCTGAGCTTATCACTGAATTGGAGGAGCATTTGTCAATGCTCAGATTACAAACTTTGTCTCCAGGACTGGCAAGCGCTTTGCGACAGACAGAAAAGAAGATTAAGAGAATGAGGTCATGAATATTGAGGAAGTAAGAGAATATGGACTTTCTTTGCCGCATGCTACAGAGAGGTGTCCGTTCGGCCCTGATACGCTTACGCTCGAGATAGGCGGACGAATGTTTTGTCTGATGACTCTTGACGGCCGATGGGATTTTTATAATTTGAAAATTGATCCGGATTATTCTATTGAACTGCGAGACCGTTTCACTGGTATCCGTCCGGGGTTCCATCAGAATAAACGGCACTGGGTGTCGGTGGATTTTTATGGCGACGTTCCTGACTCCTTACAACGGGAATTGATATATCATTCCTACTGTCAGGCTGCATCCATGTTACCCAGGAAAATTCAGAAGGCATTAGGCTTTGACCATTAATAGTGCAAAAACGGCAATACATAGCAATTGACCTGAAATCATTTTATGCTTCAGTGGAGTGTGTCGAAAGGGGATTGGACCCTCTTGATACCTGCCTTGTTGTGGCTGACGCTTCGCGAACGGATAAAACAATATGTCTGGCTGTCTCGCCGGCATTGAAAACTTATGGAACCGGGGGAAGACCACGGTTGTTCGAGGTTATGCAGAAGGTGAGGGATGCCAACCGGAGCAGGGGTAGGAAGGGTAAGTCATACTCAAAGGCTGTTCTTGACTGTAATCCGGAGATTGCGGTGGATTATCTGATAGCTCCTCCGCGAATGGCCCATTATATAGCGTGCAGCGACCGTATATACGATATTTATCTTCGCTTCGTGGCCCCAGAGGATCTGCATATCTATTCCATCGATGAGGTGTTCATGGATGTTACAGAATATCTCCCGAAATATAAGATGTCGGCCCATGAACTGGCCATGACCATCATCCGGACGGTGCTCAAAGAAACGGGGATAACGGCAACGGCGGGAATCGGCACTAATATGTATCTCAGCAAAATAGCAATGGATATAGTTGCTAAAAAGATGCCGGCAGATAAGGATGGTGTAAGAATAGCCGAACTCGATGAAATGAGTTACAGGCGAGAGCTATGGGATCATACACCACTTACGGATTTCTGGCGTGTAGGGCGCGGTACAGTGGCTAAACTTGCCGATTACGGAGTGAACACGATGGGTGACCTTGCGCGATGTTCGCTTACGCACAGGGATTTCCTTTATAAGTTGTTTGGCATTAATGCCGAGCTTCTCATAGACCATGCATGGGGATGGGAACCGGTAACCATTGCTCAGGTCCGGGAGTATAATCCTGAGACCAAGAGTATATGTAACGGTCAGGTGCTTCATTGTCCCTATACAACGGAGCAAGCTAAAAATGTGATTTTGGAGATGGCTGATGCCGTTTCTCTTGATCTTCTTGATAAAAAGCTTGTGACGGATCAGCTTATTCTTACTGTAGGATATGATGTAGAATCATTGAGGAATCCCGATATAAGAGCGAAGTATCGTGGCCGAATCACAACCGATTATTATGGTCGTGAGGTGCCTGCGCATTCTCACGGGACTATCAATCTTGACCGTCCGACTAGCTCAACTGATGTGCTGATAGAAAAAACAGCTGAACTCTACGACAGAATTATCAACCATGACCTGCTTGTAAGACGCCTCACGCTCACGATTAACCGCGTGATGAGAGATGAGGGAGGACGAGCAACACCCAGAGCCGTGCAGCTTGATCTTTTTTCGGATTACAATGAAATCAAGCACCGGCACGAACGCGAGGCTGCTGAAAAAGCAATAGAACGGAGGACGCAGGAAACAGTGCTGAAAATAAAGAAACTGTTTGGCAAAAATTCCATTCTGAAAGGACTGAACTATTCCGACGGCGCAACCCAACTAGACCGCAACCGCCAGATTGGTGGCCACAGAGAATAAGCCGTTGGTAAATTAAGTGGAGCACTCACAACTGCTTTGAATGTCGCCATTTACGGTTCTAATTATGTTTGTAAGTTCCCGTAAGTGTCTTGCATGAATGATCAGCCATTTTTGTAAGTTTTTTCGTTCATTCTGCGCGATTATTGAGCAGAATGAACGAACCGCCTAAGCGCAACTTAGGCGGTAAGCCCTTTTTATCGGAGCGTTACCGCCTAAGTATCGGATTACGTTAAACTAATGCTTATTCTTCGATGGCAGCCTGCGCCATTAGTATATGGCACACAATCTTAATGACTTAACCTGTATTGGTAAACAATTGGTAAACAATTTTTGACCGTTTACAGATTGGCTGCAATGTTGGTATATAGTAGCGTTATTTCATTGATTCACACGTTGTTTGTATATGTTGATTAACTCGTTTTTATCATCAAGTTGCGATTTGAGTTGAGAAATCTGATCCTTCAGACCATTTATCTGGTCGATAAGAAGGGTCTTACTCTCCTCCATGCCCTCGATTTTCTGCTTTAGCTGCTCTATGATAGTGGCAAGAGCGGCATCTCCTATATTATTCATGGCGTTGCCGTCACCCAAGGCAACAGCAGCCATGTAAGCATAGACATTATTTGGAATATCGCAGTATAATGAAAAGAAATTGAAGTCGAGGACGCGGCTGATCTTGATGAGCTTCACCGTGTCTATGGACACCTTTTCAAATATACGATTGACATGTTGCTGTGGAACCCCTATGAGCCGTCCGAACTCGGATTTGCTCATATTAAGCTCCTCTCTGCGCTTGTCAATCTCCTGTCCGATATGGACTTCCTTGAGTTGAATATTAAACATTAAACAGCGAATATTTCCAAATTAGCTATCATAATATTTGTTTATCTAAACCAAAATGCTGTACTTTACGTTACAAAAACAGCGATTGATTCTAATTGCAAAATTAGTCATTAATCCTCAAATAACCAAATATTAAACAAGATTTTTAAGGAACTATGAATGAGAATACCCAGAAAATCCGCCCTACATTGGTGGAACTGAAAGTTGGCGATACCGCCACATTCCCCATCGCTAGGCTAAAGAGCGTTCGCACCCAGGCTTCAGAACTCGGAGCAATTTATAACCGCCAGTTTACGACAAAAACGAATCGTGCTGCACAGACTATCGAAGTACGTCGCATGGCTTGACTAAAGACAGACTAATATGGCTTTACTTCAATTTCTTGATCATCTCATTCCGTATGAGACGTTCCTTAATGATTTGGCTTCCCGAGTGGTCGCATTGCTCAAGAACGACAATGACGACCCGGAATACCTAAGCCAGAGAAAAGCATACGAGGTATTCGGCAGACGCAATGTCGAGCGTTGGAGACGTCAGGGTAAAATCGAGCCGATAAAAAGGCCCGGAAAGGTTGAATACCGCACGTGCGAGTTGCGTATGCTTCAGAGAACTGTTCAGGATTATTTTGACTAAATAACCAGTTGTGGGTATGGAGCAACACATTAATGATGTAAAACACCGCGATGCCAACCTACTTTGTGCATACCTCAATCTGCTGTCGGAACAGCAGAGGGTTGAATTTGTGACGGAGGTTGTCGAGGCTACCGGTGTCAACCGTAGGACATTCTTCAACTGGAAGTACATGTGCTGCCGTATTCCTGATTGGGCGAAGACCGCTATGGAAAAGGTTGCCGGGCAGTCGATATTTCTCGACGAACTTCCAATAAACAATGTGACATGAGAGAATTACCACCGACTTGCAATCCGGCTGGAGTATATTGTGTGAAAAGAGCCTGTGCGGAACTTGGGATCAGCCGTAAGACCCTCCGGAGATATAGATTGCTCGGATTGATTAGCCCAATCAATCCCGATAACAAACAAAGACCGAAATATTCAGGACAGTCAATCATCGACTGCTGGAATCTACATGCCAAATTATGATAAGCGACAAGACTATTCAACGAGTCCGCGATCTGGACATAGCCGATGTGCTGAAGCCTTATGTGAATCTCAAGAGGAGCGGGTCTTCGCTTATCGGATCATGTCCGTTTCATACCGATAACAAGCCATCATTCTCGGTTTCTCCGGTCAAAAAACTATATCATTGTTTCAGTTGCCAGCGGGGAGGTGATGCTATAAGCTTCATCATGGACAAGGAGAATCTAACATTCATGGATGCTGTAAGGAAGATTGCTAATGATAACAATATACCTATTGAGGAGAGCGAAGCCACCGGAACAGAGGAAGACAGGGCTGATGCCAGACACCGTGAGTCCATGCTTGTCACGCTGGATATTATACAGAAATTTTTTGTGGAATCTATCCGTGTTAACATGACGGATGAGTCTCGAAAAGCTGTTGAATATCTCAAATCCCGCTGGTCAGAAGACTTTTACAGCACAGCCGGAATCGGTTATGCCCCTAAGAATGGACTGGAATTTATGGATTATTGCCGACGTAAAGCCATCACGGAGGATATTCTGTTTGAATTGGGCATGTACTCACGTGGCAAGGACGGAAGCGTATATACTACATTCCGCCAGCGTATAATGATACCCATCCGCAACAGGTGGGGTCGGATAATAGCATATACAGCGAGATACATTGGTGATAAAGCAAATGTTCCAAAATACATCAACTCACCCACATCACATATATACGAGAAGGGAGAAACATTATTCGGCATCGACAGGGCTTCCCGTAACCGTCAGTCAGAATATGTTATCATAGTCGAAGGCGCATCCGACACACTGCGTATGCAGTCAATCGGATATGATAACACGGTCGCGCCACTTGGCTCGGCTATGACAGACAGCCAGTTTGAACAATTGAAGAAAATAACCGAATCGGTATGTTTTATCCCGGATTCAGATGTAGCCGACAATAAGCCATACGGTCCAGGCTTCGAGGCTGTGATGACAAACGGAGTCACGGCTCTTAAAAAGGGCCTTCATGTGACAGTCAGGGAACTTCCATTCAGCGAAGTGCCTATGACTGAGCGGGATTTGTCGGAACTATACCCTGACGGTGTTCCGTCAAACGCGCCGCGAATGAAACCCGGCAAGAACGATGCTGACAGCTTTATCCTCACGCCGGAGGACTATCTATCCTTGAAAGAAAAGCATTTCATAGTCTGGCTTGGAGAAAAACGGTTCTTTCAGGCAGGCTCCATGATGGAGGAACGGAATGTCGTTTCGGAAATAGCCAATCTGCTGCGCTATGTCAGGGATCAGCTTGTGTTCGACCAGTGCATAGAACAATTGTCAAAGATACATGGTAAAGCCAAACAGTGGCGTGATGCCGTCAGCATTGCCAGAAATGAGGTCCGGAAACGACATGAGAAACTTTCTGCCATGGACGAGCAACAACGTGATGTGGAGTTGCTTCGTCAGTTCGGTCTGTTTATCCGTGATAACTGCTACTATTCCATCGGCGATGAAGATGAAGAACCTGTAAGGTTGTCCAATTTCATCATGGAACCTTTGTTTCATATAGCCGATGAAGTCAACGGCACAAGACTTTTCAAACTGAGGAATGTATCAAACGAGACTGTCGATATAGAGCTCAGGGAATCAGAGATGTGTTCACTTACTCAGTTCCAGCAAAGAACAGCCTCCCTGGGCTATTTCATGTGGAAAGCAAAGATCGACAAGCTGAACCGCGTCAAGGAGTATATTTATAAAAAGACAGATACAGCCCAGAGAATAAGAAAACTCGGATGGGACAATCAAAGAGAGTTCTTTGCCTTTGGCAACGGACTGTATGACGGAGGCATATTCCGGGCTGTTGACAATCTCGGCATCGTCAGAGGTGCAGACGGCAAGGCTTATTATATCCCTGCCACATCAAAGATGTATCGTGATAACGAAGAGATATACCAGTTCGAGCGACTGATGATACATGAGAACCGCAATGGTATCAAGCTGTATGATTTCGCGGCAATGCTTATAGAGGTGTATGGCGAACAGGCTCGTATTGCGATATGCTACCTTCTCGCCACTCTGTTTCGTGACATCATCTACCGACAGACAAGGCATTTCCCAATTCTCAATCTCTTCGGCGAGAAAGGAACCGGCAAGACCTCGCTCGCAACCTGCCTCCAGTCATTCTTTCTGCATGGAATAGATCCGCCCAATATGAGCGTGACATCCATTCCGGCGATGAACGACAGGGTTTCGCAGGCTGTAGATACCCTTGTGGTGTTCGACGAATATAAGAATGATCTCGATGAACGGAAAATCGGGTTTCTCAAAGGACTCTGGGGAGGCGGCGGTCAGACAAAGAAGAATACCAATACAGACGGCATGGCTGCACAGACCATAGTCTCCACCGGGGTAATCGTCTGCGGTCAGGACAAACCGACCACGGACATGGCACTTTATACCCGTCTGGTATATCTCGCTTTCTCGAAAGTGTCATTCTCTTTTCAGGAGAAGAAGAGATACGAAGACCTTATATCGACAGCCAATCTCGGACTCACACATCTGACATTACAACTGCTGGATCACCGGGATTTGTTTTCCGACAACTTCAGGGATGTATATTCGGCAGTCAAGAAAGAATTTTCAGCAAAGCTTGCCGATGAGAAAATCCATGACCGCATATTCGGCAACTGGGTCATCATGCTTGCAGCATACAGGACACTCGAAACAGCCATAGAACTGCCGTTCAGTTACAGCGAACTGTTTGAGACAGCATTGAAAGGTGTGCGCAATCAGAATGAATACGCCAAGGAAAGCTCCGAGGTGTCTGATTTCTGGAATGCTCTACAAGGTTATCAGACATCAGGCAGATGTATCGAGAAGGCACATTTCAGAATCAAGTACCAGAGGACGTTCAGAGCCATCAACTCCAAGAACGAGATAGAGTTCAAGGAAGCCCGTCCGATACTATATCTCAACACTGCTGCCGTGGCGGAACTGTTCCGAGGACGCTCCAACAATCCGACATCGAGCCGTTCCAACTGGTCGACGATATTATCATATCTGAAATCGCATGAGTCGTATCTCGGCACCAAGCAGGACAGATTTGTCATTCTCAATCAGAATGGAGTGCCGGAAGTCGTAATGCAGGAGGAAAACGGACAGCAGGTGCGAAGAGTAAAGTATAATCGTCCCAAAGCGTTGTGCTTCGACTACCAGATGCTTAGAGACGAATTAAGCCTCGATCTTGAAACCGAGATTATGGACGATGACGAAGATGCCAGCGATGACATAACGGAAAACGACACATAAGATACCCACTCATAGAGAGTAGAAAAGGAGACTGTAAATGGCCTCCTTTTCTTTTTGAAACATCTATGTTCAGAATATCAGATACACATGTTTCGGGATAGTCAACGTTGAAAAGTTCTAACGTACTATATAACAGATTTTTGTCCTACAAAGTATGCGTTGACAAAGGTTGACAAAAGTAGTCATTTTGAAAATCCGCCGAAAAATTATAGCCAACGGTTGACACTTTTCCATAAATATATTTCTATTCTTTACTTAGAGAAAAATAGATAAGATATAGTAATAAAGGGAGTTACGGGTGATACGGGATAATGCTCGGTAGAGTTATAGACAGTGTCAACGTTGACTATACTCAAATATACCGCTCCCACAATCTCTGGGCATTCATTTTCTCATCCCGATAGTCCTGTTTTTGCCGGAGGTAAACCATTATCCCCACAAGTAAACTTAATGCCTCTTAATGTCCCAATCAGCCGATTGTGAGACACATAAATAAGCAGTAACTTTGCAATACCGAACCAATCTTCATCACATCATGTACTTATGGATTGCCGAAAACACACAGTTGAGATTGTCTCGGAACAACTCTACACCGTAGGGTATGCCTCCAGATACCTCGGTGTTCACCGATGCACAATCTACGATTACATCAAGCATCCGGAGAGACCATTGAGATTCTTCCATTCCCCGGATGAGAGAAGGCTACTGTTCAGAGGAGCAGACCTGATAGCCTACAAAGAAGCGGGCCTTCCGAAGAAGGGTAGAAAACGTAAGACTGGAAAACAGTAACGACCTTTATCTATCTTCAGTTCCAGCGGTACCACGGAAAGTTGAGAAGTTTATCCCCTCTCTCAGCGATTTCGGAAAGGTCTAAGGCGAGAAGCCAGGCACGGGTGCGTATGTCATCCATGTCTGTCACAGCTTGAAAATACCGTGACGGGGATAAGTCACCGGATATTTCAAGCCACTCGCCGGCATAACGCTCGGGGTCGAGCGCATCGACAAAGGAGATGATCTCGTCAACAAGTGTGCCGACAAGTCCATCGGTCAGCTCGGCGGTGAAGCTGAAATGCAAGCCGCCGAGCGTCCGACGATGGAAATCAAAGAAGAAACCGTCCTCACTATCAGTTATCGAGACCTGCCAGCCATTCTTAACTGCTATCTTAATTATATCACTATGCAACATGCCTACTTACTCGTTTTTTCATAAATTAATTGGGTACAATTCCGCACACTCAGACCTGCCATGTCCGTGATGGATATGGTAGGTCGCTTTTATGGCTTTAAGGGAAAAATCAGTATTCTTCCGGCACCTCCATTCCCTTTACCGCGTCCAAAAGTTCTTCAATCATCTTCTCTGTAGCCTCCATGTCTTCAAGCACGGCTCTCATGCGGTATGGCGCGCCACGTTTGCCGTGTCCGTTATGGTCGAGCCATAGATAAGTCTCGGAGTCAACATCGAAACACTCATAGTAATTGTCAATGTCCTCGATAAGAGAGTTGATGTTGGCACATTTCATGGTCGCACTAAAAGAAAAGTCACGTCCGGCAGGACTGTATTTGCCAAACTCAAACTCACTTTTCTGCTCCTTGTAGATGATGCCCGCTTCCACATGCCAGCCTTTGGCTTCGGCACAAGCAACCACCGCGTCTGTCAAATCGTCGATATACATAGTCTGTAGGTGTTTATGTCAGCCGTGGTAGAGAGTACCACGGCTGATGGGTTTCTTAATCTTCAAGCCTTGTGAGGAGTTGTTGCAGGCGATAATCCTTAATATCTTTCAATGCGGTTGGCTTGAAATCCGGCATTTGCGTAACTTGGAGTATGCCAAATCCATATGATGTGAGGTTGAGTTCAATCTCAGAGAGTTCTTTCAACGACACATAGCCGTATTCATCTTCAAGCAAGCCAATTACTATGCCGAACATGATGGTGTCATCACCCTCTCTTTCGCCCTCAAGTATGTACCAACAGGCAGAGCCAATTGCGAAGATTGCACGGCAAATCGCTTCCTTTCCCTTGCCATCCTGGGAATAAAGGGGGAAGCCATTTAAGGCTTCCTCCAGTTGTGGTGTCTGTAATCTGCACATATCAGTCAAATTCTATTTCGTCATCATAAAGTTCTATTCTCGCACCGCTGCTCAATTCAATGATGAAGCGGTAGCCGTTGCGTCCTGTTATTGTTCCTCTGTGGTAGCCTCGCCACGGCTCTTTGAGTTCACACTGCCGTCCGTATTCGGGGAAATCGGTATCTTCCATGTCATTATCTATTTTTGAGTTTTGTATAATCTGCGTCATATATGAGGTCACAGTCAACAAGATGTCCGTAAGCCTCGTCAGCGATACGCGAAGCCCACTCGTTGCGGTCATCATAACGACCCTTGCGGTAGTTGTGTGCAAGAGCCTTCATGTAGCCCATGAACACCTTGAAAGCCTGCTGTTGGAGATAGCGGTGCATGGTGGTCATAGCCATGCCGGTCTTTTCAGTGCTGCTCACTCTGCCATTGACAAAGTTTTCAAACGAGGCCACAAACGCCTTGTCGTCCTCGGCGATATTCATAAAGTCGATGTCTGTATTCATGTCGGGTGGGATTTAGATTGTTGCCTGATTGTATATTTGGGGTTCCGGCGACACATTATAGATATAGTCGCCACAGCGCACTAAAAGGCAGTTCTGCCCGTAATAGAGCTTCCTCATACCTCGCACGCTCCCTGTCTTGTGGAAGTTCGGAAAGCGGCTGATGCCTACTCGCTTGCCCTCTTCGATAGTCATTCGTTTTACTCTCATAGTTCCTTAATTTCTGAGGTTTAATTCTTTTTCCCTTTTGTGAAGCTCTATTGAGCTTCTTCGGCAGGGCTGGCCGTTTTTCGTGCAACCTACAGCTGCGGCCATGAGGGTGCATAAGGCAAGTGTGGAGTCGGCGGCAAGACCGGGATACCCAAATTTTGGAAGTATGAGAAAATTTGAAACCGAATGCTCGGTTTCGAGCTGAAGGTTGTGGAGGCTCACGGTCGTGCCGCCGACGGAAAGCGCAGCGTCACTTGACGTTGCTCCCGGACGCAGTAACTTCGCACCGAAAAACACCTCCTTGCCGGAAGAGCAAATCGAATCAACCGGAGAAAATGAGAGTTCTTTGGATGAATTGTGTCCAAAGATTGTATGCTTTGCGAAATAATTAGTAAATTTGCGTTATATTCAACAAGGATGATTATGAAAGAAGATTTGAATAGACTTAAAATAGTTCTTGCTGAGCATAAGAAGACTAATAAATGGCTTGCCGACCAGTTGAAAAAAGACCCGGCTACCGTTTCAAAATGGTGTACCAACAATACCCAGCCCTCACTGGAGACACTTAGGGATATCGCTAATCTTCTTGAAATAGACATCAAAGAACTTATCAATTCCACCAGAGTTTCAACACCCGAGGTGATGTATGTGAAAATCAAAGGGTAACTCCATTGAAATATAATATCAATTATGAAAATTACCGCTGAATATATCAAGGAGCTTATCAAACAAGGAGAGCACTCCTCGGTTGAAATGAAGAAGTGTAAGAAATCTGTGCCGGATTCGGTATGGGAGACTTATTCTGCTTTCGCCAATACCCGTGGCGGTGTTATCTTGTTAGGCGTTTACGAAAACAAGGAGAAGCCTCTTGCCGAAAGATTTGAGATTATCGGAGTCATGGATTCAAATAAGGTCGTCACCGATTTCTTCAACCAGTTGCATAATCCGCAGAAGGTAAACCGTAGCGTGCTTGTCGACAGCGACGTACGAATTGTGAAGGTTGATGGAATGGATGTAATCTACATAAATGTTCCTGAGGCTGACTATCGTCAAAAGCCAATATACATCAATCAGAAGTTGGAACAAGGCACCTATAAGAGAGGCCACGAGGGAGACCGACAAGTGACCAAAGAGGAGCTTGCCCTCTTGCTTCGTGACAGTTCAGACAATACCGACTCTCAGATTATAGAGCATTACGGTATGGAGGATATTGACGCTGAGACTCTTGAAAAGTATCGCCGGTCATTCAATATCCTGAATCCGGGACATGCTTACGAAGAACTCAACGACCGAGACTTCCTGATTCAAATGGGTGGCTATGACATAAACCGTCAGAAAGGCATTGAGGGAATAACCATGGCCGGACTTTTGATGTTTGGCAAAGGGATTCATATCCACAAGAACTTTCCGAATTTCAGACTTGATTATCTTGACCTGATTGATATAGAGCCGGGCGACAGTAAGAAATGGAATGATAGACTTACTGACGACGGCCGTTGGGAGCATAATCTTTATAACTTCCTTGTTCTGGCTCTCCGCAAACTGCTTTTCACACTGCCATCAGAGGGTAAACTTGAAGGAACAGTAAGACGCGATGGAGGCCCGCTCCATGAAGCAGTCAGGGAGGCAATGATCAACTGCATCACGTATTGCGACTACCTGCTTGGAGGCGTGCTGCGTATTGACCGTCGTACTGACAGGATTGTGATGCGGAATCCCGGTACGCTCCGAATCTCCCCCGAGCGTATATACAATGGCGACTATACCCAGGCTCGCAACAGTACAATCCAGAAGATGCTGCGAATGATAGGATTCGGTGACAATATCGGGTCCGGCTTCATGAAGATAATCAAGGCGTGGGACACCCTCGGATTCAATAATCCTGAAATCCATGAGGAGCTAGAAATAAAAGAGGTGTGGCTGACACTGCCTTTATCTGTGAAATCACAGATAAATTCACAGACAGATTCACAGATAAACAACGGAGATAATATTAAAGGTTACAGCGGAGTAGATATTGATGACAATTCAGATTCACAGATAATTTCACGCATAAATTCACACCTGGATTTATCTGTTATCCAACGCTCAATCCTTAATCAGATGGTCTCATTCCCTGAATCTTCAATAGAGGAAATCGCCAATGCGCTTGGAATGAAACCCGAGTCAATACGTTATCAACGCCGACTTATGCAGGACAAAGTCGTTACCGAAAAGACAGGCTCTAACAAAGCCGGTCGATGGAAGATAACTTTTATAGGATGATATGACCGGAGATTCTACTAATGTAATCCAAGAGAAAAAGAAGCTGTAAAACCCGGAATATGAAATAATTGTTGTAACTTTGTAATCTAACAGTACGGAATTATGTCAGAACAAGAAATGAATTCATATCGCTTCACTTCGGGACAAGAACCGAGTGACGAGATGCTGGCTCAGCTTATGAAGGAGGTTGCCCATGATGCCAAAGTGCGTCAGGAGCAGGCAACCGCTGCCTATTTCTCTGAGATGCGTCGAGAAGCCGAAGTCGTAAAGGCTAAATGGGCTGATCGCATTAACAGTGCAATAAATGGTTAAAGCTGGGAGAAAGCCAGAACTCATAGTGATAGCCGGGCCTAACGGGTCTGGTAAGACTTCTGTAACCCAGAAATTCCTTCATCACGAATGGGCTGATGGCACTGTCTATATCAATCCCGACCAGATTGCCAATGATAAATTCGGCGATTGGAACTCTCGGGAGGCTGTGCTACAGGCAGCCAACTATTGCGCCGAATGGCGTGAGCAGTGCCTCCGAGACAAAGTGAGTTTTGTGTTTGAAACAGTCTTCTCCGCTGAAGACAAGATAGACTTTCTTGTCCGTGCCAAGGAAGCCGGATTCTTTATCCGTGTATTCTTTATATCTACAAGTCATCCGTCCATCAACGCCTCCCGAATAGCAAAAAGGGTCATGGAGGGAGGACATGATGTGCCAATCCGGAAGATAATATCCCGATATACCAAGTCTATAATCAACTGCGAGGCGATAGCATCGTTGGTTGACCGCTTGTACGTCTATGACAATTCGGTCAATGATAGGGATGCACAGATTCAATTCAGGCTGACTAATGGTAGGCTTGAAAAAATGTATGTAGATGAGCTTCCTTCATGGGCAAGAAATATCATACCTGATCAATAATGAAAATCACTACCATATCAGAAGAACAGATTTACGCTCTTGAACAGGCAATTCGTTCTGCCGTTCAGGAGCGTATTGATACCGACCCTAATGTAGCCGACTGTTACCTTCGTATAAACCCAGACAACTGGCTTGTCCAAGTGATGTATATAGAGGAAAGCAATCTCACCGCACCCAACCGCGATGTCGCTCTACTAAACCTTATGTACGACTTCAAAGACTGCTACGGCGGCAATGAAATCTGGATTCTCAATGATGAAGCCATCCACGACCTCGCAAAATCATACAGAGAACTGATAGAAATGGATTACTGCTTGAACTAACGACATAACCGCAAAATTTGGCAGCATAAGAGCTTAAGGTTAAAGCGATTCACATTCGCTATCCTCAAGTCTGAGATATTCGGTTATTGCTGATTTCATGCTCTCAATGTCAGGAGTTGTAAGAATAGGCATCAAGGCATCAATTTCCTCAATGGGCTTATTCCACCATTGCAATCGTTCAAGCAGTTCGATAGTCTCATCATCGAAGCGTTGACGGATTACTCTTGCCGGATTACCGACAGCAATGGAGTATGGCGGTATGTCAGAAGCTACGGTTGCATTGGTGCCGATGATTGCTCCATCTCCAATATGCACTCCTGGCATTATCGTTACGTTCTGACCAATCCAGACATCATTGCCGATTACAGTATCTCCTTTAAGCGGTAGCTCGTTCATGACTGGAGCAATAATGCCACCCCAATCTCCGCCCATAATGTAGAATGGATATGTAGTCGCACAGTCCATGCGGTGATTGGCACCGTTCATCACAAATGTCACCCCTTTGGCTATAGCGCAGAAGTTTCCGATTATCAGTCTGTCTCCGATAAACTCATAAAAATGAGTAACGTGTTCTTCGAATCTGTCCGCACCATCGACATCATCATAATAAGTATAGTCTCCAACTATAATCCTTGGATTCTTAATGACATTCTTGATGTAGCATAGACTTGGAATATTCGGATTCGGGAATACCTTATCTTTATCAGGAAATGATTTTTTCATATATAAAACATTTATGAATTTATCTGCCTCACGACGAGTGGTAAAGCGTATAGTATTACCACTATAGGATTCAAGAAGCTGGTTGATTGCCGGCAATTGTTTTTTCGGGAAATCCATAATCCACTGACGGAACTCATCGTCAAGGACATCATCTTTCCATGGCATATCAACTCGTTCCTTTCCGAGTCGTTCAATCGCTCCGGAAAGGCAGACATCGAGTGGTAAATCGAAGAAGAAAACTGTGTCGGCTTTTTCAAGTCTCAATGGCATTGTACGAAGATAGTTTCCGTCCAATATCCATTGGTCTTTATTCATAATCTCAGATAGCGTCGTGTCAAACTCTTCTGCCGATATAGTAGTCCGGTCTGCCTTATGCCATATCATATCAAGATTGTACAACGGTAAACCTGTCTTCTCGGACAACTTATGTGCAAAAGTGCTTTTCCCGGCACCCGGGCAGCCGATGACAAGCACCTTCTTCATTTCTTCTTTGGCAGACGGATTTTACCGTTCTCGGATTCCCATGCCTCGATGTAGGAGGTCAGAGCTTCGGAGATAACATCTTTCAGTAGGGAGCTTTCGACAAGAGAGATATACTTGACCTTGCGGATCAGTTCGGGGTCAACGATGAATGTAGCCCTGACTTCATTATTCTTGGAGCCGGACTCGCCCTTGCGCGGACGACCAACATTCCGGCGGCGGTTAGCCTCCAGATTGGCTTTCATTTCCTCGGTCACTTCGGCTGCTGTTGAATCGGGCTGTACGACAGCTGGAGCCTCCGGTTCCGACGGCTTTGTATCGCCCATTATGCCGTTCATCAGCGATGCTAAGTTCTTCTTTGCCATGGTGTCTGTCTTTATGATTTATCTACTTGCTAACTTGTATCAAAGTAGACAAGTAGTCTTGTAGTCTTTATTATTGATAATATAGTTTACCTATTTCTCTTCTCTTGCGATTATCTCCTCGGTCAGAGCCATGTAGTCGACCGCTCCGTTGCTCTTGGGGTCGTACTCAAAGATAGACTGACCGGAAATATATATGCTCTCCAGTCCAACCGCAATGTTGATGAATACTTCACCTCACAGGCGGCCAAGATTCAGAAAGCGAAACTTGCAGCCGCCAAAGCAGCCGCAGCTGCTAACGGTGGTGGTTCGACTTCAGGGACAGGTGCAAGTGCCGGAACATGTGCAAGTGGATATAGCACTGACTACTCCAACGGCAGTGCTTCTCAAGCCGCAGAACCAAAGGTGATGAATCTCAACCTCGTTACCCGTACAACCGCGATTCTAAATAACGAATCTGACGTTGATGCCTATCTCGCCGGTCTAAAGAAGCAAATGATGTCAAAATTAGATGAAGGTTATTCCCTTACAATTACCCAGTAAGTATGGAAACGAATAAACTTAAGAAGTTCGCTACGGAAGCTCGATGTAAGTTGCGTGCCGGAGTCGCTACAAAGATACGAAGCCTCGGCTTTGATGCCGATGGCAATGCCGTCACGGGCATGGAGCCGACCCCGATGGTAGGCGGTTGCACTTGGAACGGTCAGATTCTGCCCTCTGCCTTTGCAGAGCAGTGGGAGGCTCTTAGCCGCCGCCTGAAAGCCAAAGGCTTGAAGGAAGTGGTGGAGGAAGGTGCTTACACATGGTTCAACCGACTCATGGCTATCCGTATCCTGTCGATGAATGGTATCGCCGAGCCGGTGCTACGCTTTGTTGACGAGGCTCGCACTCCCAAGATTGTGGATGATGCCCGTCAGGGGCGTGTCATTCCGATGCCTGACCAACAGTTGCCGCGTCTCCGCAAACTGTTCGATGACCCGACAAGGATCAACGAACAGTTCGCATTGCTCGTCACCGAGTTCTGCCATCAAACACCTATTCTTCAGGCTTGTTTCGGTTCGCTTGCCGATTACACAGAGCTTCTTCTCCCGAATAACATACTCGACAAGGGAGGCTTCATTGAGATGCTCAATACTGCCGACTTTATAACCGATGAGGATTATAAATCGGCTGAACTGATTGGCTGGCTTTATCAGTTCTATATCTCCGACCGCAAGGATGAAGTCTTTGCAAAGAAAGGTAAGGTAGAGGCTGACGAGATACCGGCGGCTACCCAGATTTTCACACCCAACTGGATTGTGAAATACATGGTGCAGAATGCCGTATTGCCGCAGGTTCGCTCCAACCGTCTTCCTGAAGAGGACAAGACCTACCTTATCGACAAAGACGCGCCCGAAGAGCCTAAGAAACCGAAAGACCTAAAAGTGGCTGACCTTGCCTGTGGTTCCGGCCATATACTCAACGAGTGTTTTGACCTTCTCTATGACCTCTATATCGCCTCAGGTTATGGTCGTGGCGAGGCGATTGAAAGCATATTTGCCAACAATCTCCTCGGCATAGATATTGATGAACGTGCCCGCCAGTTGGCAACCTTCGCACTGATGTTGAAAGCCTGTCAACGTGATGACAGCTTTGCCAATGCCCGCGCTCTGCCTCAGGTACTAAGTATGCCCGAGGTCAACGAGGCTCAGGCTGAGGAGTTCTTCCGTCTCAGCGACATATCCGGTGAGGCACTGAAAGAACTTCGAGAGGCTTTTGACCTGATGAAGGATGCCGACTCTCTCGGCTCTATCATGAAGTTTGACATATCCGGCTCCACCCGTGTACTGCTCCAGCAGACACTCAGCCATTGGATGAATCAGTCAGACAAGCCGGAAGCCGTGGTAGCGGCAATCCCTGCCGTGCGTCTCATCCTTGCGCTCACCGATAGCTATGATGCTATTGTTATGAATCCGCCGTATATGCCTACAAGCCGTGTGGATGTTCTGAAAGCATACGCTGTCAAGAATTATCCAGATAGCAAAGCTGATCTCTTTTCGGTGTTCATGGATGTCTGCATTGATCGACTCAAAGATGGCGGTAAATACGGCATGATAAACATGCAGTCGTGGATGTTCCTCAGCTCATTTGAAACGCTCCGCAAAAAGATCCTTGACACTCAACATATCGACTCTTTGCTACATCTTGGACCTCGCACATTTGATGAACTGTCCGGAGAAGTGGTGCAGAATGCGGCATTTGTTATCTCAAAGGCTATGCCCCAATCTTTAGAGGGTATATATTATCGTCTAATTGACGGCAAGAACTGTGCTGCCAAACGTGATATGTATATTGCCTATGAGAACCGATATACAGTCGTTGACCAAACGCAGTTTGAGCAGATTCCTGGTGCTCCGATTGCGTATTGGGTAGGGAAAAATACTCTTGAAGCTTTCAAAGGAGGCAAATTAAAAGAATTTGGATCTTCTTCTAAAGGAATAATCACAGGGAATAACAATCTGTTTATTCGTTATTGGCACGAAGTAGAATATAGCGGTATCAATTTTTTAGCTACATGTAATGAGGATACTATTAAATCCAAATGGTATCCTTTGAAAAAAGGAGGTTCATTCCGAAGATGGTATGGCAATTTAGAACATGTAATAGAATGGAAGAATAAGGGGCATCACATACTTCAGTTAGCAGAAATCGAGAATAGAAATAAACAGGACTATGCTGATAAATTCAAATTTCAGCCGTCAATCTCGTGGTCTGGTATATGCTCAGGTAAAATCTCGTTCCGATTTAGCTCAAATGATTTATGTGAGTCTGGTGGAATGACATATTTTCCAGATAAAGATATGGATATTCCTGTAATTTTAGGATTTCTAAATTCAAAAATTGCTGGATATATTAAAGATATAATAAATCCGACCTTAAATTGTACCGCAGGTAATATTGAATCGTTACCTTTTATTCAGATATCATCGGAAGAGGTAGATGATTTGGTAAATGACAATATTTCCATTACCAAGCAAGACTGGGATGCTCATGAAACCTCATGGGACTTCCAGTTCAATGAACTTGTGGCAATTAGTAAATCTGAAATAGAAAATAGAAATTCTATTAAGGCTGCGATCGAGGCTTATGAGCGAAAATGGACAGATTTGTTCTTCCGTCTTCATGCAAATGAAGAGGAGCTTAACCGCCAGTTTATTGAAATCTACGGATTGCAGGATGAACTGACTCCCGATGTATCTTTTGATGAAGTGACGATACTTCAGCAGGGCGAAGTTAAGATAAGTGACCAGTATCGGCTGACGACCGAGGATGATAAATATATCATTGATGAAAAAGGACGGTATCTAACTGTAACAGGTGACAAGTATCTTGATTGGCAGCGTGACGTAATCATCAAGCAACTCATCAGCTATATGGTGGGAGTATGGATGGGTCGCTACCGCCTTGACCGTCCGGGATTGAATGTTGCTCATCCTGACCCGACTGAGGAAGAAATGGCTTTTTATCAGTATGGACCGGACAATGCCACACTCGTCATTGATGATGATGCAATAATTCCTATTCTGCCCACAGGTGCGCCATTCGAGGACAATCTAACGGAATATATCGCCAACTTCGTGCGCATAGCGTGGGGCGAGGAGTCACAGACCGATAACCTGAACTTCATCGAGCAATGCCTCGGCAAGAAGATTGAGGATTATGTGCAAAAAGACTTCTGGAAAGACCACAAGAAGATGTATCAGAACCGTCCTATCTATTGGCTCTTCTCATCGAAAAAAGGTCCGATGTTCCTGCAATTTTAAAATACACCAGA
>OLOQ01001292.1_pt1 | contig 24617 bp, 20 predicted proteins | sample 1673101 | NCBI WGS metagenome assembly OLOQ01 (sample SAMEA3136754, study PRJEB25190) | human gut metagenome | biome: human gut; feature: human-associated habitat; material: faeces | place: Austria | collected 2013 | reverse complement strand
TTCACATTCGAGCAGAAACTCACGGCAGTGAAGCTGCACAATGCGTTGTCCTCCGGCACACCGGGGGGCACCAGTCCCTCGGCGGGCTGTGCCGTAATCCCCGCCATGGCGGCCAGCTGCTCCCGGTCGATCACCAGACTCAGGGCCTTGCGGATGGATTCATCCTCCAGACGGCTGCAGTTGAACATGACGGAGTAAGTCTCCAGAACAGGCTCTGCCCGCCAGGTCTCGTCCGCTTCCATCTGCTCTGCCATCTCCTCCTCCGTCAGAGGCCAGACAGCGTCTACCACGCCCTGATCATACAGGACCTCCGCCGTCTGCGTGTCTCCGAAGCGGAAGGTCAGATCCTCCGGACCGGTCAGCTTTTTGCCGTAGGCGGTATTTTCCGTCAGCGTCAGAGCATTTTCGTCCTCTGCGGAGGCAGTATAGGGACCATTGGTCACCAGACAGGTGGGATCGGACCACCAGCGGCGGGGCGTCTCATCCTCTTTCAGATTTTCGTTGGCGGCATCCGCCTCCTGCTTGAGACGCTGTACAACATCCTGCCGCAGAGGCATGGTGGCGATGGAGGTGCAGACCTCCCGCAGGAACCAGTCATAATGACCGGTCAGGGTCACCACAAGGGTGGTGCTGCTTTTTGCGCTCACCGCCAGCAGACTCATGTCGCCGGAGGCCTGAGCCTCCGCATAGCCGCTGACAATGGACAGCAGCGGGGCATACACGGAGCCGGTGGCGGGGTCCGCCAGACGCTGCCAGGCGTATACAAAGTCGCTGGCCTTGACCTCTACGCCATCGGACCACTTGCCGCCCCGGAGGCGGAAGGTGTAGGTGACGGTGCCATCGCTGTTCTCCTTCATGTCCACGCTTTTGGCGGCACCGGGGACTGCGATGGCCTGGCTGTTTTCGCCCGTTTCCAGCCGCATCAGATTTTCATAAAGGTGGTTCAGGATGGTCTGGTCCCCGATCCGCTGGGCGTAGATAGGATCATAGGTGGCGGGGGTCTCACCCACGCAGACGGAGAGGGATGCCCGGCCGTCTGTCGATTCCTTCCGGCCGCAGGCGGTCAGGAGGGTAACGCACACCAGAGCGCTGAGACACAGCGCTGTCAGGCGCTTCCATAATTTCATAGGGACTCCTTTTATGTTATGCCATGGTCAGGCTGCCGTTTTCGTCAAACTTCACAGGCAGGATCTCATTGCGGGTGTTCTTGGCAATATCGTCGATCCGGATCTTGGAGGGGAAGTCCGCCACAAAGCTGACGGCCACGCCCTGCCGTTTGGCCCGGCCGGTACGGCCGATCCGGTGGACATAGTCCTGATTTTCATCGGGAATGTCGCAGTTGAACACGATGTCCACATCATCCACGTCGATGCCCCGGGCGGCCACGTCAGTGGAAACAAAGACCCGAAGCTTACCCTTGCGGAACAGATCCATTACCTGCTCCCGCTTCTTCTGGGGAATGTCCCCATGGATGCACTGGGCGTCGATGCCCCGCATCTGCAGGAACTTGGTGATGCGCTCCGTGTTGCCCTTGGTGTTGCAGAACACCATGCAGCGGTCAAAGCCGGTCTCGTTCAGGATCTTGGCGATGGCCTCCGCCTTGCCGTTGTAGCTGACGTCCATGCGGAACTGCTTGATATCGGGCTTGTTCTGCTCGTCCTCCCGGACGGTGACCTCCTCCGCGTCCCGCTGATACACCCAAGCGATGTCCATGACCTCACGGGAGATGGTGGCGGAGAACAGTCCCAGATTTTTCCGCTTGTCCATGCGGTCCAGCAGCCGGGTCACGTCATGGATGAAGCCCATGTCCAGCATCCGGTCCGCCTCGTCCAGCACCACGGTTTTCGCCGTATCCACCCGGACGGTGCGGCGCTTCATGTGGTCGGACAGCCGTCCCGGCGTGGCCACTACGATCTGGGGATGTTTTTTCAGCGCGTCGATCTGGCGGCCGATGGGTGCGCCGCCGTACAGGCACACTGCCCGGATGCCGGGTTTATAGGTGTAGAGGATCCGCAGCTCATCGGTGATCTGGATGGCAAGCTCCCGGGTGGGGGCCAGGATCACCGCCTGAACGCTCTCGTCCTCCGGGTCGATATGCTCCACAATGGGGATGCCGTAGGCAAAGGTCTTGCCTGTACCGGTGGGGGCCTTGGCGATCACGTCCCGCCATTCCAGCATGGGGGGGATGCAGCCCGCCTGCACCGGGGTGGATTGTACAATATTGCGCTCCATTAAAGCACGCAGAATTTCCGGTGACAGCTCCAATGTGTCGAACCGGACGCCTTGAGTCAGTTCCATGATTAAATTCCTCGCATTTGCAGATATTTGCACATAATTAAAAATATTATACACACTTTCATGTCATTTGTAAAGGGGACGTCCCGGACGGCTTTTTTAATTCCGATGCACGGTTTCGTGCAATTTTTCACCTTCGGCGGCATATACTGAGTAAGTTGCAAATGTAGATATCGCAAAGGAGGGAAGCGTATGGAGCCGAAAAAGCCTATGGGTGATGTGGATGATCTGATCTTTCAGGACGCCTGGGAGGTCAGTCAACGATAAAGGACTGCCGCTAAGCGGCAGTCCTTTTGCTGTGCGGGTTTGCCATGCAAAAGCATAGCGAAATAAGAAATGTGCCATTTCCTCGCCCCTGCGGGGCAACCGGAAATGATGCACGAAACCTTCACGCACTGGCATTTGCGCATGTTCGCGGTGTACTGCTCATGCATGAAGTTTTATACAATGAAGCCGCCGTCGGCGGTGAGGACCTGACCGGTGATAAAGCCTGCCCGCTCCGAGGCGAAGAATGCCACGGCATAGGCGATATCCTCGGGTGTTCCCAAGCGGCCCAGAGGCGTCTCGCGGATCAGCTCCTCCACGGTCTCCTGCCCCAGCACCTGGACCATATCAGTGTTGATGACGCCGGGGGCCACGCAGTTTACCCGGATGCCGGAGGGGGCCAATTCCATAGCCAACGACCGGGTCAGGGCGATGATACCCGCCTTTGTGCAGGAGTAAGCCACCTCGCAGCTTGCCCCCCGCTGGCCCCAGATGGAGGAAATATTTACGATGCAGCCCCGTTTTTCCGAGATCATGTGGGGGAGGGCCGCCTTGACGGTGTTCCGGGCACCGCTCAGATTTACCGCCAGATACCGGTCCCACATCTCGTCGGTGGTGTCCTGAAACAGGCCCTGACCCGACACACCGGCGTTGTTTACCACCAACTCTACCGGGCTGAAGGTCTCGCCCAGCTTCCGGACCATCTCGGCCACGGCAGCGCTGTCCGCGACATCGGCTTGGAACATGGCGGCATGACAGCCCTCTGCCGTCAGCTCCTCCACCAGCTCCCGGGCCTTGTCCGCCCGATTCAGGTAGTTGATGCCTACAGCCCAGCCCTGATGAGCTAATTCCCGGGCCACGGCCCGGCCAATTCCACGGGACGCGCCGGTGATCAATGCGGTTTTCATAAGATACCCCCAAACAAAAACTTCCAGTGAAGCGTTAACGAAAAAGAAAAACCACTCCGATGGAGTGGTTTTTATGGTGGAGACGAAGAGGATCGAACTCTCGACCTTACGGATGCGAACCGTACGCTCTCCCAAACGGTTCACTTATATGCCCCCCAAACCATCCGAAAATCGACACTCATACACAGAATTTTGTCGCAAAAAATTAGAAAATGTATATGGCCTCGTTTCATTCTTAGGCTGAAAATGTCTACAAATAGGTCAAAGAAACTTTCTTGCATTATAACTCGCATATTGTTGGGATGTCAACACAACGGCAACAATACGGTTCGCATCCCCTTGGGGGAATGTTGAAAATTGAAAATTTCGGACGATATGTTCGCATCCAAAGCACTCTCGTTGGAGGGTGCTTTTTTTATTTTAGGAGGTGGAAAAGTGGACGGCTCAACTGTATTTGACTACTACTACGGAGACGAAAGCAGTCAATTTTCTTTTTATCGTATTCCACGCCAACTTGTTGCCGGGCAGCAATTCAAGAAAATCTCCACGGACGCAAAGCTGCTGTATGGCCTCCTGTTAGACCGTATGGGGCTGTCTGCCCGAAATGGTTGGTATGATACAGAGGGTAAGGTCTATATTTTCTATACGCTGGACGAGATAGAAGAAGATTTAGGCTGTGGCCATGAGAAGGCCGTAAAACTATTATCTGAGTTAGATACAGTCAAGGGCTGCGGTCTGATCGAGCGAGTAAAGCAAGGCCAAGGCAGACCAACAAAAATCTATGTCAAACGCTTTACGGCCCGCCGAGTTCCTGCTGAAACCCCTGCGCCGCAGGAGATTCCCAGACTTCCGAAAATCGGAAGTCAAGAAGTCGGAAAATCAGAAGTCAAGAGTTCCGATAATCCGAAGTCAAGACTTCCGTTTTTCCGAAGTGCAGACTTCGGAAAATCAGACGGTAATTATATTGAATCTAATCAAACTGATTTTAGCTATAAAAATCAATCTATCCATCCATCGCCTTCCGCCGAGCAGCCGAGATGGATGGATAGAAGCGAGTATCTGAGAGAAATCAAAGAAAATATCGAATACCCGTTTCTTTGTCAACAGTTCAATGCCGACGATGTGGATGAGGTCGTGGGGCTAATGGCAGATGTGATGTGTTCCACACAGTCAACCGTGCGGATCGGCGGAGAAAACATACCGCTGTCGCAGGTGCAAGCCCGCTTCTACCGGCTGGACTACTCGCTGATGGTCTATGTGTTTGAGTGCCTGCGCCGCAATACCACCCAAGTCCGTAATATCCGCGCTTATCTGCTTACCACGCTGTTCAATGCCCCGCTTACGATGAATAACCATTATCAGGCCGAAGTCCAACATGACTTCGGCCTTTAATTTTTGGTTGAAAATGTGACTCAAAATGAGACACATTTTTCGACATAAAACTTGAATTTGGAGGTAAATCAATGTCCAACGAAAAGAAAAACCCGCTGATTGGTGCGTTTCGGACGCCTGTTGCCGGAGCACCGCCCACTTCCGCACCGCCTATTCCAGCCAAAGAAACCAAACCGCCCATTCTATCGCCCGCCGCTGTCAAGCCCGGTGAAGTGAAGAAGCCTGCTGAACCGGCCAAGGACGATAAGGCGGCCAAGGATGGAAAGCCCACTGCGCCCCCGGTCACTCCCGCCAAACCTGACGAGGCGAAGAAGTCCGCCGAACCCGCCAAGGACGATAAGGCAACCAAGGATAGTAAGCCCGCTGTGGCTCCGGTCGCTCCTGCCAAAGCTGACGAGGTGAAGAAGCCCATCGAACCCGTCAAGGATGATAAGGCGGTCAAGGCTGATAAGCCCGCTGTGGCTCCGGTCACTCCCGCCAAACCTGATGAGGTGAAGAAGCCCGCCGAACCCGCCAAGGACGATAAGGCAGTCAAGGTTGATAAGCCCGCTGCGGCTCCGGTCACTCCCGCCAAGCCTGCCGAGGTGAAGAAGCCTGCCGAACCCGCCAAGGACGATACGGTTGCCAAGGATGCTAAGCCTGCCGTGACTCCGGTTACTCCCGTCAAACCTGATGAGGTGAAGAAGCCTGCTGAACCTGCCAAGGACGATAAGGCGGCCAAGGATGGTAAGCCTGTTGCGGCTCCGGTCACTCCCGCCAAGCCTGACGAAGTGAAAAAGTCTGCTAAACCTGCTAAGGACGATAAGGCAGCCAAGGATAGCGAGTCCGCTGATGCTCCCGTTGCTCCCGTCAAGCCTACCGAGGTTAAAAAGCCCGATGAACCGGCCAAGGCGGCGGTGACGCAGAAATCGCCGGAACAGCCGAAGGATGCTGCTACGGCTACCCGTACCGCAGATGGGCCGAAAGGCTCTGCTGTGACCAAGGTGTTTGAGGATCGGCTGGATGCCCCCTCCGAAGCCGATTTTTTCAAGCTGCCTATCCCCAATGAGGGAGAAATTTACAGTATGGCCGTTCATCCGGCATATCTGAAGGACTTTCTGGATCATCCCTTTACTGTGAACCGTGAGACGCAGGACTATAAAGACTTATTTGAGTCCATCAAGAATTACGGTATCCGTGAACCCGTCCTCTGCCGCCCCGGCCGCAACGGCGGCCTTGAAATTATTTCCGGCCATCGCCGCCATGACATCGGCGCACAGCTGAATTATCCCATCCCTGTTTTAATCGAGCGTGTGGACGAGGATGACGCGCAAATCCAGTGCGTAGATGGCAACCTCCACCGCAAGGACATTCCCATCTCTGAATTGGCCCGCGCCGCACAGATGAAAATGGACGCTTTGAAACGCAAGGCTGGCCGCCGTTCTAAGGCGGACATTCTGGCAGGCAAAGCGCCGATGAAGCGCAGCGATGAGCAGGTCGGTGAAGATTTGGGCATGAGCCGTGCCAGTGTGCAGCGTTTGATGCGCGTCAATCAGTTGGAGGAGCCGTTGAAAAAGATGGTAGACAAGAAGGAACTTCCGCTGGACACCGCCGAGCAAATTTCCCACATGAAGCCTGCCGAGCAGAAAACCCTTGTTGACGCTATCGAGAAAGAGGGCGGTAAAGTCCCCTCTAAGACCGAGGCGACCAAACTCAAGGAGGAAAGCCGTGCCGGTACGCTCACTCCGCAGAAAATTGAGAGATCGGTGGCGCCTACCAAACGAGAGGTCAATCCTCCGTTGAAGGTCACTTTTCAGGATGACGAACTCCGCCCCTATTTCCCGGACGAGGGGACTACGGTTGCCACGGTCAAGCGCACCATGTTTGAAGCGCTGGATCTCCGCAAGCGCGCCATTGAGCGGCAGAAGGCCAGAGATGCAGAAAAGAGCGGTACGGCTAAAAAGCCTCCTGCCCCGGCAAGGTGAGCAGGAATGGAAGAAAAACGAGTTTGTCAGGGCTATGCCGTGATCGACTGTCTTAGGGTGGGCGAGGTCGAGATCGTCCTCGCCCATAATCCCAAAGCCGTGTCCCCCTATGTGACATGGAAAGCCTACGCACATTCCGGCTTTCAAGACTTCAATTTCGGAAACTATTTTAGCAATAAACAGGCCGCCAGAGCAGATATGATTGCCAGAGCCAGAGAAGCGGCCCGCGATTTACCGCCCGGCCATCGTGATAAAGAAAAATCTTCCCGCCATCGGAAAAAATCTGACTGGGAGCGCTGACGCCCAAAATGGCGTTTTTTCGTCTCAAAATGAGACGCATTTCGACAGGAGGTGGTGATAGATAGACTATCAGGAGCGAATGGAAAAGGTGCAGAAACTCACTGACCAGCTGGAAACAGGCATCACAGAATTGTTCAACAGTGAGCGGTATGCCGCATATCTCAGTACAATGGCTAAATTCCACCGTTACAGCTTCGGCAATATTCTTTTGATTTTGTTACAGTGTCCCGGTGCTTCTCAGGTAGCCGGATATGGTGACTGGAAAAAGAATTTTGGCCGACAGGTCAAGCGGGGCGAGCATGGCATCACCATCCTCGCCCCCTGCCCTTATCGCAGGCAAGAAGAAGTGGAGGAAACTGCCCCGGACGGTTCTTCCAGCAAATCAGTCCAGTGGGTGCAGCGCATGAGTTTTCGGACAGTTACCGTGTTCGACATAAGCCAGACAGAGGGGAAACCGCTGCCGGAAATTGCCAAAAAGCTGACCGGCGATGTAGCGCAATTCGAGAGTATAGTGGCCGCGATCCGCAGCATTTCTCCTTATCCCATCTACATTGAGCGTTTCCCCAGCGATGCCTATGGCTGCTGCAATTTTGCGGAACAACGCATTTTTGTTCAGCCCGACATGAGCCAAGCACAAACCATCAAAACTATGATCCATGAGGTCAGCCACGCTAAACTCCATGCACCGATAGAGGACGGTGACGGTGAAACACCACCACAGCGCAAGCGGCGCTCTGTCCGGGAAATGGAGGCTGAAAGCGTGGCCTATGTAGTCTGTCAGCACTTCGGTATTGATACCGCTGATTACTCTTTCGGCTATGTGGCCGGATGGAGCCACGGAAAGGATCTATCGCAGCTGAAAGCGTCATTAGAACTGATCCGTAATACCGCCGCAGAACTGATCGACGGTATCGACCCACCGAAAGAACTGCCCCCACCTACACAGAAAAAACAGCGAACAAAAAGGAGAAATGCCTATGAGCGCAGTTGACGCCCGGAAAGAACACTATGAGGCCGTGGAGATTTTAGGCATCCCCGGCCTTTTCACTACTCTCCGAATAGACCGAGCCACTATCCCCAAAGGCGTGTATGCCTATGATATGCAGACCAGTGAACAGGATTGGAGCCAGCCCTGTCTGCTTGCCCGGCATATCACGGTGGAGCATTTCGGTACTGTTCTGACAGCAAGCCCTGTTCCCATCCCGTCCAATGGTTATCTTGATTTGTCTCCCGGCGATTTTGAAAGTCAGTCCTGCGCCGAGCGTATGACGCTGGCTGATTTTGAAGCCCAATGGCTATCCCCGGTCAAACGACCGCCCAAGCGAAAGCCGTTCCACAAGATAACTCCCCGCCGCTCCGCACCGACTCGATGAGGGACGCTATGAAAAAAGAAATCAGTTTGATTGCGTTTCTGGATGAAGTGGTATCCCGGAATACGCAGCATTACAAGAAAGACTTTGAACTGGACGCTCAGAAGCTGCGTGACGCGCTGAACAGCCCCTATATGGATGAACGGGTATTCTACTTCATGTCTCGCCCTAACGGGACATGGTGTGTGCTGGAACGGGATGCCTTTCTCCGGGACAGCGACGGGTATAAGATTTGGACGCACTATGCGGATATGCCTGATGGTATCGAAGCCTATCGCGTCACTATCAGCGGGCGGCGTGGCACGGCCCCTATGGGTCATGTTGTGAAGCTGAATTACCGGGAACAGGTACAGCGGGTCATAAAAGCCGCTATCCCTTTTGAGGATGTGGAGCTTACTTTTTACTCCGGGGAAAAGTTTCGTATGCCGATGGAGCAGTACAGAAAGCAGAGGGAAGAAATTTTCTTTGAGTATGGAGCCATTCAGAATTTTCGTTGCTGTCCCCAAAATGAGGCGGAATTGTACCGCATTATTTCAATGGAGCATCGCTTACAAAAGGGTTGGCAGCCCAAAACAAAAAAGAGGCCGGATGCTCCGGCCAGATAGGAGGTGTTGAGTCCATGCCCGAAAAGGACAGCTTTTATTATTTGAACGCATATCAGGACGGTATTACGCCCGGCCAGAAAATGACGATCCAGCATAACATTTCATTCAACGATTGGCGGGCCGGCCCTCATATCGCCCCGCTGGTCACGCTGACGAGCGCGGAAGTCACACAGCGCAAGGAGGCCAGCATTACGCTGGAAAAGGAACTGTACGCCCAGCTGAAAAAACTTGCGGCGGCGTGGGATGAACAGGCCGCACAGACGATGCTGCTGGAGCGGGCGCTGGAATATCTGCATACGCCAGAGGTCGAGCATACCTCCAATGAGTGGAAACAGGACAAAAACGGGATATGGGAGATCAGCAACCGTACCTATAAAATGCGGTATAAAATTTCCTATGAAAAGGCCGCCGATGTTTACCTCGTCAGCTGGGGCATCATCTACAACGCCCCCAAGCAGCCAGACAGCAACTATCGGAATTATTGGGGAGATAGTATCTATGTCGCGCGGCAGGACAAGAAAAAATACCCCAGTATGGAGGCCGCACAGCATTATATCCAAGGCCGGTTTGACCTATATTGTCACTTGTTCCGAGAAATCTCCCCGCCAGTCCCCAATGAGTGCAGACGGATGTTCAGCATCAACGGCTATTTGGCGGCCGGGTACACGCTGGCTCCACCGGACAAGGAAGAACCCAACAAGAAGGCCGTTGATGACCTGCTGGCCTGTCTGGACGATGCGGATGCCGCAGTATCCCCAGCGGAGAAGCCGAAAGCACATATTTCTGAAAAGAAAGCTGAACGCAAAAAGTCCGTTCCAGTGAGATAGGCGGTGTGTCATGGGATACAGCCGTTTAGAGCCGGGGCGGGAGTTGGAAGTCCGCGAGTATATCAGTTTTCAACGCGGCCGCGATGGTTTTTATGAATTGACCGAGTGCGGCGTGGATGAATTGCTGGAACGCAAAGCCGAGAGTATTGTCCGTGAAAAAGAACTATGTCAGCGTATTGATGCCGCAGTGGAAGCATGGTCAAAACAGGCCCAGCAGACCCAGCAGTATATGAAGGCGCTGGAATATGTCAAAATGCCACCTGCGCCTCATACTTCAAACCGATGGACGGTCAGTGAATATGGCAACCATGAAATGAGCAATATGGTGTACCGCTTTTCATGGCGCGAATATGAACGCACTGAATGGGATAGGACGCTGAAAAAATCTGTTCCGAAATCATGGGAACTCACATGGTCGGTCACATTCAACACGCCGCATAACCCGGACTATTCCGGGGATGGCTGGAAGATAGCCGGTCAGGACAGAAAGGTTTTTCGGGATAGAGCGTCCATGGAGAAATATCTACAAGGCCGTATCGCGGCCTACGCTGACCTGTTTGTTGAGATATGCCCGCCGATCCCGGCAGAGCATAAAAGCCGCTTTTCCATCAACGGTCAGTTGATGCGGGGCTACACGGTAAAAATTAAAGAGCCAGAACGCCCGGATCAAGGTCAAGTGGATGCCTTGCTGGACTGTTTGGACGATGCGGATATGCCGGAGGTTCCTACTCTCGTTCCTAAGAAACAGCATCCTCAAAATGAAAAACACACAATCAAAAAGAAACATTCCCCGACCCGGTAGACAGGGGCGCTTTGCGTCGCTGTCCCAGCCAGCATGGAATTTTGACATCAAAATTCCGTTGGTTAGGGGCGTACCCCTAAGACCCCGTGCGATAAAAGTCGAAATGCGTCTCAATTGAGACGCATTTCGTGAAATCAAACCTTGTGATAGGTTGTAACTTTTTTCCAGTTGTGAGGAAAGCCCATAAGGGCAAGCAGTTCCGCTTCACTGATTTGATGGTTTTCTGTTACTGCTTTGTGAATTAACTGGCTCAAATGCCGCTTGTATTCGATAAATTCTTTATTAGGGAGCAGATAGCGAAACGCCAGTAAAACCGCAAAGAAATCGCGTTTTCCATAAAGATATTGTGTTCCCTGCATCGGAATGTTCAGCTTCTTATGCAGTGGAAGGTTCGGAATTTCATGCTGGGAACAGCGGAACGAAAATAACCGCTCATTATGGGCGCATACATTTCGGAAGTCAGTCAAGACCTGAAGAATTTGCCGAAGCTGACCTTCATTGACCCCTTCAAATTCCCTGCTGATGGAGGACTGAATATCAGATGTGGAGTATTGGTACATTTTTGAAATCGTGCCAAAAGTAAGCGCATTGATTAAGACCCACAGCGGAACATTTTGATGCTGCTGTTTGTAGTGTTCGATATACAAATGCTCTGTGCGCTTGTCAAGCAAAGGTTTTAGGTAACGAGTAATGAGCTTATTGACCTGATACGCATTATTTTTCGGATGCAGGTCATAGTTGTTAGGATCAAGGTAAGTAGATTGCTGCTCTCCATGCTTCTGACAAAAAGCATAACTCAGAGCGGAGCGGATGTGCCGTTCGATATGCAGAAGGTGGCGGAGAGTTAATTCCCGTAACCGAGCATCAAATTCATAGAGTGCGACAATATCATCAAAGGTTGTCCCGTCTCGATAATCCTTAGTGGTGGGATTTTTGAACAGGCTTTTATAGCCAGTGATGAGTGCAAAATAACCGTTTAAGCGGAGTTCTTCTGCCGCATTGACTTCATTGTGAATAACCAAATGCTTGTCCTTCAATTTCTGAATTTGCTGTTTGTAAGTCAAGAACGGCTTCGGCACTCGAATCACCTCGTAGATCTCTGTATAAACAAGAAGGGAGCCCCCGCAGGGACTCCCCCGGTCACAGGCCCCGCGAGCATCTGTAACCTAATCACTGTAATTAGTATAGCCTTTTCTGCTAAAACTGTCAACCGAAAGTTTTGGCCGGAAAATACTACCTAATTTCAGCACTATCTATTGTACAGAACCAAAATTGAATTGTGCGTCGAAATGCGTCTCGAATTGAGACGCATTATTTTTTATCAGAAAGGAGACAGCCATGCGAGAAACCGCAAAGACTATGACGCTCCGCTTGAACGCTGCGGAGTATGCCCACCTGTGCCAGCAGGCGGAGGTGACCGGCCTAAAGAAGGAGCCGCTGGTGAGGCAACTTATCATGGGCGTGAACCTCCGCCCCCGTCCCCCTGACGCCTATGCCGACCTGCTTCGGGCACTGTCCGCCATCGGGAACAATATTAACCAGTTAGCCCATCAGGCCAACACAAGGGGCACGGCCACCGGGGATGAAATTACGGAGGCCCTGCGGCTGGTGCGGCAGGCCACGCGGCTTGTGAGGGAACGGCTCTGAATGGCATATACGAAAATCATTGTTATTCATAACCGGCTGGACAGATGCTTGAATTATACGCAGGACGAGGAAAAGACTTCTCTGGAAGCGGTGCTGGACTACGCCATGAACCGGGATAAGACCGAGCAGGACTGTTTTGAAACCGCTCTGAACTGTGACCGGGAAACCGCCTACGCGGACATGATGGACACCAAGCGCCGCTGGGGCAAGACCAGCCGTAAGCGCAAGGGCTATCATGTGATCCAGTCCTTTGCCCCCGGCGAAGTCACGCCGGAACAGGCCCACGCCATCGGCGTCGAACTGGCGCAGCTGCTTTTGGCGGATAAATACGAAGTAGTGGTGTCCACGCATTTGAACAAGGCGCACCTACATTCACATATCGTATTCAACAGCGTGTCCTTTGTGGACGGTTCCATGTACCGTGACCGTATTTCGGACTTGCTGGGCGGCTCAGGGGTGGGTATCCGGGGCACATCGGATGCAATTTGTCTGGCGCATGGCCTGTCCATCATCGAACCCAGTGAGCCATCCGTCAGCCGTGCCGAGTGGGAGGCGGAAAAGGTCGGGAAGCCCAATTTCCGCGGACTGGCCCGTGCGGACATAGATACCGCCATCGCCAACGCCTACACCATGCGTTCCTTTTGGGGCGAGTTGGTGAAAATGGGCTATCAGGTCAAGCGGTATCCCCAAGTGACCCATGCGGCGGTCAAGCCGCCGGGCGGCGCACGCTTTCTCCGGCTGGACAAGCTGGGGGCTGGGTACAGCGAGGCGGAGATATTCTCCCGCCTTACGGAGAACCGCACCGGCACAGCCCCGCCGATCAGCGGCCATGCCCCCATCCTGCCGCGGTGGTATTTCCCCTATGGGCGGCGTTACCGAGTGAAGGGCAATTTGCCATTAAAGGCAGGCCGCGCATGGGGCTTCCGGCTTCTATATCTGAAATACCTTTATCTGCTGAGAAAGCCGCCGTCCCGGCACAAGGCAGCAGTCTCGCGGGCGGAGGTCATCAGGTTTGACCGCTACCAAGAGCAGTTCTTTTATCTTCACAAAAACCGCATTGACAGCGCGGAGCAGCTGACTATGCAGCAGGAGGCGCTGCAAGCGGAGATTGACGCCCTGACAGACCGCCGGGCCGATCTGTACCGCCTGCGCCGAAAAGCTTCGGACGATACGGCCTGTTCCGAGGAGAGCGGCACGATCACCGCACGGCTGCGGGTACTGCGCCGGGAGCTGAAGCTGTGCGCCTGCATTGAAGATGATATTCCAACGGTGCGGGCGCAGATGGAAATTTCAAAGGAAAGGAGCGACCATGAAAAAGCTGATAAAAGCAGACCTGAGCAAAGTGTTGGAGATGACCGCAGCGTACCAACCCATTGACCGTGACAGCCTAAAGGCAGAACTGGAGATTTTGGAGCAGAGCCGGTATAACGATTATCTCTTTCTGGCCCGGAAAGACCGCTTTCGGTTGATGGCCCTGTCCGAGGTCTACATCGTTGGCAGTGACGCCAATAGGTTTCTCGCTCTATTTGAGGTACAGACCTGCTGGCCGATTCTGGCAATGCTGCTTCATGTGGAGTATATGGAAAGCGGCATCCACCGTGGGAGCGTGATTTTGATGGACTATCCTGAACTCGTCCGGGATGTGGCTCTTTTTGACCGACTCCCCGATACTCAGCGGGAGGGGCACATCAAGCAGCTGATAACCCGCTGTGTACGGTATGCCCCGCAGTGTATGATGGTGGATCTGATCGAATATTTGAAAACCGGGAGGTGAAAGTAAATGGACGCAAGTGGAGAAGTGGCCGACCTGATGGTAAAGGAAAGCATCCAGCTGACGGAGGCCAGTATCAAGATGTTGGCGGCAGGCTGTAAAAACCTGACCGCCTTTTTGTATGCCTTAGCAAAGGACAACAAAAAGCTGGTAGGTAAAACCAGTATGAAGCGCCTGCTGCGGGAGGGTAAGGAACTGAAAACCTTTTGTATCAAGGCTGAGGATCTGAACGATTTCCGCAAGTATGCCAGACCCAACATCCTTTTTGCCGCAATCCGGGATACAAAAGAGGATGACGGTGTGGTGGCGCTCGTCACCAACACGGACTTTGTATCCCCGGTCAACCTGTTCATGCAGCGCCGGGGCTATCCCGCCCCCACGCAGACGCAGGAGGACGATACCGCAAAAAAAGACACGCCCCGCACTCAACAAGGGAACTCCTCACCAGAGCGCGGGAATGGCTCGACACCATCGAGGATGAGCCAGACGATGAGGACTACTGACACGGCTGAAAAAATCAACGATATTCCCACGGTAAAAGGCCGATTGGCTGTGTTGCAGAAAACCGCTGCGGGGATGCGGGGCGGTCAGGCAAAGCAGCGTTCCCAGCCCACGCAGCAAAAATCAAGATAACAGGAGGAATTTTTAGTATGGCAAATCTGGAGCAGATCGTGAGCCGTAAGGCTGAGAATGATACGAAATGGAAAGAGGCCCAGCAGGCCGAGAGGGAAAACACCACGGCCATGCAGGATGCCGGTATTACGGAGATCACCAGCAATCCCGAAGCCTATGCCCGCTATTTGGAGATGCAGGGGGACAATCCCTCTTACAGTGCCGGCAATATCGCGCTGGTGATGTTCGGCAACCCGGAGGCCACCGTGTTTGGAACTCGTGACCGCTGGAAAACGCTGAGCCGCTCCGTTATGGACAGTGAAAAGAGCAACGGAGTAAAGATTTTTGCCCGTTCTCCCATGGGGCGCGGCTATACGCTGGCGGATGCCTATGACATCAAGCAGACACAGGGCCGGGATATTTCCCGGATTACCTTGCAGAATGACAGCAAGGAAATGGAGGCGACGCTGACCACCGTTTTGAACTATGCCGTTGTGCCAGTGGTCATCGACAAGGAACCCCCTGCCCCTGCCTTTTATGACGCCGCCAATCTGGAACTGGCCATCAACCCGGACTATCCCGACAACGAAGCCTTTGCGGCGATCACCGCCGAGGTGGCTCACAGCCGTTTCCATGCCAAAGGCGCCAATGCCAGCTATGACCGCGGCGAGTGCGAGTTGGACGCGCAGAGCATTTCCTATATCCTCTGCCGCAGATACGGAATTGAACGGCCTATGCCGGATATGTCGAACCTCGCTGCGCTCTATGAGGGCTGGGAACCGCAAGAGTGCCGACAGGCCCTCGATAATATTCAGGATACCAGCAAGCAGTTTGGACGCTCTATTGAGAAAAATCTGGAGATGGGCAAACAGCGCAGCCGTGCCCCGGTACATCGTCCTACTCGGTAAAGTCCTGACAACAGGGGGTGTCTCCCCTTTGGGGAGTATGAGCCACCGCCCACCCCTGTCAAGGCCGCACGATTGCTGGCGCAATCATGCGCGGAGTCAGCCAGTGCGCGCACTGGCTGAGCCTTGACCGGGCTGTTCGCTGGCTCATTGGGTAATCAAGGGGAGGACACCCCAAAAGCCGCTGACAGCGGCTTTTGCCATATTGGGAGCGCGGCGCGTCCAACGCAGTGCCAGCGAACCCATCAGCTGCCCCGCCGTGAGCCATCGGCGGGCGCTTTTCAAAATGTGTCTCAATTCGAGACGCATTTCTACATTATATAAATATGGAGGAACCACTATGAAACGCACAGTATCGTTGTGCATCACCGTGTTGCTCTCCTGCCTGTTGACCTGTCCGGCCTTAGCAGCGGATGCACTGCTCCTGACGCCAACGCTTTATCCCGCAGAGGTCAACGAGTACGCCAGTGGAGAAGAAATGCGGCTGGAGCGCACCTATCTTCTGTCTCCCACAGATGACCCGGCCAGCATCCCCATCGGAGATTTTGAACGGGAGGGCTGGCACTACACACTGCTGGATGTGACCCGGCAGGAGAACCCCAAGAGCGATGCGAAGGACTATGCAGAAACCTACACGCTGAACACGGACACAAAGGACATGGAGGCGATCATGCCACAGTTGGCCGCAGAGCGCACCGTTACCACAGAGGATGGTTACACTGGGACTCTGGTGCTGGATACCTCCAGCATCAAGGTAGAAGCCGCAGGCTATAACACTTCCACCAAGACTGTAACGGCGGTAAGAAGTTACCCGAACCTGTCTGACGCAGATGTATCCTTTGTCCCCAAGAGCATTACGGACAATGGCCGCACGATGGAATTGGCAGATGTGCAGTGGCAGGAGTCGGACGGTTTTTATCATGCCTCGGCTACCTACACAGGAAAGGTATCCAGCAAGTATGCTACTGGCTATATCGTCACGGTGGATTATTCCGGCGAGGTAGTTCGTACCACGATGGACGATACCATTTACACCGCAATTTTCAGTGGGACGCCTATCCAGCCGGAACGCAGCGCTATCGACTGGCGCTATCTGCTGATCCTGCCCGCTGGTGCCGGTGTGGCTGGCCTCGGTGTGCTGGGGCATAACTGGCTGAAAAAGCGTAAAAACGAAAAGAAATGGGAGGAGTACACAAAATGAAATGGAAAACCTTGTGCCTGTCGGCGGCATTGACCGCTGTACTGGCCGCCGCACCCGCCTATGCGCTGGACTACACGGTGGACGCCCCGGAGGACTATCTCTTTGGCAGGCCGACCAGCATGGAAACGGTCACGGAGTACGGCGCGGACAATGTTGACCGCAGCAAGAACACGGCGCTGATCCCGCCCACCTTTGGCAGTCCCACCAGTTACCTGCCCAATACGGGTGAACCCCTGACGCCCAACCTGATCCCCGGTGCCCTCGGCGGCGGGCTGGTCAGCTCTGTCGGCTCTGTTGGCAGTGTGTCCTATCCCACAGTGGATAGTGGCAGCAGCTGGAGCAGCACGGCATACACTCCGGTTTCCTCTGACCTCTATTACAGCAACGGCAGTTTGGGAACACTGAAAATTCCGTCTATTGGTCTGATCGTCAAGGTCTATGAAGGTACGGACAGCACCACACTGAAAAAAGGTGCCGGGCATTTCAATGACACCAGCATTTGGAATGGAAATGTGTGTATCGCCGGACACAACCGCGGCATAAACAATCATTTTGGACAGATCCACACGCTGACTGTGGGCGATACCATCACCTACACAACAAAGCTGGGAACGCGCAGCTACACCGTTGCCAGCGTGTCTAAGGTGCTGGAGACGGACACCGGCGGCACAATGGCCAGCAGTGCCAACCGTCTGACCCTTTATACCTGTGTCAGAAATCAGTCGGCGTATCGCTGGATGGTCTGTGCTGTGGAGCGCTAAAAACTGAATAGCGGCAGTCAAAATGCGGCTCAATTTGAGACACATTTCGACTGCCTTTTCTCTTGCGGTTTTCGTAAGTAATATATCTGATTTTCAAGCAGAAGGAGGTGATGCGAGAACCGCATAGGGCCTCTTTCTGCCCATTTTGAAGGAGGCACTATGAAAAAACGATTGAGTTCCATGCTTCTTGTGTTGGTGATGATGCTGGGGATGCTCCCGGCCACGGCGCTTGCCGCCAGCAGCGAAGCGGAGGCTTTGGGCGAAGTTAGCATCTACAACGGCGGGCAAAAGCTGTCCTATCTTTCCATCAACGGTAGAGTGAGGGAACTGATCTACACCTATTTTAATTATATGGGTGAAAACGGAAAAACAAAGGAAATTCCCGCATATTGTGTGAACCCTAACACCAAGGGCGTGCCGCAGACTGTGGCATCCGGCCAGAGTATCAAATATCTTGCTGAGGAAAAAGGAAATGACCCAAAGGTCATGGGTATTATCGCTAATGGCTACCCTACCCGCGGCCTCGCGGAATTGAAACTGGAAAATAAATACCATGCGTACTACGCTACTAAAATGGCCTTGTGGTGTTATTTGCTGCCGAATTGGAACATCAACAATCTGAAGGTCAATCCTAACCTGACCGGCACGGAGTTTCAGCGGGCACAGGCCATTTTGACCGCTGCAAAGGATATTTATGTGCGCGGTACGGCGTGGAGCAAGGTCTACTCGCCTCGCGTTACCGCTACGCCTGACCGTGATGCCGCCTATGCCACCACGGTCAACGGCCAGCAGTATAAGCAGCAGGTGTTCACAATTCACTCAGATACATGGGTATGCAATTACGCTGTTCGTGTGGCGTTCACTGACCCGTCCTCCATTCCCGCAGGAACGCGCATCGTTGACATGGACAACAACGATATTACCACCATTACTACCTCCAGCACCGGCGATGGTTATGCTGGTAAATTCAAGGTTTTGTACCCGGCCTCTGCTGTGGCAGGCAAGACCGGCAGCGTCCAGCTTTCTTTCGTAACCGAGGTCTACAAATACGCAGTATTTTACGCCACCTGTGCCGAAGTCGGCAAGTACGGTCAGCTGCAAAACTATATGTGCGATACCGACCCTACTACCACGATGAAACTGTCCACTTACAGCAATTACAGCGATGGCGGTGAGGTAGAGCCGCCCGACACTGGCCTGAAAATCACCAAGCTGGAGAAAGGAACGGACACACCTCTCAGCGGAGCTGTTTTTGAAGTAGTCGATCCTGATGGAGCCACCGTTGGCACATTTGCCACTGGGGCGGATGGTACGGTGACTATTCCCTTGACACTGGCTGGAAATTACACCGTGTATGAGCGTGTTGCGCCTTTGGATCACCTGCTCAGTGATAACCCCGCGCAGAATATCAAGGCGGAGTACGGCAAGATGGCGGAGCTGACCTACTGGAACGAGCCATACGGGACACTCCGCATTGAAAAACTGTCCGACACCGGTGCTCACCTGCCCGGTGCTATGGTGCAGATCAAGCACATTGAGAGCGGCGTGACCTATACCGCAGAAACCAATTTTGCGGGCTATGCCATCTTTGACAACATCAGACCCGGTGCGTATGAAATCAAAGAGATCACTGCCCCCTCCGGCTGGCTGAAGGATGATGCGACCTACACGGCTACCGTGTCCACGGGCGAAATGACAACCTTCTCTATCGTGAACAAGGAACTTCCCGGCCTGCGGATCATCAAGTATGACCGCAAAAATATGGTAGCTATGTCCGGCGTCACCTTTGAGGTTTGGCGTGATGGTATTTCTCTCGGCAAGTTCCGCACAGATGAGTTTGGCGAGATTCTTTTGACGGATGTTGCCCCCGGCACCTATCGCACGGTAGAGGTGGATACCGGTAGTGACGGTCACATCCTCGACACCACACCGCAGGAAGTGGAACTGTCCGCTGGCGATGGCATTAAGGAACTGCTTTTCTTTAATGATGTGAAGCCGGGTCTGAGACTGGTGAAGGTGGACAGCACCGACCCCAGCAAGGTCATTCCCAACGCAGTTTTTGAAATTAAGTCCGTGGCAGGTGATTATGGCCCCAAAGAATTTACCACCGACCAGAACGGCGAAATTGACCTGTCTAAGCTGCCTACTGGTGCGTATGTGGTGACAGAAAAATCCTGCGAAGGATATGTAATCGACCAAGCGCAGCGCATTATTCAGCTTGCCCCCAACGAGGACGCACAGTTTGTTTTTACGAACACCATCAAGCCCGCTCTGCAAATCATCAAAACCAGTTCAGACGGTAGCCGACTGAAAAATGTGTCATTCCGAATTGCACGAATTGAGGACGGGACACACTACCTTGACCGCATGACCAACGAGCAGGGCGAAATTTTGATTTCTGACCTCGAACCCGGCGTGTACTCCGTGCGGGAAACCTCTACGGATTCCTCCCACATCCTCGATCTGCGGGAATACCATGTGGAACTGTTTCCCGGCAAGACCAGTACCCTGACTATCGAAAATCAGAAGCGCCCCAACCTCACCGTGTATAAGCATGATGCCGATACCGGCGAACCCATCGCAGATACCGTGTTTGAAGTCCGTGCTGCTGATGGGCACAGCGTTGACCAGATCAAAACAGACAGCGAGGGCAAGGCTGAACTGAAGAACCTGCTTCCCGGCGTGTACGAAATTTCGGAGAAATCTGTACCGTCTCCGTGGCTACTGGACGCCCCCTCTCAGCTTGTAACTCTTTATCCTAACCGCGACCACACGGTTTACTTTGAAAATCACCAGAAGCCCAGCCTGACGGTGAAAAAGGTGGACAGTGTGACAGGAGATCCTTTGCAGGGTGCAAAATTCCAAGTGACTTATGCCAGCAACAGCACAGACAGCGGTGAGATCAATGACCTCGGCATTTTCTATACCGATGAAAACGGTCAATTCCAAATCAGCGGCCTGCGTGATGGCTGGTACAAGATTTCGGAGCTGGAACCGCCCGCGGGGTACTCTATCAAGGAGGCCACGCAGGAGGTCTACATCAAGTCCGGCACTTCTAAGACGCTGACCTTTGAAAATATCCCCCTCTCCGCGCTGGTGGTGTGGAAGTACGATAGTGTCACCGGCGAAGCAGTGAGCAACGCGGTTTTTCAGGTAAAGTATCTGACCGGAACCTCCGGCACGGGCGGCACGGTCATCGGTACTTATAAGACCTCGGCCAATGGTAGCTTTACTTTGACCGGTCTGCGGGAAGGCACTTACATCGTCGAGGAACTGGCCAGCGACAGCGGCCATGTCATCGACTTCGCGCCGCAGACAGCCTATATCAGCGGCAAGCAGCAGGATGTGGTGCAGCTCTATTTTGGCAACAGCCCCAAGGGGGCGTTGTTGGTGAAGAAAATCGACAGTGTGACGCATGAACCCCTCTCGGATGTAGAGTTTATGGTGACTACCTCGGACGGAACCGTGGTAGGCGATGCCAACGGCAAGTTTGTGACTGACAGCGCGGGCAGCTTCACCGTCAGCGGTATCACTCCCGGTACGGTGCTGGTGGTAAAAGAAACCCGCGCCAAGGCGGGCTACCTGCTGGACGATGCACCGCAGACCGCGACCATCAAGGCGGGCCAGACCGTCACACTGGAGTTTAGAAACCAGCCGCAAGGCTCTCTCATCATCAATAAGCTGTCCAGCGCAGATAAGAAAACACCGCTGGAGGGTGTGCTGTTCCAAATCACCTATTCCGATGGCAGCTATGTAGACAACGGCGCTCTTTCCAGCAAAGGGCTTTACCGGACGGACAAGAACGGCCAAATCATTCTCAGCGGTATCACTGGAACGGTCATCGTGACGGAAGTGGAGACTATCAAGGGCTATCGCATTGATGACGCTTCCCGTAGCCAGACCATCGAAGTCCGCGCCAATGATACTCAGCAGCTTTGGTTTTATAATACCCCTATTTCCGGCATCCTGATCCACAAAATTTCCAGCGTGGACGGAAAGGCCATCCCCGGTGTGACCTTCCTGCTCTATGACAGTGCCAATATCCCCATCGCACAGGCCACCAGCGATGACCGTGGCTATGCCTATTTTGAGGACTTGCCCGCTGGCCGCTACTCCCTGCGTGAATTGGAGAACGAGGGCTATGTGCGCGACACACAGAAAAAAACGGTCTATGTGAAGTCTGGCGAAACCACCGAGGTCGAATGGGAAAATACGCCCATCACCGGACAGATCCAGATTACAAAACGCTCTGCGGACTACAATCCCACCAACGGCCTGCCGGCCGGGACACTGCTGGAGGGAGCGGTTTTTGAGATCGCCGACAAAGCCGGGAATGTGGTGGATACGATTCGCTCCAACAGCCGAGGGCTGGCCATTTCCAAGCAGCTGCCCCTGTCGCGGTACTTTATCCGGGAGGTAAAGGCCCCGGAGCATTACGGCATCAGTGAAAAGGAGCTGACGGTCTACCTTGAGTATGAAGGTCAGATCGCCCGCCTTGAGGTGGAGGACAAGAGCCTCACTACTGGCGTATCTATTACCAAGACCGGCCCCAAGGAGATCATGGCAAATCAGCCGGTTCGGTATGCGTTCTCGAATATCGCCAACACCTCCAATGTCAGCCTGAGCAATTTTTACTGGAGGGATACTCTGCCTGCACAGGTGCGGTTGGAAAAGGTTGTGACCGGCACTTATAACTTCTCCGGCACTTACAAAATCGTCTACCGTGCCAATGGGGGCGATTACCGCACACTGGCTGACAATCTTTCCACCAGCAAGAATTACACGCTGGCAGCGTCCTCGGTGGCGCTGGGTTTGGCCTCCAACGAGCGCGTGACGGAGATCATGTTCGTATTCGGGCAGGCCCCGGCGGGCTTTAGTCAGGTCGAAGCACCGTATCTTCACTGTAAAGCTGTGGCCGGGCTGCCCGCAGGTTCATTCGTCAACGTAGCAGATGTGGGCGGCACCTATAACGGAACATGGGTGCAGGCAGTAAGCCGCTGGGTGATTTCCGTGTATGGAAAGCCCGCCGTTCCCAAGCTGCCCCGCACAGGATATTGATGGTGTCGAAATGCGTCTCATTTTGAGCCACATTTTGACGGACGCGGAAAGGAAACTCGCATGAATGATAAAACGGTGCAGAGCAGCCTATCCATCAGCCGCGATATGGCGGACTATTTAGAAACGGTTGACCCGCAAAACTATCATGCGGCAGATCGGGCAAAGACGATTCAGCACCTCAATGATATTCTGGCAGGACGCTCCAAAGAGCCGCTTACGCCGTTGATTTCTGCGTCAACAGAGGAAACGCCTGCCCGCCTTATGGCGGGCTTTGCTGCGCTGTCTGCTCAAATCGAGCAGATGGCGCAGCCCTTTCCACTCCGGTATGGCCGAGCGCGGAAGTACCCAGTATGGGATGACAGCGCGGAGACACCGCTGAAATGGATCGACCAAAAGCGGTATGACAATGCCTTAAAAAACGGCTTTCCCACTGGCTTTTTTGAAAATTCCTATTTCGATCATATTTGCTTCTCTGCTGTGCCGGATGAAATGACTTGCAGGGGATCAACCTTTGATGGCTGTCAATTTACGGCCTGCCGCATCCACTCCGCCTTTTTTGAGGACTGCACGGTGCAAGATACGGATTTTTCAAACTGCCGACTGTGCCTATGCCTGTTTGCTTATAGCAACATCGCGCACACAAGATTTTTCGACTGTCAGTTGTGCCGACACGGTGGCTTTGCATTTTCACAGCTTAAAAATGTGTTGTTCCGGGATTGCAATATGGATGCCATCAATATCAGAAACTGCACACTGGATGGCTGCTCGTTTGCGCGTATGAGGGTAAAAAACATACACGGGTTGGAAACTTCGACCATCACACAGGGCGGTGCAACACCGGAAGAATGTGAACGTCTGCGGGTACAGACCTATCAATCCCTCGGCGTATCCATCCAGAAGCATAGGCCGCCACGCAACAAGGAACGATAAGGAGGCTGACCATCATATATAAACAAACCGACTTCCGAAGCGCCGCCCCATTGTGGGCGGCGCTCTCCTTACCTGTCCTCTGGCTGGCGGCAATAGCGGCCTATGCCTATGAGGATGATATGACCCTCTTTGCATGGATGGGCCGTTTCAGTGCTGCGCTGGAGCGCCCTTTTTCTGTCCGATGGACACCGCATACCATTAAATTCATGCTGGCGGCGCTGGTGGCCTATGGCGCTTCCATCGCTCTTTACTGCTCGACCCGTGAGAACCGCAGGCCGGGAGAAGAACACGGCTCCGCCAAGTGGGGCAGCGCCAAGCGGCTGAACGCCAAGTACCGGGACAAAGACCCGCGCAACAACACCATCCTGACGCAGAATGTCCGCATGAGCCTGAACGGCAAAATGCACCGCCGCAATCTCCTTCAAATCGTAATCGGAGGCTCTGGTGCGGGCAAAACACGCTTTTTTGTGAAGCCGAATCTGATGGAGGCAAATTGCAGCTTTCTTGTGACTGACCCCAAGGGAGAAACGCTCCGGGCCGTGGCACCGCTGCTTCTTCAAAAGGGCTATGTGATCAAGGTGTTTGACCTGATCGACCCAGCCCATTCGGACAGCTTCAATGCCTTTGCCTACATCAGGGACGACAAGGATGTGATGAAGCTGGTGAACAATTTCATTAAGAACACCACGCCCAAAGGCGCGCAGCAGAATGACCCGTTCTGGGAACGCTCGGAAATTGCGCTGGACACAGCTCTCATTCTGTACCTGATCCATGAAGCGCCCCCGGAGGAACAGAACTTTGAAATGCTTATTTACATGATTGAAAACGGCGGGGCCAAAGAGGACGATGATGACTACCAATCCCCCTTAGACCTGCTGTTTGAAGCATTGGAGGAGGAATATCCCGACCATATCGCCGTGCGGGAATATAAGATTTACAAACAGGCGGCCGGTGATATATGCTCTAAGTGACTTCTTAATCATGATTTTGTCATGGTTAGTGAAG
>OLOQ01001288.1_pt1 | contig 24678 bp, 23 predicted proteins | sample 1673101 | NCBI WGS metagenome assembly OLOQ01 (sample SAMEA3136754, study PRJEB25190) | human gut metagenome | biome: human gut; feature: human-associated habitat; material: faeces | place: Austria | collected 2013 | reverse complement strand
CTTGACACCCCCTCCCGCCAACCGGAAAAATCCGCTGACCCCAGATTAGCAGGACGAGTAACGGTACGGATCCTGCGCTTTTTTTGTTTAACAAGTCCATAGAGGGTCATGGACAATACAAATACATGGAGTGCCCTCTATGAATATTCCAATCATACGCCATATTTTTGTTATTGCAGGTATAACTTGGGCAATAGCATTATCATCGTGCGGGCGAGATGTTAACTCAATTGCAGACCCTCATTTCGATTCCGATGGAGCACCGCTCGACACTGCTGTTCAATTATTCACGCCCGAACTTCCTAAGTCCGCAAAACTTTATGTTGAGACTTCCGGCAGTATGAATGGTTTCTTTAGAGCCAATCAAGCTAACAATTTTAAGAAAACAGTATGGTCTGTTTTCTCCGGCCTTGCCCTAATTACCGACGGTAATGTCTATCCGATGTCAAACGGTGGCGATATTGACGCACCCGTAGTGCTCGGCACTTTCCGCAATAAAATGAACGCCGGAGCTTTCGTCTCCAATTCTTCAACCCATATTCCTGCGATGCTTCATAATATCATTGAGAACATCGACACTGCAAAAAACGAGGTCGCTGTTCTTGTCTCTGATATGAAGTATAGCCCAATGGGTAAGACCGCCGCCCCTGAACTTCTCCAGTATCAAGAGCAGATTAGGAACGTAATCGGTGTTCATCCTAGTGTTTCGCTCTCTTTTGTGTGCGCAAATTCGGAGTTCCTTAATCTTAATGGCTCTGTTGCAGAGGAAACTTCACCGTATTATTTCATTATCATTGGCAAATCCGAGAATGTTGCGGCAACTCGTAATAACATCGCTCGTTGGTGCGAGGCAATCAATTCCTATGTCGAGTCGGGCGATATGGCAATGAATTATCATACGCCAAATTATACCATTGAGAACGTAAAAAACGGTATGCTAAGTTCTGAATATCCCAAAAACCTTATAACTGTTTTTGACCGTGAGGTTTCAGATACTTGCTCGTTCATTGTCAGAGTTGACATGACCGGCTATCCTTGGAGTGCTGTCGATGCTGATATACTAAAGGACTGCTTTAAGGCTAAAGCTGCCTATGGCTCATCTGTCGATGTTGAACTTCTTACTGATGAAGACCATCTAGTGGATGACCACGCATATAAGGGTGAGTTCAAACGTCGCTCTTACGCTGACTTCCTCGTGAAACTATACAACGTCGCTCTCGATGATGAAGTTGTCGAGTGGACGTTTACTAATAAACCTTTTGATGGTCGCTATCTGATGGACTTTAATACTATCATAAACGCTGACCAAGAAAATGATTTGTCTGGATCTTTCTCCTTCAACAAGTTTATCGAGGGTTGCTTTAACGCTCGTCTTAATACTTTCGACGAGATTCCGGTTCGCATCCTTGTTTCGTCTTATCAATGAAATAATAACAACTCAGTATGGGTATCATAAAAATATTCTTCCTCCTACCGTCTAAAGGCAAGTTCTTACAGAATTTCGCCAACAATGACCAGTTGAAGGCTCAGGCGGAGCAGGTATGGCGACAGCTCGATGGGCTTTCACCAATTCTGCTTATATTAACTGCTGTCCTTGGCATCGGTCTCGCGATTTATTACTATACCGGGTATAATGAAATGCCTGGCCGTCATTACAAGATTCAACACTGGGGCTTATGGGCGGCTATCGCCTTTATTCTCTCACTTATTGGTACTGCCGTTATTGAATATGTCGGCATTAAGACCAATATCAAGACCGGCCTCACATCCCTCTATTGGTTGTGTGCCATTAATAATGCCCTCTATTGCTTAATCCTTTATTTCTTAACCTCCGTTGTTTGGTGCAACTTCAACGTCTGCCGTACCAACGCTTATAAATTCCTCAAATTCTGACTATGAAAAGGGTATTTGTATTCTGTATCGGCGGCACCGGCCTCCGAGTTATGAAATCCATTACCATGCTTCTTGCTGCAGGTATGGACGCTAAGGGTTATACGATTGTTCCAGTCCTTATTGACCCACACATGGACTTGGAGGAAAAGCGTAATCTCCAAACCCTTATTGGCGAATATGAGACTGTCTACAACAATGTAATTCTCAGCGATGGCAAACGCCTCAATCCCATACCGGGTTTCTTCGGCACCGATATTGCTGACCTTGCTAAACTCAATGGTCAGCAAAACGATATTTCTGAGCCTATCGCCGAAAAGCGTTCATTCGGTCAATATCTCAATGTTGGCAACCTCAATTCTGAGGATGTGAATAAATACCTCGTTCAGACGATGTTCTCACAATCCAACCTTGACAATGACCTCTCCGTTGGTTTCAAAGGAAGCCCCAATGTTGGCACTGTCGTTCTCGGTGAGATGATAAAGGGTGCTGACTGGTACCAAGCGTTCTGCAACGCTTGTCAGAAAGGCGACCGCATCTTTATCATAAGCTCGATTTTCGGCGGCACCGGAGCCTCTGGTTATCCTCTCCTTGAAAAGAAAGTTCGTAATTCCACCGACCATCCTAACGTCAAGGACGCTATTATGGGTGCAGTGTCCGTGCTTCCGTACTTCTCGCTAGAAGATCCTTCTACAACCGATAGCGACATCGATTCTGCTAACTTCCTTACAAAGACTAAATCCGCTCTCGCTTACTATGAGCAGAGCGTTATGTCTGATTATATTTATTATGTTGGCGAGCAGGGGATGAAAACCACTTACGCCAACGACGAGAAGAAACAAGAGGACAAAGCCCACTTCGTTGAACTTGTCGCTGCTACCGCTCTCTTTGATTTCTTATCAAAGACCGACAAGCCCGATAAAACTCAGGCTCTATCTCGTGCTATCAAGGAAGATGTTGAGTCTCTTTCAGTTTCTTCTCTCGGCGACGCATACAACAATGTTGTTAAGGCAGTCGCTGACATGATGATGCTTTCTCGTTTGGTCTATTTCCTTCCAAACGAGAACCAGTTCCCTCTGTCTAAAAATCGTGGATTCGATGAAGATTTCTATACTGACAAATCGTTTGTCTGTCTCCGAAACTTCCTCGCTCGTTTCTCGGAATGGTATCAGGAACTTGCCGAAAATAAACGCGGCTTCGCTCCGCTTACCATTGCTGACCCTAACGACCGTAAAGCAAAACTCTCTAACTGGATTCAGGACTTCTCGCTTGACGCTAAGGACGAGTCCTATTACCTGTTGGATATGATTCGTGCGAGCAACAAGGATAAAGACGATACTCACACAATCAAGTTCCGTCGCTTCCTCGATTATGTGTATAAAGCTATTGATAAATATACCTCTAAAATAATGTAACGCTATGAGTAGTGTTGACCTCAATATAATAGAGCGCGGCCTAAAAGGTCAGGAGTGGACGGCAGAAAAAGGCCCTATCACTGCCGGAGACCTCGCCAAAATCTCAGAGCAACGCACTAACAACAGTAGCGCGTTAAATGCTCTCCCGACTCCCTTTGCTCGGTTCTTCGTTGTCAAGGAGGCTTTTCGCCGTACCCTCGAAGAAGTGAAAGACCCAAAGAAAAACGCTGGTGACGCTTACAACCGTCTTGTGTCTGATACACTCGATGTTTTTGAACTTCTCTATAATATCACATTCCACGAAGGACGTTGGGATGATTCCCGTAAAATCGTCATTCGTGAATGGGAGCTTGCAACTGACCTGAAGAACTTGAAAAATCAAGTTCCTATCCTCGGTAGTGCAGTCGAGAATTACTTCGCCTCTGACCTCAAAGCATCCGGCAATCGCCTTTTCTTTGTGGTGCTCGTTGATGGTGGACGAGATTATCTTCTCGCCACTTCATCGCCGTTTACCGGCTTCGTAACTCCACCGGACCTCGACAAGAAAGTTGATCACCGTGGTAACGGAACAACTTCTTTCATGGGTAAACGCTACCAGCAGATGCCGTCGCTCGTGCGTAAGTCCGGTGGCACTTACTTCCGTGATATTCGTTTGTTTGGTGCTCGCGATAAGGACTTCAAAAACTATATGTTCTATCTCGTCGATAATTCCCCACTGGGCGACGAGATGAAAGAACTGCGTGACTACATCAAACAAATTCAGATTACAGACCCTGACATCAATAAGAACTGGCAACCGCAGTTCAAGCCTATCATTTCTGAAAACTCAAATGAGCTTGTCATAAATGGTCTGCCCGTTGGTAAGGATTCAGGTCTCAGCACTGTAAACTTCTTCAATGATACTCTCATACGTCTGCCGTTCCGCTTGTCAAAGGACTATTATCAGCCTATGACTTACGCTGGAGCAGACGATAGTAGAGATTACGACTTCATGTTGCCCATTAGCCATGAAGCCTTATCACTCATTGAGGGAGATTTCCAATGCGTCTGCAAAGTAACTAATGCCAAAGTTATCGTAACCCTTAAATATAAGGGTCAGGAGTACACCAAGGACTATTATGTTGACTCTGATAACCTCGGCTCTCGTGGTCGCATCGTAAACCTGCAACGTGAAAACATCAGCTTTAACCTCGCTGTTTTCCCGAACATTCTCTCTCCGAACCGAAACGAAAACAACTACTTCAAGGTGATGGCGGTTGTCAACGACGCAACAACAGATTACCGCCCCGTATCAATCAACAATCTTGAGATGTCGTTCTTCTTCAGAAACGATGATAACCGTTTCGAGGAAATTGAAACAATCGACAAGGATAATACTCACGCCAAATTCGGCGTTCGTCCTGCCGTTGTTCGTTCTAAACAAAATCTTGAACGGGAGGTAGATGCAGGCTCGAAGTTCTACGAGATATTCAACTCTCAATTCGACGCTATCAGCTTACGCTTTACCCTCGACAGCGGCACTTGCGAGGGTGTGCTTATCCCGAATTGGAAACGTGCTCAGCGTACACAGGATGCGTACACCTATGCCGTTGACCTTGGCACTACAAACACTTATATCTCGTGCTGCAAGTTCGGTCGCGATAATGAACCTGAACAGCTCAATATGGATGAGCCGATGGTAGCTTTCCTACACGACTTCAAGCGTTCTTCTCAGCACTCGCTTGTCTCGGTAATTGAAAACGCCATTGCTCCCAAATGTCGCAAGAACTTCAGTACCGAGTTCGTTCCGGCACTTATAGACGGCTCGATTTATCGCTTCCCGATTCGCACCGCTCTATGTGTGCAGAAAGGCGACAGAAGCAAGCCCTCGTTGTTCGATAACTGCAACATCGCTTTCTTCTACGAGAAATCAATGGGGCTTGGAAACCAGTCTATCCTCACTGATATTAAGTGGGAGGATAGCCACGAGAAGGAACTTCGCCTGTTTATCCGAGAATTGCTCCTTATCATCAAGACCGACGTCCTCCAAAAGAACGGTCTGCTTGCTAATACTAAACTGATTTGGTTCCGTCCTCTCAGCTTCAAGGGTACTATCAAGGACACCTATACAACCATTTGGCAAGAAGAAGCGAAGAACCTCCTTAACATCGGATTTCCGCAAATAGATTGTGTATCTGAATCAGAGGCACCTTACTACTATTTCAGCAAAAAGAACTCTTTCAACAGCGTTGATGCTGTTTCAATCGTCGATATAGGTGGTGGTTCAAGTGACTTCATATATTTTGCCGATGGTAAACCCCAAATCGCAAACTCCGTTCACTTCGGTTGCGATGTGCTTTGGGGCAATGGTTTCAGTGGCTTCGATAATGACCGTGTGAACGGCATTTACGAACGTTTCGTTGAGACCGTTCACATTGGCGACCATACTGATGAACTGGAACAACTCAATATCAAGATGCGTTCCGACCGCGAAGTGTCGACCAAAGATATTATCAATTTCTGGCTGAGCAACGATAACCGTTGCGAAATCACCAAGAAGTTGAAAGAAGCCTACAAGCCGCTATTCCTTTATCACTTCGCTTCAATCGTGTACTTCATGGCGAAGATGTATAAAGCCAAGAACCTTGCTTGTCCCCGCTCTGTTCTTTTCTGCGGCAATGGTAGCCGTTACATCGACGGTCTGCTTTCTTCCGATAAGGCAACCATCAAGGAACTTGTCGCCACAATCTTCAAGAATGTTTATGGCGACATCAAGGATATTCAGGTTATTCTTCCCGATAGCCGAAAAGAATGTACCTGCTATGGTGGTCTTTATCGTAACTCAGACGTTGAAGTTCCGGACGAGTTCAACTTCCAAGGTGTTTCCGATAAGGTATATGAAAACGTAGAGCAGCTTAAAGCGGACTTCCCGTCTGTAAGTCGTGACCTTCTCAATACCTTCGTTTCGTTCAACAAGTTATATGCGACACTCCTTCGTATCCTTATATCCAAGGGTGAGCTTGATAATCCGGTCGATGAATCCGAAATTATCAATCTCATATCTTCCGGTTTACAGGATTCTTTGGAGAAGAACTTCAAGACTCAGGTTATTCAGAAACTCAAAGACAGTGAGCCTTACCACGACTCGGTATTCTTCTTGCCGATAATTGATAACGTGTTAAAACTCACTAAGATTTAATATGTTCCAGTCAGGCATCTCTATCGCGTCGCTGATAATCTCTATCGCGACTTTTATATTCGCGTTTGGCGTTCAACTCTATTACTTTTTCGGAAACCGAAAGAAGTTAGATACAGTTCGCAATTTCTTCGTTAAGAAACGCGAATATGAAGTATATGGTGAGGCAGAAGACTCTCAGCTCAATCCTGACGTAGCGGAAGAAGACTCCAGCCTACACACTCTTATCAAGGAGTTGAATGAGTACACAAAAAAGAACCATGGCACCACAGATTTTTCGGTCATTCAAAACAAGACTGACCGAAAAATCAATGTCTTGTATGATAATGCAACGTCACGTATTGCATTCCCTACCTATGTGGGTCTCATGGGTACTTTCATTGGTGTATTCCTTGGCTTGTTATTCTTCACTATCGGCTTGGGGTCTTCTCCAAATGGTGAGGGCATTACCGACGAGACTATCGGCAACCTTATTTATGGTGTTCTCGTTTCGATGTCAACAAGTTTCATCGGTTTGCTCCTTACGACTATTACCCATCATCTTGCTGCCGAAACTCAAAAGGTAGTTCGTGAAGACAAGAACGAGTTCTACGAGTTTATTCAGAATGAACTTATGCCGACCCTCGGTGTCAGTATGGTTGCCGCACTAAATAAGCTGCACCATACCATCAATCTCTTTGAACCGTCGTTCAATAATGTAATCGACCGCTTTCAGGCAACATTTGACTCTTGCACTCAACGCTTCGGGTCTGCTTTTGAGCAGAACGTAACCATTGTTTCGGAAGCAGTGCGCGTTATGGGTGAAAATATGGACAAAATCAATGAGAATGTTGACCTGCAAGCTCAACTTCTCAAGACTCTCCGCTCTCGCGGAGTCGTTGAATCTCTTGATGCTTTTGTTCGTGCTTCGCAGAACTTTGACCTAGTTACAACTGCTCTTAATCGCTTTGAGGTCACTCGCAACGCTATCAAGGATGTTACCGTTGAACTTGTAAACACGCAACGCCGTTATAACGAATCTCTTGAAATTCCGCTTAATGTTGCCAATAAGCTCAATCAAATACTCTCGCGCATTACTGACTTTGAGAAAAGCATTAATGCTCTTGGTCGCAACATCGAAAAAACTGACCTTCTTGGTAACACCGAAATTGAAGCCCTCAAACAAGCGATTACTGCTATTAAGAAAAAGCAGAAAGTCGCTGTCGAGGCTATGGAGGTTTCCGACGGACATCTTGAAAATATTTTCAAGATGCAATCCGAAGCTATCGTTAAACTCGGTCGTACTTACGAAGAGAGTTTCGCCGCCTATGCTGAGAAATTCCAGAATATTCTCGATGGTCTCGAAAAAGAAATGCTTGGACGCCGACGCGAGATTGTGGCCGCTATTGAGGAGAAGTTCTCTCTTGACCAGATTCAACAAGAGTTCTCTCAGCTTAGCAAGCTGAAAAAGATTGAGGAATTGCTTACCTCAATCAACACTAAAAGTTCTCGTGAAGAAGTAGATAAAACCATCGAAACCACTCGTCGCGAAGTCGAATCTATACGCAAACTTCTTGACAAGGCTATCGAAGATGCCAAGAAGAAACCGGAAACCCCGACTACATCGGGTGGCGGTGGCTTCCTCGGTGGTATTTTCGGCGGTCGCAAATAACCTTACCTATGGATAGTCGCAATAATAAAAGTGCTTTTTGGCCGAGCTATGTGGATATTATGACCACGTTGTTCGCTATCATGCTTGTACTTTTTGCGGTATCTTATAGCCGCTTCAAGATTAAGCAGCGCGAACTGGAGGAGTTCAAAGATAAGTATGAGGAAATCATGTCTATCTACAAGGCTGTAGATAATATTGACCCCGAATATTTCGAGTTCAATCCAGATTACCTCAAACATATCTTCAAAATTCAGGTTAACTATCAGAAAGGTAAGTTTTCTCTCGACAACCTGCTTCAAGACGACCCTAAATCTCCCGAATATAATCTGACAGAGGCTAATGCCATTCGTCAACAAATTCGTGATGCTGGAGAGGAAATCAAACGCACGATACTTAATTTGCAGCAGAATGATTCTCTGCGAACTGACATTAAGTATCTTGTCGTTATCGAAGGTCAAGCTTCGGCTGACAGCTATCATGTTGACGATTACTTCAACAATGATGTTCTCAGCTACCAACGCGCCCTAAAACTACATGAGTTTTGGCGCGACAACGCAGGTATAGATTTTACCAATATGGAAAAGTGTGAGCTCGTAATTGCTGGTAGCGGTGAGGGAGGCGTGCCCCGTGCTCCTCGTATCAGCCAAAAGAACGATTCTCGCAACCAAAGGTTCCTTATCCATATTGTCCCTGTCATTGGCGATATTCACCTTGATCCCAAATTCAGGAAATAATATTTTGAATGCTGTTTGAGGCTGTGCCGCAATGTAGTCAGTCACGAAACAGCCGCTATACGAACTACAAACAAATATATGGATTACTAGGCGGCACGTCCATAAATCACCACTTATATGCAAGTTGACAAACATTGCGAATTCTAAAGTTCTGTCACAAACAAGGCACCAATACCATACCAGCACCGCACCAGTTACATACCAGTACTCCACCAGTTCTCTACCTGTACTATACCAGTTAGGACATTGATAGATAAGACTACTGATAATCTTATGTCAGTATGGCAACTTGCTGAACTATGCGACTTAAAGGATATAAGATATTTCAGAAAGAATTATATTAACCCAGCATTTGAGGAAAGTGCTATTGAGCGATTATATCCCGACCAGCCCAAACAAGAATATCGCCTTACGGAAGCCGCAAAGGCATGGAAGATCAATCTAAGAACTAATCGTAAAATAGGATATTGCACCTGATAATGCGGATAATGCAGAAAATGCAGCTTATGATGAATGATTGATTATCTCCCAATAACCACCTCGGTCTGCGCTTACACGACGGATTATCCCTTTATCTTTTAGATTTTCTATTTGCAATTTAATTGCATCTGGCGTTACAGCGCACTCAATCGCCATTTCGTTTCTTGTTATATATGGATTGTGCGCTATCAAATCCAAAATTTTCCGGGTAGTTTTCTAGGTAGTTTTATGGGTAGTTTTATGGGTATCCTGTTCAGTTTGTATCGGTTCTGTATCGCTATAATCGACATTATAAACTTACGATAAGACATGCGAAAAATACGGCATCAATAATTTTATATACATCTAATCATTATTTATATAACGACTAATATTGAATCTCCATATTATTCAACTTCTCAATTTCGGCTATCGCTTTAAGTGGACAATCTCTGTATCTCTGCCATGGAGTTTCATGGCAACTATCTTCATATAAATATTGAGGTATACACATCGGCAAACGTGGACATTGAGCTTCTGTTAGGAACCTGTATAAAGTCTCATATCCTATTAGTAGAACTATCTCAAACTGTGAATTGATGTCATCCGCTAAATGAGGGAAAAGAGAAGTATCATCTGTTCCTAACATTGCTGGGAAACCAGCCTTATCCATAAACTCATTTATCTTTTGAGCATCTACATCTTGCTCCAAAAACCAAAGTATTGGGAACTGTTCATCTTGAAATTGAGTATTGCTAATTATTGCTGGGATATACTTTAATTCAATTGAATGACACAATTTTTGCATTGTATCTAAGAATCTGGCAGATATGTCTCTGTAAAAATCTGCAAAGGATAATTTTTCCTTCCCATTAACTATTACCTTCCTATCATGGAATAAATCCCAAAATAATTCTTTGGCAGTTTTGTCTTTTTGAGTATTAGCCCATTTAGCCATATCAATAAATGAATATCCCGGTGTCATTGTAAATAGTGCCGCATAACAAAGAACAATCATCTTATTTATATCTGACGCAATATTGGGAAAGTAATTTTCACAAATTATTTCTATTGTTCTATATGGAATATCATGTACTTCAGATTGTGGATTGGGATCAAATTTTCGTTGTATCATACTTGCCATAGATTCTTTCAAAATCCACGCCCCTAATGTAATTGACTGCATTCCTACCTGTTTCGATTCAAAATCAATAACAACATATGGCTTATCAATTTTGTCATCATAATAATTGACATGTATGTGAATTTTTGGCAATTTTGAAAATGATAATAGGTGACAATCAATCCCATCCATGCTCGATCTCCGACCGTAATTCAAGGATATATGCTTCATTCTACTTTCGGAATAAGGACTACGATTTACTGCTAATGGAACTTTTATCACCTCATCATCTTTATTTATTTGTGCAAATATCGTAAGAATGTCACTATAAATTGCCATACTTTCATACATTCCCCACGGTGTACTTATATTTTGAAGATAGTGAATATATTCATGAATTAGAGTCCCTAAATCATGAATATTATACTCTGATAAATTTTCTTTTATAGGGAATGAAAGATTCATATATAATATTCCCTTTGTAAATGCCCCTCGCGGAGAAAAGTCTTCAAACGTCAAGCCATTGGTTTTCTTTTCCATCACGTATCAATTCTTACAAATTATTTATTAAATTATAATTTATATTTCACAGAAATATAGTCATATACGCTGGGATATAGGTTATACGTTCTTCTTTGCGTAAATCTTTTGTATAGATAAGGTATCGCTTATTTACACGTGAGGAAAATTTCTCACAGAAAAGATCGAGAGACTTGTGTGTCTTATACCCTGAAGATTTTACTTCAATCGGCTCAATCTTTGTTCCGTTAGAAATGAGAAAATCAACCTCGTAAAGATGATTACTTGTCTCAGATGGCCATGTATAATAATATAGTTCGTGACCATTTGCCTTTAGCATCTGAGCAACTATATTCTCATATACATAGCCGAGATCAGCACTCAGTTTATCCGACAAAAGTTTTTCATAAATGATATTTTCCGTAAACTTCTTATCCCAGAACGCAAGTGTAATGAATAGACCAGTGTCACAAAGATACATCTTGAAGCGATCGGAGGAGCGATGTAGTGCCATACCAACATTAGGATCATTGGCATGATAAGCGATATTAACAACCATTGAATCCTGCATATCGTATATCTGCTCCCTCAATCTGTCAATGCGTACCCCTTCTGTAACTGAGTATACTTGGTATCGCGCATAATTGCTAGCCAACTGTGAGGGTATCGCCATAAACATTTTGGAAGTATTGCCCGAAGGGTCTATCTTGATGAAATCCTGCTCATACAGTTTGATTATGGAACGCTTCATCATATCAACCTTTTCCATATTATTCGTTTCAAGATATGCCTTCACTGCCTGAGGCATCCCACCTATAAGCATATATAACCGGAATTGCTTCATCTCATTACGATTACCGGCATCTCCAAGACCTTTACAACTATCGAAGAATTTATGCAACAAAGGAATGGCTACTTTATTACCAAGAGCCCAGTTAAATTCCTCATAGTCCATAGGGTATAGGGATAAATCGTGTTCTTCGCTTGGAATAAGAATTCCTTTTACGTTCTGACGTATTGAGATAAGTGAGCCTGTCTCTATGTAGTCATAGCGCCCATCTTCAACCAAATATTTAATAGCCTGACGAGCTTTAGGACAATTCTGAACTTCATCAAAAATGATTACGGAATTTCTATCATATAACTCCACTCCGAAAATCATCTGTAATCGCATGAACAGATAGTCTAGATTTGATATGTCTTCAAATAAATCCCGAACCTCTTGCCTACAGCTTGTGAAATCAATGGCAATGTATGACTTATATTCGCTTTCTGCAAAAGTTCGGGCAAGCGTAGATTTTCCAACACGCCTTGCTCCCTTTATGAGCAATGCAGTTTGACCACCGGACTCATGCTTCCACTGAAGCATATCATTATATAGTTTCCTCTTGAAGATCATATACGAATTTGTTTTCAAGGGCAAAGATAATAATTCTGACGCTGTCCCCCAAATTATATGCTCATAAAATGACACTATCCCCCAAAAGTATCTTACCAATTATGTCACCATCCCCCATTTTTGACCAAAACAAACTTGCAACTATAAGCAAAAATCGCTACCTTTGCATTAAGTAAAGAATGGGTGCTTTAAGAGAGCCGGAACTGTTAAAATTGAAGGTGTGAACCCCACAAATTACCGGTTTGTATTCTAAAAGCGCAACTACCTCACTATCAAGTGTATGCTATAATTGCATCGGAAATCGTCTATAAACACTTCAAGGACTTCTGCAATGGCAGATGTCTGATGAAAGACGTGACCATCGGCCTGTGCAACGACTTCCGCACATACATTCTTAAAATTCGGGTAAAGCAGACCGGCAATATTATCTCGCGCAACTCAGCAGCCGGATACTGGTCCACCTCGAGCATTGTTAAAACTGGCTTACAAGGAAGGCTGGCTCCGGGAAAATATCAATGACTATCTGGATCGCATCGACTGGGAAGAACCGAAAATCAACTATCTCGAAATCGAGGAGGTGAAGAAGCTGGCAGCTACACCTTGTAAAGTCGATGTTCTTAAACGAGCATCCCTATTCGTCTGTATGACAGGACTTCGCATCAGCGATATTCTCCAGCTCCGTTGGGAGAACATCGAACTGTCACCCGACGGTGGCTATTGTATGCGCATCCGCACCCAAAAGACCAAGACGCAAGCGACACTGCCGTTGAGCGATGAAGCCTTGTCGTACTGCGGTGAACAAGGTCGAGGCATGGTATTCAAAGGTCTGAGCCGTGCCCACACCCGCAAGCCGTTCAAGAAATGGCTCAAAGATGCCGATATCAAGAAGAAAATTACCTTCCACGGGCTGCGCCACACTTATGCTACATTGCTGATTACCAACGGTACTGACATCTACACTGTCAGCAAGATGCTTACGCATCAAAACGTGGCCACGACGCAGATCTACGCCGAGGTCGTAAACCAAAAGAAGCGCGATGCCGCTAATTCCATCTCGCTGAAATAACTTCCAAGTGAAACATCCCAAATATTAAAAGCTAATCACCCCAAAAACACCAAATAAATCACCCCAAAAACACCGATTAAATCAACAAATACCATGGGAACAAAGTTACCCCGGAAACTTGAGCAAAAGATGGCTATTATGGGCGAGCAGATAAAACTTGCCCGATTACGTCGCAATCTCTCGATAGCGCAGGTAGCAGAACGAGCCATCTGTTCTCCACTCACTATAAATCGAATTGAAAAAGGGTTCTCCAACCGTTTCAATCGGTATATATGCCCGTGTTCTCTATGTCTTACAGCTTGACGATGATTTACTGCTGATAGCAAAAGAAGATACCCTCGGTCGTACATTACAGGATTTAAGTCTCAAACATCGCCAACGCGCATCAAAGAAAGTATAAAGCAACACTATTTAACATTGATATAAATTACTTTTGCCCATAAGTGGAATTAACTTTGCGCTATGAAAACTGAAAAGATTAAACTGACATTAAAGGACGGACAGATTGTTGATGCGCAGACACCATTGATTATCTCGGCGAGTCGTGCTACGGATATCCCCGCGTTTTACAGTCAGTGGTTCTTTGAGCGTCTACGAGATGGATATGTGCGCTGGCGCAATCCTTATAGTGGCAAAGATTCATACGTATCGTTTGATAAAACTCGTTTTATTGTCTTTTGGTCGAAGAATCCGGAGCCAGTTATTCCCTATCTGCCATTTCTTAACGAGCGTAATATCGGTTGCTATTTTCAGTTCACTTTGAATGATTATGACACCGAAGGGCTGGAGTCTAATGTACCACTGCTAAAACAACGCATCGAAACATTCAAGCAAATAGTTGATGTTCTTGGTAAAGGCTCTGTTGTATGGCGTTTTGATCCACTAATTCTGACAGACAAAATCTCATCGGAAGATTTACTACACAAAATTGAGAATATCGCCAATCAACTGAGCGGATATGTTGAAAAACTCGTGTTTAGTTTTGCGGATATCGCGATCTATAAAAAGGTGGGGCGAAATCTGTCAACTGCCGGAATAAATTATCGCGAATGGACTGAAACCGAGATGCTTGATTTTGCGGAGCGCTTATCTGCACTCAATCTTGGGTTAGAATTAACCACTTGCGCTGAAAAGATTGACTTGACTCAACTCGGCATTAAACATAACCGTTGTATTGACCCGGATTTAATTTACCGACTTGCTCCTAACTTACAAAGTGAGGTGAGTCATCTAAAAACCGATAAAGGTCAGCGATCTCTATGCGGCTGTGTTACTTCAAAGGATATTGGAGCATATAACACCTGCCCTCACGGTTGCGCCTATTGCTATGCTAACACTACTCCATATTCTGCAAAGCAGAATTATCTCCGACACAGCCAAAATCCCAACAACGATTCAATCTTATAAATAAAATAGTCTAATACTATGAATTTACCGGCAATATCCTTTTTGCTGTATTCTTTATTCTTCTCATCGGCTTATATATCAGTGTTCAACCTGTATTTGAGGCAATCTACAAGAGATTGTTTCCTCAGAGTGCATCTGCTGTTGTAGTCGCGGAGATGCCGAATGGTCAACAAGTTGCTGTTCCGGCGAATGATGAATCAGTTGAAATGATGCAATGCACCTCTGAGGCTCCCACTATGGAATATAAAGTGAGTGAAGATGATGTGGAATTTGCTAAAGAATCAACAAGTCTCAAATTTGAGGTTCTTGAATGTAGCGATGAAATGTGTCATGTTCGTTTTGCCGATGGCTCTGAAGCTTATGTTGGCGAAGGGTTGTCTGACGATGAGATATTAGCAGAGAAAGACTATTTTGACAATATGGAAGACGATTACCCCGAAGGAAACTCAATAGACCGGCAAACCTTTATTCCTCATGGTGATAATAGTCCATCCTTTGAGGAATACATGGAGGGTAAATCATTTGATGAAATTGAAGCAGCATATCCCGAATGGTTATCGTTACAGCCTGCCAATATTCAAGAAGAGATTAAACGTGGAAATACTCATGTCAGAGTGACTACGCATTATGACTCTCCTGTCGGTTGCTTCTCATCAATAGGCTTTGTAAATCGTGTTCCTCAGGAAAATGGAAAATTTCTCATTGAGCATGAAGAACACGACGTATATGTATCAGCATATGGTCAGCCATACTTCCTTACAGAACTTGAAGAGGCTCTGAAAGTATACGAAATCCGAAAGGAGCATGGTGAGATACCCGATGAGATTCTTGTTCAGAAGAAACAATGCGAAACCGCACATAAGGAACTTCAAGAGGAAGATATGAAATTCAGTCTTGTTCAGATAGAATTTCTATGTGCCTACATAACCCACATGATGCAACCATATCTTGAAGTTGATGAGTTGCACAAGCTCCACCACAATGCAAAGATCTGGACTGTTAATGCGGCTCCTCCGTTCACACCAGTAAATCTTCGCAGCAATCATCTCACTAAGGAAGACTTAAAGCACCTTGGTTACAACGTAGGCAAATTCCTTCGACTGCAAGGCGGAGTTATCGCTCGCTTTGTTAAGAAAGTGTTTGAGAAACCTTTTGAGAGCACCAATGTTCGCACCATCGAACAAAAGTTACGCGAAAGCAAATCAACAAAGGAGAGAATCCCAATCCACACGGCAGACCAGATGGACAAGTTGTTTGTACACTTCCAACGCTACGGCAACATCAACCCCGGTATTCTAAACAAGAAATAATAATCTATAATATCCACCACATTAAGCGGATAACACTGACATCTCAATCAGGGTTATCCGCTTTTAATAAATATGATGCAAGGGTAGATTGCAAAAGTGAACATTAGGATAAGCTCAATACCTAAACTATCCAACTTATGTTTTTACCATACTTAACCCAATCTGATATACTCTATCAACCCCGACCCTCTATTTTCGTTCACTCCGCAAAAAATGTTATCCGAACTAATAATCTGCTCGACCACATCGTAAGATGGATGGCCATATGTATTGCCATTGCCAAACGAAGCGAAAAAGAGTTTATAGTTTTTATTATAAGATAATAAGGACTTATTAAAATTCTTAATTGCACCATGATGAGGTAACTGAATCGTACCTATTTCACTGATACAATGCTTTAAGAATAACTCCAGCTGTCTTATTATTTTATTCGGTCTACGACCTTGATTTAAATCAGTATCACCTAAATACAGACATCCGCATCCTATCAATCCGAATCTACACCAATAATTGTGATTCTCGCAGTAACAGAATCTGGCCGGATTAGCTTTCTTTTTAATTGGTCCTGAATACACCACCAACGAACACCTATTGGCTCCATCAGTACAAATCCCTTTATAGATACTATTTATTATCGAAGAATTACCCTCTATAAACTTATCATTATGCAACAGATCTTCAACAGAGCAATACATCTCCTTAGCCGCATTAACAAAATAATCATTATTCTTTAACTCTGTTACAAGTTCGTTTCGTCTTTTATCTTCTTCAAAGTTATAAGGAATATAGTACCAATACTGCTTCAATCCCGACAAAAGCATATGATTACCGCTTTTAATCTTATCATCAATACCTTCTATATCAATCTCCTTATTATTCTCATCATTCCCATTTAAACTATTTTCATTGACTGATTCCACTTCTATCAAATTATCTGCACCGAAAAACGATTTGGGATTATTAATCGCCCCCATTACCAACGCTCCTCCTGTGCAAATATAGAACCACCTGTTCTTCTGGTCAATTAAAGGGACAACTACTGTTTTTATCTTTATACCCAATTTTTTAAGTTGAATGATACCATTAATATGATCATCGTCAAAATGTGAGACAAAGAGCAAATCAATGGATTGGGCTTTATGGAAATAAGACGACAACTCAACTGTAAGATATTTATAATCATTACTCTTGGCACCACAATCGTATACGACTAGCTTCTGGTCTCCATTTTCACAGATGAATTTCTCGGTATAAAAAGCGCCCTGTCCTACAGGATGAATAGTTCTAATAATTCTCATTTTAGTAATCAATATTACCGTTTTTACACAAATTTATCAAAATATGAATAGCAACGAATCTCTCGTCTGTGTTGTCCACCTCTTATTTGTTAGTCTATACCCAAATATCTTTTGCGGAGATATTTAACCCAATCTGATATTTTCGCATTGCCACGATAGCAATCTAACATATCGAAATAGTTTTCGTATGTAATGGTCTTGAATGACTCATTGCCAGCTTCAGTGAGTAATGATCGATACTCTGGTAATGCGTAATTATGGAAATGCTCATTGTGTTCCGGATAGATATGCACATGATGAATAATGTCAACATCGCCTTTATGCTTCATTGAGTAGCCAAGTATATGATTACGCCAGATTTGACGAAGGTGATGAGCTGTAAGAAACATCGAAATATCAAGACCCGGCGTAAAGTAACCACTTTCAACCGTCATATCCTTATATGAACGATTACCACCTGCAATATCTTTTCCCTCTTTATCTCCAAGAGGATACTCATTCTCAGTGTACTTGATTTCTATACCGATACCGCCATTTCTACCATCATGAGTTATATAACTCACAAACGCATCAAAAGAAGTTCGATCATTCAAGTACATCGACTTGTCTCCAGTCCCAGCGTACTCGATTTCAATTGACTTAATCTGCTTAATAGGCACACCAACCATCCGACTAAACACGTCAACGGCAATCTCCGGCATTGTTTCCAACGGAGTGAACAGATTGTAGGGAATGTGCTCACTCCTCAGCATATTCGCCGTGAGTTGTGTCGCGACATTTCCGACCTTACTCAGTATCAGATCACGAAAGCCATCATAGAATATCAGTCCACGTTTGGCATTTTCTTCACTCAATAGCACCTGTGGAGCCCGATATTCATTAAAATCGTGCAACACATCTTCGCGATAGGCGAATTGCAACGCTCTTGCCCATCTTTTGAATTTATCGTCCGGTTTATATTCCTTTCTCATACTGCAAATTTACTCATTCTTAACGACTGTTCATTTGAGATTATTGCGTGATTGGAGTGAATGGTAATCTTAACCGCAAAATCACGCCAAATTTTACTCAATCACCATGATAAAAAATTCCATCTTCGCCGACACTCAGCCTGGGTCTGAACAGAGCGAAACAGCGCCGACCAAATCAGCACGTCCAACCGCCAAACAGCGCAAGAGCGAGCTTGACGATTACCGCAAGGCTTTCTTTTTGCCGATTAAACTCGGTATGGACAACAAGCATCAGGTGGCAATCAGTAACGAGACATTCGACCGCGTTGAGCGCATCGCCCGATACTTCGGCAATGCCGACTACAGTGTCAGCAGCTTCTATGTCGTTATTGTTTGTCTTATCTTGCCGGGCGTTGAACGCGCAGGAAGTCATGCTCAATAACGAGCACAATCCTATCAATCACAATCCTATCAATATGGTAGAGATAAATTCCATTATCATCTCACATCTATAATTTCCCGACGTAAAATTAACTTGATTATATCAACTGTACATTACACATATCACCCCAATAATTTCACATTTCCACGAAATTACATCTGAGTATCAACAGACAGCGCCTATCCGATTCAAACACTCTCCTTCTTATCGGTGCGTTTTCAATCATGTTTCTCAGTATGTAGGATTGTCATATAAAAAAAATATGTTACTTTGCAGTAAGACATGGTTAGAAGAAATCCAACTTTTGCAAAATGTTCTTATGCCTTGGAAAGAAATTCAATCAAAAACCGAGTAATCCTCGGCCATTACTAACACCAAAGTAGTATGTCAGACGAAAACAGATATAAAGAGTTTGAGCACAAAGGCATACTCACCCGAGAAGGTGCCAAAAATAACGCGACCTGGATAATAAATTCTCTAAAGAAGTAATAAATCGAAATGAAAGCATTGACATATACCACACCTGAACAATTTGAACTGGTTGAGAAACCGATTCCGGGAATTATTGACCCGAAGGACGCCATTGTGAGGGTCACTCTTTCGAGTATCTGCTCCTCGGATCTCCATATTTTGCATGGGGCTGTGCCTCAGGCACAGGTGGGAATCACCGTGGGTCATGAACTGGTTGGCGTTGTCGAGACCGTCGGCTCGGCAGTCTCCAAAGTCAAACCGGGCGATAGAGTTGCCGTAAATGTTGAGACGTTTTGCGGCGAGTGCTTCTACTGCAAACGTGGTTACGTGAACAATTGCACCTCCGGCGGCTGGATGTTAGGCTGCCGCATCGACGGCGGTCAGGCAGAGTATGTCCGCGTGCCATACGCCGACAATGGGCTGACACCGATTCCCGATAACGTCAACGATGAAGGGGCCTTGTTTGTCGGCGACATCCTCGCCACCGGTTACTGGGCTGCCAAGATTTCTGAAATTTCCGAGGATGATACAGTGCTGATTATCGCCGCCGGCCCGACAGGCTTATGCACACTGGAATGTGTGCAGCTGTATAATCCTCAACGGATTGTAGTTTGCGAGGTTGACAAAAGCCGCCGCGAATTCGTGCGACGGCATTATCCCAATGTCGATGTAGTCGAGCCGACAAAATGCCACGAAGTCCTTAACTCACTGACCGAAGGCCGTGGCGCTGACCGCGTAATTGAAGTTGCCGGAGGAGAAGATACATTTGAGCTCGCATGGCATTGCGCCCGTCCCAATGCCATTGTCACGATTGTCGCGCTTTACGAGAAAGAACAGATATTGCCGCTACCGTGGATGTATGGCAAGAACCTTACGTTCAAGACCGGTGGAGTCGATGCCTGCGACTGCCATAAAATCATGCAACTAATTTCCGAAGGCAAAATCGACACAACCCATCTGATAACCCATCGCTTCCCTCTCAGCCGCATCCAGGAAGCCTACGACCTCTTCGCAAACCGCGCCGACGGCGTCATCAAAACCGCCATCTATCCGGATTAAGACCATTTCCGCCTCTAGAAAAAAATAGTATCCTACAGCTATGGATATGGATTTACATGAGTTTATCGAAATAGTGGTGAGGTTCTATATTTTATTAATTCGTTATTTTACCGACCGGCAGACCTCCGCTTATCCACGTCTTCATACCACAGTGTTTCGGTGGAATTCCATCCTTTCGGCGATTGTATAGAATAGCCGTATCGCGAATTAAGTCACCTACTACAACCTGTACAAGAGAATAGAAAAAGCGCCCTCCGAATCCGGAAAACTACTCATCATTTTCTATTGCATCCCAGTAATCAGTATCCATTTTCATGATTTTAAGCACTTTCTCTGTCTGCAATCCTAAACCATAATCATAAATGTAATCCGTCAGTTGCTGACCGTTTATCAAGATAATAGTAGGAGAGCCATTAAGGCTTTCCACATATTCAATTGCACCTTTCGTAAAATCGGACGTTGTTATGAATACTCCTTTCTTTGAAGGTGTTCCGGCTACAGCGCCCACAAAACTCTGAACTTCATTCCGCTTCACGTTATTGTTCAGCGCATATCGTTTTGCCTGAATTGATATGTGGTTAAAGCCCAGGATATCCTCCTTAATAATGCCGTCTATACCGCCATCGTTTGAAAGCCGTGTAACTATACCTGAATTTTTGATTTCTCCACCATACCCCATAGTTTGAAGCAACTTCACGACCAATCGTTCAAATTCCTGGGGTCGTTTACTTAATATTGTCGTGAGTATTTGCGACTGGATATTCTGCTTAATTCTATCATACGAATCCCCTAAGTCCTCTTCAGGAGTGCGTTCATTGTCTGTTGCAGTAGGATGGGAGACATTTTTTTCATCCTTGCTCTTTGACTTTTCCCGTGTTCTTGCATTTACGGTTGCTCTGACATACTCATTTATTTGCTTTTCAGTGCATGTTGAAAGCATCGACAGGCCCTTCTCACTGATTTTATAGTCGCCACGTTGCGGTTTCTCCACAAGTCCTGCTATAAAAAGATAAGACAGCGCCCAGGAAATACGGTCATAGAATATCTCGCCGTTACCCGACGGATACCAAGCGTTCATCTCTTCTTGTGTCAAATGGAAATGTTTGGCCAGAAGCAGTTTGAGATCTCTCATCCTCATAACCTTTCCACTTTTCAACTCTTTGAGTACTTCTATGCGTATTTCTTCAAATTGCGGTATCATAAATAAGGAATAATGTCATATCTGCAAATATAATAAAATGCAGTTAAAACTGCAGCCCCGCTTTATCAGAACGGGAAGAAAACAGGAATAACAAATATCATCAATATTCCAAGCAGAATCTGGAGTGGTGCGCCCACCTTCACATAGTCCATAAACGTGTATTGGCCGGCCGGCATCACCAGGGCATTTGGCGGCGTGGAGAATGGCGACATGAAGCACAACGATGCCCCGAAAGTCACCGCGAAAAGCATCGGAAGCGGACTCACTCCATAAGCCACAGCACTCTGAACCGCTATCGGAGCCATAAGCACGCTGGTGGCCGTATTGGATATAAAAAGCGTCAGCAGCGAAGTGGTAAAATATATTCCTGCCATAAGCCAGTGCGGACCGATCTGCCCCAGAGCCTCCACCAGCGAAACACTCACAATCTCGCTCACACCCGTCTTCTCCAGGGCGAAACTCATCGGCATCATCGCTGCAATCAGCACGATACTTTCCCAATTGATAGTGCGGTAAGCATCGGCCACGCTGCGGAAACAACCCGTAAGCATCATCAGCACTCCAGCGGTAAGCACCACGAACACTGCAGGAACGCTACTGAACACCAGCGCCACAATCATCGCCAGCATTATCACTGCCGCCATTGGCGCCTTATAATCGATAGTCACCTTCGAGGCCTGACCTTCCGGCTCGCCAAGCACCACCCAGTCGCGCGTATCGCGGCTTATTTTCTCGATGGCATCCCAGGTGCCCTGCACCAGAAGCACATCACCCTTGGCCACCTTCCGGTCGCCGAGATTGTCGGTGATATACTCCCCTCCTCTTCTCACTCCGAGGATATTAACATTATAACGGTTGCGGAAATCCAGTCCGGCTATCGTCTCCTTAAGAATTCCGGAATTGGGAAGAATCACAATTTCTGCCAGACCGATGTCGTAGAAATCCAGATGTCGGCGCGACTCATCGTTATCGTCTGCCACCCGCAGTCCGTAATCCGACACGAACCGATCCACTTTATCGCGCGGCCCGCGTATGAAGAGTATATCGCCCACCTCTATTACCGATGAAGCCGTCGGCGCTTCCTGCGACACATTTTTCAGCAGTCCTTTTCCTTCCTCCATCCTTAGCTCCAGCACCTCCAGACCATAGTTTGCCCTGAGCGAAAGGGCTCCGAGCGAAAGCCCCGAGATTGGAGATGACGCGGGCACATCCACGCGCCACAGGTCGTGATTGAGATTATATTCCTCAACGATGTCAGCGAGCGTACGGTTCCTTTTCGATGACCCGTCATTTTTCTTCTTGTTTCCCGAAAGAATCTTACTCAGCGGTATAAGCAGCAGAGTTCCGGCTGCCAGACATATCATGCCCGTAGGCAGAAAAGAAAACATCGTCAGAGGCGTGCCGCTGAATTCCTCCCACGCCTCGGCTATCACAAGGTTCGGAGGCGTACCTATCAGCGTTAGCATTCCGCCGATGCTCGAGGCAAATGCCAGCGGCATGAGAAAGCGAGAAGCCGACGCCCCTGTGCTTGCGGCCATAGACACCACGATGGGTAGCATCAGCGCCACAGTGCCCGTATTGCTCACGAAACCGCCAATAAGTCCCGTGGCCAGAACCACCACCAGAAACAGCCGCGTAGGGCTGCCGTTGCCCAGGCGCGACAACCGCGCGCCAATCATCTTGGCCAGACCCGTATTGAAAATGGCGCCTCCAACCACAAACAGCCCCACCATCATTATCACGATCGGATTCGAAAATCCCGACAGAGCCTCCTGAGTGGTAAGAATACCCGAAAGCGTCAGCACGAGCAACGCTATGAGAGCCACCACATCCGCACGAATCTTTCCCCACACAAAACCAGCCGCAGCCAGAACCAGAGTAACTATAGTAATGAGCATACCTTTTTTTTCAACTTATTATCACATACAAATATAAGCATAATTCCCCCACTTTTCAAACCCAACCCCCACCTTCCCCCTCCAATCCCTCCAATATCTCCAATAATTCCAATTCCTCCAATCCTTCCAATCCCCAAAAGCCTTCCCTTAAAAAACCTTACTCCCATATTTCCCGTTGTTGCAATAGAATTATTAAACACTATTATATATGGAAGCAAAAGATCGCAAACTTCCCATTCCCTATTTCGTCGGCGGGATGCCCATGAATGAAGTAATCGCAAAACGTCAAAGCATACGTCAGTTCAATCCCTCGCGTCCCGTCACCGACTTCGAACTGGGACAAGCCCTCTGGATGGCGCTTGGCATCAACCGTCCGCAGGCCGTTGAAATCAAATTCGGCCATCCCGCCAACCGCAGTAACCCCACCGCCGTCAACTGGCAGGAAATCCATGCCTACGTCTTCTGTACCGACGGTGTCTGGGAATATCTTCCCGAAAGCCATTCCCTGAGCCTCGTCGTGGAAGGTGATCACCGTTCGTTATTATGCGGAACTCCCGATTTCACGCAGGACTTCGTGCTCGATGCCCCTTGTTCAGTACTGTTCGTGGCCGACCTCACAGCTCTGCCCGAAGGCGACCCGGCAAGAACAATGGCCATGGTCGACATAGGCATAGCCTGTGAGAATCTCGACCTCGCCTGCACCTCGCTCGGACTTGCCACGGTGCCGCGCGCAACGATGGATCACGTCGGAATCTCAAGACTTCTTGGCTTCTCTCCGCTCCATCTTCCCGTGATAAACAATCCCATCGGCCACGCAAAATAGCGCCTTCCCCACATCAAAATCCGATTTCATCTTTCCAAGAAAAAAAAGATTTGCATAAATTTGTAGTGCGCTGCATGCTTTCCATAGTTTGCAGCGCACTACAATTAACTATCCATTCCAAACCACCATGAAACACAGTCTACTCACTCTTGCGTTAGCGATTATCGCATTTCTTTCGCCCGCATTCTCTTCAGCAAAGAATACCGCGGCCAATCCCAAACCGTTTACCGCCCCTGAACTGCGCCAATGGAAAGGCGGAGTAGGAGTCCTCACATTGCCCCAATCGCCGGTTATAGTATATTCCGACACAGCTCTCGCACCAATTGCCGAGGCCTTCGCCACACAATACAAAGCTCTCACAGGATCTGGCTTCTCTCTGTAAACTGGT
>OLOQ01001286.1_pt1 | contig 24714 bp, 27 predicted proteins | sample 1673101 | NCBI WGS metagenome assembly OLOQ01 (sample SAMEA3136754, study PRJEB25190) | human gut metagenome | biome: human gut; feature: human-associated habitat; material: faeces | place: Austria | collected 2013 | reverse complement strand
AGCGGGAGCAGGCGGCCGCCGAAGCGCTGGAATACGAAAAAGCGAAAAAAGAACTAAAAAAGCAGGACGCCGAGATCGACCGGAAAGGAAAGATCGCGGCGCTTTTCTGCAAAGCGTATGAAAAAGCCGTCCTGCTGACGCCGTCCGAAGAAAATATCCGCTGCTGGACGGACGGGACGCGGATGACCCCGGAGGAAATGCGGGATACCGTGAAGGAATCCCGCGAGCTGGCAGAGGTGTTCCGGACGATTGCGGATATCATCGAGCAGAAGATCCTGCCCGCGGATTGGAGGTGTGCCGATGCAGAAAGTGAAGAAAACGATGCCCAGCCGGACGGGAATCCCGCCTGACGCGCAGGCGGAGATTTTGCAAAAGCTGTCTGCCGAAACGAAGATCACTTCCTGTGAGATCGCGGAGATCTTGAAAAAGCATGATGTCTGCGGAGATATGGATGCGCTCCAGGACGCCTACCGGAAACGGCTGGGACAGCGTCTCCTGTCCGGCATCCGGGACGAGAACGGCAAGCGGGAAATCCTCTCCACCAGCGGCGGCGAGTATGTCATCGTAGACTGCTGCAATGACCCGCAGAAGCTGAAAGCCATCCAGCGCCGCATTCAGGCGCAGATGAATGGGCTGGATGTGTCTGCCGGGAAGGTGCATGGGCGCGTTCACTTTTTAGAGCGTTTTGCGGGCTGGGTAAGAAAGGAGCGGTCAGATGGAGCGGCATGAGGAAATGCTGTCCCCGGAGGAACAGTACGCGCAGCTTGCGCCGACGCTGGACACAGACGGCTTCTCGTTGTATGCCGCCGCAGAAGAAATCACCGGGCTCAAGGTCTATGAAGAATTTCCCTATGAGGATAACCATGGAATGTTTGAGATGGCAGACGGACACACGCTGCTGCGGTATTTGGAAGCGGCATACTTTAGGACCGTTACCTGGGAGATCGTCCCCGGCACGTCCTATGAGCGTGCTATTCTCGGTGAAGTGGATAAGACCACACCGGAGTATCGCACATTTTATCAAAAGATCTGCGCGGGTGCGGCAGCGCACATCAAAAAACGTATTGGGAAGGAGAGACAGAATGTGAAGGGACCGATCACAGAGATCAACAAAGAATCCTTCTGGGACCTGATCTATGAGGCAAAAAACGCCTGCGGGCAGGATATGGACGCCATGCTGGCCTATCTGAAAGACCGGCTGGTTTCTATGGGCCCCACGCAGGCACAGAATTTTCACGACATCATCCACGTCTATGAAGATCTCGCGGACAAGTTCGGCTTGTGGGACGCGGCAGGGATCATGAAGGAATACGGCTGCAGCGATGACGGTTTTATCGATTTTCGCGCCTGGCTCATCGCACAGGGGCGCGAAGTCTATTTTGCCGCGTTGGCAGACCCGGACAGCCTTGCAGATGTCGTTCCCTACGGAGATTGCCGCTTTGAGCAGTTGAGCTATGTCGGGGACTATGCCTACGAGCAGCTCACCGGGAAAAGTGCCTATGATCAGATGGACTGGAACTCCTATGAAGCGCTTTTGATGAAGCTGGAACAGGATATCGTCTATAAGGACGGCATCGAGTTTCCCAGAGAGGGTGCGGATCTGAAGAAATATCTGCCCCGGCTCTGCGCGAAGCATCCGGAGTGGGACGGTCAAACGCGCTGGAATCTGCAGCTGAAGGAGATCCGGGATCTGATCCATGCCGGAAAGGACTATGACCGGCGCCAGACATCAAATAAGAAGAAACGCAGCCGTGGAGGTGAGGCAAGATGAGCGAGTCCATGATTGTTGGTGTCGACCACGGCTATGCCGCTATGAAAACAGCACATTTCTCGTTCCCCTCCGGTCTGGTGGCGTATGAGCATGAGCCGTATACGCTGAAGGACGTGCTGGAATACGGCGGAAAATTCTATGTGGTGGGCAGCGGGCGTCAGGCGCTTCAGAAGAATAAAACGCAGACAGAGGATTATTACCTCCTCACGCTGGCCGCTATCGCAAAGGAGCTCTCCTTCCGTCATGCGGAGCCTGCGGCAGAGATCCATCTGGCGGCCGGACTGCCTCTCACCAGCTTCGGGCGGGAGAAAAACGCATTCCGGGACTATCTGCTCCGGGATGGGAAAACAGTGAATTTCCGCTATGAGGGACAGGAATACTCCATCGTCATCCGTAAGGTGTCACTGTTCCCGCAGGGCTATGCCGCAGTCTTGACCCAGAGCATCCTGCTGGATGAGCCTTCTGTGATCGTGGCGGATATCGGTGGCTGGACGGTGGATCTGATGCGCCTGGACAACCGTATTCCCAATGCATCGACCTGCCGCAGTCTGGAACTCGGTATGATCCGCTGTCTGGATGAGATCGGTGAGCAGATCCGCCGCACGCTGGGCCTGTCTATGACGGCGGCACAGATGGAAAGCGTGCTGCGCGGCGATGCTGTCCATATCAACGAGGATGCCAGAAAAATTATTGACCGGCAGGCAGACGCCTATGTCCATCGCCTGCTCTCCGCCATTACGGAGAGCGGACTGGATACCCGCGCCATGCCTGCTGTTTTTCTGGGCGGCGGCGCGGCGCTGCTGAAGCGGAATGTATCCGCCGCAGACGGCCTTTGCCGCCCAGTCATCCTTGACGATGTATCCCTCAACGCCAAAGGCTATGAGCGGCTGGCAGAGCGGCTCACAAAGAACGATGAGCAGTAACAAAAAGCGGATCAATCTGTCCTTTTCCATGTCCTCACCCATCCAGCGCAGGGCGTGGAAGAAGCTGACGGAGATCCCCGCAGGACAGCGTACCGCTGCGGTCTGCCGCATGGTCTGTGAGTATAAAGGGCAGCAGGAATTGCTGGATGCCGTTCGCCAGACCATCCGGCAGGAACTGCGGGGAGTGCAGCTCACCAAAGAAGAAGCGCAGGATAGCGGCAGAGCCGGGGATGTAGATGAAAGCGTCCTCGGCTTTTTGCTTGCCCTGCAGGAAGGAGATGAGATGACCTGATCCGATATTTTGATATGTTCGCCGGCATCGGCGGCTTCCGCACGGGATTGACCCGCGCGGGCGGTTTCCGGTGTGTAGGACACTGCGAGATCGACAAATACGCCAATGCCAGCTATGAGGCCATTTATGAGCCGGGAAAGGAGGAACGATATTATCCAGATGCCACAAAAATCGACCCCGCAGACCTGCCAGACTTCGACCTTCTGTGCGGAGGATTCCCTTGTCAGACATTTTCAATCGCTGGCAGAAGAAAGGGCTTTGACGACACCCGCGGCACTCTCTTCTTTGAAATTGCCCGATTGGCTCAATCCAAACGACCTTCGTATCTTCTGCTCGAAAACGTTCCGGGACTGCTGTCGCATGACAAAGGCCGGACGTTTTCTGTCATCCTCGCCACGCTTAATGACCTGGGGTACCGCGTGGAATGGATGGTGCTTAACAGCAAACATTTTGGAGTCCCGCAATCCAGAAGGCGGCTGTTCCTTATCTGCTATCTTGATCCCCGATGCGCCGGAAAAATATTTCCTGTCTTCGGCACAGGTGGAAAAGCTCTTATACAAGTCCTCGGAGGCTCGCAAGGCTCCCGTGTCTACGACGCAGACGGAATAGCCTGCACGCAGACAGCCGGTGCTGGAGGTGTGGGCGGCAAAACAGGATTGTATATCATTCCGCAGGACAGACCCTTTGTGGATCTATGTGCCGGGGAGGCGAGACAAACGGAGGCTGCCCGCTGCCTCACTGCCCGTTATGGTCAGACAACGCTGTCTAATCATAGAGCAGAACGTTCCGGCGTTCTGCTCATCAAGGAAGCCACGAAAAAAGGCTATAAAGAGGCGAATCCCGGTGACAGTGTCGATCTCGGCTTTTCCGGGAGCAATACCCGCCGTGGTCGTGTGGGACAGGATATCGCCCATACATTGGAGACGAGCTGCATCCAGGGCATCGTGGAACGTGGCGGACGCATCCGGCGTCTGATGCCGCGGGAGTGTCTGCGGCTGCAGGGCTTCGATGAGTGGCAGATCGACCGCATCCTCGCCATCCAGTCTGATGCACAGGCGTATAAGCAGGCAGGCAACAGCGTCACCGCCAATGTCATTGAAGCCATCGGGCGCCGTATCCGGGAGGTGGATGCAGAACTGAAAGCCGGTGCTGCCGCATGATCGGGCTGAAGGACCAGTGCTTCGGCGTGGAAGTTGAAATGACCGGCATCACCCGTGAGCAGGCGGCAACAGTGCTGGCCGCGTATTTTGCAACGGACGCCCGCTATGTGGGCGGCGCTTACGATAAATGGTGTGTGACGGATCGGGACGGCAAAGAGTGGACGGTCATGAGTGACTCCAGCATCCACGGGGAGCAGAAGATCGGCAGCGGCTATCGTGCAACGGGTGACTACAGATACCGCGTGGAGATGGTAACGCCAAAGCTCACCTATGCGGAACTGCCCAAGCTGCAGGAGTGTGTCCGGCAGGTACGCCACGCAGGAGCCAAGGCCAACAGCTCCTGCGGCATCCATGTCCATGTGGACGCAGCCAATCATAACCGGCAGAGTCTGAAAAACCTCATCGGCATCATGTACTCCAAGGAGGATATCCTGTTCAAAGCGCTGCAGGTCAATGAAAGCCGGGCGTCCCGCTGGTGTCAGAAGGTGCGGGAACCCATGCTGAAGCAGGCACGCAGGCTCTCGTCGGATGAGACAAGGGATCTGACGCAGCTGGAGAATATCTGGTATGAGGGAGATAACGGCAGCGCAGACCATTATAACTGGACCCGCTATTACGCACTGAATCTGCATTCGGTCTTTTACCGGGGGACGGTGGAATGGCGCTGTTTCAATTCCACGCTCCATGCGGGAAAAGTTGCTGCCTATGTGAATCTGTGCCTTGCCATCTCCGCCCAGGCTATCGCCCAGCGCAGCACGGTCATGCGCAAGACCCACAGTGACAATGAACTGTTCACCTTCCGGGTCTGGTTGGTGCGGCTGGGACTCAACGGCGAGGAATTCAAGCATACCCGTGACCACCTGTTGGCAAATCTGGACGGTGACCGTGCATGGCGTTTCGATAAGGACAGCTATGCAGTCAACAAAAAGAAGAAAAAATCCAGAGAAATGGAGAGGTGAAGCCTTTGAAGATTCAAATTGAAGATACCGTGTACGAAGGAACCGCAGCCGGGATCATGGAACAGCTTCGGGATCTCAGCTTTGATCCCACAGAGTTCCCGGATGTGGAGACCTACATCTGGTTTGTACAGAATAATGTCATCCGCACCACGGGAATGGACTGTCCGCTGCCGGATGGCGATGCGGAGACACAGGCGGCAGCTCTGCTCCGTCATCTGGACCGCTTTGGCGCTCTGAAGCTGCTGGAGGTGTGACGTGGAGGAAAACCTGTATTTTGCCTACGGCAGCAACCTTGATCTGGAGCAGATGGCGCAGCGCTGTCCGGACGCCGAGATCGTGGGACCGGTCAGGCTGGAAAACTACGAACTGCGGTTCCGCGGCAGCGGCTTTGCTACGGTGGCGCCCCGGAAAGGCAGCGTTGTCTACGGACTGGTGTGGAAGCTCACGCCAAACTGCGAACAGTCCCTGGATCGGTATGAGGGGTATCCCCGCCATTACACGAAAGAAACCGTGACTGTTAAAGACGCGGCTGGCGCTGAGCTCCAAGTCATGGTCTATATCATGGCGGAGCCGTATTGCCGTCAGCCTGCACTGCCGTCCCCGTATTATTACCGCGTGATCCAGCGGGGCTTTGAAGCCAACGGCTTGCCGGTGGACTCCCTTCGGGATGCGTGGAGCAGGACCATTGACGAGGTGTGGAGCGGCAGGATCGACAAGCCAAAGCGAGCGCCTGAGCGAAACAGAGGGCCGGAGCGGTAACTCAGAGCAGCGCCGGCGTCTGTGCAAGAAAGAAGATCACCAGAATAGAGATCACAAAGGCCAAGATCCCAACGAGCAGGAAAACCTTTTTGCCGGGGCGGATTTTTGCCGCCTTGCCGATCAGCGCGGCCGCGGCGACGCATACCGCGGAAACCAGTAAAGCGACGCCAAGCATCTTCCACAGCCATGAAAGCTCCCAAAACCATATCATCACAGCCGCCTCCTCATATTTTTGTTCGTATGCACAGTGTATTACAGGCGCGGTATCCGCGCAACAGACAGTCGGAGCGAAAAAAGAGGTGTTCATTTTCCACGGTCTGTGTTACAATATCCCCTGTTTGCGGGAGGGGTGCGGATATGTTTTACACGATGGAGGAAGCCGCTGTCCTCGGCGGTTTTCTGGAACTGTATCTGGACCGGGATAGCGTGGACCCGGCCGTGCGGGAACGGCACCGGAAATTCCGGCAGGGACTGATGCGCGGCGCTCTGGAACGGGCCGATTATGAATGGGCGGCTGCGGTGCTGGGATTCCTGCGTCCCCAATGGTGGCCGGAGCATGAAGATCATCGGGCGTTGGAGAATGCCCTGCTGAAGACCCGGACGCTGGCATCCAAAAAAGAATAAGAATCACCATTTGCGGCAACGGCAGAGGAATCTGTCGCTGCCGCTTTTCTTTTGAAGAAGGAGGAACCCATATCAGCACAGAAAAAATGAAAGTCCTTGTGGTGCGCCCCATGGAAATGCCTGAAGTGCAGGAGATCGACCATACTCTTTCTGCCATGCAGGAACTGGTAGGCGGCACCATTCAGGCAGTTTACCCCTTCGATGACCCGGTGGCGCTCGTCTGTAATGACGAGGGCAAGCTGCTGGGCCTGCCGTGGAACCGCACCCTGACCGATGATCACGGTGTGCCGTATGACATTGTCTGCGGCACATTTTTTGTTGCCGGTCTTAAAGAGGATGATTTTGCCTCGCTGACGGAGCAGCAGATCGAAAAGTACAAGGACAAATACAGCAACGAAATGATCCTCTCTGTTCCGAAACAGCCGGAGGCGCATAAGAAACCGATGAAAAAGGAGAAACATGAACATGAAAGATAACTGCATTCTGACCGCTGAGTCAGTCACCGAGGGACATCCCGACAAGCTCTGCGACACCATCGCAGACGCGGTGGTGGATGCCTGTCTTACGCAGGACGCCGCTGCCCGCGTTGCCTGCGAGGTCATGGCCACAGCCGGAAAGATCATCGCTGCAGGCGAGATCACGGCAGCGAAGATTCCGGATATCCCTGCCATTATTTGCAGGACGGTGCGGGAAGCCGGATACGGCGGCAGCGACTATGAGGTGGAGGTCATCACCCATGAGCAGAGTCCCGACATTGCGGAAGCTGTGTGTGGTGGAACGGAGACCGGTGCGGGAGATCAGGGAATCCTGTACGGCTTTGCCTGCGATGAAACAAAGGAGCTGCTGCCTCTGCCTGTGGTGCTGGCCCATCGACTGACCCGCCTGTTGACCGATACCCGCAGGCAGGGCATCATCCCCGGCCTGCGTCCGGACGGCAAGGCACAGGTGTCTGTGGAATACCGCTCTGGAGTCCCGTACCGCGTTGCCGCAGTGGTGGTATCCTGCCAGCATGAGGAGGAGCTGCCCCTGCCGGAACTGCGCCGGGACATTCTGCGCCATGTGATCCGACCCGCCATGCAGGAACTTCCGCTGGACGAACATACTGAAGTGCTGGTCAATCCATCCGGTCGATTTGTCCAGGGCGGTTTTGAAGCGGACACCGGACTCACCGGACGCAAGCTGATGGTGGATACCTACGGCGGCCTCGCCCTTCATGGCGGCGGCGCGCTGTCCGGCAAGGATGGAACGAAGGTGGACCGCAGCGGGGCGTACATGGCCCGTTACATTGCCAAGAATATCGTAGCGGCAGGACTGGCCAAGCGCTGCACCATCAGCCTTGCCTATGCCATCGGCAAGGCACAGCCTGTGGCGGTGACGGTGGATACGGAGCATACCGGCATCTATTCCGATGATGTGCTGGAGCAGGCTGTCCGCACGGTATTCAACCTGACGCCGGACGGCATGATCGGAACGCTGGGACTGGATCAGCCCATGTTCCAAAAGTTCTGCAATTACGGACACTTCACCCATGCGGACGCGCCCTGGGAGCGCACGGATATGACAGAGGTGCTGGAATGTGCCTGTCGTGCCAAGGACATGGGCGTATCGGACCGATAACAGAAAAGGCCCGCGAGAGATGGTCTCTCGCGGGCGTGTTATCACTGCACGGAATCCTTGAACGCCTTGCCGGGCTTGAAAGCCGGCGCTTTGGAAGCGGGGATTTCAATGGTGGCTCCAGTGGCCGGATTCTTGCCGGTGCGGGCGGCGCGCTCCTTCACCTCGAAGGTGCCAAAGCCCAGCAGCTGTACCTTGTCACCGGACTTCAACGCAGTCTGCAGCGTGTCGACAAACGCATTCAGAGCGGTGTCACAGTCCTTCTTGGTCAGGCCGCTGGCTTCCGCCATAGCGGTGATCAGTTCTGTTTTATTCATCGTATTTCGTCTCCTTCATATCTAAAATGACTGGAAATGATATGCGCTATTATAGCAGACTCCCCACCTGCTGACAATACTGCCAGCAAAAACAGAATCAGAGAGGATGATCACGATTTCAAAAGAAAAGAAGAAAACCATGCATATTGCGTCCTGCTCCTTCGGCAAAGACAGCCTTGCCACGATCCTGCTGGCGCTGGAGCACGGGGAACCGCTGGATGAAGCGGTCTACTGTGAGGTGATGTTCGATAAAAGGACCTCCGGCGAGGTGCCGGAGCATCGGGCATTCATCTATGAGACTGCGCTCCCCAGACTGGAACGGTTGGGCATCCCGGTCCGTGTGCTGCGTTCGGATAAGACCTATCTGGATTTGTTTGCAGGAACAGTTACTCGCGGTCCGAAAAAAGGACTTCGACGCGGATTCCCTCTGTGCGGGCATTGCTACGTTCAGCGGGACTGCAAACTCCGTCCCATCCGCCGGTATAACAGGACTCTGACGCCGGATACTGTGCAGTATGTGGGCATCGCCAGCGATGAGCCGGTGCGCTTGCACCGCTTGCAGGGAGATCAGGTGTCCCTGCTGGAAAAATATCACTACACCGAAGAGGATGCAAAGCAGCTCTGCCAAACGGCAGGGCTGCTTTCACCTGTCTATGCGTTCACAGACCGTGGCGGCTGCTGGTTCTGCCCGAATGCCAAGCGGAAGGAACTGCGGCACCTTTATGACCACCATCCGGAGCTGTGGGCAAGAATGCTGGAGCTGCAGGCCATGCCGGGAAAGGTGTCCGAGAAATTCAACCGCACGGAGCGCTTTTCCGACATCGATGCGGCATTCCGAAAAGAAGATGCCCTGTGCCAAAAAGCGGCATAAAAAAGGAAAAGGAGATGAGAACCATCAGCAATCAGAAATATGAGATCACAGACATGGCCCATGAGGAATATCCGTTCCTGCACCGCATCCGCGCGCTGCGGGATATCTGCAGCGAGATCCGCGCAGGCGACATAGGTGGCTTCGTGGAAAGCGAAAGCAACCTGTCCGCGGAGCCGGGAGACTGCGCGTGGATCTTCGATGACGCCATTGCAGCGGGTGACGCCTATGTGGATCGGGATGCTTGTCTGCGGGGCGACGCCATTGCCTGTGGCAGCGCCTATGTTTCCAAAGGCAGCGTGATGAGCGGCCACAGCCACGCCGAGGACAACGCCTATCTCCGCGGGGCCTCCATGACCGGAAAAGCGCTGGCTTCCGGAAACGCGCAGATCATTCACGATCCCCATACGATGGGGACTCCCATCCTGTCCGGCAACTGCAAGGTGTATGGCACGGTGCAGGGGGATATCCGCATCACCGGTTCTGCCGTGATCCTGCCCTGCGAGGAAGTCCGCAACGATACAAGGGATACCTTTGTCCTGAGCGGCAAGAGCCGCAGCGTGATCCGCGGCATCGGGCGTGAGACCTTGAAACCTCTGCAAAAAGAAGTAAGTCCTATGAAAACAAAAACGCCAAAGAAACGAGGTGTGGAGCGATGACCGTGTATGAGCAGGAGCTGCGAAAGCTGTTTGAACACAGCAATCTCGTGGATCGGCCTCAATTCTCCGGGCGTGTGTGCGTGGGAGATCTCGGAAAGGACCTGCGTGTACGGGCGGAGTTTCTCTCTACCCATATCTCCAGCCAATATGACGCCATCCGCCTCACGGTGCTCAACCGCACGGAGGGCGTGGTGGACCGGACGCTGCTGCGCTTTCAGGATGTCTGGGGTAAAAAGCAGGTGCCGAACAATCCCAACTTCCGCAGCGGCGTCATTCCCCACCTGTGGGATGACTACGGAAAAGTGGAATGGTACGCCTATCACCCCACTGCCGCGGACTATGCCGCTCTGCGGGATGCCGTCGGACAGTATCTGTCCGCATTCCGGGAGCGCACGCCGGAGCTGGAACGGAGCGGCCCCAAGCTGGTCTATATCTGTGCTCCGCTGCGGGGCGATGTGACAAACAATGTGGAGTTTGCGCGGCAGAAAGCGCAGGAGGTGTTTGCGGAGGGAAATATCCCTATCTGTCCGCATCTGCTGTTCCCGCCTGTCGCAGATCCCACCGATCCCGCCCAGGACGAGAAAGCCAGGGCGATGGGACTGCGCCTGCTGGAATCCTGTCAGCAGATGAATGTGTACGGTCCGGTCTGGACGGATGGGATGTGGCAGGAGATCTATAAAGCCGGTGAGCTGGGCATCCCCGTGTTGACGGATCAGAAAACCATTGGCCGGACGCCGCCTGCACGGCATCCCAAAAGAAAGGAGAGATAAATGCCAATTGAGAGGATCACTGCGGACGATCTGCGGGATATGGAGCATCAGGAGGGACTGGTGCTGCAGGGCTGCGGCGGAGAGGCGCAGGAGTGGCTGGATGGCATCAATGACCTGCTGACGCAGGACGGCATCCTGCAGAATGGCAGCCGCTTTGAGACGGTCAAGGTTTTTCAGCACGATGGACTCAACAATCTGCTGTTCCCCTTCGAGAACATTCAGGTGGATATGGGGAAGCTGGCGATGTGGCGTTTGCAGACCCACGGCGCATTCGGCGGCACATGGCTTTCTGACTATGTTCCCAACAGGCTGGGCGGGTTTCGCTCCGCCCAGCAGGAGAACCCCCGCCCTCTCTGCCCTCTGCTGGGGCAGGACGGCAACATCTTCCATCTGATGGGTATTGCCGCCAGAGTTCTTCGGCAGAATGGCATGGCGGCAGAAGCAAAGGAAATGCAGACCCGCATCATGGGCGGAGCGTGCCACAGCTACGAGGAAGCACTGGGAATCATCAGCGAATATGTGGAGACGGAGCTGTCTCCGCCCCGCGAAAATCGAACGAAAAAGAAGGAGAAGCATGAGCATGAGCGATAATCAGAAATGGAGCATCCTCCAGGGTGATGCCCTGAAGGTGCTGGGGACCTTTGCCCCCAACACCTTTGACGCTGTCATCACCGATCCGCCCTATGCGTCCGGTGGGCGCACCCAGGCGGAAAAAAACAAATCCACCGCCCGGAAGTATTCCAGCATGGGCGAGAACGCACCGCCCCCTTTCGATGGGGACGCCAAGGACCAGCGCTCCTGGACCCGCTGGGCGGCGGAGTGGTTGTATGAAGCGCGAAAGGTATGCAAGAGCGGTGCGCCGGTATGTATGTTCATCGACTGGCGGCAGCTTCCCGCAGCCACCGATGCCCTTCAATGGGCGGGGTGGATCTGGCGGGGTACCGCTGTCTGGGATAAGGGCAACAGCCGTCCTCAGAAGGGCCGCTTCCGCCAGCAGGCGGAGTACATTGTCTGGGGTTCCAACGGAGATATGCCTATCAGCCGTCCGGTCCCGTGTCTGCCGGGGGTGTTCAAATACGGCAATCCCCAGAGCCGCATCCATCTGACGGAGAAGCCGCTGCAGCTGATGCGGGACATCGTGAAGATCACGGAACCGGGCGGGCATATTCTGGACCCCTTTGCCGGCAGCGGTACCACGGTGCTGGCGGCTGTGCAGGAGGGCTATACCGCCACCGGCATCGAAGTCACAGACACCTATGCGGAGCTGGCACGGGAACGTATTCGGAAGGAACTGGCGTGCGCCGCCTGAGCCTGCGCTGTGTGGCAACAGCACTTGCTATGCGCCTCTTGTGGCATTCTTTGTAGAGGAACAGACGAGCTATTATCAACAGGTAGAAGGATTCGTCCTTCCCTTCGACGCAGCTCGAACTACTGCACGAAACAGCAGGCAGAAAACGGAAGAGATCGAGCGTTGATTCAATATTTGAACGGGCAGGGTGTCTTGATGACACCCTGCCGTTTCTATTTTGGGTGTTACATTGACACCCTGTGCGGAAGGACCCTGCAAAACCGGATGTCTGGCGCTGCTGCCAGACATTTCTTTTTTCTGGAAAAGGTGCGGACCGTGTCCGCCTGTATTGGAATCAACCTACCTCTCAAAAAGCGCCCCGCCATCGGCGGGGAACAGCCAACGCCGCCGTGGGCGGCGCTGGCGCAAGCATAGCGTTTGTATGACAAACGCGCTTGCTGGGGGCATCCCCAGTCCCCAATGCCGCCTGCGGGCGGAAGATTTTGCGGCAGCGCCGCGGGAAAGGAGGGCGATATGCCCGAAAAAACACACATGATCTCCGTCCGGCTGACCGACGCGGAGCGCAGGAAGCTGTCGCAGATCTGCGCCGTTTCCGGTCTGCCGGTCAGCGCGGCGATCCGGGAGATGATCGGCGGCGTTACCATCCGCCAGCGGCCGCCGCAGGAGCTTCACGACCTGTATGTGGAGATTAACCGCATCGGCAAGAACATCAATCAGATCGTCCGGAAAGCCAACGCCGGTTTTGCTACGAAGGAGGATATCCGGGAACTGAAGTTTCTGATGCGGACGATAGAGACAAAAATGACAGAATTGGTGAAACAGTAATGGCAGTCACAAAAATCCTTGCCCGCAGAGGCGGTTTGACTCAGGCCATTGCCTATGTGGTCAACGGTGACAAGACGGAGGAACAGGTGTTGACTGCCACGCAGGGGTGCTCAATCAAAAGCGCCTGCGCCGAGATGCAGGATGCCAAGATCCGCTGGAACAAAACAGACGGAGTGCAGCTCTATCATATCATCCAGTCCTTCCGTCCGGGCGAGATTGAGCCGGAACTGGCGCTGGAGATCGCGCAGGAATTCGTGCGGGAGCATCTGCCCGGATACCAGGCAGTCATCGGCATCCATACCGACCGGGAACACATCCACGCCCATATCGCATTCAATTCCATCAACCAGCTCACCGGAGAAAAATATCACAGCAACGCCCGAAGCTACTACCAGCAGATCCGTGCCATTTCAGACCGTCTCTGCCGAGAGCATGGATTATCCGTCATCGTGCAGGGCGCGCCTGCCAGGTCGGTCAGCTACATTGAGTGGCTGCGCCAGTCCAAGGGGCAGCCCACCTTCCGTTCCATGCTGGAGGCAGATCTGCATGACACCATCCGGGACGCCAACGACCTCGGCCACTTCTTCCTGCTCATGGAGCATAAGGGGTATGAGATCCATCATGGCGGCAGGCTCGGCTTCCGCCTGCGGGGGCAGGATCGATACCAGTACCCCGGCAGGCGAGATCCGCTGTTCACAGAGGACGGAATCCGTGCTGCCATCCAGGGCAACCTGGAACAGATCGAAGCGGGACTGCGGCCTGTCTTGCCTGCGCTGCCGGCATATCAGCCGTACCAGAAGCATCCCAGATACAGCGGCTTTCTCGCCCTCTATGTCCATTATCTCTATCTGCTGGGCAAGATCGAAAAACGGCAGTATCCGCCCCGCATGACGCCGCATCTGCGGCAGGCGGTCATGCGCTTTGAACGGTATCAGGCACAGTTCGCGTTCCTGCGGGAAAATGACATCACAACGCCTGCTGACATGGCGGCATTCGAACAACGCACAGAGGAAACGCTGGGCAGATTGACAAAGCAGCGGACCCTCCTCAATGTGCGGAAGAAGAAACGCCAGCCGCTCTACGCGGCGCTGGCAGATGCGGAGGCGCTGGAACCCAGCAGGGCGTTATACGAGGAAGGGCTCACCGGCATGGAGCAGGAGTTTGAGCAGTATATGAAAGCCGTGAAGCTGCTGGAGGACAGCGGCATTCCACAGGAGGTGCTGAAGGAAGAAAAGGCAGAGGTGTATGAGCAGCTCTCAGAGGTGAATCGGAATATCCGGGCGGAGCGGGGAAAATTGAAGCTCTGCCGGGAGATCTGCCGGCAGGCGCCCGCAATGGAGCAGGACATACAGAAAACAGAAGAACACCAGAAGGAGGTGCGGGAGCATGAACATCGGAGGCGGTGAAGCGGCGGACCAGCTGGTACGCATGATGCTCTCCGGCAGCGAGGTCGCTGTCCGGCTGAGCGGCTCCGCCATTAAAAATGTACTGGCGCTCACCATGGCGCTGGCGAAAAAACACAAGACCATTTCCGGCAAAGTCAATCTGGCAAAGATGCTGAAGGAGACCCGCGATGTGCGGCGGTTCGCCATGTCTCCGGAGCAGTATCAGCAATTCAGGCAGCGGGCAGGAAAACAGAAGATCCTGTTCTCTGCCATCCGTGATTCGGATAACAAGGGAAAAGTCGTGGATGTGATCATGCCGGTAACGGAGGTCGACCGCGCCAATATGATCTTTGAGCGCATCCGATATACCGGGCAGCCGGAGCAGGCGCGGCAGGATGCCCCCTCTAAGGAGCAGGAAGCCCGTGTGGGACATGAGGCGCCGCAGCGCGAACAGCAACGCCCCCGGCAGGGGGAAACGCCTGTGACACCGTCTGCGGGCAAGCGGCAGGAGGTGGCGCCAAAAAAAGAATCTCGGTCGGGAACAGACTTGCCAGATACCAAAGGCAGATCGACCTCATCCAGCGGCAGGGAAACGGCTGCCGGGACGATGTCGAATGAGCGGCCTTCGGTTCTGGAACGGCTGAAAGGCTATCAGGCGCAGCTGGACCAGCAGCAGAAGTCTGCTCCGGCCAAGGGAAAGGTCCATCAAAAAGTACGACCGGACAGGACAAAGTAAGAAAGCCGTTTCGTCAACGAGGCCGGCAGAGTATTCCGCTCTGCCGGCCTTGTATTTTTTACGCAGGAGGTGGTGCGGCTGAAAAAGACATCCCAAACAACGGATCTGGTACTTGCCCTGTTCCTCTATATCCCTGTGGTATGGGCGGCGCTGCTGATCGCCCAGTCCCTTGGCGGCGGTCTGCCGGAGCTGCTATCAAACTTAACTGCCGCGCTGGAACAACCCGTCCAGATCCAATGGACAGACAAGAGCCTGTTCTCCATTCTCGTCTGCACCGGCGCGTATCTCATGGGGCTGTGTCTCTATGCTTCCAGACAGGGCAGGACACGGGACGGAGAGGAACACGGCTCCGCCGCATGGGGCTCTCCCCGGCAGCTCAACGCGCAGTTCCGGCAGAAGCAGAACAAGATCCTCACCCGCCATGTGCGGCTGGGGCTGGATACCCACAAGCACCGGCGCTCACTGAATGTGCTGGTCATTGGCGGCAGCGGCGCTGCTAAGACCCGCGGCTATGTCAAGCCCAACATTCTGGAAGCAAACAGCAACTATGTGATTACGGACCCAAAGATGGAGGTGCTGACCGCCACCGGAGGGTATCTGAAACGGCAGGGATACGACATCCGAGTGCTGAATCTGGTGGATCTGTCGCAGTCGGACGGCTATAATCCGTTCCACTATCTGCGGGATGAAAAAGACGCGCTGAAGCTGGTCAACACGCTGATCCAGGCAACGACGCCCAAGGGTAGTCACGAGTCCGATCCGTTCTGGTCAAAGTCCGAGACAGCACTGCTGCAGGCCATCATCCTCATGCTATTCCAGGAAGCGCCGGAATATGAGCAGAATTTTTCAATGGTGCTGCGTGTGCTGGAATATGCCGAAGTGAAGGAGGACGATGACGAGTATGCCTCCCCGCTGGATCTGCTGTTCCGGGCAATGGAGTCTGAGAACCCGGAAAGTGTTGCCCTGCGGCAATATAAGGTTTTCAAGCAGGCGGCGGGCAAGACGGCAAAATCGATTCTGGTGTCTGCCGCTGTGCGGCTGGCACCCTTCAATCTGCCGCAGATCAAAGCTGTCACCGACCATGATGACATGGATCTCTACACGCTGGGAGAGCGAAAGTGCGCTCTGTACGCCGTCATCCCGGATAATGATACGACCTTTACTTTTTTAGTGAGTCTTCTGTACTCCCAGATCTTCCAGACCCTTTACTACTGCGCAGACCAGATCCATCACGGAGCCTTGCCCTGCCATGTGCATTTCATCTTGGATGAAGCGCCATCGGTCAATCTGCCGGGGCTGCCGCGGGAGCTTGCGACCATGCGCTCACGCAACATCTCCTGCAGCACCATCATCCAGAACATGGCGCAGATCAAGGAGCTGTATAAGGACTCGTGGGAAACCATCCCCGGCAACTCGGACACGCTGCTCTATCTGGGCGGCAACGAGGCAAGCACCCACAAGTACATTTCCGAGGCGCTGGGTAAGTCCACCATCGACACCAAGACCCACGGGCAGACCAAAGGGCGGTCCGGGTCTTACTCCACCAACTTCCAGATGAGCGGCAGAGAACTGCTGACGCCGGATGAGGTGCGGATGCTGGATAACCGATATTGCATCCTGTTCATCCGCGGCACACGGCCGGTGATGGACGAAAAGTATGAGCTCATGGAGCATCCCGCCATCCGCTATACCATGGACGGCGGCGGACCGCCCTACATCCACCACGGAACGGCAGAGCCTCCCATTCCGGGAAAGCCGCTGTTCCAAACTGATTTTGACAATGAAAAGGAGAATGCTGCAGCATGAAACATGATTTGAACAACAAGAATTTCGAGAGAAAGGCAAAGCGGATCTATTCCGTCTTTGCCTGCGTTGCCCTGCTTCTGGTCGCCACCGCGGTGCCCGCGCTGGCCGCAGACGATCCGCTGACGGTGGTCAACAACCTGTCCGATTTTATTTTCTCGCTGATCCGCGCCATTGGTCTCATCCTGCTGGGCTTCGGCATCCTGCAGGTGGGCCTGTCCCTCAAGAGCCACGATCCCTCCCAGCGCGCCAACGGTATGCTGACGGTGGCAGGCGGTATCGTCATCACCTTCACTAAGGAGATCCTCTCCCTCATCACCGGCTGAAAAACGCGGCAGGGTGAACGGCATGATACCGTTCACCCTGTTCTTCCCGTAGGAGGTGATTTTGAATGGGAAGCGGAAACTGGATCGTAGACAATTTGAACTCTGCGCTGGAAATGTGGAACGGAAGGCTGGCAGAGATCTGGCAGCTTATCAGCACCTCGCCGGAGTCCTTTAATGGCGGCGGTGTCTGGAATGTCATCGTGAACATCAACGATGGATTAAAAGCTGTGGGGTATGCGCTGTTGGTGCTGTTTTTCGTGATGGGCGTGGTCAAGACCTGCGGCAGCTTTACCGAGATGAAGAAGCCGGAAGTGGCCTTCAAATGCTTCATCCGCTTTGTGCTGGCGCAGGCGGCGGTATCGTGGGGCATGGAGCTGATGACCGGCGCGTTTCGCGTTGCCCAGGGCATGGTGACGACCATCATGGATTCCTCCGGGCTGACGGCGATGTCTGCCACCACATTACCGGATGAACTGGTGAGTGTCATCGAGGATGTGGGCTTTATTGACTCCATCCCCCTTTGGGCGGTGACGCTGCTGGGCTCGCTCTTTATCTGGGTACTCTCCCTTGTCATGATACTGACGGTATATAGCCGCTTTTTTAAGCTCTATATCGCAACGGCCATCGCACCCATCCCGCTGGCCAGCTTTGCGGGACAGCCCTCCAGCAGTATCGGCGTAGCCTTTTTGAAAAGCTATGCCGCCATCTGTCTGGAGGGCTGTGTCATCGTATTGGCCTGTGTGATCTTTTCTGCCTTTGCCTCGTCCCCGCCCGCCATCGCGGACGATACGCTGGCGGCAGCCACCATCGTATGGAACTATGTGGGTGAGCTGATCTTCAATATGCTGGTGCTGGTAGGCGCGATCAAGATGAGTGACCGCATCATCCGGGAGCTGATGGGCCTTGGCTGATTCAGCGCCACAGACCCTCTGTGCTGACGGTGTCTTCGCCGTTCTCCCGTGCTTTGCGAACACGGTAGGAGAAATACTCCATAGCGGCAGCGTCATCCCGTGCCTGCATAACAAGATCGCAGACAAAGCGGATCAGCGAAAGCAGCCAGGACAGCACCACCAGCCCTACAAGGGCGAACAGGATGCGGTCTGCCAGCACGGTATGGGTGCGATACCAGCCGTGGAACACCGTCAGCATGGACACGGTGTACAAAAGCGGGATGGTCATCCGCGTCAGCGCGGCGAACCGGGAGAGAAGCGCCAGGACGCCAAGCCCGGCGATCATCAGAAAAGCGATCATGTGTCACGACCTCCTTCATCGGGTTTGTGGCATAGTACCATGACTGCACAGACAAAGCAAGAGTCTGTTCAGCAAAACTCAGAAAAACTCGGAGGTGATCCATTGGAGGTCCGCATCAACAAAGAAGTACGAAATTACCAGGAAAGCCTATTCTTCGGGCTGTCCCTGCGGCAGTTGCTGTTCGCACTGCTGGCGGTCGCCGTGGCAGTGGGCGTATATTTCGGCCTGCGCCCTGTGCTGGGGAATGGGGAGATCGGCTGGGTCTGCGTGCTTGCAGCCTTTCCCTTTGCACTGGGCGGCTTTTTTCAGTATAACGGCATGACGCTGGAACGCTTTCTGCTCACGTATATCCGCTCGGAATTCCTGTTTCCCCGCAGGCTCGTGTTCAAATCGGACAACATATACTCCAAAGCTCTGGAAAATTCAACGATAAAGGAGGCTCTCAAACTTGATTAAAACTCTGCAAAATACACTGAAGCAGGACAAAGAAAGATTTACGGTTCCGAGATCTGTACAGGACATCATCCCCATCCGCCGCATCTGGCCGGATGGGGTCTTTCAATTTGGCAGCAAGTATTCTAAAACGCTGCGTTTTAGCGACATCAACTACGCCATTGCCTCGAAAGAGGATAAGACAGCCATGTTTCTCAGCTATTCCGAGCTGCTGAACGCGCTGGACACCGGCTCCACCACGAAGATCACCATCAACAATAAGCGCCTGGACCGGCGCAATTTTGAGCAGGAGATCCTCATCCCGCCCAAGGGAGATGATCTGGACGGCGGACGCAAGGAATACAACGCCATGCTGCTGGATAAGGTTACCGATTCATCCAACAGCGTGGTGCAGGAGCGCTACATCACCCTGTCTGTCCATAAGAAAAATGTAGAGGAGGCCCGCGCATTTTTTGACCGCACGGTTCATGACGCCTCTTCCCGTCTGAACCACATGGACTCCCACTGCGAGGATATGGATGCGGCGGACCGCCTCCATATCCTGCATGATTTCTACCGTGTGGGTGAGGAAAGCGAGTTCCGCTTTGACCTCCGGGAGAACATGAAAAATGGGCGCTCCTTCAAGGACGCCATCTGCCCGGACAGCATGGAATTCAAAAAGGATCATTTTATCATGGGTGGTAAATATGGCCGGGTGCTTTTTTTGAAGGAGTATGCCAGCTATATCAAGGATTCCATGATCAATGAGCTTACCAGCCTGAACCGAAGTCTTATGCTGTCCATCGACATCATCCCTGTCCCTACCGATGAGGCGGTGCGGGAGATGCAGAACCGCCTGCTGGGTGTGGAGACCAATGTGACCAACTGGCAGCGCCGGCAGAACGCCAACAATAACTTTTCTGCCGTTGTACCTTACGATCTGGAGCAGCAGCGCAAGGAGACCCGTGAGATGCTGGACGATCTCACCACCCGCGACCAGCGGATGATGTTTGCCGTGGTGACGCTGGTGCATCTGGCAGACAGCAAGGAAGAACTGGACAGTGATACGGAAACGCTCCAGTCCATTGCCCGCAAGCACCTCTGTCAGCTCACGACACTGAACTGGCAGCAGGCGGACGGGCTGGTGACGGTGCTGCCGCTGGGCCTGCGCCGCATCGATGCCCTGCGCACACTGACCACGGAAGCGCTGGCTGTCCTCATGCCCTTTAAGGCCCAGGAGATCTGGGATCGTGGCGGTGTGTACTACGGGCAGAACGCCATCAGCAAAAATCTCATCGTGGCGGACCGCAGGCAGCTTCTCAACGGCAACGCATTCATTCTGGGCGTCTCCGGCTCCGGTAAATCCTTCAGCGCCAAGAAGGAGATGGTGTCACTGGCGCTGTCCACGCAGGACGATATCATCGTCATCGATCCGGAATCGGAGTACCGCCCCCTCATCGAAGGACTGGGCGGCCAGGTCATCAACATCTCTGCCACCTCACCCAACCATATCAACGCCATGGATATGGAGCAGGGCTATGGGGACGGAGAGAACCCCGTGGTGCTGAAATCCGAGTTCCTGCTCTCCCTCTGTGAACAGCTCATTGGGGCAGGCAAGCTGTCTGCCAAGGAAAAATCCGTCATCGACCGCTGCACCGCGCAGGTGTACCGGGACTATATCCGCAGCGGCTATCACGGCGCGGTCCCCACCTTGCAGGACTTCCACGCGGAGCTGCTCCGCCAGCCGGAAAAGGAAGCACAGGATGTGGCGCTGGCCATTGAGCTGTTTACAGACGGCAGTCTCAACACCTTTGCCAAGCCCACCAATGTGGACACCAATGCCCGTATCCTCTGCTACGATATCCGGGACCTTGGCAAGCAGCTCCTGCCGGTGGGGATGCTGGTGGTGCTGGACAGCATCTTCAACCGCATCATCCGCAACCGTGGGCTGAAGCGCAACACCTGGATCTATATTGATGAGATCTACCTGCTGTTCCAGCATGAGTACAGCGCCAATTTCCTGTTCACCCTGTGGAAACGAATGCGAAAATACCAGGCTTGCGGAACGGGGATCAGCCAGAATATCGAAGACCTGCTGCAGTCCCACACGGCCCGCACCATGCTGGCAAACAGTGAATTTCTCATCATGCTGAATCAGGCGGCTACAGACCGGGAGGAACTGGCGCGCCTGCTGAACATCTCGGATAATCAGCTCTCCTACATCACCAATGTGGACTCCGGGCGTGGACTCATCAAATGCGGCAGCGCCATCGTGCCTTTCGTGGACAGCTTTCCCCGCCACACCAGGCTGTATCAGATGATGACGACCCGCCCCTCCGACCTTATTGCGTGATGTGCTATGAAAAAAATCAAAGAAAAACCCACGCTCTCTGAACGCATCAAGGAAAAGGCGGTATCGACACCCAGAGAACTGCTGCGCAAAGGCTTAGACGACGGCTCTGAGCGGCTGCGGACGCAGCTGCGGGATACGGCCCAGCACGGGCAGGCAGACGAGTACGGCGGCGACACCATTGAGGATACCGCCGCCCGCGGCCTGCGTCGGGCAGAAAAGGAACTCACCCGGCAGCGGAAGAAGAGAGCGCAGGAGCAGCCGCCGGAGGGCGGCGCTCCTACTGCCGATGCCACAGAGCAAAAGCCTTCTGCTATCAAGGGAAAAGATACCACTTCTGCCGGGCCGCAGCCGCAGAGCGCTGCGGAGCGTGGACGGCAGCAGGCGCGCCAAAACGCCGCGCAAAAGGCCGCCAAGGTCAAGACAAAAGATACCTATATCGGCGCACAGACAGAGACACAGGTCACAGTGGCAGCGGAACCGCAGCGGCAGGGGCAGAGAGTATTCATGGAGGAACGCGGGCGCAAAGCTGCCCGATGGCAGGCAGAGCAAAAGCGAGCCGTATCGCGCCGCCGAATCAAGACGGCGCAAGCCGTGCGTTCAGATGGGGGCGGCAGCGCCATGCCGGGCAGAATGCGTTCGGAGCAGATACCTCACATCAAAGAACGGGCTGAAACCAGCTTGCCCAAACCAGCGAGGAAAAAGTACTTGCCGATGGAGCGTGACATCGTCTCTGTTTCGCCGCGTTCTAAGAAGATAGCTGATACAGCGAAAACTTTGGAGTCCGCACAGAAGCAGGCGGTCATGCTGCAAAGCAGCGCCCGCACCGCACGGGAAGCAGCGGTGCAGACAGCGCGGTATCAGCAAGCCGCGAAAGCGGCGCAGGCCACCGCGCAGAAAGCATCCCAGGCGGCAGGACGGGCGCTGCGGGCCATCCTGTCTGCCGCCAGAAGCCTTGCGGCGGCGATGATGGCGGGCGGCAGCACGGTTCTCTCGATGGTGTTAGTCATCTGCCTGATCGGGCTCCTGATTGCGTCACCGTTTGGGATCTTCTTCTCCGGTGAGGACAGCGGCACCGGATATACGATGCCGGAGGCTGTGACGATGCTGAACACGGAGTTTACAGACCGCATCGAGCAGATCAAGGCGGAGAATCCGCATGATGAATTGGATATGGACAACGCCGGCAGTGCGGCCATGATCTCCAATTGGCGGGATGTGCTGGCTGTTTATGCTGTGAGGACAACGACGGATGCATCGTCGCCGGACGAGGTGGCGACGCTGACGGAAGAAAAGCTGAATATTCTGCGACAGATTTTCTGGGACATGAATGCCATCTCTTATTGGGTGGAAACCATTTCGGGAGACGAGGATGAAAGCGATACCGTTATCCTGCACATCACTGTCACAGTCAAGGATCATCTGCAAATGGCGGACGAGTATCGGTTCAACGCCGAGCAGCACAAGCTGTTGGAAAAACTGATGCAGCCGGAGTATCAGGAACTGTTCATGGCGCTTACCGGCAGTTATCAGGATATCGACCTGTCTCCGGAGAAGATCCAAGAGATCATCAAAAAGCTCCCCGCCGATCTCAGCGAGGAACGCAAGCAGGTGGTATTGACCGCATATCAGCTCTTTGGAAAGGTCAATTATTTCTGGGGCGGAAAGAGCCTTGTGCTTGGATGGGACTCTCGCTGGGGAACGCCTATGGAGGTGACAGCGGCAGGCAGCTCCAGCAGCGGGACCGTGCGTCCATTCGGCTTAGATTGTTCGGGATTCGTCGATTGGGTATTCTACAACCAGTCTGGCGGCAGCTATATCATCGGCCATGGCGGCGGAGCAACCATGCAGCACGAATACTGCACTGCCATCGCTTGGAGCGATGCCCGGCCGGGAGACCTTGTGTTCTATCCGGGAGACAGTCATGTCGGTATTGTCTGCGGATTTGACGGCAACGGTAATGTGCTCATCATCCACTGCGCCAGCGGGTACAACAACGTGGTGGTGACGGGAAAGAGCGGCTTTACATCCATTGCAAGGCCAATATTTTATTATGAATAGAAGAAAAAAACGGACCGACCGGGACGCAGAAAACTGTGTCCCGGTCGGCTCTATATTATGGAGGTTATCCTGTGAACAGAATTCAGATCATTTTGCGTCGGTTCTGCACAGCGTTGATGCTGACCGCAGTACTGACGATCCCAGTTCTTGCCGCGTCGCCCACATTTTCCGATGTGCCGGAGGGTTCAGCGCTGCAGGAAAGCGTTTCCTGCCTCGTGGAGCGAGGCATACCCCGTATAGAGCGTAGAGTACACGCACTATGCGTGTACTCTACGTGAAAAATTGAGGAGCGCTGGCGGTAGAGGCTGAGAAAGATGCTTCACTTGATCTCCTGCTCCAACGTATCGAATTCAGGCGTGGAGAAGAACTCGCCGAGGGTGATGTCAAGGCCATCACAAAGCTTCTTAATCGTCACGACGCCCGGATTTTTACTTTCATCATTAAGGATACTCTTGATGGTTGCTTGAGGAACGGCAGACAGATTTGCTAATCCGTTCGGCGTAATTTTTCGTTCTGCGCAAAGTTGGCAGATGCGAAGTGCAACAGTTTCCCGAGTATCCATAGTGTAAACCTCCATGACGATTTACCACTATGGTAAATTATTTGAGAAAAGGTTATTAGTGATGCTTCACTAATTGAAAAATATGTGCTAATATAGTGATATAACACTATATTGCCCATGTGGCCGGCACCTGGCTTACAATTTATCCACCGATAAATTGGGAGGTCAGCACATGGAATACGGTTATGCAAGAGTTTCTACCAAGGAGCAGAATGAACTGCGTCAGCTCATCGCCCTGCGGGAATTCGGGTTAACGGACCGGGCGATTTTTGTGGACAAGCAGTCCGGCAAGGATTTTGACCGCCGCAGCTACCAGCGGCTGCTGCGCAAACTGAAAGACGGCGACACACTTGTGATCAAGAGCATCGACCGTCTCGGAAGAAACTATGAAGAGATCCTGGAGCAATGGCGCATTATCACCAAGGAGAAGAGCGCGGCCATTGTCGTGCTGGATATGCCTCTGCTTGACACACGGCGGAACCGGGATCTCACCGGAACGTTGATCGCAGACATCGTGTTGCAGCTGCTATCCTATGTGGCGCAGACAGAGCGCGAGTTCATTCACCAGCGGCAGGCGGAAGGAATCGCCGCAGCGAAGGCGCGCGGCGTGAAATTCGGCAGACCCCGCAAGGCGCTGCCGGAAGGGTTCGGCGAAGTCAAAGCGCGTTGGGAGCGTGGCGAGCTGTCCGCACGTGCGGCAGGAAAACTATTGGGCGTCACCCACCGGAGCTTTTTGCTCTGGGCGCAGGATGACGGATGTAAAGAAATTGTTAAGAAAGAGCGGACGGAGATGCTTGGATAAAAAAGTACGCTTTTTTAGTCAGATTTAAGCCGTTGGCCTATTGCTATTCTGTTGGGGGAGTGCTATGGTAGATATATAAGATTTTGTGTATATCGCTGTGGTCGGCAACCTGTACTTTTTTAACCACTGGGCTGGATACACAATGTGCCATAAAAG
>OLOQ01001282.1_pt1 | contig 24829 bp, 20 predicted proteins | sample 1673101 | NCBI WGS metagenome assembly OLOQ01 (sample SAMEA3136754, study PRJEB25190) | human gut metagenome | biome: human gut; feature: human-associated habitat; material: faeces | place: Austria | collected 2013 | reverse complement strand
TTTGCAGCATCCAGTATTATCTGCGCTTTTGGCTTAGCAGCTGCCGCACCTCGCTTGCCGTATCGGCACTTAGAATTATGCGGTATTGCCTTAATTTTTTCTTATAGCAAAATACCAGCTGAAACGTGAAAGTCAAAACTTGATTCAATCAGCCAAAAATCTGTTTGGCGTAATCGGCGCTGGCTTTGGCGTCCTTGGCATAAAAATCGGCACCGATCTGTTCGGCGTATGCCTTGGTCAGCACAGCGCCGCCCACCATGACCTTGCAGGGCAGGTTGGCCGCGTGCAGGGCTTCGATGGTGGCCTGCATGTTGGGCACGGTGGTGGTCATCAGGGCCGAAAGCCCCACCAGCGGCGCACCGGTCTGGCGCACGGCTTCCACCACGCGCTCCGGCGGCACATCGCGGCCCAGATCCAGCACGTCATAGCCGTAGTTTTCCAAAATCACGCGCACAATGTTTTTGCCAATATCGTGTACGTCACCTTTTACGGTGGCGATCACAATACGGCCTTTGCTTTCACCCTGGCTGCCGCTGGCGGCAATGGCGGTTTTGATCACTTCAAAAGCAGCCTGGGTCGCCGTGGCGGATTGCAGCAGCTGCGGCAAAAAGATGGAGCCTTTTTCAAAGGCATCACCCACCACATCCAGCGCGGGGATCAGCGTTTCGTTCACCACCTGCAAAGGCTCGCGGGTTTTCAGGGCTTCCCCTGCAGCGGCGCGGGCTTCGTTTTTCAGGCCGCGGCGCACGGCTTCAAACAGAGCATCGGCCCCTGCTGCACCGCCCGCCGGGGCGGCGGCATCAGTTTTTGCCACCTGGGAGGTCTGCACCTGCACATTGGCATAGGCGGCAACGTAATCATTGCACTTTTCGTCCTGGCTGGTCAGCACACGGTAGGCGCGCACGGCGGCCATCATTTCCGGCGTGTTGGGGTTCATGATGGCAAGGTCCAGCCCGGCCTGCATGGCCAACGTCAGGAAAGTGGTATTCATGTAGCCGCGGCAGGGCAAACCAAAGCTGATGTTGGAAACACCCAGCACGGTGCGCACGCCCAGTTCCTTTTTGCACATGGTAATGGCTTTCAGGGTTTCGGCAGCGGCGCTCTGCTCGGCAGAAACCGTCAGCGTCAGGCAGTCGATGTAAACATCCCCGCGGGGAATGCCGATAGCATCCGTTGCGGCCACAATGCGCTTGGCAACCTCAAAGCGGCCCTCTGCCGTTTTGGGAATGCCGTGTTCATCCAGTGCCAGACCAACCACGGCGGCGCCGTACTTTTTGCACAGGGGCAGAATGCTGTCCAGCACCTTCTGCTCGCCGTTGACCGAGTTGACGATCGGCTTGCCGTTATAAATGCGCAGCGCGCGGGCCAAAGCATCTTTGTTGGAAGAATCCAGCTGCAATGGCAGGTCGGTGATGGATTGCAGCTCCCGCACCAGCATTTCCAGCGTGGCGGGTTCGTCAATATCCGGCAGACCGGCGTTCACGTCCAGCAGCTCGGCACCGGCTTCGGCCTGGGCTACGGCCTGGGCGCAGGCATAGGCGCTGTCGCCCTCCCGCAGGGCCTGCTGCAAGCGCTTTTTGCCGGTGGGGTTGATGCGCTCGCCCACCACAGTAATGCCGTTTACCTCCACGCAGCGTACGGGGGTACACAGGCGGCTGCGTACAATAGGGGTTTTGGCGGCGGGGGTTTTATCCTGGGTCAGCTCTTTCAGCAGGCGGATGGATTCCGGCTCAGAGCCGCAGCAGCCGCCCAGCATGGAAATTCCGGTGGGCAGGTAGGCGGCCATCTCAGCGGCAAACTCCGCCGGGGTGATATCATAGCTGCCGTCCAGGTTCGGCAGGCCCGCATTGGGCTTGACAAACACCGGCATACCGGCGGGCACCACACGGCAGAGCCGCTGAGCAAAGGGCAGGATTTCCTTGGGGCCCAGCGAGCAGTTGATGCCCACGGCGTCCGCACCAAGGCCGGCGGCGGTAATGCCGTAGCTTTCCACTGTGCAGCCGGTAAAGGTACGGCCACGGGCCTCAAAGCTCATCGAGGTAAACACCGGCAGGTCACAGTTTTCCTTTGCGGCCAGGATGGCGGCTTTCAGCTCATACAGGTCGGTCATTGTTTCCAGAAAGACGAGGTCTGCCCCGGCTGCGGCACCGGCGCGCACCATCTCAGCAAACTGGGCGCAGGCATCCTCAAACGGCAGGGTACCGGCCGGGGCCAGCAGCTCGCCGATGGGGCCGATATCCAGTGCCACCAGGGCACCGGTTTCCTGCGCGGCGGTCCGGGCACATGCGATGGACGCTTCGATCACCTGCTGCACAGTATAGCCGGTTCCCTTCAATTTACGAGGGTTGGCGCCAAAGGTGTTTGCCAGCAGGATATCCGCCCCGGCGCGGGCATAGTCCCGGTGGACGGCAGTGAGCACATCCGGCATGATAAAGGCGGCCAGTTCCGGCTTTTGTTCTGTGGTCAGGCCGCGCAGCTGCAGCTGGGTGCCCATGGCGCCATCCAGCATAATAAAGCGGCGGCGGGCAAATACTTCCTCAATTTTCACAGGTGGTTCCCCTCTTTCTGTATTCGCACTTTTCGCGCAGCAGGCAGTGCCCGCACCCGGCGCGGGCCCCCGTTACCGGGTGGTCCGCCACGCCAAGGATGGCTGTTACGCTTTTGCGCGGGGTCAGCAGATTTTCCGGCGTGACCGCCATGCCAAGGCCGCGCACGGTATCCAGCGCAATGGCAAACGGCTGCTGCAAAGTCAGCGGGCAGTCCCCATAGCCGGGGGAAAAACGCCCCGTCAGGTAGTGCCCCTGCGCCTGCACGCTGGTGCGGATCTCGGCTTCCAGCGCGTTGCACAGCTCTTCCATCACAGCGGAAGCCATCGCATCCACCACAGCGGCCAGGGCAATATCCGTCAGCTCCAGGCGGCGCATCAGGGTATCAGCCCCGCTGCCAAGGGTAACGGCCATCAGCACCATGGCATCGCAGCCGCGCAGGTGGCGGGCAATATCATTCCCGGCGTTCTGCAGCGGCAGGGCGGTCAGCGGCAGCTGTTTCCACACGCCGCGCGGGGTGGCGGCGGCGCGCAGGGCGTCCTCGGCTTTTTGCAGCAGCACCTGGGATGCAGCATCCGGCTGCCAGCCCCCTGCCCCAAGGTAGCGAAGGGTTTCGGCGCGGGTATCGTTTTGCGGGTAGGCTAATTGCACAGCGTTTCACTCCCCCTCTATGGGGCCAACAGGCCGATTACAGCAGGTCCTTGATGCCCTCATACACAGCAGCGGCAACCTTGGCGTCATTCATGGCATACAGGTGCACACCGTCCGCGCCGCCCTCGATCAGATCTCGCAGCTGCTGCACGGCATAGTCAATACCGGCAGCATACAGGCTTTCGGGGTCGTCCTGGTAGCGGGAGATCATGCGGGTAAACTCCGAAGGCAGGCTGGCGCTGGAAAGTGCCACCGTGCGCTCGATCTGGCTGCGCTTAACGATGGGCATAACACCGGCAGACACCGGCAAAGTGATGCCTGCGCGGCGGGCCAGGTTCAAAAAGCGATAAAAGTGCATATTATCAAAGAACAGCTGGGTCAGCAGGTGGGTGGCACCGGCCTCCTGCTTAAAGCGCAGGTTGGCAACATCCTGGGCCAGGGTAGCGGCTTCGGGGTGGCCTTCGGGGTAGCAGGCAGCGTGGATATCAAATTCCGGCTGGGTCTGCCACACAAACCGGGCCAGGTCGCTTGCGTGGGCAAAGTCCGGGCTTTCGGGGCGGGTGGGGGTGCGGTCGCCGCGCAGGGTCAGCACGTTGCGCACACCGGCGGCATTCAGCTGGTCCAGCAGCTGGGCGGCCTTTGCCTTATCGCTGCCCATGCAGATCATGTGGGCCAGCGGCTCTACGTTCAGGTCGTTTTTCAGGAATTCGGCCACTTCCACAGTGGAAACGCCGCCCGTGGAGCCGCCTGCACCGTAAGTAACGCTGATAAAATCCGGGTTAAGGGTGCGCATGGTGCGCAGGGTGTCCTTCATTTTACCAAAGTTGGCGGTCTGCTTCGGGGGGAAGCACTCGATGGAAAACACGCAAGGCTTGCGCTTGAACATCTGGGAGATCTGCATAGGATTCATCCTCCTGTATTTTTATTACTTTCCTCTATTTCTACCCAATTAAAACTTTTGGGGCGTGCGGGAACACTTACCTGCCGACTTACTGGGGTCAGGCCCACAGAGTCAGGCTGCCGGGGGTTACGCGGCGGGAGCCAGCTCTTCGTCCGGCTGTTTTGCCGTCTGCACAGTAAAGCTGCCGTCCGCCTGGGCGGTCACGGTCACCGTGCCGTACAGGTCGGTGCGGTAAAAGTCAATGCCCTCATCCTGCATTTCCTGGATGACCTCGCGGTGGGGGTGGCCGTAATCATTGTTCAGGCCGCAGCTGGCAACCACAAGCTGGGGCTGCACCTGCCACAGCAGTGTTTGGGTGTTGGATGTGGACGACCCATGGTGCCCGGCCTTGAACACGGTGGACCGCAAGCGGAACGGATATTGCTCCGCCAGGGCGGCTTCCTCGTTGCGCTCGGCATCGCCGGTATCCAAAAAGGTAAAGTTCCCGGCTTCAAACCGCAGGCAGAGCGACATATCATTTGTTGCATCGTCACTGCCCGCCGTATCGGCATCCACACCGGGCAGCAGCACGGTCAATGTGCCGGTGCCGATGGTGTACTGCTGGCCGGTATAGGCAGTTTCCACCGGTACGCCGCATTCCTGGGCGGTTTGCAGGGTGCGCTGGGTCTGGCCGGTCACGTCAGTTTCGCTCAGGTCGGGGGTCAGCAGGGTCTGCACATCAAAGTTCTGCAAAACGGCCTGCATGCCGCCCACATGGTCGGCATGGGGGTGGGTCATCACCAACAGGTCCAACTGGCTTACGCCATAGCTGCGCAGGTCCTGCACAAGGTTCTGCCAGGCATCCTTGGGGCCTGCATCAATCAGGCAGGCCGCACCGTTCTGCAAAATCAGCACGGCATCCCCCTGCCCCACATCCAGGAACACCACTTCGGTTTTTCCCTCTGGCAGCGGGGCTGTGGTTTCGCTCTGGCTGGGTTCCAGGCCAACCCATTGGTAAATCTGGTCCCAGCTGGGCACAAAACCGTTGCCGCCGTAATTTTCGACCACATACAAGGCAACGGCGATGAGAACAGCGGCCACAATGGTCCACACCTGGGGGCGGCGGTAGGAATGGCGGCAATACCTGCGCCGCCGGTATTTACTCACCCTGGCCCAGCTGGCGTTCCTGCCACTGGGCGCGGGTCAGCAAAACGGCACGGGGCTTGGCGCCCTCATAGGGGCCAATAATCTTTTCCTGTTCCATCTGGTCCATGATGCGGGCCGCACGGGCATAGCCCAGCTTGCAGCGGCGCTGCAAAAGGCTGGTGGATGCCTGCCCGGCTTCGATGACGCATTCCACCGCCTGTTCAAACATGGGGTCGCGGCTGCCGCTGTCATCGTCCGAATCGGAGCTGCTGCCCTTGCCGCCCTTTTCGGCCACGGCACGGCGCTCCATCTCGGCAATCATCTCTTCATCATACTGGGCGCTGGAAGTGGATTTGATAAAGTTCAGCACAGCGCTGATCTCTTCATCCGTCACAAAGGTACCCTGCACACGCACGGGCTTGGAAGCACCGACCGGCAGGAACAGCATATCGCCGTTGCCCAGCAGCTTTTCGGCACCGCCGCTGTCCAGAATGGTGCGGGAGTCGATCTGGCTGGAAACTGCAAATGCAATACGGCTGGGGATGTTGGCTTTGATCAGGCCGGTGATAACGTCCACGCTGGGGCGCTGGGTTGCCACAATCAGGTGGATACCGGCCGCACGGGCTTTCTGGGCAATGCGGCAGATATAATCTTCCACCTCTTTGCCGGCAACCATCATCAGGTCGGCCAACTCGTCAATGATAATGGCGATATAAGGCAGGTGTTCCAGCACATCGGGGTGCTGCTTGGCCAGCTTGTTATAGCTCTTGATATCGCGCACATTGTTTTCGGCAAACAGCTTATAGCGGCGCTCCATCTCGGCCACACTGGCCCCCAGGGCACCGGCGGCCTTGCGCGGCTCGGTCACAACGGGCATTAACAGGTGGGGAATGCCGTTGTACTCAGCCAGTTCCACCACCTTGGGGTCGATCAGAATCAGTTTGACATCTTCCGGACCGGAGCGGAACAAAAAGCTGATGATGATCGAGTTGACGCAGACGGATTTACCGCTGCCGGTGGAGCCGGCGATCAGCAGGTGGGGCATTTTACACAGGTCCGCCACCTGGGCTGTACCGGCAATATCTTTGCCCAGCGCCATGGTCAGTGGGCTGCGCATGTTGATGTAGTTCTGGGATTCAAACACCCCGCGGATGCTGACGGTAGACCGGATCTTGTTGGGCACCTCGATACCGACGGCGGGTTTGCCGGGAATGGGGGCTTCGATACGCACACCGGCAGTGGCAAGGTTCAGGGCGATATCATCCGACAGGCTGGTGATACGGCTGACCTTGATGCCCGCCTGGGGCTGCAGCTCATACCGGGTCACGGAAGGGCCGCGGCAGATATCCAGGATATGGGTCTTAACGCCAAAGCTGTCCAGCGTGTTCACCAGGATATCGGCGTTTTTCTTCATCTCGGCAGCCGCGCCGCGTTCATCTTCCGGCTTGGCCGCATTGAAAAGGTTCAAAGATGGGTAAGTATACGGCGGGAACTCCTCTTTGGCCTGGGCGGCAAAGGCTGCCGTAGCTTCGCTGCTGGCCTCCTCATCCGCTTCGCGGGCTGTGCCGGCGGGTGCGGTGGCTGCCGGGGCGGCAGGGGCTTTCGCCATTGCTTTGGCCACGCTGGGCGGGCTGGAAATGGGAGCCGAAGCCGAATTGCCCATGCTGGAAGATACCCGCAGCCGGTTGGGGCTGCCGAGGCGGCGTTCATCCGTTACGCTGTATACTTTAGGCGCAGCGGCGGCAGGCTGGGCCGTGGGTTGCGGTGCCGGGGTCTGCACGCTGACCCGCCCGGTGAGCAGATCCGATACCGGAATTCCGGCGTTCCAGGCAGCCTTGGCTGCATCGAAACCGCCCTGGTCAAAGCTGCCGCCCAATGTGGGGATGGCTGTAACAGGGGCAGGCGCTGGCTGGGTGGGTTCCGGCACCAGCGGTGTTTCAAAATTATCCGCGCTTTCGCTGCTGCCAACGTCATCCGGTTCCGGCAATTGCTCTACCGGCTCCAGCGGGGTGGAAAAATCTTCCGCTGAGGCGGCAGGTGCGTTATCATCCGGTTCCGGGGTCAGCGGGGTTTCAAAACTTTCCGCTTCTTCCTCATCGGGCAGGCCCACATCGGCACCGGCCACGGGGGTATCCCGCCCGGTCACGGCGCGCTGGATCAGGTCATTCAGGCTGTCTTCCTCCACCGGGGCTTCCTCAGCCTGCTGGGCTTCCGGTTCCAGGTGCAGCTCAAAGCTTTCTTCCTGCGGCTGGGGCTGGGGTTCCGGCTGGGGCGCGGGGTACTTGCGATGATTCAACTGCTCCAGCGGGTCAAGGCCAAAGGTGCCGCCAGGGCCGATCTCAATTTTCTGCAACGGGTCATGCTGCACGGCGTTCTGCAAAGCGCGCTGGGAAGCATCCGGCCCCAGGTCCACATCAAAGTCCGAACGCTGGGCGGGCGGGGCAAAGCTTTGGGTGTGCTGCACGCCTTGGGGCGCAGCCTGGGCACGCTGCATATCGGGGTATGTTGCGGTGCCGGGCTGCGTATACGCCTGCTGGGGCTGGGCCGCCGGCTGTCCGACCTGCGCTGCGGCGGCTGCCTGGTCGGCAGGGTTTGCCTGGGCCGCATTGCGGCGGGCGGCTTCCTCCTGTTCCAGATAGGGGGCCACATCAAAGGGGCGGCGGGTGCCAGACTGCGGCGTAGCCGGAGACTCACCGGCCATGGGCGGCAGGCTGCCGGTCAGGTTTTCAAGGGATTCTTCCTCCGCTTCATGGCCAAACAGCTGGGTATCATAAGCGGTTTCTTCCTCCGCACGGGCGGCGCGGCGGGCTTTGAACTCCTGAATATAATAGCTGATGAACTGCACCACATCCACCGGGGTAACGGCAAAAAACACCATCAGCCCCATCAGGATGACAATAATCATGACGATATTGGCACCGGGACGGCCACAGACGGCCAGCAGCGATGCGCCGATGGGCACGCCCAGCACACCACCGGTCCAGAACTTGCGCTGCCCCCAGGCAAACAGCATCTTGACGGTCTGCCAGGGGGTATCCCCTACCTTAAAGTCCGAGAAGATGACCGCCGTACCGGCCAGCAGTACCGCCAGCAGCAGCACCTTGCCAATGAAAGTGCCCACATGGTAACCGGATGCCAGCAGATAGGCCAGATACAGCAAAAACGGGCCGACAAAATATGTAACCACGCCAAAGGTGCCAAACAGCCAGCTGCGTAGAACATTCCAGAAGCTCTGCCCCGGCACCAGCACCAGCGCAATGGCCAGAATGCCAAGCCCGGCCAGCACCACGCTGCGGATCAGGTTTTGCTGCTGGGCGCGGCGCTGTTCCAGCCTGGACATCCGCTTTTTGCTGCCGGAGGCCGAACTGTTGTGTCTGGCCCCGGAGCTGCTGCTTTTACTGCTTTTGCTGCCGGAGGCGCGGTATGTGTTTTTACTGTTTTTTCCGTTTTTGGCGGAACTTGAACGTGCCATGCTCTCCCTACCTCTTTACTATAATATGCGTATATTCAGGCCGCCCTGTTCAGCGGGCAGCCATTGTTGATTTGCTTTGGCGCGGCAGGCCCGCATAAAGAGACTTTCCGCGCAGTGATTTTATCTGCCATCCGCCACGGCGGCTGTGCCGTGCTGTTTTGGGCAGGGGCATACTGCCCCTTATAGCATAAGGTATATTGTAGCATGAAAACGCCCGCTTGTAAAACCCCTTTCTCCTTCTATTTTCATCAAAGCCTTTCCGCCCACTGGCGGGCAGCGCCCCCTCAATATCCGGTTTTCCCGGCGTCGATTTCGGCATACAGGTAGCGCAGCGCATCGCCCAGGTTGCCGATGGCGTCGATCAGCCCCTCTTCCACAGCCTGTTCTCCGCCCAGCACGGTGCCCATATCCATCACCAGCTCCCCGGTATTGTGCATCAGCTGGGTAAAGCGCTTGGCACTGATGCCGGAATGCCCCGCCACAAAGCTGACGATGCGCTCCTGCATCTGCTCAAAATAGCGCAGGGTCTGGGGCACCCCCAGCACCATGCCGGAGTGGCGCACCGGATGCACCGTCATGGTGGCGGTGGGCACAATAAAGCTTTTGCGGGCCGAAACCGCCAGCGGGATGCCGATGGAATGCCCGCCGCCCAGCACCAGCGTTGCGCTGGGCTTGCTGACGCCGGAGATCAGCTCCGCCAAAGCGAGCCCGGCTTCCACATCGCCGCCCACGGTATTCAGGATGACCAGCAGCCCCTCAATGGCGGGGTCCTCCTCAATATCCACCAGCTGGGGGATCACATGCTCATACTTGGTGCTTTTCTGGTTATCAGGGGCCAGGCTGTGGCCCTCAATGGTGCCGATCACCGTCAGGCAATAAATGGCATGGCGGCCCTTGGTGGCGGGCACAATGCCGCTGTCCGTGATCAGGTCATGTTCCAGCCGCATGCGCTCCACATCCTTGGCATCCTTGGCAGCATAGGAGGCGGGCTGTTGTTTTTGGGTACGGTTTGGCATGGCGGGGGTCCTTTCCTTCCGGCAAAATCGGTGCGCCGGGCAGTGCAAAACCCGGCTATACCCTGACAGTATGCCCCGCTGGTACGCTTTTTTATGCACAGAGGGGCGCGACTGAGCAAAAAAAGCGCGGAAAAACTTAGATAAAAAATTGACAATCGGCACAAGATTGATTATACTTTTACTAGAATTTACATCGGAATTACACAAGAGGCAGGGTGTTCCCTTTACCCCTGCCCGGAGAACGGGAGATTAGTCTTTATGTCATCAACAATGCAAAACAAAGCATCGTTGCCCGTGATCAAGCGGCTGCCCAAATATTACCGCTACTTGAGCAACCTGCAGGCAGATGGGCGTGATAAAATTTCTTCCAGCGAGCTGGCCCGCATGATGGGCACCACCGCCAGCCAGGTGCGGCAGGATTTCAACTGTTTTGGCGGTTTTGGCCAGCAGGGCATCGGCTACAAGGTGGATGTGCTGCTTACCGAGATTGGCAAACTGCTGTTTGGCAACGGCGAGCTGCTGCCTACCGTGCTGATCGGCGCCGGCCGCCTGGGCACGGCGGTCTCCAGCTTTATCAGCCGCGATACCAACGGCTACAAATTGATTGCCGCGTTTGATGTCAACCCCGCCCTGGAGGGCAAGGAGATCAGCGGCGTAACCATCCGCCCACTGTCCGAGCTGGAAAGCTTCTGTGCGGCGCACAAGCCGGTGGTCGCCGTGCTGTGCGTACCGCGCCAGAGCGCCATGGACCTTTCGGACGAGCTGGTTCGGCTGGGTATTCAGGGCTTCTGGAACTTCAGCCACTATGATCTTTCGGTCGTTTATCCGCAGGTCACAGTGGAAAACGTCCATTTGGGCGACAGCCTGATGAGCCTTGGCTACCGGCTGCGCAACCATGATGAATAAAAGCCGGGCACACAGCACATGACTGTTTCCGGCGGGGTGTACCCCAGCGCCTGCCCCGGCATGGGTGCAGGATCCTGTGGTACACCCCGATTTTCATGCTGTTTTTCACTTTATTTTAATAAGGAGCCAAACATGGCAAAGCTATATTACCGTTACGGCGCAATGAACAGCGGCAAAACCACGGCGCTTTTGCAGGTTGCTTTCAATTATAACGAGCGCGGCATGCGGGTGCTGATTCTGAAAGCCAGCGTGGACACCAAAGGCGGCGATCATATTGTTTCCCGCCTGGGGGTCAGCCACAAGGTGGATGTGCTGGTCAGCCCGGACATGGACATCCTGGATATCGTCCGGGCCGATACTGCCGCCCATGGCAGCGCCCCTGCCTGTGTGCTGTGTGACGAAAGCCAGTTCTTTACCCCGGCGCAGGCCGAGCAGCTGTTTTTGGTCACGGTGGACCTGAACATTCCGGTCATCTGCTATGGGCTGCGGGCAGACTTTATGAACCGTGGCTTCCCCGGTTCCACCCGCCTTCTGGAGTTGGCCCACACGATCGAGGAGATGAAAACCATCTGTGCCTGCGGCCGCAAAGCCACCTGCAACGGCCGCAAGGTAAACGGCGAGTTCGTGTTTGAGGGCGCCCAGGTTGCGATTGACACAGTGGATGCTGTAGAGTATCAGAGCCTTTGCCCCCAGTGCTGGTACCGGGAATACCGCGCTTTCCTGAAACGCCACCCCGCGCACCAGTGATCCATTCTTTTATTTCAATCTGTGTTTCGCCCTTTTATATAAGGCAACACCGCACAATTCCCGCCTTGCGGCTTAAGCACCGCTCCGGCAGCTGCGGCACGGCATCTGCGTTGCCAAAATGCTCGATAAGACATCCAGTATTATCTGCGCTTTTGGCTTAGCATCTGCCGTACCTCGCTCGCCGTATCGGCACTTAGAATTATGCGGTATTGCCTTAAGTAAATGACAACATATATGGCACAAAAGCCGCTGCCCAGCCTTGCAGCACCGCTTTTGTGCCATTTTTGTTTCCAACACTTTGCGGCGCAATTTTCAGAGCACCAAAAGGCCGCATATACAAGATATGTTTTATGTGCAGCAATTTCCATTCCATTTTTCGCACATATTTTGCCATCGCGAATATTTTTAGCATACCGTATTTCTTCCCATTGCAAATTATGCACGAATGCGCAAAAGAAGTGCGTTTGCGTACATTTTTTGCGTTACCGAATTTGTGCGTTTGTTTTCTGTGATTCATTCAGCATTTTACATGTTTTTCCCTATAATTTCGTTGCAGCCGTTTGCAACATATACAAATACGCACAAATTGCCTCAATTTGTGCAAGATTTTGCCGTAATTTTTGTTAGATGCGGGGTCGAGTTGTTTCAGCATTATGCACAAATTGTTTTGTCTTAGTTCGTATGTTTTGACATGAGTTGATTTTTTGCCCATTCAATTAAAGCAATATTTGTTTGTTTTTATAAATTGCACACCATTTTGGATATTTTTTTGATGTTCACAATTTGCTATTATAATGGCGTTGAATGAAGCGGTCAGTTGTCAGGCCGCTCGTTATAGGAACATTTTTAGGAGGACTAAAACAATGAAAAAGGCAATCGCCCTTGCAATGGCCAGCGTTATGGCTGCTGGCCTGCTGGCAGGCTGCGGCGGCTCCGCTGCCAACAGCACCGCAGCTTCTTCCGAGGCCGCTTCTTCTGAAGCTGCTTCCACCTCTACCGAGGCTGCTACCGAGGCTCACACCGTCAACACCACCGATCCCATCACCCTGACCATCAGCTGGTGGGGCGGCGATGCCCGCCAGGCTGCATACGAGGCTGCCTGCAAGGCATTCACTGAAAAATACCCCAACATCACCGTTGAGTGCACTTACGGCCCGTGGAACGGCTGGGAGGAAGCTCAGTCCACTGCCCTGGCTGCCGGCACCGCTGCCGACGTGATGCAGGTCAACTGGAACTGGCTGTTCCAGTACTCCGGCAAGGGTCAGAGCTTCGTTAACCTGAACGATTACTCCGATGTGCTGGATCTGACCCAGTTCCCCTCTAGCGCTCTGGATGCCTGCACTGTGGCTAATTCCCTGCAGGCTGTTCCCGTCGCTATGGCCGGCCGTATTTACTACTGGAACATGGCAACCTTCAAGAAGGCTGGCCTGGACCACTACCCCACTACTGAGCAGGAGCTGCTGGACGCCGCCAAGACCTTCCAGGAAAAGCTGGGCGATGACTACTATCCGCTGGCTGCCGGCCCGCTGGACCGCATGATCATGATGACCTTCTACCTGGAAAGCAAGTACGGCGAGCCCTGGGTTACCGACAGCACCCTGAACTACACCGTTGAGCAGCTGCAGGAAGGTCTGGAATGGATCCAGAGCCTGGAAGATAACCACGTGATGCCCGACCTGAAGACCATGAACGCCGCCGGCGATAAGACCATCACCGATGGTCAGGCCTGGATCACCGGCAAGTACGCCGGCATCTTCACCTGGGACTCCAGCGCACTGAGTGCAAGCCAGAACCTGCCCGACGACGCTGAGTACGTTGTTGGCGACGAAATCAAGTGGGGCGAGGCTGCCAACGGCGGTTTTGCCAAGGTTTCCATGGGTATGGCTATTACCCAGAGCTGCGAACATCCTGTTGAGGCTGCTGCCCTGATCAACTTCATCCTGAACGAAAAAGAGGGCGCTTCCATCATGGGCACCCAGTGCGGCATGGTTTGCTCCAAGGCCGGCCAGGAATACGCCAAGGAAGCCGGTGCTGTCAACGAGCTGATTCTGGAAGCCAACACCAAGGTTATGGCTTTTGTTGACCAGCCGTTCGACCCCTGCTACGAGAGCACTTCCCTGAAGGACGAGACCAATGGCGTGTACGGCGATGTGTTTGAAGGCTTCAGCTACGATCAGTATGATTCCGCCGAGGCTGCCCAGATCCTGTACGATGGCATCTGCGAAGCACTTGCCTAATCCCCGTTTTCACACTTAAGGCAATACCGCACAATTCCCGCCTAACGGCTCAAGCACCGCTCCGGCGGCTGCGGCACGGCATCTGCGTTGCCAAAATGCTCGATAAGACATCCAGTATTATCTGCGCTTTTGGCTTAGCAGCTGCCGCACCTCGCTCGCCGTATCAGCACTTAGAATTATGCGGTATTACCTTAACCTTACACATCAGCAAGGCTGGCCCCGGCCCCATGGCGGTGGGGCCAGCCCTTTATTATGTAACAAGGAGGTTTCCTTTATGAGCGCACCTGCTGCCAAGACAGTGACCCGCACTCCTTTCAAAAAATGGTGTGATGAAAACGTTGGCCTTTTGTTCCTGATTCCCTGGATCATTGGTTTTGTGGTGTTCAAGCTGTATCCGTTTGCCACTTCCCTGTTCTACAGCTTTACGGATATGAACTTCTTTGACGGCATTACCAAGTACGGCCTGATGAACTACATCTACATTTTCACCAACAAGAAAACGCTGACCTCGTTCATCATCACCTTCCGTTATGCCCTCATCACCGTTCCCCTCAAGCTGATTTTTGCTTTGTTCATCGCTTACATCCTGAACTTCAAGATCAAGTGCGTCAACCTGTTCCGTACCATCTACTACATTCCCTCCATCCTGGGCGGCTCTGTTGCCATTGCCGTTCTGTGGAAGGCCCTGTTCAAAGAGGATGGCATCATCAACATGCTGCTCTCCTTTATCGGCATTCAGGGGCCCAGCTGGCTGGCTGACCCCGATTACGCCATGGTCGTTATCATTGTGCTGCGTGTATGGCAGTTCGGCTCCGCCATGGTGCTGTTCCTTGCCGCATTGAAGGGCGTTTCGGTCGACCTGTACGAAGCCGCCACCATCGACGGTGCTTCCAAGACCCGCCAGTTCTTCTCCATCACCGTGCCGATGATCACCCCCGTTATCTTCTACAACCTCGTTACCCAGATCGCACAGGCGTTCCAGGAATTCAACGGCCCCTACATCATCACCCAGGGCGGCCCGCGCAATGCTACGACGCTTGTCTCCCTGCTGGTCTACAACTACGCCTTCAAGTCCAACGAGATGGGCATGGCGTGTGCGCTGGCTTGGGTCATGTTCATTGCCGTTGCCCTGCTGACTGTGATTGCCTTCACCAGCCAGAAGCACTGGGTCTACTACGCTGATTAAGGAGGAATGAAAAATGAAACTTTCTACCGCCCATAAAATCGGCCGTTTCTTCCAGTACTTTGTGCTGATCCTTGTCGGCGTCATCATGATCTACCCGCTGGTCTGGATGGTGGGTGCCACCTTCAAGTCCAACGCCGAGATCTTCGCCGGCATCGGCTTCCTGACCGCGAACCCCACGCTGCAGGGCTACATTGACGCCGTCACCCAGAACTACGGCGGCGACATCAGCATCTGGCGCGCCTTCATCAACACCTACAGCTTCGTTATCCCCAAGGTCATCTTCACCGTTATCAGCTCGGTCATTGCCGCTTACGGCTTCAGCCGCTTTAAGTTCAAGGGCCGCGATATGCTGTTCGGCATCATGATCTCCACCCTGTTCCTGCCGCAGGTCGTTCTGAACGTTCCCCAGTACCTGATGTACAACTCCTTCGGCTGGATCAACAGCCCGTTCTACCTGCCCCTGTGGGTGCCCACCCTGTTTGCGACGGAGACCTACTTCGTCTACCAGCTGGTCCAGTTCATGCGCAGCATCCCCCACGATCTGGACGAGGCTGCCGCCATCGATGGCTGCGGCCCGGTCAAGATCCTGTACAAGATCATCGCCCCGATGCTGAGCCCCTCTCTGGTGGCCTGCGGTCTGTTCCAGTTCATGTGGAGCTGCAACGACTACATGGGTCCCCTGCTTTACGTCCAGACCCCCAGCAAGTACCCGATGTCCATCTTCGTCAAGCTGTCCATGGACGCTGACAGCGGTTTCAACTGGAACCGTATCCTGGCACTGTCCCTGATCTCCATCATCCCGCAGTTGGTCGTTTTCTTCTGCGCACAGGATGCCTTCATCGACGGCATTTCCGCCGGCGCCGTGAAGGGCTAAACGCCGCTTTGGCAGTCCAAAATCTATTGTAACACACGGCTGCCCCGTACCACAGGAATGGGGTACGGGGCAGCCTTTATTTTGAAAACCGGACTCCCCTGCCGGGAGTTGTTCCTATATAGAAGCTTGCCGGGGCGTCGGGGACGCCGCCCCCTACAACGCTGCTTGTCCCGCCGGGATGCGGTTCTCCGTAGGGGCGCATTCTATATGCGCCCGCGTAAGTCTGCGCCGCCGCAAACGGGCACGGGCGGATATAGAATCCGCCCCTACGGCGTTCCCTAAAAAGAAAAGCCGCCCCAAGACAGGGCGGCGGATAGTTCTGGCTTTACTTATTCACTCTCTTATAATACTGCCGGTACTGCTGGGGCGAAAGGCCCGTGGCATCTTTAAAGACGCGGCGGAAATGCGCCGTCGTCATAAAGCCGGTCTTTTCCGCAATGTCCGAGATGCTCTCGTTCGACTTCTCAATGAGGTTCTGCGCGGCCTTGATGCGCACGCCGTTGATATACTCGATGAGCGAGAGGTTGATGGACTTCTTGAAAAGGCGGCTCAGATAATACGGGCTGATATAGAACTGACTGGCGATGCCGGTCAGGGTCAGCTTCTCGGCGTAGTGCTCGGCGATATAGGCCTGGATCTGATCCACAATGTGGTTGCTGACGCGGCCATTCTCGCCGCCCTGCTCCTGCTGCTGGCGGCAGAGGTCCTTGAGCTCCAGCAAAAGCGTGGCCAGCAGCATCTTGCGCAGTGCATCGGATTCCGGGGAGGTTTCCTCCTGCAGGGCCAGTAGCTGCTGCAGCAGGCCCTGGATGTGGTTCTGCTGCTTGACTGTAATATTTGACAGCAGGTGGTTATGCTCCTCACTCAAGAAGGAGAAGAAGTCCACCTCCGGGAAGATGTCCATAATTTTGTCGAGGTACTCGCGGCTGAAATTCACCACGATACGGCTCGAGGCTGTGTCGCCGAGCGAGGCAGTCTTGTGGATCTGGTTTTCACCGATCAGCACCACACATCCCGCGTTGACGATATAGGCGGCATCCTCAATAAAATAGCGGCGGCTGCCCTCTATCTCATAATAGATCTCGTATTTATGATGGATATGGAAGCTGGCCATCTCATACCCGGAGTCACGGTCCACGCGGTCAATAAAAAAGTCAACGTGGGGCGAGTAGACATATTCCAAAACCATAACACTGCTCCTCACTGCCGTGGTGCGGGGCACCCGGCGATTGGTTATTGTTGTCTTTTTTAGAATAGCACATTTTTTGCTGTTTTTCAAACTATTTTTATACTATTTTTGAACACTTGGGGGTTCACACATGAAAATCACGCTTGTACGTTCTATGGCACGCAGCGCAGTGTTTGAGCTGGTCAACTCCGGCTGCTACCGCGCCCCGGCTCCTTATACAGTCTCATTGGACGGCGCCACAGTTTGTGAGGGCGATACGAATGTGTTCTCACTCTATTCGCTGGAACCGGGCCGCAGCTACACGCTGGCCGTCACCCTTGACGGCGTGACCGATACGCTGGACTTTACCACCGCGGAGGAGAGCTTCTTCGTGGATGCCTCCCGCTACGGCCTCGTTGCCGACGGCGTGACCGACAACACGGCCAAGCTGCAGGCGGCGCTGTCCACCTGCCCCGCGGGCGGCACGGTCTACGTGCCCGCCGGCACCTACCGCACCCAAAGCCTGTTTTTGCAGAGCAGCACGACGCTGTATCTCGAAAAGGGGTGCACGCTGCTGGGCGGCACCAACCGCACTGACTACCCCATTCTGCCCGGTGTTCTCCCCTGCCATAACGAGAAGGACGAGCACTACCTCGGTCTGTGGGAGGGCAACCCGCTGGACAGCTTTGCGGGTCTTATCAACGTCATCAACGCCGAGAACGTGACGATCACCGGCGAGGGCACGATTGACGCCAACGCCCAGAACGGCGACTGGTACCATAACCCGAAGGAAAATAATATTGCCTGGCGTCCGCGCCTGTTCTTCACCAGCGGCTCCAAAAACGTCGTGCTGCACGGCGTTCTGGTCTGCAACAGCTATTCCTGGACCATCCACCCGACCTACTCCGAGAATGTGGACATCCTGAACATCCGCATCCGGAACAGCTCCACAAGCCCCAACACCGACGGCATTGATCCCGAGAGCTGCAAGAATGTCAACATCATCGGCAACCATGTACACGTCGGTGACGACTGCATCGCGCTGAAATCCGGTAAGCTGTTCTTAGGCATGAAGCTGCATGTTCCCTGTGAGAACGTTATCATCCGCAACTGCTGCCTGAGCCGCGGCCACGGCGGCCTTGTCATCGGCAGCGAGATGAGCGGCGGCGTCAAGAACGTCACCGTGACCCAGTGCCTGATGGACCATACGGACCGGGGTCTGCGTGTCAAGACCCGCCGCGGGCGCGGCAAGTACGCCATCATCGACGGGCTGGTATTCCGTGACGTCGTTATGGATGGCGTGTTGGCGCCGTTTGTCATCAACATGTTCTATTTCTGCGACCCCGATGGCCGCAGCGACTATGTGCAGACCCACGAGGCCCTGCCTGTCGACGAGATGACCCCGACACTGGGCACGCTGGAGATGGAAAACATCACGGCCACCGACGCCCAGTACGCAGGCTGCTGGTTCAGCGGCCTGCCTGAGCACCCGATCGAGGGTGTCAAGATGCACAACGTAAAAATCAGCTTTGCGCCGGACGCTAAAGCCGGTCAGGCCGCCATGATGTGCGGCGCGGATGCCTCCCGCAAGGTGGGCGTCCATGCCGAGAACGTGCATAAAATTGAGCTGCACAACGTTGCGATCACCGGCTACGAGGGTGAGCGCCTGCAGCTGACAAACGTAGATAGCTTTGAGGAGGACTGAACCATGACCCATGAAGAGATTCTGACCACGCTGGGTCATTACGTGGACTACCTGATCGCAGGCTCCACCGCCGAGGCACCGCTCTGGAACATCGAGAAGGTCCGCAGCGGCAAGCCCAACAAGTGGAATTACATCGACGGCTGCATGATCACTGCCTGCCTGAGCCTGTACAAGACCACCGGCGACGAGAAGTTTTTGGACTTCTCCAAGAAGTTTCTGGACTACTTTGTCAAGGACAACGGCGTCATTGAGACCTACGACCCCGCCGAGTACAATCTGGACAACGTCAACCAGGGCAAAAACCTGTTTACGCTGTACGACCTGACCGGCGACCAGCGCTACCGCGACGCCATTGAGACGATCCGCGGCCAGCTGGAGACCCAGCCCCGCACGAAGGAGGGCAACTTCTGGCACAAGAAGATCTATCCCAACCAGGTCTGGCTGGACGGCACTTACATGGCCCAGCCCTTCTACATGGAGTATGAGACACGCTGCAACGGGATGCACGGCTGCATTGACAGCTACAAGCAGTTCATGAACATCCAGAAGCACATGAAGGACGCCAAGACCGGCCTGTACTACCACGGCTACGACGAGAGCCGCGAGATGTACTGGGCGAACCCCGAGACCGGCTGCAGCGCCAACTTCTGGCTGCGCGCCATGGGCTGGTTCCTGGTGGCCATGGTAGACACGTTGGAGCGGATGGACAACCAGCTTTACTACGAGTACCGCGCCATCATGGCAATGCTGAAGGACGCGGTGGACGCGATGATCGCCTTCCAGGATGCCGAGAGCGGCATGTTCTGGCAGGTCGTAGACAAGGCCGGGGTCGAAGGCAACTACCTTGAGACCTCCGGCAGCGCACTGTTCGCCTACGCCGTGCTCAAGGGCGTGCGTCTGGGTTACCTGCCCAAGCGCTACACGGCCTACGGTGAGAAGGCGTTCTACGGCACCTGTGACCGCCATCTGGGCGTGGGCGCGGACGGCGCTTTGCAGCTGGGCGGCATCTGTCTGGTGGCCGGTCTCGGCGGCGCGACCCGCCGCGATGGCAGTCTGGCGTACTATTTCAGCGAGCCCATCGTCGAGAACGACGCCAAGGGCGTAGGCCCGCTGCTGCTGGCCTACACGGAAATTCTGGCCGCAGAAAAGCAGTAAGGAGGGCACACTATGCCGAAATTTATCGTCGGTGCCCGCCTGCACGACTACGGCAAGGGCAGCCCGGACGAGCTGTTCGGGCGCGTTGCCGCCGACGGCTTTGCCGCTGTGCAGCTGGCCTATAAAAAGTGTGTGCCGTCCGTCAGGAGCTATGCGGACGTGACCGACGCGCTGGTCGCCGAGACCGTCGCCGCCGAAAAGGCGCACAGCATTCAGGTGGCCGTGCTGGGAACCTACGTGGAGCTGGCCATCAACGATGAGAGCCGTTTGAAGAATGCGGCGGACTTCAAGAGCCAGCTGGCCGTCTGCAAGGCGCTGGGTGCCGGGTGCATCGGCACCGAGACGACCAGCATGGAAAAGCAGCCTGCCGGTACGACCCGCGAGGAAGCACAGGAGCTGCTCTGCCGCAGTCTGGCGGACATTCTGCCCGCCGCCGAGGCACTGGGCGTGACCGTTGCCGTAGAGCCTGTGACCTACCACAGCATGAACTCCGCCGCCGCGACGCGGCATATTTTGGACACGATGCGCAGCCCGAACCTGAAGGTCATCTTTGACATGAGCAATCTGGTGGATGCCGGGAACGTCGGCGCGCAGGACCGCATCTGGAACGACGTGGGCGAGCTGCTGGGCGACCAGATCGTGGCCGTCCACTTCAAGGGGCAGGCCTTTGCGCCGGACGGCGGGCTGCTCCACACGAGCCTGGAGGACAGCCTGACCGACTACGCGGGCGCGTTCGCCATGCTGCGGCAGCTGCCGCAGGACGCTCTGCCCGTGCTGCGTGAGGAGGCTGTGCCAGCCCGCGCTGCCAGCGATATTGCATTTATGAGAGGATTTTTTGCATGACCGAAACGAAACGCAAAACATGGGTCGTTGACGAGAGCGGTGCGGGCGACTACCGCACGCTGACCGAGGCCGTTGCTGCCTGTGCGGCCACGCCGGACGAGCCGGTGCGGTTCTACATCAGGCACGGCATCTACGAGGAACGGCCCTTCATTGAGCTGGCGGACTATGTCATCGAGGGCGAGTACCGCAACGCGACAGTCATCACGGCGTCTGTGGGCGGGCGTGACCCGTGGCCGGGCGAGGTCAAGACCGGCACCTTCCGCAGCGCAACGCTGTTTCTGGGCGGCGGCAGGGCTGTTGTGCGCAACCTGACCGTGCAGAACAACGCCGGGGACGGCGCAAAGGCCGGTCAGGCGCTGGCCGTCTACGCCGACGCAAGCCGCGTGCTGATGGAGAATGTGAACCTCTACGGCAACCAGGACACGCTGTTCACCGCTCCCCTGCCCCTGCAGGAGCGCGAGCAGAACGGCTTCCGCGGCCCGCGGGAGAACACGCCCCGGCTGGACACCATGCAGTACTACAAAAACTGCACGATCCGCGGCAACATCGACTTTATCTTTGGCGGTGCAAACGCTGTGTTCGACACCTGCCGCCTTGAGCCGTGGCACCACATCAGCGGCACCTGCTATATCACGGCTCCCAGTACGCCCGCAGGCAAGCCCGGCTACCTGTTTGTAAACTGCACCGTGCAGGGGGGCAGTTGTGCGCCCGGCAGCGTCTATCTGGGCCGCCCCTGGCGCGCGGACGCGGCCTGCTACTGGCTGGACTGCGCGTTGAGCGACGAGGTCTGCGCCGATGGCTGGGACAACTGGCGTGACCCCGAGAACGAAAAGACAGCCCGCTTTGGTGAGCACGGCTCCACCGGCCCCGGCAGCGCCGCCAAGCGCGCCTTTGGCAGCGTGGATGACGATAACGAAGCGAACGCCCAGCGGGAGATGTACGCGCGGGTAAAAGCGGAATTTGGCGTGGAATAAGGCATAGAAAAGGCGGCTGACCGTTTGTGGTCTGCCGCTTTTGCTTTCCTAAGGCTTCCCCCTTGTGGGAAGCCTTTTCACCTTTACTGTGCGCTCGTCCCGCCGCCCTCGACCACGAGGCTGTCCTCATAGTCAGTGCCGTAGGTGTCAACGAGAGTGGCCTCATAGTCGGCGTGGAAGAAATTCTCCTTGCCCAGAGCCTTGATCTCGTCGTTGATGGCATTCAGCAGCGTCTCATTGCCCTTGCTGACGGCGGGGGCAATCGTGTCCTGACTGCCCAGGGACGGGATGCCGACAGTGTAGCCGGGGTTCTGGCTGGCAAACGCGATGACCTCGGTGTTGTCGTTGGCCCAGGCCACGCCGCCGTTCTCCATTGCGCTCTTGGCCGTGGCGTAGGAGTCATACTTCTGCAGCGGGATGTCAGGGTAGTTCTGGGTCAGGTAGGTCTCTGCGGTAGTGCCGGAGATGACGATCATCTGGTCATCGGCGTTCCAGCTGTCCAGCGACGTGATGACGTTGGAGTCCGGGGAAACGACGCCCAATGCAACGTTCATGTAGGGCAGCGCAAAATCGACCTCCTCAGCGCGCTCCGGCGTGACCGTGAAGTTGGCCAGAATGACATCGACCTTGCCGGTCTGCAGGTACTCGATGCGGTTGGCGGCCTCGGTGGAGACGTAGTTCACCTTGACGCCCAGATCCTCGGCCAGTCGGTTGGCAAAGTAGATGTCATAGCCCTGATACTCGCCGTTTTCATCGACGTAGCCGAACGGGGTCTTGTCAGAAAAAACGCCGATGTTGATCGTGCCGTCCGCCTTGATTTCGTCCAGCGTGCGGTAAACAACACCGTCGGCGGATGCCGAGGTCGAGGCAGTGCCCGTGGGGGCGCTGCTGCCGCAGGCGGCCAGAGACAGGCTCAGGGTTGCGGCCAGGGCCGCGGCGGTCAATTTGGTTGCTTTTTTCATGGTGATATCCTCCTTTTTTAGTCTTTCGTTTTCCTCTATGTATTTCTTTCCACAAAAGGGAATCTATGTTGTAGGGGCGGGCATTGCCCGCCCGCTGCCCGATTGCCTGCATTAAGAGGCCAACCGGGCAATGCTTGGCTGCGTAAAGCTGCACGGGCGAGCAGTGCTCGCCCCTACTATCTTTGCACCATTTACGGGGGATCACTTCACACTGTCAAAGGTGAAGGTGCGCAGGAACTTCTGCGCGCGCTCTGTCTTGGGGTGGTCGAAGAACGCCTCCGGCGTGCTCTCCTCGACGATTTTGCCGCTGTCCAGGAAGATGACACGATCCGCAATCGCGCGGGCAAACTGCATCTCGTGGGTGACAATGATCATCGTGCGGCCCTGCTTCGCCAAATCGAGCATAACGTCCAGCACCTCGCGGACCATTTCGGGGTCAAGGGCTGCAGTCACTTCATCGAACAACAAAATTTCAGGGTGCATCGCCAGTGCGCGGACGATGGCAACGCGCTGCTTCTGGCCGCCGGACAGCTTCCGCGGGTAGCTCCTGGCCTTGTTCAGCAGGTTCACGCGGTCCAGCAGGGCCTCGGCTTCCTTCTGTACCTCGTCTTTGGGACGCTTGGCCACCTTGAGCGGAGCCAGCATAACGTTTTCCAGCACGGTCAGATGCGGGAACAGCTCATAGCTCTGGAATACCATGCCGATGCGCTGGCGCAGACTCGTCAGCCCCTTGCCGCCGTAGGCAACAGTCTCATTGCCCAGGCGGACGCGCCCGCTCTGGGTGGGCTCCAGCGCGTTGATGCAGCGCAGCAGCGTACTCTTGCCGCAGCCGCTGGGGCCTACCACCACGACGACTTCGCCGGGACGGACGGAAAAGCTGACGTCATCCAGCACGGTATTTTCCCCATAGCCCTTGACCAGATGCTCTACGGTCAAAATCGGTTCTGCCATGGTTCCTTACCTCCATTTTTTCTCTAAGTACGATGCCAGCAGGCTGATGGGCCAGCAGGCGAGGAAATACAGCAGGAACACGACCAGATAGATGCCGAATGCAGCGTTCGGGCTGGCCATGCGGTTGGCCTCAATGATCTGCTGCGCGACCTTCAACACCTCGACGACGCCGATCATCAGCACAAGGCTGGTGGTCTTGATCATGCGGGTGATCAGGTTGATGCTCAGCGGGATCAGGCGGCGCACCGTCTGCGGAATGATGATGTACCAATAGGTCTGCGCCTTCGTCAGGCCCAGCGCCTCGCTGCTCTCATACTGGTGCTTCGGGATGGAGATCAGCGCGCCTCTCACAAGGTCACTCATCTCTGCTGTGCCCCACAGCACAAACACGATGACGGATGCCGTCTCGCCCGAGAGGTCCCAGCCCCACGCGCGGGTCGTGCCGAAAAACACAAGGAACAGCAGCACCATCTGCGGCATAATGCGGATGATTTCGAGATAAACCCGCAGGATGGCTTTTACAACGGGATTTTTGCCGCTCATCAGCACGCCCAGCAGGATGCCCAGCGGGATGCTGATGGCGACGGAAAGCAGGCTGATGCGCAGGGCCACCCACAGGCCGCCCAGCAGGCGGGCCATGTTTTTGCCCTTGAGCAGTACGTTAAGCCCCAAATCCGGCATAGCGCAGCCTCCTTTCCAGCAGAGACCCCAGCAGCGAAACCGGGAGCAGGATCAGCAGGTAAAAGACCACAAGAAGGAACAGGCTCTCGGTGGTTTTGTAGTACAGGCCGATGAGGTCCTTCGCCGTGAACATCAGGTCCATCAGGCTGATAGCGCTGAACACGCTGGTTTCCTTTAAAAGGAAAATGACATTGGCGACGAACGCCGGGACGCTGGTGGACATGGCCTGCGGCAGGATGACGTAGCGCATCGTCTGCATCCGGTCCATGCCGAGGCTGTAGGCGCTCTCGGTCTGGATCGGCTCGATGGATTCCAGCCCGCTGCGGAACGCCTCCGCCATGTAGCTGCCGCCCAGAAACGCCAGACCTGCAATGCCGCAGACCGCTGCGTCAGTCCTGATGCCGATCTTCGGCAAACCATAATAGAGGAAAAACAGCTGAACCAGGAGCGGCGTGTTGCGGCTGAGCTGGATGTAAAAGCCGACGATGCGGCGCAGCACAGGCACCTTATAATACTGGACCAGTGCGCAGACCAGCCCGATGACAATAGCCAGCGCGATACCTGCCAGCCCCAGACGCAGGGTCAGCCACGCCGCTTTTTCAAACAGCGGCAGGTACTGTGCGACCACATTCCAATCCACAAAAGTCTCTCCTTCCCTATCGGGTCACGAACAAATTTATGGCAATACCGCATAATTCTAAGTGCCGATACGGCGAGCGAGGTGCGGCA
>OLOQ01001278.1_pt1 | contig 24911 bp, 18 predicted proteins | sample 1673101 | NCBI WGS metagenome assembly OLOQ01 (sample SAMEA3136754, study PRJEB25190) | human gut metagenome | biome: human gut; feature: human-associated habitat; material: faeces | place: Austria | collected 2013 | reverse complement strand
ATTGTGACACAAACTGCAAACAAAAGATTTCATAGAAACATCCCTCCATTAAATTGCGATTTACCTTATTATACCACACCCCGCCGCTGCGTGTCTATTTCCTGCCGTGCCCGCATACCCTGTACCAAACCACAACAGGGGAGGGGCTTGCCATGCGGCGGGATGCAGACAGAGAGGAACGAAACGCAAGATTGCTGGCGGGCGTGGTGCTGGCGGCTATGTTGGTGATGCTGTCCGGCATCATCCATCTGCTGTACCACCGGGAGTACGCCGAGACCGACACCCCCAACGACTGCTTTGCGGTGTCGGCGGCGACGGGGGAGACGGCGCTGCCCAAAATCGTCTGCCTGACCTTTGACGACGGCCCCAGCAAAAACACCCGGCCAATTCTGGAAATTCTCGATAAGGAGCAGGTCCCGGCCACCTTCTTTGTCTGCGCGCAGGACGCCAACGAAAAATATCTGCCCCTTGTGGCGGACATCGCGGCGGCGGGGCATCAGATCGCGCTGCACAGCGCGACGCATCAATACTCCAAAATTTATGCGAGCACCGACGCATTCTGGCAGGACATCAGAACGCTGCGCCAGGCGTTGGAGCCGTATGTGGATGTGGCGGCCATCGACTGGCTGCGTTTCCCCGGCGGCAGCACAAACACAGTCAGCCACCGCTACGGCGGAAACGGCATCATGAAAACCCTGAAAGCCCAGGCCGAGGACAAGGGCTACCACTGGATCGACTGGAACGTCTGCGCCGAGGACGCCACCGCCAGCCACCCGGATGCCGCGCAGATTTTACGCAACATTCGCCGCGATGCTGATGGTCAGGACACCTGTGTCGTCCTGCTGCATGATACAAAAGCAACAGGTCAGACCGTCAAGGCTCTGCCCGATATGATCGCCTATTTCCGGGAGCAGGGGTACAATTTTTGTACGGTTGCACAGATGGATGCCTTGCAATGTGAAACAAAATAGGGTATAATGTACAAGAATCGAAAAAGGTGGGAGGCGGAACGATGCGCAAAACGGAAAGCCAGAAGATAGCCCTCTGCGGCATGCTGGGGGCGCTTTCGGTGGTGCTTTTGCTGCTGGGCAGTGCACTGCAGATCGGCACCTATGCCGCGCCGATGCTGGCGGCGTTCCTGCTCATCCCGGTGCTGGAGGAATACGGCACGCGCTACGCGCTGACCCTCTACGTCTGCGTGGCAATTCTGGCCGTGCTCTTTGTGCCGGAGACCGAACTGGCGCTGTTTTACGTGCTGGTCATGGGGTATTACCCCGTGCTGCGCGTCAAGCTGAACGGCGTAAAAAGCACGCTCCTGCGCTGGGTGCTGAAATTCGCGGTGTTCAACGCGGGCACGGTGCTGGTGTATCTTTTGCTGTTTGCGCTGCTCGGACCCGCCGTGCTGGACGAGCTGCTGGCCGACGGCATCGGGATGCTGGCAGCACTGCTGGCCGCGGGCAACCTGTCGTTCTGGCTGTGTGACCGCGCACTGGCGGCACTGACGCGATATTACCACGTCATACTCAAGCCAAAACTGAAAAAGAAGTTTTAATTCGGGGAGGAAAACAATATGTGGTACGATGAGGCAGTGGTTTATCAGATCTACCCGCTGGGGCTTTGCGGCGCACCGCTGCAAAACGACGGTGACCAGGCGCAGGCGGGCGAGCACCGCATTCTGCGGGTGCTGGACTGGGTGGAGCACATCAAGCGCCTGGGCGCGACCTGCGTGCTGTTCAACCCGCTGTTCGAGAGCGACGCCCACGGCTATGACACCCGCGACTACAATAAGGTGGACTGCCGCCTGGGCACAAACGACGACCTCAGGCAGGTCTGCGCGGCGCTGCACGCGGCGGGCATAAAAATTCTGTTTGACGGCGTGTTCAACCATGTGGGCCGTGGCTTCTGGGCGTTCAAGGACGTGCAGGAAAAGCGCTGGGACAGCCCGTACAAGGACTGGTTCCACATCAGCTTTGACGGCAACACCAACTACAACGACGGCTTCTGGTATGAAGCGTGGGAGGGCTGCAACGAGCTGGTCAAGCTGAATCTGCAGAACCCGGTGGTGAAAAACTACCTGTTTGACGTTGTGCGCGGCTGGGTGCGGGACTACGACATCGACGGCCTGCGTTTGGATGTTGCCTACTGCCTCGACCTCGGCTTTCTGGCCGAGCTGCGCGGGCTGGCCGACAGCATCAAGCCGGAGTTCGCACTGGTGGGTGAGACGCTGCACGGCGACTACAACCGCTGGATGAACGACCACGCCTGCCACAGCGTAACGAACTACGAGTGCTACAAGGGCCTGTATTCGAGCTTCAACACGGGCAACATGCACGAGATCAGCTACAGCCTGAACCGCCAGTTCGGCTCCGAGCAGTGGTGCCTGTACACGGGCAAGCATCTGCTGAGCTTTGTGGATAACCACGATGTAACGCGCATTGCGACGATTTTGACGGACAAGGGCTGCCTACGCCCCATCTACGGTCTGCTGTTCGGTATGCCCGGTGTGCCGTCGGTCTACTACGGCAGTGAATGGGGCATGGAGGGCGACAAGCGCAACGGAGACCCGACGCTGCGCCCGGCGGTGGAGAAGCCCGAGGAGAACGACCTGACCGCCTGGATCGCGGCGCTGGCCCACGCCCACACGGGCAGCAAGGCGCTATGCCGGGGCAGCTACCGCAATGTGCTGGTCCAGCCTAAGCAGCTGATTTTTGAGCGCTACGCCGACGGTGAGCGGGTGCTGGTGGCCATCAACGCGGACGGCAATCCGTTTGACGCCCACTTTGACGCGGGCTGCGGCCACGCGGTGGACCTCATCACAGGCGCCGACCACGACTTTGGCGGCGGCAGCACGCTGGAGCCGTACAGCTGCCACTTCTGGAAATGTGAGCGATAATACGATATAAAAAGGCACCTGTCCGTGTGGGCAGGTGCCTTTTTGTGTTATGCTGTATGTTGTAAGGGGGCGGCGTCCTCGACGCCCCGCAGGGCAGTATGTAGGGCGGCCTGCCCTCAGGCCGCCGCAGGGGGGGAGGGTGCCCCGCCCTACAATGTATGGGTTAAAGGGGCAGCCCCTGTAAAGCCTGCGGGCCGGGCGCCCGGCCCCTACGGGGCGGCCCATGTATGGGTTAAGGTTTTAAAGTTTCTTTGCCTACTTTCTTTTCAAAGAAAGTAGGTCACAGGTTCGTATACCCCATCAGCTTTTCATCCACGACGGCGGCGGTGTCGCGGCCCTCGCGCAGCGCCCAGACGACAAGGCTCTGGCCGCGGCGCATATCGCCGCAGGCGAACACCTTCGGGTCGGCAGTGGCGTACTTCACATCGGCCACGGTGCCGCGCTTCGTGCGCTCGACGCCGAACGCATCGGCCACATAGGGCTCGCAGCCCGTAAAGCCTGCCGCGATCAGCACAAGGTCGCAGTCCACGGTGAACTCCTCGCCGGTGGGCACCATCTGGCGGCGTCCGTCCACGACCTCGCTTTTCAGCTTGGAGATCAGCGCGCCGCAGACCTGCCCGGCCTCGTTCTTGTAGAACTCCTTGACCGTCGTCTGGTAGACGCGGGGGTCAAAGCCGAATTTGGCAATGGCCTCCTGCTGGCCGTAGTCGGTCTTCAGCACGCGGGGCCACTCCGGCCAATCGTTGCCGGGGGCACGGGCCGCGGGCGGGCAGGGCATCATTTCCAGCTGCATGACGCTCTCGCAGCCCTGGCGGATGGCCGTGCCGACGCAGTCGTTGCCGGTGTCGCCGCCGCCGATGACCAGTACGCGCTTGCCCGCGGCGGAAACCGCCTTGCCGTCCGCAAAGTTGGAATCCAGCAGACTGCGGGTCACGCTGGTCAGGTAATCCACCGCAAAGAAGATGCCCTGCGCGTCGCGGCCCGAGGCCTGGATGTCGCGGGCCTGCTTCGCGCCGCAGCACAGCACCACGGCGTCATAGCGGGCCTTCAGCTCCTCGGCGCTGACCGTATTGCCGACGTCGGCGTTAAAAACAAACTCAATGCCCTCGTCCTGCAAAATTTTCACGCGGCGGTCAATGACCCACTTTTCCAGCTTCATGTTGGGGATGCCGTACATCAGCAGGCCGCCCGCGCGGTCCTCGCGCTCATAGATGGTCACGCGATGGCCGCGCTTGTTGAGCAGGTCGGCCACGGACAGGCCCGCGGGACCTGCGCCGATGACCGCCACGGTCTTGCCCGTGCGGGCCGGGGGCGGCACGGCATGAATGGCACCGCTCTCGTAACCGTATTCCACGATGGCACGCTCGTTTTCCTTGACCGTGACCGGGTCACCCGTGACGTTGCCGCAGGTGCAGGCCGCCTCGCACAGGGCGGGGCAGACCCGGCTCGTGAACTCCGGGTATCGGTTCGTGGCGATCAGCCGGTGCACGGCCAGATCCCACTTGCCCTGATAGACCAGGTCGTTCCACTCGGGGATCAGGTTGTTCAGCGGGCAGCCGCTGAACATGCCGCCCAGCTGAACGCCGCTCTGGCAGAAGGGGACGCCGCAGTCCATGCAGCGTGCGCCCTGGGCCTGCTGCTCGTCGGTGTGCAGCGGGACGTGAAACTCGTTAAAATTCCGGATGCGCTCCTCGGGCGGCAGCTCTAAACTGGTCTGCCGCGTAATTTCCATAAATCCTGTCGGTTTACCCATGGTACTCTGCCTCCCTTACTTTGCGCTTTTCATGGCGTAGAACGCCTCGATCTGGGCCTGCTCGCTGTCCTCGCCCTTTTCCTCCATCTGGGCGATCAGGCGCAGCATCTTGTCGTAGTCGTGGGGCAGGACCTTCTTGAACTTGGGCAGATACTCGCCGAAGTTGTCAAGGATTTCCCTGCCGCGCGGCGACCCGGTCAGCTCCACATGCTCACGGATCAGGTCTTTCAACAGCGATACATCGTACTTGTGCTCCACAGGCTCCAGACTGACCATGTCCTTGTTGACGCGCTGGTAGAAGTCCCAGTCCTCGTCCAGCACATAGGCGATGCCGCCGCTCATGCCGGCTGCAAAGTTCTTGCCGGTCTTGCCAAGCACGACCACCGTGCCGCCGGTCATGTACTCGCAGCCATGGTCGCCCACGCCCTCCACAACGGCAGTTGCGCCGGAGTTGCGCACGCAGAAGCGCTCACCGGCCACGCCGTTGATGAATGCCGTGCCGCCCGTAGCACCGTACAGTGCCACGTTGCCGATGACGATGTTCTCGCTGCGGTCAAAGGCGGCGTCCTTCGGCGGGTAGACGACGAGCTTGCCGCCGGACAGACCCTTGCCGATGTAGTCATTCGCGTCGCCGACCAGCTCGAGCGTCAGGCCCTTGGGGATGAACGCGCCGAAGCTCTGGCCGCCGTAGCCGTGGCAGACGACATGGAACGTGTCGTCGGGCAGCGTGTTGCCGAACCTGGCGGTGATCTCGCTGCCAATGATCGTGCCGAACGCGCGGTCCGTGTTGCCGACGTCCAGCGTGACGGTGCTGGGCTTCGGCTCGGCGGAGTCGAAGCTCTTTTTGAACTTCTTCATCAGGATGCGCATGTCGGGGGTCTTTTCCAGCTGGAAGTTGTAAACATCCTTCGCGTTGAAGTGTACGTTGGAGTTCTCGACCAGCGGGTTCTGCAAAAGCGCGGTCAGGTCCATCTCACCGGCGCGGGAGCCTGCGGGCGCGGCTTTGACCTTGAGCAGGTCGGTGCGGCCCACCAGCTCATCGACGGTGCGCACGCCGAGCTTTGCCATGTACTCGCGCAGGTCCTCGGCCATGAAGCGCATAAAGTTCATGATGTACTCGGGCTTGCCCTTGAACCGCTTGCGCAGCTCGGGGTTCTGGGTGCAGATGCCCATGGGGCAGGTGTCAAGATTGCAGACGCGCATCATGACGCAGCCCATGGCCACCAGCGGGCCGGTGCCGAAGCCGAATTCCTCGGCACCCAGCAGGGCGGCAATGGCAACGTCGCGGCCACTCATCAGCTTGCTGTCCGCCTCGATGCGGACGCGGCTGCGCAGACCGTTCATGATCAGGCACTGGTGTGCCTCGGCAATGCCCAGCTCCCACGGCAGACCTGCGTTGTGGATGGAGTTGCGGGGGGCTGCGCCCGTGCCGCCGTCAAAGCCGGAAATCAGGATGACCTCCGCACCGGCCTTGGCAACGCCCGCGGCAATCGTGCCGACACCGGCCTCGCTGACGAGCTTGACGTTGATGGCTGCCTTGCGGTTGGAGCACTTCAAATCGTAGATCAGCTGCGCCAGATCCTCGATCGAGTAAATATCGTGGTGGGGCGGGGGAGAGATCAGGCCGACGCCGGTGGTCGAGTTGCGGGTCTTGGCGACCCACGGGTAGACCTTGCCGCCGGGCAGCTGGCCGCCCTCGCCGGGCTTCGCGCCCTGCGCCATCTTGATCTGGATCTCACTGGCGGAGACCAGATACTTGCTTGTCACGCCGAAGCGGGCGGATGCCACCTGCTTGATGGCGGAGTTGCGCTCGGTGCCGAAGCGGTCCTCGGCCTCGCCGCCCTCGCCGGTGTTGGACTTGCCGCCCAGACGGTTCATCGCAATCGCCATGCACTCGTGGGCCTCCTCGGACAGCGCCCCGTAGCTCATAGCGGCGGTCTTGAAGCGCTTCACGATGGAGTCAACGCTCTCGACTTCGTCGAGGGGCACGCCCTGCTCGGGATAATTGAAGTCCAGCAGGCTGCGCAGGTGCATCGCGTCGCCGTTCTCATTGGCAGCGGCGGCGGTGTACTGCTTGAAGGTATCGTAATTGCCGGTCCAGCAGGCCTGCTGCAAAAGGTGGATGGTCTGCGGGTTGTAGAGGTGCTGCTCGGCAGCGGGGCCGCCGCGGAATTTGTGCGCACCCAGGCTCGGCAGCTCGCGGTTGATGTCCAGCCCCAGCGGGTCGAATGCTTCCTGATGGCGGGCTTCCAGATCATTCTGGATGTCCTGGATCGTGATGCCGCCCACGCGGGAGACGGTGTTCGTAAAGTATTTGTCGATGACTTCTTTCGAGATGCCCAGCGCCTCAAAGATCTGGCTTCCCGCGTAGGACTGGATCGTGGAAATGCCCATCTTGGACGCGATTTTGACAATGCCCGCCAGCACGGCCTTGTTGTAGTCGCTGACAGCGGCGTAGTAGTCCTTGTCGAGAAGGCCGTCGGAAATCAGCTCACCGATAGTCTCCTGCGCCAGATACGGGTTGATGGCAGCTGCGCCGTAGCCCAACAGCGTGGCGAAGTCGTGTACCAGGCGCGGCTCGCCGCTTTCCAGAATCAGCGCCATGGCGGTGCGCTTGCGGGTGCGGACCAGATACTTGCTGACCGCGCCCACAGCCAGCAGGCTGGGAATGGCGACGTGGTACTCGTCAATGTCACGGTCCGACAAAATCAGGATGTTCGCGCCGTCGCGGTAGGCGCGGTCCACATCGACAAACAGGCGCTCAATGGCCTTTTCCAGGTCGGTGTTCTTGTAGTAGCAGATGGACAGCGTCACGACCTTGAAGCCGGGCACGTCCATGGCCTTGATCTTGAGCAGGTCGGTCTCGGTCAGGATCGGGTTCTCGATTTTCAGGACCTTGCAGTTGTCGGCGTCCTCCTCCAGAAGATTGCCCTGCGCACCGACGTAGACGGTGGTCGAGGTGACGATCTTCTCGCGCAGCGCGTCGATGGGCGGGTTCGTGACCTGCGCAAACATCTGCTTGAAATACTCGCTCAGATTCGGGCGGGTGTGGCTCAAAACGGCCAGCGGAGTATCGCTGCCCATGGCCCCGGCGGGCTCGCCGCCGTTCTTGGCCATCGGCAGAATGATCGTGGAGACGTCCTCATACCGGTAGCCGAACGCCTTCTGCAGCTGGACAAGCTGATCCTTCGTGTAGCTGGGCACCTTCTTGTTGGGCACCTTCAGGCTGGACAGCGGGACGAGGTTGCGGTCCAGCCACTCGCCGTAGGGCTGGCGGCTGGCGTAGTCGGCCTTCAGCTTTTCGTCGTCCACCAGCTCGCCCCTGACGGTATCCACCAGCAGCATCTTGCCGGGGCGCAGACGGTCCTTGCGCACGACCTCGTCGGCGGGAATGTCGAGCACGCCGACCTCGCTGGAAAGGATCAGGCGGCCATCCTTCGTGATGTAGTAGCGGCTCGGGCGCAGACCGTTGCGGTCCAGCACTGCGCCCATCACGTCGCCGTCGCTGAACAGGATGCTGGCGGGGCCGTCCCACGGCTCCAGCATCGTGGCATAGTACTGATAGAAGTCGCGCTTCTTCGGGTCCATCGACTTGTTGTTGTCCCACGGCTCGGGGATCGTGACCATGACGGCCAGCGGCAGATCCATGCCGTTCATGACCATGAATTCCAGCGTGTTATCCAGCTGGGCAGAGTCGGAGCCACCCTGGTTGACGATGGGCAGAACCTTCGTCATATCGTCCTTTAAATAGTTGGAACCGATGGTTTCCTCGCGGGCAAGCATCGTGTCCACGTTGCCGCGGATCGTGTTGATCTCGCCGTTGTGCAGGATGAAGCGGTTGGGGTGGGCGCGGTTCCAGCTGGGCGCGGTGTTCGTCGAGAAGCGGCTGTGCACCATGCCGATGGCGGATTCATAGTCGGCGTCCTGCAGATCGGGATAGAACAGGCGCAGCTCCTTGACGAGGAACATACCTTTATAGACAATGGTGCGGCTGGACAGGCTGCAAACGTAGGTGTCGGGGCTGGACTGCTCAAACACGCGGCGCGCCACATAGAGGCGGCGGTCAAAGGCAATGCCGGCCTCGACGCGCTGCGGCTTGCCCACAAAGCCCTGCCAGATGCTGGGCATGCAGGCAATGGCCTTGTGGCCGAGCACCTCGGGGCAGGTGGGAACCTCGCGCCAGCCTAAGAAGGGCAGACCCTCCTTTTTGCAGACGATCTCAAACAGCTTCTTGGCCTGGTTGCGCTTGAGCTCATCCTGCGGGAAAAAGAACATGCCAATGCCATATTCCCGCTCCGCGCCCAGGGTCAGCCCTTGCTCGGCAGCGGCCTTCTGGAAGAATTTGTCGCTGATCTGCGTCAGAATGCCGACGCCGTCGCCGGTCTTGCCCTCGGCGTCCTTGCCCGCGCGGTGCTCCAGATGCTCCACGATCTGCAGCGCGTCGTCAATGGTTTTGTGGCTCTTGCGCCCCTTGATGTCCACCACAGCGCCGATGCCGCAGTTGTCATGCTCAAACCGGGGGCTGTACAGCCCGGCGGGGGTCTTGCGCTCGGTAAAGTTTTCCATACCTCGTTTGCTCCTTTCCCAATCCCGTTAAACCGCGCAGCGTCGCACATTTGCCGCGCGGGCGAGATAAACAAAAAAGACGCTCCCAACAGGGCACACAGGCCCCTTGTGGGAACGTCTTTGTTCTTGTCTGCATCATACCATAGATGCCGCCGCTTTACAATCCCGAAGCAGAAGATTTTACGGAAATTAAGCGAAAAACGTTTAGAAATTTGGTTTAGCAAGCGTAAACTTAATAAAATTAAGCCGCGTGGACTTTCTGCCGCTTTGTAGGGGCGGCATATATGCCGCCCGCGGCCTAACGGCATCTCTCTTTTCCGGTTTGCATTGTAGGGAAGGGCCTTGACCCCTCCGCGGCGGCCTGTGGGCAGGCCGCCCTACAATCCCCGGAAAGCGTGTGCCGCCATGCGGGGCGTCGGGGACGCCGCCCCCTACAAGGTGCGCCGCGCTGTAGGGGCCGGGCATGCCCGGCCCGCGGCCTCCCGGAACCGCCCGTTTACGGTTGACCAGCAGGGAAGGGATTCATCCCTCCCGCGCCGTGTGCCTCCGCCGCCCAAACAAAAACCGCGCAAGGCTTTTCGCCCTGCGCGGTCATTTTGCATACTAAAAAACGTTACGCCGTTTTCTCGCCGTTCTGCTTTTTCAGCTCGACCAGAATCTCGGCCAACAGCTCCTCCTGCGTGGGGGCGGCGGGGGCAGCAGGCTCCTCCGCGGCGGGCTCCTCATGCTTGCCCATCTCCATCAGCTTGTTCATGGCTTTGACGATGCAGAACAGCACGAACGCCATGATCAGGAAGTTGATGACGGCGGTGATGAACGCGCCGTACTTAAAGACCAGCTTGCCGTCGCCAAAGACATCCCACATCATGGCGTCAAAGTTGACCTTGCCCAGAATACCCAAAATCGGGCTGATGAGGTTGTCTGTCAGGGAGGTGACCAGCGTGGAGAACGCACCGCCGATGATAACACCGATGGCCATGTCCATCATGTTGCCCTTCAGGGCAAAGGCTTTGAATTCCTCAAAGAACTTTTTCATAAGTAACCTCCTCAGAATTTAAAATGCCGATGCAGCGTTTTACTTTTTCAGCAGCTTTGCCACGGTCTGGGCCGCATTGTCCAGATAGTCGCCCGCGAACATCTCGATCATGCCCGCATCGGCCTCCTTGGCCAGTTCGGGGTCGATGGGCATCTTCGCCAGCACCGGCAGCTTGTATTTGTCGGCGATCTCGTCCACATGGCTGTCGCCAAAGACGTTGATGTGCTTGCCGCAGTCGGGGCAGACGGCGTAGCTCATGTTCTCGACCAGGCCGAGGATGGGCACATGCATCATCTGGGCCATCTGGACGGCCTTGCCGACGATCATGCCGACCAGCTCCTGCGGGCTGGACACGATGACGATGCCGTCCACCGGCAGCGTCTGGAACACGGTCAGCGGCACGTCGCCGGTGCCCGGGGGCATGTCAACGAACAGGAAATCAACGTCCCACACGACCTCCTGCCAGAACTGCTTGACCGCGCCCGCAATGACGGGGCCGCGCCAGACAACGGGGGCCTCGGGGTCGTCGAGCAGCAGGTTGATGCTCATGATTTCCACGCCGGTACGGCTGGAAACCGGGTTGATGCTCTCGCCGTCACCGGTGGCCGGGCCCTTCACGCCGAACAGGCGGGGGATGGACGGGCCGGTGATGTCGGCGTCCAGCACGCCGGCCTTAAAGCCAAGGCGGCGCATCGAGACAGCCAGCATGGCGCTGGTCATGCTTTTGCCGACGCCGCCCTTGCCGGAAACGACGCCGATGACTTTTTGGATACGGCTTCTTGCGTGCGGCGGCTCATGCTGCGGCGCGCGGTGATCGCAGTTGGACTTGCAGCTGCTGCAATCGTGGGTACAGGCTTCGCTCATGGTATATTTGCTCCTTTAAAAATTGCTCTTTCTTCAGTTTACCAAAAATCGCGCCGGAATGCAAGACACCGGTCAATTTAAAAGCGCCCCAGCGGTGTCTCCATTTTACCGTGTGCATCCCTCTCCCGCAAGTCATACCGCGCCGCCTGCCCGCATACCCATCAGCAGGGGAAGGGGGCGGCGTATGAGCAAACGCAGAACGTACCTACACAATGCGGCGCTGCTCACCGGGTCGGGGCTGGTGCTGCGGGCGCTGGGCATGGGGTTCCGGGTCGTGCTGGCGGCGTATCTGGGCAGCGAGGGCATGGGTCTTTACCAGCTGATTCTGGCGCTGTACATGGTGTTTGTCTCGTTCGCCACGGCGGGCGTCAATGTGGCGTCGGCGCGGCTGGCGGCGCAGAGCCTGGCCCGCGGCAGCGGCATGGCCGAGACCCTGCGCGGGCTGTGCATCACGGCGCTGGGCTTCGGCACGGCGGCCATGCTGGTTCAAAGCGTATTGGCCGGGCCGTGCGCGCGGTATCTGCTGCACGACGTCCGGGCCGAGACCGCGCTGCTGATTTTGGCCCCCAGTCTGCCGTTTATGGCGGTGTCCGGGGCGGTGCGGGGGTGCTTTTTGGCCGCGCGGCGGGTGCAGCCGAACATCACGGCGCAGCTCATCGAACAGCTGGTGCGGATGGCCGTCGCCGCGGCGGGTCTGCGGGTGCTGGCGCAGTGGGGCGCGGGCTACGGCTGCGCCGCCGTGCTGCTGGGCAACACGGTCAGCGAGAGCGTCTCCTGCGGCATTATGCTGGCTTTTGCCGCACGCACGTCGGAATTTGCACCCCGGCCCGGTGCGCCGCTGCACCCCTACACCCGCAAGGAGCTGTACGACATCCTGTGGCCCGTCGAGGGCAGCCGCCTGCTGGCCAGCGCCCTGCAGGCGGCGGAAAGCAGCCTGATCCCCTACACACTGGCGATTTACACGGGCAGCCGCGCCGAGGCCGTGGCCCAGTACGGCAGCTTAAAGGGTATGGCGCTGCCGCTGCTGTTTTTCCCGTTTTCGGTGCTGGGGGCGCTGTCCGGCCTGCTGATGCCCGAGATCACCCGCGCCCACACAAAGGGAGACACCGCCGCCATGCGCCGCCTGATTTTTACGATGCTGCGCATGACCGGCGCGTTCTCGCTGGCGGCGGGGGCCGGGTTTGTGCTGCTCGGTGCGCCGCTGGCCGGGTTCATCTACCGGGATGCCAAGGTTGGGCGGTATGTGCAGCTTTTGGGCTTCGTCGCGCCGTTCATGTATCTGGAGAGTATGGTGGACGGTGTGTTAAAGGGTCTGGGGGAGCAGCTTGCAACATTCCGATATTCGCTGTTTGACTCGGTGTTCCGCATTGCGGCGATTTGGCTTGTCGTGCCGCAGTACGGCATGATGGGGTTCCTGGGGGTCATGGCCGTGTCGAATCTGATGACCTGCGGGCTGAATATGAGGAGGATGATGAAACAAATAAAAAAGCCTTCCCCCTAGGGGGAAGGTGGCCGAGGCCCCGTCCGAGGTCGGATGAGGGGGAAGGCTTGCGGGGGTATCCCGTGAACGGGAAGGTACGGCAGACGCTCCCCTCATCAGTCCGCTTCGCGGACAGCTTCTCCCCCAGGGGAGAAGCCTTTGGCGCGGGCTACAGCGTTTCCCCGCTCACCAGTCCGTTCCACAGCCGGTAATATATGCCCTGCTTCGCCAGCAGCTCGTCGTGGCTGCCCTCCTCCTCGATGCCGTCGCGGCCCAGCACCAGAATGCGGTCCGCATTTTTGATCGTCGTCAGGCGGTGGGCAATCGTCAGGGTCGTGCGGCCCTTTGCCAGCTTGTCAAGGCTCTGGCCCACCAAAATCTCGCTCTCGTTGTCCAGGGCACTTGTGGCCTCGTCCAGCAGCAGGATGCGCGGGTTCTTCAAAAAGACGCGGGCAATCGCCAAACGCTGCTTCTGCCCGCCGGACAGCTTGACGCCGCGCTCACCGACGTAGGTGTCGTAGCCGTCCTTCAAAGCGCGGACAAAGGCATCGGCTCCGGCCAGGCGGGCAGCCTCCTCAATTTCGGCGCGGGTCGCGCCGGGGCGGCCATAGGCGATGTTCTCCGCCACCGTGCCGCTGAACAGGTAAACGTCCTGCTGCACGACGCCGATGGCCCCGCGCAGGCTGTGCAGCGTCACGCCGCGCACGTCCTGGCCGTCAATCAGGATCTTGCCGCCCGTCACATCATAGAAACGGGGGATCAGGTTGCACAGCGTCGTCTTGCCGCCGCCGGAAGGCCCGACGAGTGCGACATTCTCGCCCGGGCGGATATGCAGATCAACGTGGCGCAGGACCTTGTTGTGGTCGTCGGGGTACTCAAAGCTGACGTCGTCAAAGTCGATGCCGCCGTCCTTCACGATCAGCGGCTTCGCGTCGGGGGCATCGGCGATGGTGACGGGCGTATCCATGATCTCGGCAAAGCGCTCAATGCCGGTCATGCCGCGCTGGAACTGCTCGGCAAACTCGACGATGCGGCGAATCGTCGCAATCAGTGTCGAGACATACAGCACATACGCCACAAGGTCGCCCGCGCTGATGGCCCCGTACACAAGGGACAATCCGCCCGCCAGAATGACGACAAAGTACATCAGACCGTCAAAAAGGCGCGTGGACGTGTTGAACGCCGCCATGGCGTGGTAGCTTAAGGTCTTGATCTCCTCAAAATCCCGGTTGCCCTGCGCGAACTTCTCGCGCTCCATGTCCTCGGCGGCAAACGCCTTGACGACGCGCTGCCCCAGCAGGCTGTCCTCGATCGTGGCGTTCAGCTCGCCGATCTGAAAGCGCTGCTGGCGGAACCGTTCCCGCAGCTTGTGGTTGAGCTTGACCGAGACCAGCCCCATCAGCGGCACGCAGGCAAAGACGATGAGCGTCAGCGGCACGCTGGCCTGGCAGAGGATAACAAACGATGCCGCGATCTTTATGCCCGCAATGAAGAACTCCTCCGGGCAGTGGTGGGCAAACTCGGTCACATCGAACAGGTCGTTGGTGATGCGGCCCATGATGGTGCCCACCTTGGTGTTGTTGTAGTAGGTGTGGTCCAGACGCAGCAGGTGGTCAAAGGCGTCCCGGCGCATATCCGTCTCGATGTGCACGCCCATGATGTGGCCGATGCTGGACATATAGTAGCTGGCCGCGCCGTCGATGATGCGCAGCACGAAGTACACCGCCGCCAGCCGCAGCACGATGCCCGCCGTCAGGGTGATGCCCACCCCCATGGCGGAGTTGGTGATGGTGCTCATGATCTTGGGCAGCACGATGTCGCACAGAGTCGTCAGTGCGGCACAGAACAGGTCCAGGAACAGGGTCTTTTTGTACTTGACCAGATAGGGCAGGAAGCGCCGGATCAGCGCGCCGCTGCTGGCGTGATGTGCCCCGGGGTCATTGATCTTCTGTTTTGGCATGATACCTCCCATAATAGGCTCCCCTGAGGGGAAAGTTTCCTTATCCATTCTTGCTGTAATCCCGCTCGCCGTAAATGGCGGTGCCGATGCGCACCAGCGTGGCACCCTCGCGGATGGCGTTTTCAAAGTCGCCGCTCATGCCCATGGAAAGGGTCTCCATGGCCACGTTCTGGTAGCCGCGCTCCCCGGCCTGCACGAACAGCTTGTACACCTGGGCCAGATACCGGCGGTTCTGGGCGTCATCGTCGTTCACGGGTGGGATGGCCATCAGGCCCTTCACCCGGATGTGTTCCTGTGCGGCAGCCGCATCCAGCAGGGGCCAGAGGGCTTCCGGTGCCACACCGGTCTTGCTCTCCTCGCCGCCGATGTTCACCTCCAGCAGCACATTCTGCACGATGCCGGCCTTAGCGGCTTCCTTTTCAATGGCGGCCAGCAGGTGTTCGCTGTCCACGCTCTGGATGAGGCTGGCGCGGCCCAGCACCTTTTTGATCTTGTTGGTCTGCAGGTGGCCGATGAAATGGCTGGGCTTGCCGCAATAGGCCCTGGCGTCAAAGTTTGCGCACAGCTCCTGCACATGGTTCTCGCCAAACACATCAATGGGCAGCGCGGCACTGGCGGCCACCGTCTCAGCGGTGCGGGTCTTGCAGGCGGCGCACAGCTGCACCTGCGCCGGGTCCCGGCCTGCTTCCCGGGCAGCGGCGGCCATCTTTGCGCGGATCTCCTCCACGGCTTCCCGCATTTGCTCCAAAGTCTTTTCTGCCATGGTATCTCAGTCCTCCTCGGTATACTTGGCGCGCTCGCCGCCAATGAGCTTCGGGCGGGTGCGGGCGCACAGGATATTTGCTTCGCCGATCTTGGAAAGGCTCAGCCGCACCGGCACGGCCACCCGCTTCAGGTGCATGCCGATGAGGGTGCCGCCGATGTCGATGCCCGCGTGGGCGCGGATCTCCTCCACGGCCACCGGGTCCCGGAAGTTCTTCCAGCAGGTAGTGGCCCAGCTGCCGCCGGCATGGGGCCGGGGCACCACGCACACTTCCTCCCAGCCGTATTTTTCCGCAGCTTCCCGCTCGATGATAATGGCCCGGTTCAGATGCTCACAGCACTGCGCTGCCAGCCAGATGCCGTTTTCGGCCAGCACCGGGGCAATGCCTGCATACACGGCGCGGGCCGCTTCCAGGCTGGAATCCTTGCCGATGTGCCCGCCCACGATCTCGCTGGACGAGCAGCCTACCACGAACACATCGCCTTTTTTCAGCTTTGCTTCGGCCAGCAGTTCGGTCACGGCCTGCCGGGCCTCCTGTTCGATCTGTTTCTGAAATGCTTCTGTCATATCAAAACACCTCGGTCTTTAAATGCGTGCCGACAGCACCTGTGCGCTGTCCGCCGCGTCAAAATACACTTTGCTGCCCACCGGGCACACCGCCGTGCAGCTGCTGCCGCCGGTAAACGTCCGCTTCCAGCTGCCGTCGGCGGTGCTCACCGCCTCCGCGCAGGGAGCGTCGGACGGCAGGCCGAACAGCTTTTCCTGCAGATTCTGACCCGCCCGCAGGGCGATGCCTCGCAGCAGGGTGCTGTCGGCGTTCTTTTCCAGCCAGCCGCTGCGGGCCCAGCGGTAGCTGATGTACAGGGTGCCGTCGGCTTCCATGGCCAGTGCACCGGGGTAGCCCGGCAGGCCGGAAAAGGCACTTTGGCAGTTTTTGCCGCCCGCCGTCAGTTCCCGGGCGTCAGCGTCCATGCTCCATACACAGCGATTGCCCAGATCCGAAACATACAGGGTCCTGCCGCCCGGGCTCAGGGCCAGGCCGGATGCCCCGGCCACGCCGCCGACCACCCGCTGCACCGACCGGTCCGCCGGGTCATACACATACACCCAGCCGGTGCCGGTGTGGGCCAGCAGCTCGGTGCGCAGGGCCGCTTCCAGCCCATTGTCCACGGCTTCCCCGCCCGCCACGGCAAAGTACACCTTGCCGTCCGGGCCGGCCTCCACCGCAGAGACGGCCCCCAGCGGGGCCCCGTCGATCTGGGTGACCACCTGTTCCACGGCCGCGCCCCAGCTGTCGTGTCTTGCACGGCACAGGGCCCCGCCGCCGGGGGTGAGGACGGTCAGCCACAGGTCCCCGTCTGCATCAAAAGCAAAGCCGGTCAGCTCTCCGTCCACGCTCAGGATGGCCGAAAAGCTGCCGCCATCGGTGCGCACAAGGTCACTCTTCCGCTTTTTCAGGGTCGCGCCGTTGTACGCAGCCGCATACACAAAGCCGTCCTGCTCACGGATGCAGTTCACGCCCTGATAGTCTCCCAGTGCCAGCACATCCCGGCTGTCGGCAGAAAGGGCGGTCTGCACGGCGCCGGTGCTCTGGCGCACCTCCGGCGCGGTGTAGGCCTGCGGCGGGGTGTCGATGGGCCGGAACACCAGCGCATACACCAGTGCCAGCAGGATGCCCACCCCGAACACGGTGCTGGCGGTACGGAACCGCTTGAGCAGCGCATCCCGCTCGGCCGCCATCTGGGCCGCATATTCGGCCCGGCGGCGCGCTGCGCGGGCGTTGGCACGGTTGGCCCGCCGCACCCAGCGGTCCACGAACAAAGCCGCCTGCGGCCCCACCGTGAGGGACGCAATGGCAAGGATCAGTAAAAATTCAACCAGTCCGATTCGCATGCAAAAATTTCCTTTATCTGTCTGAAAATGATGGGGACTCCATCTTGCGCTAGTATAGCATTCCCGCGCGCAAAGGGCAAGCGGGACAAAAAAGAACTGCCACACAGCATCGTGCAGCAGCTCCGGTTTTCAGGTTCTCTTTCTCAGCCGTCCCTCGATCCGGCCACGCAGAGGGCTGTACCATGTATAATAGTGCTTCTTCAGCAGCCGCTGCAAAATGCGGCTGACCGCGCTGGGCTTCGGCTTCCAGCTTTCGGCATAGCGGTGGATGGAGTAGGTCTTGGGCGTTACCCGAAGCTTCCGGCTGTAAAGATCCATCGGGCAGAAATACTCTGCCGGAAAGATCTCCATTTCCGCGATGCTCTGCCTTGTTCCGTCCTTGCGCACGCCCATTGCCTGCAACACCCTTGTGTTCCGCTCCGGACAGGGTGTCAGGTCCGCGCTGCCGTCCGCCTTTAAAAAATCCAGTGCATCGTAATCCCGCAGCAGCGCCTGCACCACCGAGTTGCCCTTGCGTGCCCCGAACCCCAGCCCGGTGGCTACCTCGTTATTGGTCTGAAACCCCATAAACCCGGGCAGCTCCAGCAGCTCGTCCAGCGGGCGCACCAGCTCCACGTCCGTGTCCAGATAGATGCCGCCGTACTCGTACAGCACCGCCAGCCGCACATAGTCCGATACAAAGGCGTATTTCTTTGCCTCGTAGGCCTGCTGTGCATAGCGGTTTGTGCTGATATCAAAGTTCTGCTCGTTCCACGCCATGATCTTGTAATCCGGGCAGTATTTCTTCCAGCTTTCCATACATTTTTGGCTTTCCGCACTGATGGGTCCGCCGCCGAACCAGCAGTAGTGGATGATCTTTGGGATGCTCATGACCGCTTCTCCTTTTTCTCCGCAAACTCCCCGATCGTTACGACCTTATTTTACAAAATCCCGCATTTTCTTGTCAAGTTTCCCTGCGTATTTTGCTGTGCCTTTCCGCAAAAAGATTGCCGCTTCGGCGCCCGGTGTGGTATACTGGGTGCAGACGGTTTTGTTTTTCCAAACCATTCACTTAAAATTCACAGCTTTTTCCAATTCTTGCATTAAAATAAAGTCGTATACTGAACTATGATAGGGAGGAGTTCTGTTTTATGGCAAAGATCCTGATCGTTGATGATGAGCCCCGTATCCGGGAGCTTCTCCGTGAAAATTTACAGTATGCCGGCTACGCCTGTGAGGAAGCCGGTGACGGCTCTGCCGCCCTGTCGCTGCTGTCCGGCGGCGGGTATGATCTGGTGATTCTGGACCTGATGATGCCCTTCATGGACGGCATGACCTGCCTGCGCGAGATGCGCAACCGCCACATCAACACCCCCGTGATCATCCTCACTGCCCGCGGCGAGGAATACGACAAGCTGGCCGGTCTGGAGGGCGGTGCCGATGACTATGTGGTCAAGCCCTTCTCCCCCCGGGAGCTGGTGGCCCGCGTGCGTGCCGTGCTCAACCGCACCATGCCCCGGGCGGAAACTTCTTCCGCCACCATGACCTTCGGGGACCTGACCATCGACACCGCCAGCCACACCGTGCGGGTGGCCGGGGAGGATGTGGCCCTGACCCCCAAGGAGTTCGACCTGCTGGTGTTCCTGGCCTCCAACAAGGGCATCGCCCTCAGCCGCGAAAAGATCCTGCAGAAGGTATGGAACTACGACTACTTCGGCGAGGACCGCACCGTGGACACCCACGTCAAGATGCTGCGCGGCCACCTGGGCAAATGCCGCAGCTACATTGCCACCGTGTGGGGCATCGGCTACAAGTTCGACCCCGACGCAGTGCGGTAAACGGAGGCTGTGCAGTTCATGCGGCGAACAAACAATGCCCGGCGCGGGCTTGGCATCCGCGGGCAGCTGATGTTCTTTTTGTGCTTCATCTGCCTGTTTCTGCTGGTGCTGTTCTGGATCCTGTCCACCCAGCTGTTGGAACCGCTGTATACCCGGCACATCGAGCGGCAGCTGACCACCCAGGCCGAAAACGTGGTGTCCCAGCTGGACGACGCCCTGGCCGAGGGCACCACTCTTTCTTCCTGGTCCTTCGGACGGCTGTATGTCAACACCGGCTTTTTTGACAAGCTGGCCATGGACCTGTATTCCAAGGGAGCGCTGAGCAGCTTCTGTGTGGACATTTCCGACTCCACCCTGCGGCAGATCTACAAGATCGAGAACCAGTCTTACTGCAACTTACATGAGACGTATCTTTCGGACGCATCCAGCAATGAGGTGGTGAACACCGCCATTGCCATGCGCAAGAAGTGCCGCACCTCGCCGGGCGGCTTCAAGCAGACGCTCAACCCGCCCCGCCTGTCCGGCTCGGCCCAGCTTCTGGTGGGCCGCACCACAGCCGACGGCAGCTACACCGTGCTGGTGACCACCAGTCTGGTGCATGTGGCCGAGGCCAGCAACGTGCTGAGCACCCTGCTGCCGCTGGCGGCGGCACTGATCTTTGTCTTTGCCATGTCGGCGGCGTGGCTGTTCAGTGAGTGGTTCACAAAGCCCCTGCGGCAGCTGTCCCGCGCCGCCCGCCAGATGGCCAAGGGCAACTACGCCGTGCAGGTGGAGAGCCGCCGCAGCGACGAGCTGGGCGACCTTGCACAGGACTTCAACCATATGGCAGAGGAGGTGCAGCGGGCGGCCCAGATGCAGCGGGACCTGCTGGCCAACGTCTCCCACGACCTGCGCACCCCGCTGACCCTCATCAAGGGCTACGCCGAGACGGTGCGCGACCTGACCGGCGATGACAAGGCCCACCGCGACGAACAAATGAACATCATCGTGGACGAGACCGACCGCCTGACCGCGCTGGTGTCCAGCGTGATGGAGCTGAGCAAGGTGACCAGCGGTGCCGACCGCTGTGAGCGGGTGAACTTTGACATGGGCCAGCTGTGCGACGAGGTAAGTGAGCGTTACGACGCCATCTGCGCCCAGAACGGCTGGCAGCTCAAACTGGAGCTGTCGGACGAAGAACTGCCCGTGTATGCCGACCCGGACATGATGCAGCGCGCTTTGCACAACCTGCTGGGCAACGCCATGCACCACATCGGGCCGGACGGCATCTTCATCCTGCGGGCCTCCCGCTGCACCGAAGGGGTCCGCGTGGAGGTGGAGGACCACGGCCCCGGCATCGCCGCCGCCGACCTGCCCTATATCTTCGACCGCTACTACCGCTCCCGTTCGGACGCCGGCAAGCAGGGCACCGGGCTGGGCCTTTCCATCACCAAGGCCATCTTCCAGCAGCACGGCTTCCGCTTCGGCGTGCAGAGCACGCTGGGCAAAGGCACCATCTTCTGGTTCATCATGAACGACCTGCCCGCCAGCGGACAAGCCGCCGCCCTTTGATTTTACAGCAACAAAAAAACAGCGTATCTTCGCTCAGAAGATGCGCTGCTTTTTTCAGGTCGAGCTTGCACTGCGGTAAATGCCGAAGGTGTTGTCCGGTGCGGGCATCTCCACGCGGGAGGCCCGGTCGTTCACCTTCCACATCAGGACCCCCATGGCCCCCAGAACCGCCAGCACGATAAGCCATTTGACGGCGTTCGGAAGTTTATTCATATGTACGTCCTTTTTTATTGTTATTCCGGGCGGCACCGCCTGCGTGCAGCGCACAGCAGCGCCCCGGCCTGTGTTTCGTCCAGTGCCTGCACCCACGGCCCGCGCGGGCAGGCCCCTGCGCCAGTGTTGCCGGCCTCGGCAAACTGGGCAAGGTCCGAGTCGGTGCGGTCGTTCCAGCCCGCAAAGCCCTCCGGGGCAATGTGGGCCCCCAGACGGCTGGCCAGCACCGCCGTTTTCCCGGTGGGCCGCCAGGGCCGTCCCAGATACACGGTGCCCTGCGGGCAGCTATCCGACACAAAGTCGCAGTCCCAGAACACAAAGCCCAGGCCCTCCGCGCTGCCGGACGGTGCCGTGACCCAGCTGTGGGGCAGGCCGTTGTTCACCGTGCGCAGGGTACACTGCTCAAACAGCGCATCCGCCCCGCCAAAGATGAAATCAATGTCTCCCGCGATCTCACAATCGTGGTAATACTGGGCGCTTGCCCGGCGCGGAGCAAGGCCGCGCGGGCCGAGGAAGCCGTCCTTCTCCCGCTCCTTCTCCGGCAGAGGTGCGCAGAACAGCGTATCCTGATTGCCCAGCAGCCGCACCTTCTCGAACACCGCATGGGCGCTGTCCACATAGGCCGCCACGGCCTGGCCCGCCTTTGCGCCAGGGCCGGCATCGTTCTCAATGGTCAGATCTTCCACCCGCAGCCGCTCACCGCTGAAAAACGCCGTGTAGCTGCGGAAGGTATGGGTGGGCCGCCCATCCGGGTGGGGCAGCTTGCCGCCGTCCCCCCACACGAGCCGGGTGCAGTCCGCCCCGGCACCCTGCAGGGCGATGTCCTTTTTTTCGCAAACCAGTTTTTCCCGGTAAATGCCCGCCCCGATGCGGATCTGGGCCGGGCAGTCGTAGGGGACGGCCAACACCGCCTCGGAAATGGATGCAAAGTCCCCGCTGCCGTCCTGTGCCACCGTGATGCAAAGCATAGTTTCGTGTCCTCCTGCGTCTAGTTTTATAGCTTTATAGTATACCCCTCCTTCCCGCAAAAAGCAACGGGTCAGCCGCCGTTTTCCAGCCGCAGCACCGCCGCCGTGATGTCATCCGGGCGGCCGGTGCGCAGGGCCCGCGCCCGTGCCGTTTCCACCAGCGTCTTTGCCACCTGGGCCGGTGCTTCGCCTGCCGCAGCGGACAGCTCCAGCTGCTTTGCCACCCACGCGGTACCGTCCACCAGCAGCCCGTCCGACACCAGCACCGCATAATCCCCGGCACACAGATGCACCACCCGGCTCTGGCCGTTCACCCCGCCCAGAATGCCCACCGGCAGGCTCACGTCCCCCACGGCCCGCGCCCTGCCGCCGTGCACCAGAAAGCCCGGGGCTGCCCCGGCCTTGAACAGCCGTGCCGTGCCGGTGTACAGGTCCACACTGATCAGGTCCAGCGTTGCGCCGCTCTCTTCCTCGCTCTTAAGAGCCAGCGCCACGTTCACCAGCCTTGCCGCCAGTTCTGCCGGGATGCCCGCCTTCAGCAGCCGGGCCGTCAGCTCTGCCGCCAGATTGCCGTCCACCGCCGCCGGACGGCCGGTGCCCATGCCGTCGCACAGGATCATCTGGGCCGCCGTCGGGCTGCAGAACTGCTGCACCGCGTCGCCGGACACCTCCCCCTGCGCCGCCGCGCCCGCCATGCCGAACACCGCCCGCAGCACCGGTCTTTCACTGAACAACAGGGTCGTCATGCCCTTGCAGGACAGCACCTGCGGCGTTTCCAACGTGCGGCGGCAGATGCGCCCCACCTCGCGGGCCAGCGCCGCCAGCTCCTGCGGGCCGAACCGGGTGCGCGGCAGGGTGACCGCCGCATGGGTGCGGCCCAGGTCATCCAGCGTGACCGCGCATTCCAGCGGCGGGCTGCCCAGAGAGGTGAAAAACGCCGCCACCCGGTCGGAGCGGTAGGGCTCCGGCTCGCCCGGACGGCCCAGCTGCTCCCCCAGCACAGCCAGCGCCTCGGCCACGGCACTGTACTGCTCGGTGAACACGGTGCGCATGGCCTCGGCGTGGAGACGGCTCTCCTTGCGGCTGCGGTAGAGCGCAAAGGAGCGGGCTGCCGCCGCGCACAGCGCCGCCGGGTGGATGCACCGGGACAATTGCCCGGGCAATTGCGCCGGTTCCAGCCTGCCGTTTTCTTCCAGCAGCGGGCGCAGGGCCTCCATGCCCTCCAGCGTGGCCGCATACTCCTGCTTCCAGCACTGTTCTCGCCGCCCGCAGTTGAAGCACAGGCTGTCGTGGGTGTTGTCAATGACCCAGCGATAGCTCTCGCACCGGTGCGGCAGGGCATTGTACACGTCGTTCACCGTCTCGGCCAGCGACGAAAGGCTCTGGGCCACGGCTTCCAGCCGGGTGGCCGCCGCCGGGTAGCGGGCGCGCTCCACCGGCTGGGAACGGTCGGCCGGTGCGGCTACAGGAGCCAGCCAGCTTTTGGGCAGAGCCAGCACGCACAGGATGCCCGCCCCTGCGCTGAACAGCACTGCAAAGGCCTGCCCGGGCGGCTGGACGCAGAGCACCCCCGTCACGCAGCCGCCCGCATAGGCGGCAGCCGCTTCCACCCGGCGGCCCGGGGCCAGAATGCAGGCTGCACTCGCCCCGCAGGCAAGCCCGGCGGCCCCGCAGGCAAGGGCCGGGTCCGCGGCGCAGAGGGCCGCGCCCAGCATCCCGCTGCAGGCCAGTGCCGCCCCCGGCTGTCCCCGGCTGCACAGCACCAGCTCCACCGCCGCGCACACCGCCACCCCGGGGAAGAACCGTTCCAGCGGCAGGTTTCCCAGTGCCGCCGCCACGGCGGCCCCGGTGAGCAGGGTGCCAAAGCCTGGTTTTTCGGGCGGGAAACGCCGCAGTGCCAGCCCCAGCGGCCCTGCCAGCAGGGCGTCCGCCGTGCAGAACAGCGCCATCTCCGCCCCGCCGCCGGTGCCCAGCGCAAAGCACAGGCCCATGGCGGCCAACGTACCGCAGCCCGCCAGCACAGCGGGCAGGGATCTGCCCGGCCAGACCCACCGCACAGCCACCGCAGCCCCCAGCGCACACAACAAACAGACGCTGCGCAGCGACAGCGCCCCGAAGCCATGCAGCAGCACCCCCAGCGCGGCCCCCGCCGCACAGGGAGCAAAGCAGTCCTCCGCAAGGCCCAGCACAAGGCCCAGCCCAAAGGGCATCAGCGCTCCGTACAGCACCGCCCAGCCCCCGGCAAACCCCAGGGCCACCGCTCCCAGCCGACGCACCGCCGGGCGCAATACTGCCCGCGCTTCCAGCGCCGGAGCCCCGCTGCGCCGGGCTTTTACCGTCAAAACACTCGTCCGCTCTGTCATCCAGAATTCCCCGCTTTCCGGCGGGGCGTTTTGGTTCTGTTCCCCGCACTGTGTGCATATACTGTAGCGCGGAGCGGCGGCAGTTTTTGCCGCAGGGCGCAGAACCGCCCCAAACCGGCCCAAAGACGCAAAAAAGCCCTGCAGCGTGCAAAAACGCTGCAGGGCTTTGTGTTTTTATGGAAAAGATCAGCCGTTCAGCTTTTCAATGGCCGCTTTGACGCGCTCCACGGTCTTTTCGCGGCCCATCATGCAGGCAAGGTCGGTGCCGCCGCCGGGGGTGCGCTGCTTGCCGGACAGGGCGATGCCCAGCGGGTACAGCAGCCAGCCGTTCTTCTTGCCCAGCTCCTCAGCCTTGGCCTTGCAGGCGTTGAACACGCTGTCGCGGTCCGCAAAGTCCAGTGCCTCGTCGCTCAGCACGGGCAGCAGGGCTTCCAGTGCCTCTTTGGCGGTCTCCGGGGTGGTCTTCTGCTTCTTGTTGGCGTACAGGCTCACATCGTAGTCGGGCATGGCGTCAAAGAAATCCAGCTGCTCCGGGATCTCGCCCAGCACCTCGCACCGGGGCTGGAGGTTGGCGCACAGCAGCTGCTTGTTGATGGGGCTGTGCACGGCGCTGTCGATCCAGGGCTCGGCCTTCTTCTGGAACTCCTCAGGGCTCAGGCGGCGGATGTACTCCGCGTTGATGGCCCGCAGCTTGAGGGGGTCAAAGATGGCAGGGGACTTGGAGATACCCTCCGGCGACCAGATCTTGACCAGCTCCGGCAGGGAGAAGATCTCCTGCTCGGCGTACTCGC
>OLOQ01001274.1_pt1 | contig 24959 bp, 19 predicted proteins | sample 1673101 | NCBI WGS metagenome assembly OLOQ01 (sample SAMEA3136754, study PRJEB25190) | human gut metagenome | biome: human gut; feature: human-associated habitat; material: faeces | place: Austria | collected 2013 | reverse complement strand
TCAGGATGCCCTGAGAGACCTGCATGCCGACGATGTCCTCGGGAGAGGTCTCGAGACGAACCAGAACGACCTTCTTCCAGGCGTCGTCCTTAACCTTCTCCTCGGCGTCCTCAGCAGAGAAGACGACGCGGCCGCAGGCAGATCCCGGAGAAGCGGCCAGGCCCTTGCCGATTGCCTCGGCGGCCTTCAGAGCGGCAGCATCAAACTGCGGGTGCAGCAGGGTGTCCAGCTGCTTGGGCTCGACGCGCAGAACAGCGGTCTTTTCGTCGATAACGCCTTCGTCGACCAGGTCGCAGGCGATCTGCAGAGCAGCCTGGGCGGTGCGCTTGCCGTTACGGGTCTGCAGCATGAAGAGCTTGCCATCCTCGATGGTGAACTCCATGTCCTGCATATCCTTGTAGTAGTTCTCGAGGCGGGTAGCGATCTCAACGAACTGATCGTAGACCTCGGGCATCTCCTCATGCAGCTTGCTGATGGGAGAAGGAGTACGGATACCGGCGACGACGTCCTCGCCCTGAGCGTTGATCAGGTACTCGCCCATCAGCTTCTTCTCGCCGGTGGCGGGGTTACGGGTGAAGGCAACGCCGGTGCCGGAACGCATACCGGAGTTACCGAAGGCCATCTGCTGCACGTTGACGGCAGTGCCCCACTCGTAGGGGATCTCGTTCATCTTACGATACACGTTGGCGCGGGGGTTATCCCAGGAACGGAAAACGGCCTTGACGGCACCGATCAGCTGCTCCTTGGGGTCCTGCGGGAACTCCTCGCCCTGCTTCTCAAGGTAGATCTGCTTGAACTCCTTGACGAGCTCCTTCAGGTCGTTGGCGTCCAGCTCAACGTCCTGCTTGACGCCCTTGCGCTCCTTCATAGCGTCGATGCGCTCCTCGAAGAAGCTCTTGCCCAGCTCCATGACGACGTCAGAGTACATCTGGATGAAGCGGCGGTAGCAGTCGTAGGCAAAACGGGGGTTGTTGGTCTTTTTGGCCAGACCCTCAACAGCCTGATCGTTCAGGCCGAGGTTCAGGATGGTGTCCATCATGCCGGGCATGGACTGACGTGCGCCGGAACGGACGGAAACCAGCAGGGGGTTCTCGATGGAGCCGAAGGTCTTACCGGTCTGCTCCTCGAGGATGCCCATGTATTTGAAGATGTCTGCCTTGATCTCATCGTTGATCTCACGGTTGTCAGCATAGTACTGGGTGCAGGCCTCGGTGGTGATGGTGAAGCCCTGCGGAACCGGCATGCCGGCGTGGGTCATCTCGGCCAGGCCGGCACCCTTACCACCCAGAGTATTCTTCATGGTGGTCTGGTCGCCGCCGAAGGCGTCATGGCCCTCTTTGAACAGATACAAGAATTTCTTGCTCATAGTTACCTCCCAAATTGGTGACGTGTTTGCATCACATAAATCATGTCTGCATAGTCCATTATAACAGACCGAAAGACAGATTTCCAGTAGATTGTTAAAAAAATGCTCAATAGTTTCGCTGAAAAGTTGCCAAACTTTTTTGGTTCAGGTATTGCAATTTGCACAAAAATCGTGTATTTTATAATGGGTGGAAAGTTCGAAATATTTTTCGAGCTGTCACTTTTTTCTTTTTGAGTGCCGCGGTAAATTTTTGCGGCGAACGGCGTTTTTCGGCTTGCTAAAATGCGCCGCATGTTATACAATATATAGGTATAAGGTCCGTCGGCAGCCCCCGTGCGCCGCGGGCACGAAATGAGTGTATAAAGGAAGAACCGCTATATGTCTACCGCAAGAGAGAATTTCGAGCTGGCACAGCAGCGCTATGCCGCCACGTTTGAGCGCCATCTGGATAACGGCGTGAATTTTATCAGTGATAACGTCTGCATTGAGCCGGAGGTCATCATTGCCCCCGGTGCGACCATCCTGCCGGGCTGCATCCTGCGCGGCCAGACGGTCATCGGCCCGGACTGCGTCATTGGCCCCAACACCCTGCTGGAGGATACCGTCGTTGACGCCGGGTCCACGATCAATGCCAGCCAGTGCTATGGGAGCCACATCGGCCCCAACAACAAGATCGGTCCCTTCACCCATGTGCGCGTCGGCACCAAAACCGCCGAGGGCTGCCATCTGGGCGCTTATGTCGAAACGAAGAACGCCGACTTTGCCGAGGGCAACACGGTCAGCCACCTGACCTACATCGGCGATGCCACGGTGGGCAAGTACTGCAACTTCGGCTGCGGCACCGTCACCTGCAACTACGACGGCGAGGGCAAGTTCCACACGACCATCGGCGACTATGCGTTCATCGGCTGCAACACGAACCTAGTCGCACCCGTCACCATCGGCGACCATGCGTTCACGGCTGCCGGCTCCACCATCGGCCATGATGTGCCCGCCGGTGCGCTGGGCATCGAGCGCGCTAAGCAGGCCGAGATCGACGGCTGGGGCGAGCGCAAGCTGGAGAAGTATATCGCCAAGAAGCAGAAGCTGGAAGCGGAGAAGAAAGGGAAGTAAAGCGTTGTAGGGGGCGGCGTCCTCGACGCCCCGCGGCCTTCCCATAAGCAGCCGCTTATCTTACGCTGCCGGGCCGGGCATGCCCGGCCCCTACGGTACTTCACGATTTTTCAAAGGATATATCTATGTTCGAAATGACCTCCGGGGCGGACTGGCTGATTGCCGGACTGGGCAACCCCGAACCGAAATATGACGGCACCCGCCACAACGCCGGTTTTGAGGCGCTGGACTATCTGGCCGCGCAGTGGCAGTGCGACATTGCCAAGGCCAAATGGCAGGGCCTGTACGGCACGGCACAGGTGAACGGCCACAAGGTCGTGCTGCTCAAGCCGCTGACCTACATGAACCTGAGCGGCCAGAGCATTGCCCCCGCCGCCAACTTTTACAAGATCCCGGCAGACCACATCATTGTGCTGTGCGATGACATCACCCAGGAGCCGGGACATCTGCGCATCCGGCCCCACGGCTCTGCCGGCGGGCACAACGGGCTGAAAAGCATCATTGCCAGCCTGGGCACCGACCATTTCAGCCGTATCCGCATCGGCATCGGCGCCAAACCGAACCCGCAGTACGACCTGGCCGCCTGGGTGCTGGGCAAGCTGCCTGCCGCAGACCGCAAGGCCATGACGGACCGCTACCCGGACATTGAGGAAGCCTGCAAGCTGCTGATGGACGACAATCTGCAGTACGCCCAGAACAAGTTCAACCACTAAGGGGACGTGAATCATGAGTGAAATCCGTAAAAAAGCAATGACCCGTCTGGTGCTCTGCGCTGTAGCGCTCGTCGCCTCCATCATTTTCAGTGTCCTGCTGCTGAGCGGCACCTTTGACAGCCAAACCGGAGGCAGCCAGCCTGCCTCCGGCGATACCATCAGCAGCAGTGCCCCCGTGGAGGGCGTTGACGATCCCACCGCCGACAACTTTACCGCAGAGAGCGCCTCTGCCGAGGAGGTGCCCGCCGAGCCCGAGGCCACCCCCGAGCCGACGCCGGAGCCCACGCCCGTGCCCGAGTACGAGGGCCTGAGCGTGCAGCCCACCACCTATTATAATGAGGGTGAGCAGCCGACCTACACCGTGACCGACGGCAACAACCTGAACATGCGCGGCGGCCCCGGCACCGACTATGACAAGATCGGTCAGGTGCCCGCCTCCACCGGCGTGACCGCGCTGGGCACCAATGAGGACGGCAGCTGGGTCGTTGTGAACTACAACGGCACCTACGGCTGGCTCAAGACGGAGTTCTTGAACGGGTAAAAGCTCTCTTGCCTCCCCTAGCAGGGGAGGTGGCCCCGCAGGGCCGGAAGGGTTGAACCTTGCGGCCATCCGAAATATTTAGGGCAATGTCAAGGTTCTCTCCCCCAGCCGCTGCGGCGGCAGCCACCTCGCAGAGGGGGCCAAGGAGAAATGTATGTTCAACGCACTTTTCACCAAAACAGACGAATACGCAAGACTGGCGCAGGCGCTCGGGGGTCCGGGGGCTTGCGCCTTATTTGGCATACCGGGGTCGGGCCGGGCGATGGTCTATGCCGCGCTGGCGAAGGCCCTCGACAAACCGCTCTGCATCGTAACGCCCGGCGAGGCCGAGGCGACCCGGTTTGCGGGCGACCTGAACGCGCTTGGCGTGGCGGCGGCAGTGTTCCCTGCCCGCGACTATGTGCTGCGCCCCATCGAGGGCACGGGCCGCGAGTACGAATACCGCCGTCTGGCCGTGCTGGGCGACCTCGTCGGCGGGCGGCTGCAGGCCGTCTGCGTGCCCGACGAGGGCCTGACCCAATACACGACGCCGCGGGCGGATTTCTGCGCGAACACCCGCAGCCTGCGCCCCGGCGACACACTGCCCCGCGCCGAGCTGACCGCGCTTTTGTACGGCGCAGGCTATACGCGGCGCGACCAGGTGGACGGCCCGGGTCAGTTTTCGATCCGCGGCGACATTGCGGACATCTACGCGCCCGACATGAAGCAGCCCGCCCGCATGGAGTTCTGGGGCGACGAGATCGACACGATGCACACCTTCGATCTGGCGACCCAGCGCCGCGACGAGCCGATTGAAAAAATCTACGTATCCCCCGCGCGGGAGATACTGTTCGGTCAGCCCGCCGACGCAGCGGAGAATATCCGCTCCTATATCAAAAAGGCCCGCGGCAGGCGGCGCACGGCGCTGGAGACCTGCACCGCTGCGGACCTGGCACAGCTGGACGGCGGCGCGATGCCCGTCAACATGGACAAATATCTCACGCTGCGCTATCCCGAGCCCGCGACGATTTTAGACTACTTTGACGATCCGCTGCTGATCCTGGAGGAGCCGGCCTCCCTGCGGGAGGCCGAGCGCGCCACCGCGTTCCGCCGGGGCGAGGAGCTTTCCGCCCTGCTGGAGGACGGCGTGCTGGCGGCAGGGCTGGATAAGCTCTACGCCGAGAGCGGCTGGCTCTGGGCGCAGTGCGCCGCACACCGCACGCTCTGCGCCGAGAACTTTGCCCGCAGCATGCCCGATGTGCCGCTGAAAACCATCGTCAACGCACCCGCCCACACGCTGCCCGCCTGGGGCGGCGAGGTCGCGGCGCTGCTGGAGGACATCCAACCGCTTTGCAGCGGCGGCACGGCGGTCACGGTCATGGCCGGCACGCCCCGTGCGGCGGCAGGTCTGGCCGCCGACCTGCGCACCAAAGGGCTGAACGTCACGACGGACGCGGCGGCGGAGCCGAGCGCCGGGTTGGTGCAGATCCTGCCGGGGCAGCTTTCCGCCGGGTGCAGCCTGCCGTTTGCGAAATACGCCGTGTTTACGGCCCGCGCTTTCGGCGTGAGCGGCACACAAAAGAAGAAAAAGCGCAATAAGGACGCGCTGAACAGCCTGAGCGAAATCTCGGTGGGTGATCTGGTCGTCCACCAGAACCACGGCATCGGGCGATACGCGGGCATCCAGCGGATGGCCGTGCAGGGCGTCACAAAGGACTATCTGCGCATCGAGTACGACAAAAAGGACGTGCTGTACGTGCCCGTCACCCAGCTGGACCTTTTGTCCCGCTACACTGCGCCGGGCGACAGCGACAACGTGAAGCTGAGCCGCCTGGGCGGCAGCGATTGGGCCAAGACCCGCAAGAAGGTCAAGGCTGCGACGGAGCAGATGGCGAAGGAGCTGATCGAGCTGTACGCCCGCCGCAAGCAGGCGCACGGCTACGCCTTCCCCGCCGACGACACCTGGCAGGGTGATTTTGAACAGCGCTTTGCCTATGAGGAAACGCCCGACCAGCTGACCTGCGCGGCGGACATCAAGCACGATATGGAGGAGCCGTGGCCGATGGACCGGCTGCTCTGCGGCGACGTCGGCGTCGGCAAGACCGAGGTCGCACTGCGCGCCGCGTTCAAATGCGTGATGGGCGGCAAGCAGTGCGCGATCCTGGCCCCCACGACGATTCTGGCGTGGCAGCACTTCAACACCGCGCTGACCCGCATGGAGTCCTTCCCCATCCGCATCGGGCTTTTGTCCCGCTACCGCACCGCCAAGGAGCAGAAGGAGACGCTGCGCGGGCTGAAGGACGGCACCGTGGACATTGTAGTCGGCACGCACCGGCTGCTGTCCGGCGATGTGAAATTCAAGGACCTGGGCCTTGTCATCATCGACGAGGAGCAGCGGTTCGGCGTCAAGCACAAGGAAAAGCTCAAAGAGAGCTTCATCGGCGTCGATATGCTGACGCTGTCGGCCACGCCGATCCCCCGCACGCTGAACATGGCGCTGTCGGGCATCCGCGATATGAGCACAATTGAGCAGCCGCCGTTTGAGCGCCAGCCGATTGAAACCTATGTGCTCGAGTACGACGAGGGCATCGTGTCCGAGGCCATCCGCAAGGAACTGGCCCGCGGCGGGCAGGTATACTACCTGCACAACCGCGTGGACAACATTGAGGAATGCGCCGCGCGTGTGGGCAAGCTCGTGCCCGGGGCGCGTATCGGCATTGCCCACGGCAAGATGACCGAGGAACAGATTTCGTCGGTGTGGCAGCAATTGCTGGACAACGAGATCGACATCCTTGTCTGCACCACCTTAATTGAGACCGGCGTGGACGTGCGCAACTGCAACACGCTGATTATTGAAAATGCGGACCGCATGGGATTGAGCCAGCTGTACCAGATCCGCGGGCGCGTGGGACGCAGCTCCCGCAAGGCGTATGCGTATTTCACCTTCACACGCGATAAGGTGCTGACCGAGATCGCGGCCAAACGGCTCTCGGCCATCCGGGAGTTCACGTCGTTCGGGTCGGGCTTCCGCATTGCGATGCGCGACTTGCAGATCCGCGGTGCAGGCAGTCTTTTGGGCCACAGCCAGCACGGCCACATGGAGGCCGTCGGCTACGATTTGTACGTGAAGATGCTGGGTCAGGCCATTGCCGCGGCCCGCGGCGAGGCCCCCGCCCCCGACAAGAGCGACTGCCTGGTGGACATCACCGTGGACGCATTCCTGCCGGAGGAATATATCCCGGACGCTGCCGGGCGCATCGAGGCATACAAGCGCATTGCGGCCATCGAGACGACGAGCGACGCCGAGGATGTGCTCGACGAGCTGATCGACCGCTACGGCAGCCCGCCCAAAAGCGTGCAGGGGCTGGTGGACGTCTCCCTCGTGCGCGTGACCGCAGCCCGCGTCGGCATTGCGGAGATTGTCCAGCGCGGCGACCAGCTGATTTTGTATAGTGACATCGTCGGGCCAAAGCAGCTGGGCGAGGTCATGGAAAAGTTCCCGCATCGGGTGCTGTACAATGCACTGGGCCGACCCTATTTCTGCCTGCGCGTGCAGAAGGGCGAAAGCCCGCTGGTGCTGCTGCGGGATGTGGTGACCCTGCTGCCGGGCGCACAGAATCAGCCACAGACAAAGCCATAAAAAATAAGCACCTGTTTGCTGCGGTAAAAAGCAGTAAACAGGTGCTTTGCTTTTGGGGTAAGACGCTGAAATTTCTTTGGTCCTTTCTTTATAAAGAAAGGACAGAGGGAGCCAAGTGCCAGGCAGCCGTAAACGGGCAGAGTCCCTCAGGCGGCTTTGCCCGCGTCTAAAGCCTCCCCTCACAGGGGAGGTGGCCGAGCGCCAGCGATGGCCGGAGGGGCTTTGCCGGGCGTGCATTACACCGCCCGTTTTTCCCCCCCCCTTGCATCACTCAAACACGTTCTCCTCATCCTCCACCACTTCACCAACGTGGTTTCCCTCGCTGTCCAGCCCGCGCTTGTCCAGCATATAGTGCACAAATTCCCGCGCCAGGCCGTAGAAGGTCGCAAAGAGCGGCACGCCGACGACCATGCCCACAAGACCGAACAGGTCGCCGCCGACCACGATGGAAAACAGGATCCACAAGGCAGAGATGCCGATGGACGAGCCCAAGATCTTCGGGCCGATGAAGTTGCCGTCCAGCTGCTGGATGACCAGAATCAGCACGCCGAAGATGACCGCCTGGATCGGGTCAACCAACAGCAGAATGAAGATGCTGGGGATCGCGCCGATGAAGGGGCCAAATACCGGGATAATATTCGTGATGCCGATAAACACACTGATGAGCAGTGCAAAATCGAGCCGCAGGATCGCCATTGCCACAAACGTGATAACGCCGATGATGGCCGAGTCAATGATCTTGCCCACAAAGAAGCCCGTGAAATTCACGTTGGCATAATGGCAGATGCGCAGCGTGTTTTCCGCAGCCTTTTCCGGCAGGAAGGCATGCGCCAGCGTGCGCAGCTGATGGAGCAGATGCTCCTTGTCCGCCAGCATATAGATACTGGCCGCAATCGAGGTGAAGATTGCCACAAAGTTCGATGCCACGCTGCCGATGCTGGCCACGATCTGCGGCATGGCGGCGCTGGCCATGCTGTAGATTTCCTTGACCATCGCCTCGGAATCGTCCAGCACTTTTGTGGCCGACGACAGGTCAACGCCGAAGCGCTCCTGAATCATGCCCAGCATATCCTGTACGCTGTGTATGTAGCTTGGGAAGTTCGTAAACAGCATGGCGATGCTGTCCACGATCTGCGGGATGACCAGCCATGCCAGCAGCACAAGCAGCAGAATTGCCACCAGATACGCCAGAAGGATCGCGAATCCGCGCGTCTTTTTCTTCTCTTTAAACAGCTTTGTGTAGAAGAACTTGACCATCGGGTCAAGCACATAGGCAATGACTATGCCGCCCGCAAACGGCGACACGATGCCGATAAACACACCGATTTTCCCCAGAAAGTACCCCAGATTGTTCAAAGTCAGATACAGCGCAATACAGGCCCCGACCACGCAGAACCAGTCCAGCATCGTCTCCGGCTTTTTGGTCCAGATATGTTCCTCTTTCAAATGCTCCGCTCCTTTTACATCATTTTACAAGAGTATTGTACGCTATGCACGCCTGTATTGCAAGGAATAACTTGTTAATTTTCTTGCGGCCCGCCTGGTAAATTCCGGCGCGGCTCACCGTTTTCATCCAGGCCGCGGGCCGTCAGCCCTGCCCCGACAGCCTGTTTGAGCAGCGCCGCCAGCACGGCCAGCGTCGGCACGCCCAGCACCATGCCCGGGATGCCGAACCACGCCCCGCCCACCACGATGGCCAACAGCACGCCCAGCCCCGGCAGGCCGGTGGCCCCGCCCAGAATGCGCGGCGCAATAAAGTTGCCGTCCACCTGCTGGACCACAAAAATAATGATGGCAAATTCTGCCGCCTTCCAGGGCAATTCCAGCAGCAGGATGATAAGCCCCGGCACCGCACCGAGGAACGGCCCCAACACCGGGACAATGTTTGTCACGCCGACCAGCACGGACAGCAGCGGCGCGTATTCCAGCCCGAAGATCGACATCAGCGCAAATGTTTCCCCGCCCACAAGCAGGGCGTCTACCAGCTGCCCGCCGATGTAGCCGCTGAAAATTTTGTTGGCAAGACGGCAGATTTCCAGCACACTGCCCGCGGCACGCGGCGGCAGCGCCGCGTGCAGACACGCCCGGGCCGCGCGGAGCAGCGCCTCCTTGCCGGAGAGCAGGTAGATGCTGGCGGCCAGTGCCACTACGGCGTTGCCCGCAGCCCCCGCCGCGCCGGAGACGAAATCCGCCGCCGCACGCGCCGCACTGCGGGACAAACCGCCGAACCAATTTTGCAGTGCCGTGCCCACCATCTGCACAAGCTGTTCCGCCGTGGCCGTATCGATGCCGAACGTATTTTGCACCCAGACCAGCAGGCCGCGGATGGTCTCCTCATACGCGCCGAGCCGCCCGGCAAAGGTCGTCACGCTCTGCACGAGCTGCGGGACGACAAGCGCCGCCAGCAGCGCCAGCGCACCGAAAAACAGCGCATAGCTGACGGCCATCGCCCCGCCGCACCTGCCGCCAAAAAGCTTTTGCGCAAAAAAGCGCGTTGGTATGTCCAGTACATAGGCCAGCAGCAGCCCCCAGCCAAACGGTGCCAGCAGCCCGAGAAACGCCCCGGCCCCGCGCAGCACGCCCGGCAGCCAGTCTGCCGCGGCAAACACCGCCGCGACGCCCGCCGCCAGCAGCAGCCAGTCCTTCATCGTGTGGGGTGTGCGGTCAAAACAGTTTTTCATTGTCGCTCCTCCTGTTTTGTGGTACACTGTTTACAGCGCGTAATTTGTTTACCTTACTTGCTTCTGTTATACCACTTTTTTCCAAAAGGTAAAGAGCCGTATGATTGGAAATTACAATAATTTACGGAAAACCGATGTTTTTCGTGAAAATTCTCGTCAGCGCCCGCCTGCCGGGCGCGTCGGTGCTGTAGAGGGCGGCGTCCCCGACGCCCCGGGCACTTTGCTGCAGCCGCACACATCCCGGCGGCATGAGGGCATGCCGCCCTACATCCCCGCATAAATGATACACGTAGGGCGGGGTGCCCCCACCCCGCCGCAAGTTCACACCAGCTCCACCTTATACTTTGCCAGCCAATAGTTCAGCTGCAAAAACCACGCGATAGTCTGGGGCGTGGTCATCAGCTGACCGTACCACGGGATGGGGTTATCCGCGCCGGAGGCCAGCAGCGTTTCCAGTGCGTCCGCCCGAATGATGCGCAGAAGCGGCGCGGCGGGGTCGTTCAGGACGGTGCGCAGCTCCGCCGAGACAGCAGCCAGGTAGCTGGGGTTCCACGTTTTGGGGTACGGGCTTTTGCGCCGCCACAGAACCTCGTCGGGCAGCACGCCGCGCATGGCCTCGCGCAGGAGGCCCTTTTCCTGCCCGTGATAGTCCTTGAACTCCCATGGGACCGAGTAGAGATACTCCGCAATGCGGTAATCGCAGAACGGCACGCGGACCTCGAGGCCGCTGTACATGCTCATGCGGTCCTTGCGGTCCAGCAGCGTCTGCATGAACCATTTGAAATTCAGGTTCATCATCTGGCGCATCCGCTGTTCTGCGGCGGGCAGGCCGGGGCGGACGGAGGTCTGTGCCAGCGTGGCGCGATAGCGTTCATCCACGAACGCTGCCGGGTCGATGCCGCCCAGCACACCGGGCTTGATTAACGACGCGCGGTAGGCCGTGGACTGCGCCCATGGGAAGCCGTACCGCTCGCGCACCGTGGGGTCGCGGTACCACGGGTAGCCGCCGAAAATTTCGTCCGCGCACTCCCCCGACAGCGCCACCGTGGCGTGGGGCTTGATATGCCGACAGAACACGAGCAGCGACGCATCCACGTCCGCCATGCCGGGCAGGTCGCGGGCGTCCACCGCGGCGTACAGCGCGGGCACAAGCTCCGGCGTGTCCAGCGTGACCCAGTGGTGCCTGGCATGGAGAAAGTCGTTCATTTTGCGGATGTAGGGTGCATCCGCGCCGGGCTGAAATTTTGTCGCGTGGAAGTACTTTTTGTTGTCCCGGTAGCCCACCGAGAACGTTTGCAGCTGGTTGCCCTGCGCCGTAAAATGCGCATCGGCAATGGCCGAAATCAGGCTGGAATCCAACCCGCCAGACAAAAACGTTGCCACGGGCACGTCGGACACGAGCTGCCGCTCGATAGCATCGGTGACGAGGTCGCGCACCCTGCGGGCCGTGGCGGCGAAGTCGTCGGGGTGGTCGTGGTCCTCGAGCCGCCAGTAGGTGTGCAGGGTCAGGCGGGCGGTTTGGGTCTCATAGACAGCGTACTGGCCGGGCAGCAGCTCCCGCACATTTTGAAATACGCCGCAGCCCGGCGTGCGCCCGGGGCCAAGCAGCAGCACCTCGGCCAGGCCGTTGGCATCGACGCGGGGCGGCACAGCGGGATGCGCCAGCAGGGTCTTCAGCTCACTGCCAAATATCAGCGAGTCCTCCGCCTGCGTGTAGAACAGCGGCTTGACGCCGCAGCGGTCCCGCGCCAAAAACAGCGTACCTGCGTTTTGCTGCCAGACAGCAAACGCAAAAATGCCGTTGCACCTGGGCACGCAGTTTGCGCCCCACTCGGCAAAAGCGTGGAGCAGTACCTCGGTGTCGGAGTGCCCGTTGAAGCTGTGCCCGCGGGCGGCCAGTGCGGCGCGCAGCTCGGGCGTGTTGTAGAGCTCTCCGTTATAAACCAGCACGTAGGTTTCACCCTGCCAGTCCAGCTGCATGGGCTGCAGGCCGTTTTCGAGATCCACAACCGCCAGCCGCGCGTGGATGAGCGCCGCCGCGCCGCAGATGTACATACCGCGCTGGTCCGGCCCGCGCCGCGCCAGCGTTTGCTGCATGGCGCAGTAGGCCGCGTACCGCCGCTGGATGGTCCGGGGGTCGCGCCCGACCTGCCCCGCAATTCCGCACATAAAAACGCCCCCTTTGCATGATTCACAAATGAATATGCAGGTGGGGGCGGGGGTATGATTTTTTTGGTTTCGGGAAAGAGCTTTGGCCGTTTGCGGTCTGTTTCTTACTTTCCCGCAATCGCGTCTGCGATGTGACCGGCGACGGCATCCTTGCTCTGGAGGGGCAGCTCGGTGACGCCTTGGGCGGTGATGATGGTCACAACGTTCGTGTCCACGCCGAAGCCTGCGCCGGGCACCTTCAGGTTGTTAGCCACGATCATGTCCATGTTCTTCTTGTGCAGCTTGGCCGTGCTGTTTTCAATCAAGTCGCGGGTCTCCATCGAGAAGCCGCAGACAAACAGCTTTTCCGGCTTATGCGCACCGACCCAGGCTAAAATATCGTCGGTGCGTTCCAGGGCAATACTCATCTCGCCGTCGTGCTTTTTGACTTTGTCCGCGGCGACAGTGGCCGAGCGGTAGTCGGCCACGGCGGCGGCCATGACGAGGGCGTCAGCGTCCATGGCGTTTGCCTTGACGGCCTCAAACAGGTCGGCGGCGGTGGTGAACGGAACGGTCTTTACAAACGGCACGGGCGGAAGCGTGCAGCCGGTGGACGCCAGCAGCGTGACGTCTGCGCCGCGCAGCATACAGGCGCGGGCCACGGCGTAGCCCATCTTGCCGGTGGAGTGGTTCGTCAGGTAGCGCACGGGGTCCATCGGCTCCTGCGTGGCACCGGCGGAGACGACGACCTTTTTGCCTTTAAGGTCTTTCGCGCAGGCCAGCTCCCGCAGGACGTAGTCGACCAGCACACCCTCATCGGGCAGACGGCCCGAGCCGACATCGCCGCAGGCCAGCATACCGGAGCCGGACGGGATGACCGTGAAGCCGTAGTGTTCCAGCGTTTTGAGGTTATCCTGGGTGATGGGGTTTTCGAGCATGTGGGTGTTCATGGCGGGCGCGACGAGCTTGGGGCAGGTCGCGGCCAGCGTGACGGTGGTCAGCATGTCGTCGGCCTGACCGTGGGCCAGCTTGGCGATGACGTTGGCCGTGGCCGGGGCGATGAGCATCAAATCTGCCGCGTTGGCAAGGCTGATATGGGCCACGTCGTACTGGAAGTTGCGGTCAAACGTATCGACCTGGCAGCGGCGGCGGGTCAGCGTCTCAAACACCAGCGGCGAGATAAACTCGGTGGCGTTTTTCGTCATAAGAACGTGTACATCCGCGCCCAGCTTGACGAGTGCATGCGCCACGTTGGGCATTTTGTAGGCGGCAATGCCCCCGGTGATGCCGAGGACGACGGTTTTATTTTTTAACAGCATTTGTAAGGTCACACCCCTGCTAAACAAATAATAAATAAGAAATAAAAAATAATAAATGATGTGGAGTTTTTGCCTTTGGCAAAAACGAAATTGCTCTGCGTGTATTATAGCAGATTGACGCCCCGTATGCAAATGCGTATAATATTTTTGAGCGGTGCGCAGCGCCGCGATCCACCATATTTGTTATTTATTATTTTTTATTTCATATTTTATAAAAGGATAGATTATGGTTTTAGCAGTTGACATCGGCAACTCCAACATCTGCATTGGCGGGCTTGACGGGGCGGACCACCGCACCATTGCGTTCACGACCCGCATGGTCACCCGACCCCGCTGCACCGAGGACGAGTACGCCGCCGAGATGAAATTTCTGCTGCGGCGCCTGCCTATGGCCCCCACCGCCTGTGAGGGCGTTATTGTGTGCAGCGTCGTGCCGCGGCTGACCGGCGTGCTGGCCGCCGCCTGCAAGCGGCTGACCGGGCGCGAGGCGCTGGTCGTGAATTACACGCTGGACACCGGGCTGACCTTCGCCGTGGACGAGCCCGCCAAGGTAGGCCGGGACCGCATCGCCGATGCCGCTGCGGCAGCGGAGCACTATCCCCTGCCCTGCATGACCGTGGATCTGGGCACGGCGACGACATACAACGTTATATCGGACAAAAAGGTGTTTCTGGGCGGGTTCATCGTGCCCGGCGTGCAGACAAGCCTGCGGGCCATCAGCGCGGGCACGGCGCAGTTGCCGCCCATCGCGCCCGAGCCGCCGGAGCATCTGATTGGCGCGAACACCGTCGCCGCGCTGAACAACGGGGCCATGTTCGGCACCGCCGCCATGCTGGACGGGTTAGCGGACCGCGTTGAGGCCGAGTTGGGCCAGCCTCTGACCGTGGTCGCCACCGGCGGGTTAGCGCCGTACATTATGCCCTGCTGCAAGCGGAAGATCATCTATGACGCTGATTTGCTGTTCAAGGGGCTGGCACTGATCTGGGAGAGGAACGGGAAATGAATCGACTGTATAAAGTTTTAAAGACCGCCGTCTGGTGTGTGATCGGCGTGTTTTTGGGCGTGACGGGCTACACCTGCTGGGACTATCACGCCCATCCCGGGCTGTATGCGCTGCAATCCGCACCGTGGTATACGAGCATCCAGATTCACGCCGTGTTTACCGCGGTGGTGGTCGGCGTGCTGCTGGCGGGGATGTGGTTTTTGAAGCGGCGGATGAAGTAGCCTGCTGTTTGTGGGCGGTTTGCGACGGCGGAAGGTGCCCGGGCGGCATGTATGCCGCCCCTACGACTATCGAGAACGGGCGTATGCGTTCCGCGGAGCGTCGCGGACGCCAACCCCTGCGGCGTAGGGGCGGATTCCATATCCGCCCGGGGTGTTTGCGGCGGCGGAAGATGGATGCGGAGCGGTCAAGACCGCTCCCTACGGGGCTTCTTGGAGCGGCTGCCTGTTGATTCTGCCGGTTTGTAGGGGCGAACATTGTTCGCCCCTACAAATTGACGTAGCAACGTATTTTCCTAGAATCTCTCACAAGAAAAACTGGCACGGGCGAGCAATGCTCGCCCCTACGAGGCACTTTTTTGGCAACCTGCGGGCGCACACTGTGCGCCCCTACACAGCACTTTTTGGTAACCTCCGGGCCGGGCATGCCCGGCCCCTACCTCACGATGATATTAAAAAAGCACAAAAAGCCGCAGCTATGCGTTTTCTGCACAGTTGCGGCTTTATTTACACTCTTTTATGCGCTCACATATCCGGCGTCACGGGCACGGCACCGTAGTTGCGGATGTTCAGGACGTGGCAGCTGCCTTCGCCGAAGCAGCCGTCGATGGCGGCCTTGTAGGCGTCCAGCAGGTCAACGGGCACAAACGCCTGAATGGTGCCGGCAAAGCCGCCGCCCTGCAGACGCCACGCGCCGCGGCCATTCAGCACGCGCTGGCTCAGGGCCAGGGCCACAGGCACGCCCTGCTCCTTCGGATTCTTGATGCTGTAGGCGTTCTGGTTGAACTCAAAGCTGGAGTGACCGCCCTCGATAATCAGGCGCAGGAACGTTTCAAAATCGTCCTCGCGCACGGCGTCGCAGAGCTGGGCGGCGCGACGGCAGTCGTTGTAGAAGTGCATCGCACGCACGACGGCGCGGTCCCCCACGGCCTTGCGCAGCTTGGGCAGAGCCTTGTAGAACTCGTCCTCATCGACCTCGCGCAGGACCTTTTTGCCGAACTGCTCGGCCACGCTCTCCATCTCATGGCGGATGGCGGCATAGTCGTCGGTCAGGTCGGCGTGGCTGCCCTTCGTATCGCTGATGCACATGACAAAGCCGTGCTTCGCCAGGTCAATGGCGGTCTGGCCGACCGCCGGGTGGGCCGGGTCCTTGAAGTCAATGGTGATAACGCCGCCGACGGCGCAGGCGGTCTGGTCCATCAGACCGCAGGGCTTGCCGAAGAACACGTTTTCGGCAAACTGGCCGATCTGGGCGATCTTGACCTGGTTGAACTTCTCCATATCGTTGTTGTTGTACTCGCCGCGCAGGATAGCACCGATGCAGACCTCAAAGGCTGCGGAGCTGGACAGACCGGAGCCGCGCAGCACGTTGCTGGTGGTGTAGCAGTCAAAGCCGCCCACCTTGCCGCCTGCATCCACGATGCCCTTGGCTACGCCGCGAATCAGGGACGCGGAGTGCTCGGCCTCGCGCGGCTGCGGGACGAGGTTGGTGACATCGACGTCGTCAATTTTGTCAAAGCCCAGGGACTTGACGCGGATGACATTTTCCTCATTCGGGGAGACAACGGCCACCATATCCAGGTTGACAGAGCCTGCCAGCACCACGCCGTTGTTGTGGTCGGTGTGGTTGCCGCCGATCTCGGTGCGGCCCGGGGCGGAATAGAGGCGCACCGTGCGGTTGGTGCCGTATTTCTTTTCAAATTCGTCGATCAGGTCGGTATAGCGCTTGCGCTGCTCCTGCACGGCGTCTGCACCGTACAGCTTGGCAAAGGCGGCGTCGTATTCGCCCTGTGCGATCTGCTGTTTGAGTTCTATGGTATTTGCCATGATTCCACTCACCTTTCCTGTCGGGCGGCTCTTTTCGTAGATATGCACAAATTGAGCCTTATGTTTTTAGGCAGACAGCCAAAGGAGCGGCTCTCTGCGGGTTTCTTGTTTTCAGTATAGCAAATCCTGCAAAAAAAGCAAACATTTTTTCCGCCTCTTTTATGGACTTTTGATGAATAGCTTGGTATAATGAAAATATCACACGAGCGAGGTGCCGCCATGACCATCAATGAGATGAAGCAATCCTACAAGCAGAGCTATACCGACAATGTCGAGCTCTCGATTTTTAACTGCGGGCATGAATACTGCCAGCCGGGCCACACCTGGGGCCCCGGTGTGCGCGACCACTACCTGATCCATCTGGTGGTGGCGGGCAAGGGTGTGTATCAGGTCAACGGGGCCTCGCACACGCTGCAGGAGGGCGATCTGTTCCTGGCCAAGCCGAACCAGCTCATCACCTACGCCGCCGACGAGACCGACCCGTGGGAGTACTACTGGGTCGGCTTCAACGGCGCGTGTGCCAACAAGCTGGTGCAACAGACACCGTTCTCCGACGCGCACCCCGTACACCACTGCAAGGACCCGCAGACCGTGCGGGAGGCGCTGTACAACATCTACCTGTCCCGCGGGCCGGAACCGCAGTGCGAGGCCCTGATGACGGGCTATCTGTATATCTTTATGGCGCACCTGATGAAGGAGGCCCGCGAGGCGATGCCAAACGTAGGCTCGTCCAGCAGCCAGTACGTGCTGGCCGCCATCAAGTATATCCAGTTCAACTACTCGCATGATATTTCGGTGGACGATATTGCCAAGGCCGTCGGCGTCAGCCGCAGCCACCTGTACCGCGTGTTCATGTCGAACGTCGGGCAGAGCCCCATTGACTACCTGACAAGCTACCGCATCAGCGAGGCGTGCAGCCTGTTGAAGAATTCCAGCCTGTCGATTGCGGAAATCGCCGTATCTGTGGGCTTTTTTGACCAGTTCTATTTTTCCCGCGTGTTCAAAAAGGTCAAGGGCGTGCCGCCAAGCAAGTACCTGGCCACGCTGGAGAAGGAGGGCCCTGCCGCACCGCAGGCCATCAACCCGTAACATTTCCCGCACTATTTATAAGGAGCAGACATGCCTTTTACGAAAAATCAGATCATTACTCTGGAGATCGAAGCGCTCTCCAATGACGGAAACGGCGTGGCCCACAAGGACGGTCAGGCCGTTTTTGTGCCGCTGACCGCCCCCGGCGACGTGGCCGAGGTGCGCATTGTCAAGCCGATGAAAACCTATGCCTTTGGCCGCGTGGAGAAGCTGCTGACCGCCGGGCCGGGCCGCATCAAACAGGACTGCCCTGTGGCCGGACCCTGCGGTGGCTGCGGGCTGCGGCATATCAGCTATGAGGCCGAGTGTACCGCCAAGACTCAGTTTGTACGGGACGCCTTTGCGCGGCTGGGCAAGCTGGACGTACCGGTGCCGGACGTGCTGGGCGCACCCGACACGGACCGCTACCGCAACAAGGTCCAGCTGCCCGTGGGCACCGACGAGAACGGGCATATTGTGACTGGCTTTTTTGCCGGGCGCAGCCACCGCATTGTGGCCTGCACCGACTGCAAGCTGCAGCCCGCGTGGATGAACGAGCTGGCCGCCCGCGCCTGTGCGCTGTTGGAGGAGAACGGCATCACCGCCTACAACGAGGAGACCCACACGGGCCGCGTGCGCCATTTGTACATGCGTCAGGGCTGGCACAGTGGGCAGCGGCTTTTGTGCTTTGTGGTAAACGGCAACGGTCTGCCGAACGAGGCGGAAATTTGCGCCACACTGCAAAAAGAGTTTGCTTTAACGACAATTTTGGTCAACCGCAACAGTGAGCGGACGAACGTGATTTTGGGCCGCAGAACCCGCACCGTGCTGGGCCCCGGCGTCATTGAGGACACGCTGGCCGGTGTGCCGCTGCGGATGGGTGTGCATGAATTTTACCAGGTCAACACCCCCGCCGCCGAGGTGCTCTACGCCAAGGCGCGGGAGTACGCCGGGCTGAAGCCGGACGATTTTTTGCTGGACCTGTACTGCGGCATGGGCACGATCGGGCTTTCGATGCTGGCGGACTGCAAGCGCTTAGTCGGCGTTGAGGTCGTGCCGCAGGCTGTCGAGGGCGCGAAGGAGACTGCCGCGCGGCTGGGACTGGACGCGGACAGAGCGGACTTCCGCTGTCAGGATGCCGGTGCAGCCGCCGCCCAGCTCGCTGCCGAGGGTGCGCGTCCCGACGTGATCGTCGTAGACCCGCCCCGCAAGGGCTGCGACGAAGCGACCCTGACCGCCATTGCCGAGATGGCCCCGCGGACCGTGGTCATGGTCAGCTGCAACGCCGCAACAGCGGCAAGGGATGCCAAGTGGCTGACCGAGCACGGGTATAAAGCCGTGGAGGTCCAGCCGGTGGATCTGTTCCCGAGGACGAAGCACGTGGAGTGCGTGGTGAAGCTGACGCGCGGATAAAAGAAGTGGAGATGTAAAATGGCGATACCTAAGTACAACGAACTATATGACCCCTTCCTTACCGCAATCAGCGATGGAAAAATTCATACTGCTAAAGAAGTTGCCTCTACTGTAGCAAATATTCTTCAGCTTTCCCCGGAAGATTTAGCTGAGCAGCTGCCGAGCCAGCGGCAGACTACGTTTGCCAATCGGTTGAATTGGGCAAAGACCTATCTAAAAAAGGCCGGACTTGTAGATTCACCCAAACGAGGCAACTACATCATCACTACAGCCGGGAGCACACTTCTTCACAGTGACGTCGCCATCACAAACAAATTTTTGGAGAGCAATTATCCATCTTTCGCTGCATTCGTAAACAGGACTGACGATGTAGATACCGCAAACGACACTGCAAGCATCACACCATCTGATACGCAAACTCCCGAAGAGCAGATGGATGCCCTTCACAAAACAATCAATGATACTCTGGCTGATGACCTGCTTGCCGAAATCATGCAGCAGACGCCTGTATTTTTTGAGCAACTGGTCGTTGACTTGATGAAAGCCATGGATTACGGCGATGGCTTCAAGACAAAATCCAGTGGTGACGACGGCATTGACGGTGTTATACATGAGGACAAACTCGGCTTCAATCTGATTTACATCCAGGCTAAACGTTGGAACCCCGATGTTACCATCGGCAAGCCGGAGATTCAAAAATTTTTCGGTGCCATGATGGGCCCGCCCCGTGTGGAAAAAGGACTTTTCATTACAACTGCTAAATTTTCCAAGGGAGCCAAAGAGTACGCCGATGCACAGCATATTATTCTAGTCGACGGGCAAAAGCTCACTTCCTTGATGATTGAGTGCGGCTTGGGCGTGTCTGTGCAGAAGGTGTACCAAATCAAGCGCATTGACAGTGATTATTTCTCTGATTCACTTTAAACCCGCTTTTGTTCAAACTCTATTCCCCGCTTGTTCACGATTTGCCCATATTTGTGTGCCATAATAGTACGATGAAAACAATGCGGCTTTGCCGCAAAAAGGTGGTTTTTACATGAAAGGCTGGTTTCAGCGGTTTATGGCGGGCCGATATGGGTTCGACCAGTTCGGCGGTTTCCTGTGTATTTCGTCGCTTATCCTTATTGTCATCGGCGCGTGGGTGTCGCCGGTGCTGTACTGGCTGGGGCTGGCGGCCATCGTCTACAGCTATTTCCGCATTTTGAGCCGCAACACCCGCAAGCGGTACAGTGAAAACCTCAAATATCTCTCCTACCAGAACCGCGTTACCACGTGGTTTGGCAAGCAGCAGGTGCGGTTCAAGCAGCGCAAGGACTACCACTATTACCGCTGCCCCCAGTGCGGCCAGCAGCTGCGCGTGCCCCGCGGGCGCGGCAAGATCAGCATCACCTGCCCGAAGTGCGGCCATCAGTTCATCAAAAAGAGTTGACGCGCGATGTTCGGATATGTTACGCTTTACCGTAAGGGTCTGGCAGACGCCGAGATGGACCGCTACCAGGCTTACTACTGCGGGCTGTGCCGGACGCTGGGCCGCCGCTACGGACGCACCGGACAGTTGGCATTAAGCTATGACATGGCGTTTGTCGCCATTCTGCTGACAGCACTGTATGACACGCCCACAGCCTTTTCCGAGGGCCGCTGCGTGCCCCACCCACTGAAAAAACGCCCCCGCGCGGACAACGAGCTGCTGGACTACGCCGCCGACATGACCGCCGCGCTGGCGTACTACAACTTTCTCGATGACTGGCAGGACGATCACCGCCGCGCCAGTCTGACGCAGGCGCAAAAGCTGGAGCCAAGCCTGCCCGCCCTGCGGGAGCGCTGGCCACGCCAGCTGCAGACCATGGCCGCGCAGTTGGACAGGCTGAACACGCTGGAAAGCGCCGGCAGCCACGATTTGGACGCGCTGTGCAACGCCTTTGGCGCACTGCTGGGCGAGGTGTTCGCCTGCCGCGACGACATCTGGGCCCCGGCGCTGCGCGGCATGGGCAATGGACTGGGGGCGTTCATCTACCTGATGGACGCCTACGACGATCTGGAAAAGGACAGCCGCCGCGGGCAGTTCAACGCCCTGCAGCAGCTGGCGGACGAGCTGCCGCCCGCCGCCTATGAGCAGCGCTGCCACGAGCTTTTGACCCAGCAGATGGGCCGCTGCGCACAGCAGTTTGAGATGCTGCCGATTTTAAAGGACACCCCGGAGGGGAAGCTATTGTACAACACGATCTATTCCGGCGTGTGGAGCAAATACGCGCTGGTACGCAAGCACAGGGAGGCAAAGCGCCATGACTGATCCATACAGTGTATTGGGCATCACCCCCAGTGCCGACGACGAAACGATTAAAAAAGCCTACCGCAAAAAATGCAAGGAGTACCACCCCGACCTGCACCCCGATGACCCGTCGGCGGAAGAGCACTTTAAAGAGGTACAGGCCGCTTACAGCGAGATCATGCGCATCAAGCAGGGCGGCGGGGCGTCTTACAGTGCTGGCGGGCAGCGCTATGGCAGCAGCCAGAGCGGCTACAGCCAACAGTATCAGGACCCGTTCAGCGGGGCCGGGTTTGGCTTTGGACCGTTCGGGTTTGGGTATTACAGCACAAGCGGCTCGTCCGGGCGGCAGAGCTACGGCAGCGCTGCCGGTGACCCAGAGCTGCGTGCCGCGGCAAACTACATCCGCAGCGGCTTCTATGAGGAGGCCATGAACACGCTGAACGGCATCCCCGCTGCCAACCGCACGGCCCAGTGGCACTACTACGCCGCGCTGGCCAATCAGGGACTTGGCAACAACATCCGCGCGCAGGAGGAGGCCCGGACGGCGGTCTCGATGGAGCCGAACAACTACGCTTATCAAAACCTGCTGGATCAGCTGCAAAGCCCGGGCCGCAGCTACACAAGCTACCAGCAGCCCTACGCCCAGCCCAGCGGCAGCCCGGGGTCTTTCTGTCTGTCGTTCTGGATGTATTTATTGGTGTGCAATATTTTGAGCTGGTGCTGCTGCGGCGGCAGAGGCGGATTCTTTATCTGCTGATTTACACGTAGGGGCCGGGCATGCCCGGCCCGCGGCTTTCCCGCAAATGGGCGGTTATCTTCAGGCTGCGGGCCGCACATGTGCGGCCCCTACAAAGCAATATAGGAAAAGCGCTGTGACTGTTTGAAAAGGTCACAGCGCTTTTGTTGTTGTTTCGCAGGGAAGGGATTTGTCTCTCCCAGGGCGTTGGTTTCTGCCGCAGAGCTGCACGGAGCGGTCAAGACCGCTCCCTACAAAGCTGTTTTTTACAGCATCCTGTCCAAAAGCGGCATTAAAATTTCTATGTTTTGACAAAACTGCGGGTAGAAGTCGTCGCCGAGCTCGTAGTCGTAGTAGAGGGCACGCTCCATACGCCTGACAGCGGCGGAGAAGCGGGGGTTATCCGTGCCGCCCGCGGCCTGTAACCGGTGGGAAAGCTGCGTGCAGACGATGGCCCAGCGGGCATCCACCCCCGCGCGGTCCAGCACGGCGGAATCCTGCAGATAGTCCTGCAGCGTCCGTACCTCCCCTGCCCGCGCACCGCAAAGCGGCGTCTGGACGTAATATTCCATCTGCGCTGTCACCGTGTCGATGCTCTGCCCCAGCGGGTAGAGCGCACAGGCCAGCGGGCGCGCGGCGTGGATGGTGCAGGCGCTGCCCTCAAAAAAGCGGCAGTTGCCGGTTTTGGGGTCCGGCGTCAGGCGCAGGGCCGGCAGGCAGCTTTCAGGCGCAAGGTAGCTTTTGCAGAACGCCGCCGCCACGATACGGGGCGGCAAGCTAAGCCGCCGCGCAATGCGGTAGAGGTCATACCCCGACAGCACCAGATCGCGCCTCTGGCGGCAGCAGTCGCCGCAGCCCGCACAGGCAAAGTCAAAGCGGTCCCCTGCCGCCAGCCGCGGGCAGTCGTCCCAGTGTTCGCCGCAGCGGCCCGGCTCAACGGCTGGCATCACAGCTGCACCTCACCGGCGTAGGGCTGGCCGTGGGCATAGGCGTCCAGCGCCTCAAACGGGCTCTGCACCATGCTGGCGACATTGACGTCGGTGTAAAACGCCGTGTGCGGGCTGACGATGACATTGGGATAGCTGCGCAGCAGGTTCAGCTCGCGGTTCGGGATGGCCTGCCCCATGCGGTTGTAATAGTAAATACCGGTCTCATCCTCAATGACGTCGAGGCCCGCACCGCCGATCTTGCCGCTTTCCAGCCCGGCAATCAGCGCGTCTGGGTCAATGAGCGTGCCCCGCGCCGTGTTGACGAGCAGCACGCCGTCTTTCATTTTTGCAAGGGCGCCGGCGTTGATGAGGTGGTGGTTTTCCGCCGTGGCGTTCGTGTGCAGCGTGATAATGTCACTTTGCGCGTAAAGCTCGTCCAGCGTGACGTAGTCGGCGTACTGCCTGACCGCGTCGTTCGGGTAGAGGTCGTAGGCCAAAATCTTGCAGCCGAAGCCGCTCAGGTGGCGGATGACCGTCTGGCCGATCTTGCCCGTACCGATGACGCCCACCGTGCAGCCGGAAATATCGCGGCCCATTTTGCCGGGCAGCGAGTAGTCCTGCACGTTGGCGCGCAGCATGATTTCGTTCATGCGGCGGGTACACATCAGCATGAGCATGATCGTATAGTTGGCCACGCCGTCCGGCGGGTAATGGCTGTGGCTGATGCGCAGACCCAGCTTTTTGGCGGTGTCCAGCGGGATATGATCATAGCCGATGCTGCGGCAGGGCAGATATTTGACGCCCATTTCAGCCCATGTCTGCAAATATTCAGGGCGTATCTCGCAGGGGTTCGTGCTGACGGCATCACAGCCCTCGGCCAGATGCAGGTTATCCGGGCGCGGCACGTCGGGCGTGCCGGTGTAGTCGATGCCGTAGCGGGCTTTGTAGGGCTCGCAGTATTGCTGCTCATCAAAGAGGCGCAGCGCGTAAAACATGATTTTCATGCTTTATCATCTCCTGTTACAGGTGAAAATCAAAGGTTTCGGCCAGCCAGTCCGTGCAGAGGGCCACCCAGGCGCTGTTATGCTTGTTGGGGGTGTTGACCTCCCGCGTGCAGGTGCTTGTGCCGTGGCCGTCGTGGGCGAAAAGATGCAGCTCCAGCGGGACCTTATGGGCTGTCAGCGCACCGGCAAGCATCAAAGAGTTCTGCACGGGGACGGACGGGTCCTCCACCGTATGCCAGACGAAGAAGGGCGGCAGACCGTCGCGGACCTGGTTTTCCAGGCTCATTGTGGCGCGCAGGTCGGCGTCATCGCCGCAGAGGTTGACAATGGAGCCGTCGTGGCGGTATTCCCCCGCCGTGATGACCGGATAGCCCAGCACAACGGCATCGGGGCGGGCCTCGGTGCCGTGGATGCCAAGGGCGGTCTGCACAGGCTCTGCGTCCCACAGGATGGCCGTGGACGCCGCCAGATGGCCGCCCGCCGAGAAGCCGCAGATGGCGATTTTCGCCGGGTCGGTGCCGAACTGCTCTGCATTGCGGCGGATATGCAGGATCGCCCCGGCAGCGTCGATCAGCGGCTGCCAACGCAGCGCGGGCACGGTCTCGTCACTTCTGCAGGTGTAATAGAGGGTAAAGACGTTGTAGCCCGCCTGCAGAAACTGCATGGCAACGGGGTCGGCCTCGCGTTTGCTGCACCAGGCGTAGCCGCCGCCCGGCAGGATGAGAATGGCCGGACGGGTGTTGAAGGCAGGCATCTCGACGGTCCTATCGCGCAGATACCCGATGAGCTGTGCGCCGCCGGGGAGAGTGTGGGTGTATATTTGCATGATGGATTCTTCTTTCTATGGTATTTCTATGGTAAGGGATCGTTTTTTGTCGGCAGGGCGTAGGGGCCGCCTATATGCGGCCCGCAGCTGTACGCAGGCAGACATTCACGGGCAAGCCTGCGGGCCGGGCATGCCCGGCCCCTACCGCGCTGTTTAACAGAATACC
>OLOQ01001269.1_pt1 | contig 25049 bp, 26 predicted proteins | sample 1673101 | NCBI WGS metagenome assembly OLOQ01 (sample SAMEA3136754, study PRJEB25190) | human gut metagenome | biome: human gut; feature: human-associated habitat; material: faeces | place: Austria | collected 2013 | reverse complement strand
CGTTGCCCGCCGTCAGGAACATGCTCACGGTGGCGCAGAACACCGGATAAATCGAGCGGTCAATAAGTCCTTTTCTGATACCTTCACGCATTTCATCCTCAGAAAGATGTCCCTGCTCGAAGAATTTCTCCATAAGGGTCTCGTCATTTTCAGCCGCAGCTTCTACAAGGGCCTGATGAAGCTCCTTGGCTTTTTCCATCTGGTCCGCAGGAATTTCTTCAATGGTGGGTGCACCGCCTTCAGGTCCCCATGAGTATTTCTTCATGAGGAGGACATCAATCATGGAGTTAAAACCGGCACCGCTCGCCAAAGGATACTGAACCAGGACAAGCTTGTTCCCGAAAATATCACGCATCTGGTCGATGACATTCTCGAAATCGGCCTTCTCTCCGTCAAGCTGGTTTATGGCGAAAATCACAGGCTTCTTAAGTTGCTGAGTGGTGCGGAAAATATTCTGTGTTCCGACTTCCACACCATATTGCGCATTTATAAGGATTACACCTGTGTCGGTGACATTTAGGGCTGTGATTGCATTTCCTACGAAATCATCTGCCCCCGGACAGTCTATGACATTAAGCTTTTTGTTGTTCCACTCGGCGTAAAATACTGTGGAGAATACAGAATATCCGTATTCCTTCTCTACCGGGAAATAATCACTTACAGTATTTTTTGCTTCTACGGTTCCGCGACGTTTTATTACACCACACTCGTAGAGCATTGACTCAGCGAGTGTGGTTTTACCGGCGCCCTTACTTCCAAGAAGAGCAATGTTTTTAATTTCGTTGGTCTGATAAACTTTCATATTATAAGAAGTTTAGGTGAAATTTAAGGATTTTGTTACAATAACAGTACCTGGAAATGTTGTTTTGTGGCTGCAAAGTAGAAATTAAATTTGAAATATCAGTTATCAGAAACTATGTTTCACAACATCTTTTGAAAATATTCCTTGAATGAAGATGGTTCTTTTCCCTTTCTTCAATCAAATAGCTCTATTCTTATAAATCCTGAACTTGCCGCACCGACGTATTATATGTAACTTTGGCAAGCTTTTTGTTGCTGCTTGCGGCATATAATTTCCGATTTGTCAGAATATGAAAGATAAAGTGTTTACCGTCGGGCATGTTGATTTTGAGACTTCCTCAGAAAACATTAAGCCCGACACTTCAAACCTCGCGCTTCTACCTACTCGTGATTTTGTAATATTTCCGGGTGTCACCTTCCCTATCACTCTCGGCAGGGAGATGACCGTGGCTACCGCACGACAGGCCTATGAGACCGACTCGCTGATTGGAGTGGTATGTCAACTCGATGCGTCCCAAGAGTATCCATCGTCAATAGCTGATTTATATAGCTATGGAGTAATAGCCAAAGTAGTAAAGGTGATTCAGATTCCGGATGGCCCAACCACTGCTATCATTCACTCATATATGAGATTCAGGGTGATGGGTGAAGGTTCCGATGGCGGGCTTCATGCAAAAGTGAAATTACTTAAGGATCGGCCTGCCACATCATCCGATAAGGAATTCGACGCTCTTATTTCAATAATCAAAAATACAGCTCTTGAGCTTATCCGCAAATCGGCTGACGGACCTTCAGATCTGGAATTCAACCTTCGGCAGATTTCCGATCCGACCATCATTGTGAATCTTGTTTCTACTCAGACTCCGATTACTACTGAATTCAAAATAGATATGCTTAAAGAAGCGTATCTCAAGAAACGGGCCTATATGCTTCTGACACAGCTTAGTAGAAACGATCAGATGTTAAAGCTGATGGAGACTATTACCGAGCGCACCAAGTCTTCACTCGGCGAGCAGCAACGTAATGCCTTTCTGGCACAACAGATGGAATCCATCAGGCAGGAACTCTACGGTAACGATGATGATGCATCCCTGCTCCGCAAGAAGGCTGAAGAAATCGCGTTTAGCGCCGAAGCTGCTGAAACCTTTTCAAAAGAAGTGGATAAGCTTTCCAGGCTTAATCCTTCAAGCCCGGATTATAGCGTACAATATTCCTATCTCGATCTTCTCACTCAACTACCCTGGGGAGTATACACGGAAGAGACGGACGGTCTAAACACAGCTGAAAGCATTCTCGAAGAAGATCACTATGGACTGGAAAAAGTCAAAGAGAGAATTGTGGAGCACCTCGCCGTGATGATGAATACACCGGACGCAAAAGCTCCTATTCTATGTCTTGTAGGAGCTCCAGGTGTAGGAAAAACGAGTCTTGGCCAGTCCATAGCCAGGGCTTTGGGCCGCAAGTATCAACGGGTGTCTTTGGGAGGCCTTCACGACGAAGCTGAAATTCGCGGACATCGGCGCACTTATATAGGAGCAATGCCCGGCAGGATAATAGATGCCGTAAGACGAGCCGGTTCCTCTAATCCCGTACTTCTTCTTGATGAAATAGACAAGATAGGTAGTGATTTTAAGGGAGATCCTTCTGCTGCCCTCCTTGAGGTGCTTGATCCGGAACAGAACTCCAAATTCCATGACAACTATGTTGATATGGATTTTGACTTGTCGAAGGTGATGTTTATCGCTACTGCCAATACCCTCTCTTCCATATCACAGCCGCTTATTGACAGAATGGAAATCATCGACATTTCGGGCTATGTAATTGAAGAAAAAATCGAAATCGCACGCAGACACCTTATACCGCGCTTGCTTAAGGAGAATGCTCTCACGGATGAGGAGTTTTCTGTGAGCGAAAGCGGAATAACGGCAATAATTGAGAATTATACATCTGAGAGCGGAGTGAGGCAGCTGGAGAAACAACTTGCTTCTATTGTAAGGAAAATAGTGAGAAAGAAAGTGAGCGGAAGTGATTTCCCACATGTTGTGGAAGCCGCGGATCTGAAAGGCATGTTGGGTGCGGCGCCTTTTGCCAAGGAAAAATATGAAGGTAATGACTATGCCGGTGTCGTGATGGGGCTCGCATGGACGTCTGCTGGCGGTGAAATTCTTTATATTGAAGTCTCTATGGCACCCGGTAAAACCGAAAAACTTACAATCACCGGAAATTTGGGAAATGTAATGAAGGAGTCGGCAATCATAGCCCTTCAGTATATTCGGTCAAATCATAAAAAATATGGTATAGATTCGGGGATTTTTGAGAAATATACCATGAATCTGCATGTGCCCGAAGGTGCTGTGCCTAAGGACGGTCCTTCTGCCGGAATAACCATGGTTACGGCCATGGTATCCGCCATTACACAACGAAAGGTCAGAGAACGCGTGGCAATGACGGGAGAAATCACTCTTCGTGGCCGTGTGCTCCCAGTAGGCGGTATAAAGGAAAAAATCCTTGCTGCCAAAAGAGCCGGTGCCACTACTATAATTCTGAGTGAGGACAATAGAAAGGATATCGAAGAGATACCTCAAAATTATCTTTCAGGAATGGAATTTAAATATGTGAAAGATGTCTCCGAGGTTATTGACTTCGCCCTTCTTTCAGAGACCGTAGAGAATCCGGTTGCGTTTGACTGAAAGAGCGGTACGCATGGTTGTATGGAGCCCGGTTAACGCTTTTTAATTATACGGATTTTCACATAATTGTTAAAATATCTACTTTCGCGTAAATTTTGACTTTCTTATAAATAGAATTTGATGCAGACACGAAAATTGAAAATCAGAGATCTGACTATGCGTGATGGACAGCAGTCTCTTTTTGCCACCCGCATGAGTCAGGCTACAATCGATCGTCTTCTTCCTCTGTACGAAAACGCAGGTTTTTATATAATGGAGGTATGGGGAGGCGCAGTTCCGGACTCAGTGATGCGTTATCTCGACGAATCCCCCTGGACACGTCTTCGCAAAGCAAGCGAAGCCATGAAAGGGAAATCATTATTGTCAGCATTGTCGCGTGGACGTAATCTTTTCGGATATGTGCCCTACCCAGACAGCGTTCTTGAAGGTTTCTACAAGGAAGCTATTAAGAATGGTCTGAATGTTATGAGAATTTTTGATGCCCTTAACGATATCGACAACGTTAAGGAATCTATAAGACTTATCTCAGAACTCGGTGGCATCGCAGATGGTGCTGTATGTTATACCGTAGACCCCAAGAAAGAATCTTCTGAAGGAAAAGGATTCGGAGCTCGCCTCAAGTCCATATTCGGTTCCAAAAAAGAGCCTGAGTTGATCTTTACCGAGGATTATTTTGTGGAAAAAGCGAAAGCGATGGAGGCCTTGGGTGCTAAAATTATCACCCTCAAGGATATGGCCGGTCTGGTCAATCCGTTGAAAGCAGCCGCAATCATATCTCGGTTCAAAAAAGAACTATCTGTTGATGTAGATTTCCACACCCACTGTACTCCCGGTTATGGTCTTGCCTCGTCGGTTATGGCTATGCTTCATGGAGTGGATATCCTCGATACCAATATCTGGTGGTTCGGAGGTGGCTCTGCTGCCCCGGCTCTTGAGCTGATATACCTCTTCGCTAACCGCATGGGAATTGAAGTGGATGTCAACATGGAAGCTGTAGGCAAAATCCGCAATGAACTTCTTAATGCCCGTAGAGAACTTAAGCAGTTTGATCTCGTGGATCATCTGCCGATAGAATTTGATCCTCTTACCGATACCCTTCCTGAAGAAATCAACGCACAGTTTGACCGTGCGATATCTGCTGCTAAGTCAAACGATGAGGCAACTCTTCTTGAGGCTTGTCATGCTATTGAAGATTACTTCCGTTTCCCCAAATCCAATGAAACGGTGAAGAATGCAGAAGTTCCCGGAGGCATGTATTCAAATATGGTAGCTCAGCTGCGTGCTCTTCAGGCTTCGGATCTTCTTGAGGATGCTATGGGATTGATTCCTAAGGTAAGAAGAGACGCCGGCCTTGTGCCCCTTGTTACTCCTACAAGTCAGATTGTCGGAAGTCAGGCTGTGAGCTTGGCGCTTGACCGTAAGAAAGGTAATCCTGATTATTCAAATCCATCAAATCAGTTTATTTCTCTTATCAAGGGCGAGTATGGTCACACTCCTGTAGCCATTGATCCGGAATTCCGTAGAAAAATTACCGGAAGTGCGGAGGAGAAGCCTTATGATGTTTCGTCATACAAAAAACCGGAGAATCCTGTACTTGCAGAATATGGCGGTGTGCCTCTGGCTTCAAACAATGAAGAGTATCTTCTGCTGGAGCTCTTGCCTTCGGTGGCAAACGGATTCCTTAGAAAGCGCCGTGAAGAGGAATACAACGCAAAAGTTGCGGCAGAGCGGCCTAAAGAGGAAGAAAGCAAAAAAGAGGACACCAGTCTTCCTATTGTGGGCCCGGTATTGAGCGCTCCCATGGGAGGACGAATCATCTGCGTCAATGTAAAGCCTGGTGACAAAGTTAAACCCAATGAGGTACTCCTTGTATATGAGGCCATGAAAATGGAAAATGATGTCACTTCCGAAAATGAGGCTGTTGTAAGACAGGTTCTGGTACAGCCCGGTGACGTGGTTGGCACTGATGCTCCCCTCATCGAATTCGAGAATTGATGGTTTGTTTAATTTGATCTGGAAATCATCGATTAACATAATTTAAACAACCAGAAACCCGGAGAGGAATGAAAAATCTCTCCGGGTTTCTTTGTCAGTATAATTATTATAGCTAAATTTGCAAGCCATTACGAATTACCGCCTTACCAGCGTAAATAAGTAACAATCTGAAATATTAAAAATATTCCTAAAATGAAAAAAGATATTCATCCTTCGAACTATCGTGAAGTAGTATTCAAAGACATGTCCAACGACGAGATTTTTATCACTCGCAGCACAGTTGATTCGAAGGAAACTATCGAAGTAGACGGTGTGACTTACCCGCTTGTAAAGCTTGAAATCACCAGTTCCTCACATCCTTTCTTCACCGGCAAACAGAAACTCGTGGATACCGCCGGCCGCGTAGACAAGTTCATGAGCCGCTACGGCAACCGCAAAAAGAAATAAGATATTTCATAAATCATCATATAGCCGCTTGCTTCTTTTGAAACAAGCGGCTTTCGTTTTATGTATCGCCACTCCGAGCCGCAGACTGATTGCATTTATTTAAATCTTAACAACCGGCCTGAGTCTAAATAAAAAACGGAGCATCTCAAATAAAAAGAGGCACTCCGTTTTGTGTGGTTCTTTTGATGGACTTATCCAGCTTCATGTCCGCGGTTGTTATTCAAAGTGCACGTGCGTTCTTTTTCAAGCTTTTCTGACACCTTATTATCATCAGCCTGATTTATCGCTACACCTGAATATTTCTGAGAAGCTTCGTCAATCTCCTTTTTCTTTTCTTCTTTTGATTCGAAAGTCTTCATAATACAATTATTAATGTTTTATATGAAGATAACAACGGGATTTTGATTATGGTTTAGCCGGATTACATTTATTTATCAAGATTCTTCATTAAGAGGGAGGCGATTCATTTGTTCAATATAATCGAGTATAGCCTCTTTCCCTGTTCCATTTTCTGCGGATGTCATAAAGACCGGAGGAAGTTCTTCCCACATCTCAAGAAGTTTATCGCAGTATGCCTCAACTTTTTTTCTGCCGGCGACGGGGCCCATTTTGTCCATTTTCGTGAAGACGATGCTGAACGGTACTCCATTTTCACCAAGCCATTCTATGAATTCCATATCAATCCTCTGAGGGTCATGTCGGGAATCTATTAGCAGAAACAGATTTGTCATCTGAGGCCGGTTAAGAATATAAGATTGTATAATCTGTTCCAGCTTTTCTCGACTTTCCTTACCCCTTTTTGCATAACCGTAGCCTGGTAAATCCACAATATACCAGCTGTCATTTATAAGGAAATGGTTTATGAGCATTGTCTTACCGGGCGTAGAAGAGGTCATCGCCAGGGATTTTCTTCCTGTAAGCATATTGATGAGAGATGACTTTCCTACATTTGAACGTCCTATAAAGGCATATTCATGTTTTTCCTCCAGAGGGCATCTTGCCACATCGGAGTTGCTTATGACAAATCTGGCAGAATTAATTAGCATACGAATCCTGTTTAGAGGTATTTTCTAATTATAACAATGAGTCGGGTCTTAATGATTGTTACTGGAGGAGATAAGATATATTAAAAAAGCAGCCGGACGATAAGCCGGGTTATGTCGGGCACTGGCACTGCGTGGATCCCAAACGGATTACGATTACCATGCCGTTCCGTCATTTATCTGACCGCCGTGTCGCCACGGAATCGGTTATCGCCACCTTCCGGCAGCAGTAGCAGCCTACCCCCCGACAGGAGCGAGCAACTCCTTTTTTGTCGGTATACTTGGCTTTGCAACCCATAAGGCGTGCGGCATGCCGTGTCGCCAGGGCATCCGGTAGGCTCTTACCCCACCTTTTCACCCTTACCCGCTCCCCTGCACTCTCGGTAGAACCGAAAATGCGGTTGGAAAGGGCGGTTATTTTCTGTCACGCTTCTCTGCCATTGCTGACAGCTTTCCGTTAGAAAGTATGGCGCTCTATGTTGCCCGGACTTTCCTCACACTCCTCTTGACGTGAGTGAGCGACGGAATATCCGGCTGCTTTTATGCAAAATTAATGAGAAATACTTATCCGTGCAATATAATGGAATTTATAGTTGACTCTCAAGCCACCTGTTTCTCATCTAAATTTTCTTAAATCCTCGTAATAAAGACTCGGTTCTTCCCAAAATATCAAAATTTAGTGAATTATAAACCACATATCCCAAGTATAAGAACTAAATTTGCATACAATCTTATAATCCATATTTCGGATTGCGAACAACCATTCATTTTAGTGCACTGCTATGCTCTTCCTTCATATACTGAAAAAATATAGTCCGTTTCTATTTGTTGCAATCAGTTTTTTTTCGGCGTCAGCTCAGATAAATACCGATCAGGTTACGAGAATCGGACGAAACGCCTTATATTTTGAAGACTACGTTCTTTCTATACAGTATTTCAATCAGGTTATTTCAGCAAAGCCCTATCTTGCCCAACCTTATTTTTTTCGTGGGATAGCGAAATATAATCTCGATGACTTCAAAGGAGCTGAAGCAGATGCTACGATTGCAATCGGACATAATCCGTTCATAACTGATGCTTACGAACTCCGTGGTCTAGCTCGTCAGAATCTGGGAAATGTGAAGGGGGCGGTTGAGGATTATGATAAAATTCTTTCGATGCTACCTGAAAACAGAAGTATTCTGTTCAACAAAGCGCTTGCTCTGGAGGAACTTAAAGAATATGACGCTTCGCGAAGCGCCTTTGATGCTCTTCTCACGAGCCATCCTAATTTCGATATAGGATACATAGGCCGTGCCCAGCTAAATCTTGCCACCAAAGATACGGTAGCCGCAAAATCAGATATTGAGAAGGCCCTTTCCATAAACAAGCATGCTGTTAACGCGTATGTGATGAGAGCCGATATAGCAATAAATTCCAACAAGGACTATTCTCAGGCTCTTGAGGATATGAATGAAGCCATTAAACTTCAGCCAAGATTTGCAGGCTATTTCATTAACCGTGCCTTCTTAAGGCATCGTCTTGACGATTATTATGGTGCAATGAGTGACTATGACTATGCCCTGCAGCTTGATCCGCTCAATTATGTAGCTCTTTATAACCGGGCTCTTTTGCGTTCGGAGGTCCATGACTTCAACAAAGCTATCGATGATTTGACCAAAGTAATAAATCTCAGACCAAATGACTTCCGTGCGCTTTATAATCGTGCGGTTGTCCTACGTGAAAAAGGCGACTATAAGGAAGCCTTAGAGGACGTAAATAAGGTTATTGAAGAATTCCCGGATCTGGCAGCAGCATATTTTCTGAGGTTCGATATAAAGCGTGCAGCTGGTATGAAGGGCGCAGAAGATGATTATAGCAAATCTCTCACTCTGGCTAAGCAAAGAATAAAAAAGCATGCAATAGAAGGAACAGAGGATGAGGTCCCGGACCTGATGGTTGGAGGTGAGGATGGAGAGGCTTCCGAAGCACAGGAAACTGTCGCAGCAAGATTCTCCTCTCTACTTACGGTAGCAAACAATGCTACCGTGGAACAGGAATTCAACAATAAGGATATACGTGGTAAGGTTCAGGATCGCAATCGATCTATTGAAATAGAACCGATGTTCGTTCTCACATACTATAATTCCCCGACAGAACTTCGTCCGACTGGAAACTATATTAGGGAAGCTGATGAACTGAACCGCACCCATACACTCCGTTATCTGCTTCAGGTCACCAATCGCGAGGCATCACTTGACGATCCGGAAGAAATCGAAAAACATTTCCGTTCCATTGCCTATTACGATTCATACCTTGCCTCTCATACCCCTCGGGCTGTAGATTATTTCGGAAGAGCAATGGACCAGATGACCGTAAGAAACTATGCGGCTGCCATAAAAGATCTTGACCAGGCACTGGCCATCTCTCCGGATTTCACGCTTGCACTTCTTCTTCGGTCAACCGCAAGGTACAAACAGGCACTTTCTGAACTAAACAATCCTGAAAACGCCAGAAAGGTAAATATGAGCATAACTCTTCATGGAGTTGTGGACGACCTCGATAAGGTGATAAAACAGTCGCCGAATATGGCAATCGCCTATTATAATAAAGGCGTGGCGCTTGCAGAGCTACAGGATTTCACATCAGCCCTATCGGCTTTCACTAACGCTATAGAACTTGCTCCGGATTTCGGAGAGGCCTACTATAACCGCGGATATGTTTTCTTCAAACTTGGAAATAGAACCGCAGGAACAAATGACCTTAGCAAAGCTGGAGAAATGGGTGTGGTACCTTCCTACAACCTCTTAAAAAGAATGGATAGGTAAAATTGGCTGAAATTAAGTGGGCAAACTTAGTTATAGAAACTAAGTTTGCCCACTCATTCTTTTTAATGCCGACCTTAGTTAACAGCTAATAATTCAATGTCAAAAATAAGAGTTGAACCGCCTGGAATTCCGGGTTGATTACTCTTTCCATAGCCTTGTTCAGCCGGGATATAGACTTCCCATCTGTCGCCAGGACACATCTGCTGCAACGCTATTATCCATCCGGGAATAAGGTCCCTGAGCCGAAAAGCAGGAGCTACTCCGCCACGGCTTGAATCAAAAGATCGGCCATTTATTGTTTTTCCAGTGTAGTGTACTGTTACAACACTTCCCCGGTTAGGCTTTTGCGATAACGCATTTCCCTTCTTGATAACTTTGTAAAGAATGCCTTTATCCAACGGCTTGACACCAGCTTCTTTGGCTTTATCCTCTAACCATCGCCTATTTGCTTCTACATATTCCTTCTTAGCCATAAATTCACCGATTAATGTTTTCCGCAATTGTCTGAAAGAGGACAGCCATTGCAGCCGTCATCTTCTTTCCGGTATTTTTCGTCAGAGCAACAGCTCCCTTTTTTATTTTTGCTTAAAAATACTTTTCTAACTATCCAGCCAATACATAAGGCTAAAGCAAGAATTACACCCCCACCCTGAAGGATGTCATTGATATCTAAAGAACAAAACACCATGGCTAAATATCCTTTAAGAGATGCTGAATCTTTTGATATTCCTGTTCAAAATTAGGCGTAAAAATATCTTTGCCTAAAGCTTCCTCTATTTCCTGCCATGACCAGAATCTAAGGGAATCGGCCTCTCCTTTTTCGGCTACCGGGACATAATCTATCGGAGCAATGCATGCAAAACAGTTTATAAGCTCTCTCTCGATATCGCTTTCAAATTTATAGGACGCCAGGGAAAGAGAATTAAATGAGGTAAGAGAAGCCTCTTCAGCAGCTTCTCGCCTTAATGCTTCTGCAATCTCTTCTCCGAAGCTTACATGACCGCCTACTGAGGTGTCCCATTTCCCAGGTTGAATCAGTTTCGTTAATGCTCTTTTTTGAAGCAACAGACCGCTTCGGTCGCTTTTGATTATATGAAGATGCACTACAGGATGAAGAATTCCGCTACGGGAATGGCACAAACTTCTCGGAACTTTTCCCGTAACATTGCCTTCTTCATCCAATACAGGAAGCATCTCTTCTTCTGTTTTCATGCCTTATACTGTTTTTTTATAAGAGTATTTAGTCTGGTGGGTGAAAGATTGGCAGGATATAACTCAAAAGGAAGAGTCATTGAACATCCTTGTGCATAACGGCTGCACCCGAAGGCTTTCCGCCCTTTTAATATATGACCCTCTCCACATTTCGGGCATTTGACTTGTTCAAGTTTTGTAATTCTTGGGGTCTTGGGCTTTTCGGCCTTTGGTTTAACGCTTTTGGCCTTCTTAGAGTTTTCCGGTGCCGGTTCTGAAATTGGAGTGCGTGTGATGATTCTTCTGTTTTCAGGGTCGGACATAACGTCATGTACAATTATTTCAATCATACTTTTGAGCTCATCTAAAAACTCTTCGGCATTATATTCGCCTCGTTCAATCTTTCTCAGTTTGTTCTCCCAGATACCGGTCAATTTAGCGCTCTTAAGAAGTTCCTCCTTAATAAGGGATATAAGTGCAATACCGGCATTACTGGCATGAATATTCTTTTTTTCTCGTATCAGATAGCCTCGTTTGAACAGAGTCTCTATGATTGCAGCTCGGGTAGACGGGCGTCCGATTCCATTTTCTTTCAAGGCATCACGAAGTTCTTCATCGTCAACTGTTTTTCCCGCACTTTCCATTGCCCTAAGTAGCGTACCTTCCGTGAAGAATTTCGGAGGCTGAGTCTGACGTGTGAGCAATGCAGGAGAATGAGGTCCACTCTCCCCTTTCTTGAAATCAGGCATAATCGATTCTTCTCCATCTTCGCCAACGGCGGCTTTCTCGTTGGTGAAGAGCACTCTCCACCCGGGTTCCTTGATAACCTTTCCGGTGGCCTTGAATTCAAATTTGCCTACCTTGGCCATTACAGTTGTGGTGGAAAAGATGCAGTCTGGATAAAAGGCTGCGATGAATCGTAAGGCTATAAGGTGAAACATCCGTTTCTCATTGCCCTGAAGAATTTCAGGTGACTGACCTGTGGGAATGATTGCATGATGATCGGTTACTTTTGAGTTATCAAAAACCTTCTTCCTTTTTAAAATTTTCTTGGATAATATGGGGGCGGTAAGATTGGAATACGGAGTCAGTTTCCTAAGTATTTCAGGAACCTTAGGATAGATATCATCCGTAAGGTATGTCGTATCTACTCGAGGATATGTTGTGACCTTTTTTTCGTACAGTCTTTGAATAAGAGCCAGAGATTCTTCCGCCGTCCACCCCCATCTCTTGTTGCATTCAACTTGCAGAGATGTGAGATCAAACAATCTTGGAGGAGCCTCACGGCCGTCTTTCTGGGATACATCCGTGATTTCAAGCGGCATGGCTTTTATTTCCTCCAGTACTGCTTTTGCCTGCTCTTCGTTGTCATACCGACCTTTGGAAGAATTGAATGTGACATCACGGTACGCTGTCTTTATCTCCCAATAATTTTCGGGCTTGAAATTACGGATCTCAAGTTCTCGCTGCACAACCATGGCAAGCGTGGGCGTCTGAACCCTTCCTACGGACAATACCTTGCCCGGTTCGGAATATTTTATGGAATAAAGACGGGTGGCATTCATTCCCAAAATCCAATCGCCGATGGCCCTTGATAAGCCTGCAAGGTAAAGATTTTTGTAATCCGATTCCGGTTTGAGGTCTTTAAAACCTTCTTTTATAGCGTCGTCTGTGAGTGAGGAGATCCAAAGGCGTTCAACAGGACATTTAATCCCCGCCTTCTGCATAACCCAACGCTGGATAAGCTCTCCTTCCTGTCCGGCATCACCACAGTTTATCACAAGATCCGCCTCGGAAACCAATTTCTTTATAACGTCAAATTGCCGCTTTATGCTCTGCTGATCTATCAGCTTAATGCCAAACCGAGGCGGAATCATCGGCAACACGGACAGGCTCCAACGTTTCCAGCATTCAGTATAATCCGAAGGCTCTTTCAGACAGCATAAATGTCCATAGGTCCAGGTCACACGGTAGCCGTTTCCTTCGTAAAAACCATCCCGCCGATCATTGGCTCCAAGTATAGCTGCTATGTCTTTTGCAACGCTCGGTTTCTCAGTAATACAGATTTTCACAAATGTCTTTGATTGTTATCTAAGCCGCGGATTCGCGTAATTCAAGAGTTGAGGATTATTTGCCATTCGATGAACGGATATTCCAGGTGCTTTCACCCCGGGGTCCATCCAGGGTAAGAACAAACGATGTCTGTGTACGGACCACCGGAAAATCTATCTCCACTGGAATCAATCCGCTATTCTCCCATTGAAAATATCTTTTCATATCCACTCCGTCAATATCAGTTGAGGAGTATTTTATTTTCCCAAATGTGCCGTAAAGAGTATCAATCCGGTTTGCCGTATGGGGGCGTCCCTTGATTTTGCCATAAAGACGGGTCACATCCGCCCTGTACTCGATACTGTCGGCAATAAATCCGATACTACCTGAACAATCGGCATTAAGGTTACGCAGCGTTTTTGCCTCAAGGCACAAAGAAGCTGAGATCAAAAGAATAGAAGTGAGAATTTTTCTTGTCATGACTCTGATTTTTTGGCATCCTCCCAGAGCTCATCCATCTCTGCAAGCGTCATTTCCGCCAGTTTTTTACCATTCTCCGAAGCCTTCTTCTCAATGTAATTGAAACGTCTAATAAACTTGGAATTGGTTTTCTCAATGGCATTCTCCGGATTTATACCATATAGCCTTGAAATATTTACGAGGCTGAAAAACACATCGCCCATTTCCTGTTCCATGTCAGATATATTTCCTGATTTAGCCTCTTTTTCAAACTCTGAAATCTCTTCCCGGACCTTATTCCAGGCATCCTCTTTGTTTTCCCAATCAAATCCAATATTGGACGCCTTTTCCTGAATACGGTAGGCTTTGATAATAGAAGGAAGAGCCGCAGGTACTCCGGAAAGGACCGTTTTATTACCTCCCTTTTCCTTGAGCTTTATCTGCTCCCAGTTTAGCTCTACGTCATGGGCATCATTCACTTTGGTATCACCAAAGATATGGGGATGCCTGAAAATAAGTTTTGCATTCAGAGCATCGGCCACATCGGCAATATCAAAAGCCCCTTTTTCTTCACCGATTTTGGCATAGAAAAGCACATGGAGCAGCACATCGCCCAGCTCCTTGCGGATATTGGCATCATCTTCTTTTAAGAGTGCGTCGCAAAGCTCATAGACTTCTTCTATGGTGTTTGGCCTCAGCGACTCGTTGGTCTGTTTCCTATCCCACGGGCACTCCACGCGAAGGCGGTCGAGTGTATCAATCACTCGACCGATAGCCTCGATTTTTTCATCTCTGCTATGCATTTTATGCAAATTATAGTTTTACCTCAGAAGAATAGGATTTGAGCCCGCTGTTAAGCCATTCTACAAACTTAGCCACATTCTCATCATAATAATAGGGAGACGCAAGAGGCTTGCCTTCGTTGTCGAGCATCACATAATACGGCTGGCTGTTGGCTGCAAACTTCGAACGCTGGAGATAACTCCATTTGTCACCGATAGTCTTAAGCATCACTGTTTTGCCGTTTTCATTAACTTCAATGGGCTTTTCAAGAGATGTCTTGTCATCAACCATGAGAGTAACGAGTACGAAATTCTCCTTTATAATCGAACTTACTTCCTGAGTGTCAAATACTGCTCCTTCCATCTTACGGCAGTTTACGCAGCCATATCCGGAGAAGTCCACAAGAACAGGACGATTGTTCTCGTTTGCGTAAGCCATGCCTTCATCGAAATCGTGGAATACTTTGAAGTTTCCACCCTCATACAGATTGAAATCCTGGGTATACAAAGGCGGAACGAAGGCACTGACGCTCTTGAGGGGCGCACCCCACAGGCCCGGAATCAGATAAACTGCGAATGCCAGTGAGATAAGCGAAAGGAAGAAGCGTCCTACCGGTACATGATCTAATGGCGCGTCATGGCTGAAACGAATTTTACCAAGCAGATACATTCCAAGGAGAATAAAGATTATCACCCAAAGGGAGACAAATACTTCACGGTCGAGAATCCCCCAGCCGTATGCGAGGTCAGCAACCGAGAGGAATTTAAGAGAAAGTGCAAGTTCAAGGAAGCCTAGCACAACCTTTACCGAATTGAGCCAGCCACCCGAGCGAGGCATTTCTTTAAGCCATGAAGGGAAAATGGCGAATAAAGTAAATGGAATTGCGAGGGCAAGGGCGAAGGCTCCCATTCCTATGGCTGGTCCGGTAATATCTCCTACCGATGCAGCTTCAACCAGAAGGGTTCCGATTATGGGACCGGTGCAGGAAAATGAAACAAGAACCAAAGTGAATGCCATGAAGAAAACAGAAAGCATACCAGTGGTGCGTTCTGCTTTACTATCCACACTGTTGCTCCACTTTGAGGGCAATTTGATGTCGAATGCGCCAAAGAAGGATATGGCGAAAACTACAAGCAAAAGGAAGAAAAGAAGATTGAATACTGCATTTGTGGCTAAATCATTTAGCTTGCTTGCTCCGAAAATAAGTGTTATAGCAAGTCCGAGCACGAGATAAATCACCACAATGGCGCAACCGTATGTGAAAGCATCCGCGATAGAGCGCCGTCTCGAATTACTCTTCTTGAGGAAGAAACTTACCGTAAGAGGTATCATGGGCCATACGCAGGGCGTAAGCAGTGCGACAAGACCGCCGATGAATCCCCATATAAATATATACCACCATGATGATTCAGCAATGGAAGCAGTATTATCGGAAGCATCATCGGTAAATACAACCGGATTCCACCATTTATTTGCAGAAGACTTCTGGTGAGTAGGTGCGCTTAATGCTTTGTTGTCTGTTTGAAGTGTTTCTTCCGAAGGCGTATTTTCCGACGCCACGTTTCCGCCCTTGAAATCAAAAGTCTCGGTTGAAGGAGGAATACAGCTACCGTCATTACAACCCTGGAATCTTACCGATGCCTCAACAAGATAGGCTCCATTTGGCTCGTTTAGGGTAAAATCCTGATAGAAGTCCACTTTGTCTTCCCACCAGTTGAGCTTGAGATGGAAAACCATGTCGACCTGCTCATGGGGCTTGCGTGAAGGTGTGATATCACCATTCAGAGTCATTCCCTCTACCTTATCAAAGGTAAACGTTGTAGGATTCGGACCGCCGTCGGGCAAATCAATTCCATACAGATGCCATCCTTCATCGATACTTGCTTTGAAAATCAGACGGCCGTTACGTTCGTCGTTCATTTCCACGGATGAGCTCCATGTGACAGGCTTCAGAATCTGTGCCTGAATTCCAGAAATAACTGCAAGAGTAGCAATAATCGCTAAAAGGTATCTTTTCATTTTTTATAATACTTGGCCGATTTGGAAAAAGTTTCTGTTTTGGGGGGCATACATGTCTGTGAATCGCATGACATATATGTTATCTTGCCATTTACTTTTGCTATGGCGGGATTAACGACCTTAAAACGACGGGAGAAGCTAACCGTTTTATCCCACCAGTTAAGCTTCATTCCAAACATTTTGTCATTTACTTCTTTAGGTGAAAAAGATGGAGTGATATTACCTTCGAATTGAATGCCTTGGGATCCGGACAAATCAAATACAGTCGGCTTAGGGCCACCATCAGGCAGTTCCATACCGTAAAGATGCCACCCCGGTTCTATTATGGCCTTCATTATAAGCGTACCCTCCTTCTCTGAGGTCATTTTCACTGAAACTCGCCACTCTATTGGAGATGCTGACTGTGCCAATCCGCGCAAAGAGCAACACAAAGCAGCAATAGCAAGAAAAATAAATATCTTTATTCGCATATGGATTTGATTTAATTCTTACGGATATGGAATGCTTATGCAAAGTTAAGCATTTCAAGCGACTTTGCCGAGCCTCCTAGGAAAATCATCATCACAATTACCATATTATAAAAATAAAGCCAATCGGATTATGACTGACTTTATTCCTATTAAATTGAGCCGCGAGTGGGACTCGAACCTATAAAACAATAGAAAACAAAAGAAATAAATAGCACATTGTATCAGCAAGTTATTGTGTGGTTTGTTTTCTCTTTGTGGCATAAAATAACCTATATTATACAAAAAGTTTATACCTCGTTTATACCCAAGTGAAAATACTTCGCTATATTTGCACACCAAAAGAAAATAAAAGAAAATAACAATGGCACTCAAAAAGAACTACCGGGCAGACAATACTTATATAATCAGCACCGATAGCACCGACAACCCAAAGTTGGGAGCAAAGGTGCTGAGCGATGGACGGGAGAGTCTGTTTTTAGATTTCTATTTTGGCTATGATATGGCGGTGAGCAGTAAGACCGGCAAAGAATATAAGCGCGTAAACAACAAGCGCGAATATTTGAGCCTCTATCTATGGCAATCTCCGAGAACCCCGCTGGAGCGACAGCAGAACAAAGAAACATTGGAGGTTGCCAAGCGGTTGAGGTTTGAGCGTGGACAACAACTTTTAGAGGCCACCGAGGGCTACCGACTTAGAAAAGAACGCGATGTAAATTTTTATGATTGGTATGATGAGTTTGTAAGAACATACACTAAGACTGACAAAAACAAATTGAGGCGAGCTAAGGAGTTATTTATCGAGTGCCTGGAGGGATCCCCCGAATTTGCCAAGTTTGCTAAGCGTATAAAACCCGATCAGCTCACAAAAGCAATGATACAGGCATACACCGAATATCTGCAACACAGGTTTAACGGTGAAACTCCGCACACTCTTTACTCTCGGTTTAAGAAAGTTATTTTGGCAGCAGTTGAGCGCGATGTGATGAGAAAGAACCCCTGCAAAGGAATAAGCATCAAAATTGACAAAAACAAGCTAACTAAAGAGGTGTTAAGCCAAGAGGAGATAAGCCAACTTATAGCAACCCACTATGACCGAGAGAACCCCAATATTAGACGTGCATTTATATTTTGCCTCTATTGTGGTTTGAGATGGTGTGATGTTAAAGACCTCACTTTTGCCAACGTGGATTATTCAAACCGCTTGTTAAAGTTTGAACAGGCAAAAACCAAAGGCCACAGCAGCGCGAGTGCCGTTGTTATTCCACTTAATGAGGGCTTATTACAGTTGATAGGTGAGGGAAACAGAGATGAGATAATATTTCCACTCCCGAGCCATACCATGTGCCTAAAAGCGTTGAGACACTGGACGGCAAGAGCCGGGATAAAAAAGCATATAACATGGCATTGTGGCCGACATTCTTTTGCAACGAATATACTGAGCAATGGAGCAAACATTAAAGTTGTTGCAAGCCTGTTAGGGCATAGCGATCTACGACACACCGAGAAATACACCCGAGCAGTTGACAGCCTCAAGGAGGCGGCAATAAATAGCTTGCCCGAGCTTAGATTATAAAACAACTCAAGGCATGAATATGAATAATAATGACTTTTTAGACTTATCTATAGCGGATTTCACCTTTGCTGTATTGGGCCGTGATACTTCACATTTCATTAATGATGTGGATGTGCGCCTCAGTATCAATAACTTCGGCCATAAGGACGTTGCCAGATACCTAAAATGCGTCTCAGAAGATTGGGATGAGGAAATTCTAAAAGCGATAAAGAGCGATATGGCGCTGGCCTTTGAGGCCTTTATGTTTAGCTCTACATCTGTCGCTACTCCCGTTGGAATAGATATTGGCGTTAAGGTGGAGTGTACGGTTCCGGAGCATATAGTCTGGGTAAACGAGAAGGGGAAGCAATGCGATATGAGCTATGATGGGGAAAGGATATACTGCGACTATGAACCGTTTGATTGCATCCCAATGATTGACGCTCATATGGCCTCCATAGGACTCTCTCCTCTGAAATCTCTTGAATTCAGTCAATTTAGAAGGGCGCTTTTAAAAGGCACACATGATTTGTTCGTAAGGTTGCAAAGGGAGCACTTTGAGAGCCACACACTATATACATATGCTATGGAGCTGATCAATCGACATATTGAGCCGCAGGTGGCAGTAAAAGAGGAAGAATCGACGCCCCAACCGGGAGCAACCATAGTGATTTCTGGTCCAGATATACCTCGGGAGCTATCGACCCCTGATGCTTTAAAATTCTTTGAAAGGGCACGAGAATTAGGGCTAATTGATGAAGAATATAAATGGCTAAAAGGACTGCAGTTATTGGCGTGTTTCGCTCGAGAAATGAGCCTTAAATTAAGATTAGGTAAGGGTTGCAACAGTGATGGTACACCGCGTATTAGTTGGAAACCTTTTGAAAATCTGTTTAGCAAACCCAATGGCAAGTTGAGGGCGAATTATAATGATATACAAAAGGCAGGGCAACAACCGGCCGATCACACATTAATAGACCAGATTTTTAAGTAATTATACCTCCACCCCTACATTACCCCCACAATACCCAACAATGGGCATTTGTGGGGGCTTTTTGTTTCCTCTCCTTTCTACCTTTGCCTATGTTTTCAGCGCGAGGACATACACACCGGGCAAAGGGCGGCAGACGTGCTCACCCCCCGCGCCCAAAGTATTCACCCAAAAAGTTATAGACAATGAGCAACGACCAACTAAAAGAAATAGCCGACCGAGTAGCGGCAAATACTCTTTTTTGCACCAAAGAGGTGTTAACAAGCGATGAGGCTGCCCGCTATATGGGCATATCTAAAAGCTACCTTTATAAGCTCACTATGAGGGGCGAGATACCACACTACAAGCCGATGGGCAAAATGTGCTACTTCAACCGCGCCGAGCTGGAGGAGTGGTTACAGCAGGGCAGATGCGCCACAGCTACCGAGATAGCTGACCGCGCCAACCGGATAACAATGAAAGGAGGTGCACGATGAGCCGCGAGCAGAGGCAAAAAAGCTATATTTTTTATGACTCGTATTTTCAGGCGATAGACCAAGCAAGCGAAGCGGAACAATTACAATTATTCCGAGGGATAACGATTTATGCTCTTTATGGTGAAGAGCCTAAATTTAAAGGGCTGTTACAAGCCGTTTGGTTGAGCATAAAGCCTCAGTTGGATGCGAATTATAAAAAATATCTGAACGGCTGCAAAGGTGCTGAATACGGCAAAAAGGGAGGTAGGCCTAAAAAAAACCAAGAAAAACCCCAAGAAAACCCCACCCGAACCCCTAATGAGAATGAAAATAAAAATGAAAATAAAAATGAGTGTGTGATAACACACACGCGCGAACCACACACGCACAAGAAAATTGAAACATTAAAAGCACAAATAGAGCAACTGAATGCACTTAGCGAAAATACGGAGTTGCCAATGGAGGAAAGAGGTAGAGCACGCAATGACATCTTAGGTGTTGAGTCTATGTTGGCAGCGCTTGAGCGTTATGATGCGTTTTGCGATTTCCTTGATGAGCATTGTAAGAACCTTATAACCTCTATGGGCTATATAAAGACGCACCAATTTGTCTACCTCTATCAAGTAGCCGGATGGGATTGGCTTCAGCATGCTTGCTTTCAACTAAACAGCCGTAAAGACCAACGAGCAAAATATGACAGCTTATATCCGGCATTGTTAAAGTGGTGGGATAATGACTTTAACAACCCCAACAAAGCATAACTATGCGTCTACGAGATTACCAAGAGAGGATAAGTGATGAGGCCGTGAAGCGTCTGAATGATTTTGGCCTCTGTTATCTCGCTATGGAGTGTAGAACCGGAAAAACTCTCACCGCCTTAGCGACCGCCCAAAAGTATAACGCCAAGCGTGTGCTATTCCTGACAAAGTTAAAAGCGATTGCGAGCGTCAAGGATGATTACAACGCTTTAGCCCCTAACTACGAGATAGAGATAATCAACTACGAGAGTGCCCACAAATTAAACGGCCAATTTGATTTCATCATACTCGATGAGGCTCATTGTTTAGGGGCATATCCAAGACCGAGCAAACGAACCGAGCAAGTGAAAAGCATCTGCAGTAATTCTCCGGTGCTATTTTTGTCGGGCACGCCTACCCCTGAGAGTTATTCACAACTCTATCACCAGCTATGGGTATGCGACCGCTCCCCATTTTCCAGGTTTGTGAATTTCTATAAATGGGCGAAAGATGGTTATGTAGACGTGCGTCAGAAGAAAGTGAACGGCTATAGTATTAATGACTATTCGCGTGCGAATAGCGTGAAAATCACTGAAGCGGTCAAGCATCAGTTCCTATCTTACTCGCAAGAGGATGCCGGATTCAGTTGCAATATTGTAGAGCGGGAATTGCCATGCCATATGTCGTGGGAGACGAGAAGCCTAATCAGAGACCTCAAGCGTAAAAGAATTTTGGAGCTCACAGATGGTAGTGTAGTGCTTGGTGATACTCCGGCAAAACTCATAAGCAAACTGCATCAACTGTCAGGAGGCACTGTGATAGCCGAGGATGATACACACCTCATTGTTGACGAAAGCAAGGCACTACGTATCCGTGATGTGTTCCAGGGTAAGAAGATTGCTATTTTCTATGTCTACAAAAGTGAGCTTGATTTGCTGTGCAGTGTGTTTCCCGAGTGGACCGATAGCCCCGAGGAGTTCCAGCACTCTGAGGACAAGATATTCATCAGTCAAGTACGTAAGGCAAGAGAGGGCGTGCGGCTTGATTCCGCGGAGGCGATAGTGTTTTACAATCTTGAATACTCCTACCTGTCATACGAACAGGGTAAGAACAGGATCATGTCAAAAGAGCGGACCGCACCCGCACCGGTCTACTTCGCCATTTCCGATTGTGGGATAGATGGTGATATTCTTGAGGCGGTGAGAAACAAAAAGGATTTTACGGCATCATATTACGCTAAAAAATATGGCAAATTCTAAGAAGCTGGAAAGCAAAGTACAGTCCCGTGTTATAGGAATACTTAAGGAAGATGGGTGGTTAGTCGTTAAAATCGGCCTGTGCTCCATCCCCGGGTTTCCTGACCTGATGGCCTTGAAGAGTGGCCGTGTTAAGTTCGTTGAGGTGAAGCGGACTGGAGAGAAGCCCCGACCGTTGCAGGAGTATCGGCATAAGCAGCTCCGTGAACAAGGATTTGAGGTGGAAGTAGTTGATGACTCATAAGTTGTTAATCCAAGCATTTATTTGCTTGAAATACAAATATTTGCTTGAAATACAAATATTTGCTATATTTGTATTATGGACCAAGAAACAAAAAAATTTGCTGATATGAAGATTTTAACTCTTCGGACAAATATTCGACAGTTGCAGAAAATAGCCTCTGGAAAACAAAAGATTGAAACCCGGGAGATACGCCCAAATACGCAGGGCAGGTACGTCGTTGTTGATGAAGAGGAGGCAATAACCGGCATTATCCACTACGACGCAATCCTATTTCAGTCTTTTGGCGCCTCCGTCCTCGTTAAGGTCGAATCCGCCAAGCTGTATGAAATAACGGACGATGAGGGAGAACTTCTGTTCTATTACTCTAATGGCAAGCGTCATCAAAACATCAATATTGATTACACACTTGGAGAAATTATAAAGCGACAAGGCATTTAATTCTTAATTTACATCAATATGGCTACAAGCATCAAAGTAGGGACCAGCGCCACTTCTGATAAGGGCGTGGTTGGTCGCAGAAGTTTATCGGGAGGTAACGGCCAATTCGTCACCCGAAATCAAAAGTACCGTCAGGTTCGTGCCGCATTCGGACTCTCCACCGGCTAATGCTATGAAGAAAGTTGAATTAACCGAATTAAGTGAAGTGCTCTCACGCGCGCGAGCATGTGACACATCCACCAACCGGCATACAAGCATTATTCTGTCTGACTCCGAGAATCCCTATTCCTGAAGCATAGGAATGGGGATTCTTACTTTTGTTGCACGTGACTTTGTCTAAGCATGGCTTAAAAAGCGCAGAAGTGCTCCTATTTTCGATTTTATTCGCGTGGATGTAGTTTTTATCGTCGGAGTGTGAAACGGTGCTTAAAACAGCCCTAAAATGATTTTCGTCCATTTCGGTAAAAGAATAGCTATCTGAACAACCTCTATATGCTATACGCAAGGCGAAGTAACTTTCAGATAGCTTTAATGTGAGCGACTACTGTATGCAATACGCAAGGCGCAGTACATTCTCACAAATTCTCAAATCGGGCAAGAAGGGACTCGAACCCTCGATATGCTGCCTTACGGAAACCTCGCTACCATACCTGCGACCATCAGTACCCGATTACTGGTGCAAATATACGAACTATTTTCGATGCATCTCTACGATTCGCCCTATTTTGTAAGCAATCTGCCAAAAGGCGAATTTATTCGCCCTGATGAGGTCGGGGATGAAGCGATAGCCGGTTACCTCAACAAGGGCGGTGTCCCGCTCTTTGTTGTAGCCTACAGCGAGGGCGAGGTATTTATATGGCTTCGGCAGGAATGGGAAATGCCCGTCGTTGTAATCGTCAATGTAATATTTCTTGCCCGGTTCTGTGGTGTCCAGATTGAGCGCGTAATCGCCGGAAGCATCCTTGAGGAGGTATCGGTTTGCAGTGATACCCTCTTTTATCTCTCGGTATTCTTCTGTTTTCGTACCGGCAATAATCTGGTCGAAATAGACTTGCTTTATCGGCAGATACAGCGTGTTTTCTTTAGTCGGCTGCTCTTTCATGGCTTCGCTTCTAAATTGATTTGCTTACCACAGTGCGGACACGTGATTACACCCTCTTTGGGGGCTTCAAACAACTCAGCCACCGGCACGCCAAGGGCGTTGGCTATTTTTTCAAGGGTTTCAAGTGATGTATTGCCATTGGTAGCCCTGCTTAACGTTACTTCAGAGACGCCGAGTTGTGAAGCTAACTCTTTTTGCGTGATACCTCTAAGCGCACAATTTTCTTTAATACGTAGTTTCATTATCACATATTGTTAATATAAATTTGGGTGCAAATATACCTAAATTATCATCAAACGACAATATAAATGTTGAAAATTGCAGATTACGATAACTTTTTCTTGAAAATATTTGTTTGGTATTATCGTATAATGTAAATTTGCGACATCAAATTAAAGTTAAACGATAACCCCTACAGCTATGAGTAAAGAAAGAAAAAACCAACTGAGCGAGATAATGACCCTTGCATGGGCTTTTGTCCGCAAGAATGGCTACACGATGAGCGAGGCGATGAAATGTGCATGGGCAAACATCAAGTTGAGAGTACAACTCACTAAAAGAGTGGTTGAGTTCTATTTCAAAAAGGTAGACGGCACACTGCGTCAGGCGTTCGGTACACTGATGAGCGACAAAGTGCCACAGCCCAAAGGCACCGGCCGCAAGGCTGCCGACAACCTGCAGGTCTACTTCGACACTGAAAAAGAAGAGTGGCGCTGCTTCAAGAAGTGCAACCTCGTAAAAGTTAATTGAATTAATAACCCCGGGGCGGTGTCAGAGCCGCCCCGCATAAACCAGCAAACGCAATATGAAGAGTAATCAATCGTTATCAATCACACAAAGTTACAGCCTATATAGACAGCCGGTCAACCACAAACTATTGAATGATGAAGCTATCCGATCGTTTCTTAAAGTCTTTTCAGACAACGATAAATTTTGTGACCATTTTGTGTCATTATGGAATTTCCGTGAGGCGGCAGAAGAATTGTTTATATATTCCGATTCTCCACTTAAAGGGCAGAAAGATCATCCGCTTTACAAGGCAATGTCTACCGCAAATGAACTGATCGGGATATTGATTACCGGACAATCGGTTGACACAGTAACAATTTTGAAGAATTTAGCAAAAAATCGCACACGCTATTTTTAGCCATTTTGTGAATTAAGTGAAGTGCACTTGCGCGCACAAACGGACTTGATTTAATTGAGATAAACGAATTAAGCGATGTCCTCTCGCGTGCGCGTGGGCACTTCGGATTGTTCGGATTATCACAATTATCACAAGCGCCTACGCGCGCGTATGAGTGCACTTGATTCAATTGATTCAATCCGCCCTCCCTTTCGGTTTTCTGAGTTTTCCGATGTGCATCCGCGCACGCGCGCGAGCATGTGACACATCCACCAACCGGCATACAAGCATTAATATCAAATGGGGTCGGTTTTGCCGAGGTCATAGACAGCCCTGATGGAATCCAACACGTGATTTTCTCAACTGAGGGGGGGGGCGCGTTTCACGACAT
>OLOQ01001248.1_pt1 | contig 25299 bp, 11 predicted proteins | sample 1673101 | NCBI WGS metagenome assembly OLOQ01 (sample SAMEA3136754, study PRJEB25190) | human gut metagenome | biome: human gut; feature: human-associated habitat; material: faeces | place: Austria | collected 2013 | reverse complement strand
TTTCCGTGAAAAAATTCACTATCGCAAAAAATAGCAATTTTATATTTGGTAAGAACAATGTCAGGAGAACCAGGGAGAGCTTTATAATTTTTGCGATAGCGATAACCTTTGTGCCATAGAGCTTTTCGGAGCAATAGTTCTATGGAAGTATCTTTACTGTGAATCTTACGCATATTGTTTGAAACAGTAGCGGATGTGCGGGTCAATACTATCACCTACCTTTATTGATTGATTTTATCAGGGGAGTTTCTTTTTTTCAATAAGGAGTTTTAAAATACATATATTTGGTTCCTTAAAAAATGAATTTTAAGGGTTGAAAAATCAAATGTAATTGATATAATAAAAATAACGTTTATATTTGTTATGGAGGACTAATATGCAAGGCGGAAAAAGGGTTAATGCTGGAAGAAAATCCATGTCATTGAAAGAAAAAAAGGTTGGTTTTAAAGTTTATTTAACTCCAGAATTACAAGAAGAAATAAATTATTATGGGATAGGAGCTTCATTCTCAGAAAAGTGTGCAAATCTTATTGTAAAAAGAATTCAGGAAGAAAAAGAATCCCTTGATAACACAATTCGCTTTATTGATTTGTTTGCTGGATTAGGAGGCATTAGACTTGGGTTTGAAGAAGGGTTGCGTGAAGTAGGACTTGAGGCAAAATGCGTTTTTTCATCTGAAATTAAAAAATATGCCATTAAAGCGTATCAGGGATACTTTGGAAATGAAAGGGTATATGGGGATATAACACAGATAGAGACAGATACGATACCGGATTTTGATTTTCTTTTAGCAGGATTTCCATGTCAGCCATTTAGTTCAGCAGGAAAAGGCTTGGGATTTGCTGATACAAGGGGGACGATGTTCTTTGAAATTGAAAGGATTTTAAAGGAGAAAATGGATGCAGGTAAGGCTGCAAAAGGATTTTTGTTAGAGAATGTTGAGGGATTGGTAAATCATGATGGAGGTAATACATTAGCAGTAATCGTGGATCACCTACAAAAATTGGGATATAATGTAAATTATAAACTTATAGATTCACAATATTTTGGTTTACCGCAAAGTAGAAAAAGAGTGTATATTGTTGGCATGTTAGATGCAAAAATTAATTTGGATAATTTTGAAAAGAAAACAGTTACACTTGGAGAAGTGTTAGAACATGGATTGCCTACAGTAGAGAGCAATTTCACGAAGAAATTATTTAAAAATTATACACCGGAAGAAGTTGTTGGAAAATCCATTAAAGATAAAAGGGGAGGAGAAAATAACATACATTCATGGGAAATTGAATTAAAAGGTTCTACAAGTAAAGAAGAGAGAACATTACTGAATTTGATGTTAAGGGAACGGAGAAAAAAGAAATGGGCAGAGGAGATAGGAATTGACTGGATGGACGGAATGCCTTTAACAGAAAAGCAAATCAAAACTTTTTATGATAATCCAGAATTGCATACGATGTTAAAGGATTTAAAAAAGAAAGGATATTTGACATACGAATATCCGAGAAAATTGGAAGAGGGAAGACGGATACCAGACGAAACAAAGAAAAAAGGATATAATATTGTTGCCGGTAAATTGTCATTTGAATTTTCAAAAATATTAGATCCTAATGAACTCGCACCAACTTTAGTAGCAATGGATGTTTCTAAATTAGGAATAATTGATAATGGAGGCCTTCGAAGATTAACAATACGTGAGGGACAGAGACTTTGCGGATATCCAGAAGAATATGATTTATCTATTGTGAATGAAAAAGAGGCATTTGATTTATTAGGAAATACAGTCTGTGTTCCTGTTATAAAAGCTATATCAAAAAGAATCGGGGAAAAATGTAGAAAGGGGAAAGTACATGAGATTAACAGCGCAAGAAGTATATGATAAATTGGTAAATGAAGATGGAATTTTACAGTTAGAAGGACAGATAAAATTTTATTTAGGTGATGTGAACATTATTGTAAAGCAGAGAGATGTTGTGGGAAATATCATGCAGGAATGGTTGCAAGGTTGGCTGGATAAGAGAGGAATAGAGTATGCTCCAAGTGAAAATACTCAGATGCCACCAGATTTTTTCTTAAATCCAGATGATAAAACCAAAAATTTGTTGGAAGTAAAAGCCTTTAACCGAAATCGTGGACCAGGATTTGATATTGCTGATTTTAGAATGTATGAAGAAGAAATAATCAATAAACCATATATGTTAAATGTTGATTACTTGATTTTTGGATATGATATGAATGACGATGGAGTTGTTACAATAAAAGATGTATGGCTGAAAAAGGTTTGGGAAATTACAAGAAGAATGGAAGATTGGCCTATTAATTTACAAATCAAAGATAATGTTGTACATAAAATAAGACCAGGAATTTGGTATGCGGAGGATACGGCAAGAACAGACTATACAGTTTTTGAATCACTTGAAGATTTCATTTCAGCCATAGAAGAAACAGTTTTTCAAAATCCTAAGACACATAATAATGCTGGAACTTGGAAAGCGACTTTTTTGAGAAGTTATAAACAGGAAACGGGGATTGATCTTAGTATTCCGAGATGGTCTGAGATAAAAGATAAATATGATTTAAAATCTGTTAGGAAGTTAGAAAAAGCAAAAAGTGATTTGGCAAAGGCAACAGATCAGTATGAGAAAATTAAAGAAAGAATACAACTGTATCATCGAAAATTGCATGCAGAGCAAGAAAAAAATAATGTGGGCAAAGTTGGTAAAATACAGGATGATATAGAAAAGCAAAAAAGGAATGCGGAAAAGGCTAAAGAAAAAATAAATAAAGCACAAGCTAAAATTGATGAATTGGAAGGGTAAGATAGAAAGAATGGACAGTCTAAGATGGATTGTCCATTTTTTAGAATTGACAAGAATATAGGAGCAGTTTATAATAAATTAAAATAGCACTCGCCAAACAAGAGTGCTAACAATGAACGGAAAAATATAGAAATGGAGGAGATTAGGTGAAAATAGATTCTATAAAAATTAAGAATTTTCGAGGATACAAAGACGAAACAAAAATAGAATTAAATGATTTAACAGTCTTTGTTGGAAAGAATGATATTGGAAAATCTACGATTTTAGAAGCCTTAGATATATTTTTTAATGATGGAAAGGGTGTAATAAAATTAGATAAAACGGATGTTAATGTGAGAGGCAAAAAGGAAGAAGATTTAGATATAGAAATTTCTGTATGTTTCTCGGAGTTACCAGAAAAGATAATTATAGATTCGACAGTTGAGACTTCGTTGCAAGATGAATTTATGCTTAATGCTGATGGGCAGTTGGAAGTCATAAAGAGATATAAAAATGGTGGAGCAGCCAAGGTATTTATTAAGGCTAAGCATCCAACGAATGGTAAATGTGCAGAATTATTATTAAAAAAGAATAGTGATTTAAAAAAGATAATAAAAAGTGAAAATATTGAATGTGAAAATCAAACTGTAAATGCTGAAATGAGGAGAGCAATTTGGAATAAATTTTCCGATGATTTGCAACAGGATGTCATAGAGATTGATGCATCAAAAGAAGATGCGAAGAAAATCTGGGAAAAATTATCGAATTATTTACCGACATATTCATTATTTCAGTCAGATAGAAAAAATAGTGATGGAGATGACGAAATACAAGATCCATTGAAAACAGCTGTAAAACAAATTTTGAGTGATACAGAATTACAGGAAACATTGGCAGAAGTTGCAACAGAGGTTGAAAACAAATTAAAAGAAGTAGCGGATAGAACATTAACTAAACTTCGAGAAATGGATCCAGCAATTGCAGCAAGTTTGAATCCTATAATCCCATCAGCAGATAGTCTAAAGTGGCAGGATGTCTTTAAAAATGTATCAATATCAGGCGATGAAGATATTCCGATTAATAAACGAGGAAGCGGAGTAAAAAGACTTGTATTGCTAAATTTTTTCAGGGCTGAGGCGGAGAGGCGCTGCCAAGAACAAGGTAATACGGGTGTAATATATGCGATAGAAGAGCCAGAAACTTCACAACATTCAGATAATCAGAGGATATTAATAGAAGCCTTTAAGACATTAGCTTCAGTCGCAAATACGCAGGTTATATTGACAACACATAGTTCTTACATTGTTAAGCAATTACAGTTTACAGATTTACGCCTTATTAAAGAAAATGAAGAAGGAAATAAAGAAATATTAGGTGTTCTTCCGGGACAACTTCAATATCCGTCATTAAATGAAGTAAATTATATAGCATTTAATGAAGTTACAGAGGAATATCATGATGAATTATATTCATTTATAGAATTTCAGGGATGGAAAAGCTCGTATATTCAAGGAAAGCCAACGAGATTATACAAACGCATAGGTAGGAATAACTCTATCATAGAAGAGCAGAAAGTTTTGACAGAATATATACGACATCAGATACATCATCCGGAAAATAAAAATAATCCAAGGTATACAAGAGAAGAATTAAAGCAATCCATAGACTTAATGCGAACGTTTATCGAACAGCAGAGTGCAGCCGGAATTGTTGAGCCATAATCATGATAACAAAATCTCCAAAAACCACATGGACACAACGGAAATTCCGGATTTTTCCACACGAATCACACGGAAAATCACCATTTGCACACCGCAATACACCGGTCTGATATCGTGAGGGTGGACGTACAGTAGGATCAGGCACTGTAGCTCCTATCATCGAGTAATTTAATCTGAATATAGATTTGTTATCGCACGATAACGTTGTGTCCAAACGTAAGATACCCGTAGAACTTTGGTTCTACGGGTATTTTTGGTGCTTGGTTGCAAGAAAGGACTTGATTCGATGAGAAAAGAATATATATTAATATTTAGCCTGGGAGTATGCGATGGTGAAGTGTAATGGTTGCACGATTAGATAAATAAGCAGACTTCCCCAGACCACCAAAAACTTAGAGTTCACAGGGCGGTTATTTTTGTGTCTTATTATTATCCCTGTCGAATATGTATCCGTTACAAACGCAGGAGATGCTGAAGCTGACGACCGTAAGGAAAGCCACTTTTATTTAAATGATAGAGAATCAAATAAAAGTGTGTTATACTTAAAAAATAATAAATACACCAAAAGCGGATTTGCAAAGGAGGGAGTATCATGAGATGTCCATATTGCAACGAGGAAATGATATGTGGTTCGGTTCAGAGTCAACGAGAAATTTTCTTCACAACGAAGCCTGACAAAAATTGGCTTATACCGTCAATCAATAAAAAAGACGAAATCATATTAAGTTCTCATAATTGGTCGAAACCAACCTGTATGGCATATCATTGCCCTGCCTGCAGGAAAGTTATTATTGATTATTCAGTTAAAAGTGAATAGAAGCTGACCGATCGGATAAAAAATCATGTGCTGAATAAAAAGGTATAATTTAGATATGAGGACGATCAATAATTTATGTGCAATTATTGCACGAAGACCAGATGCGGTTGCATTTGTAAATGAAAGTGAGGCATGATGGAAATGAAGTCGCGTTTACCTCAAATAATCTACACGCTGACGGCAATCCTTACAGCCGGCACAGTTGCAACTACAATTTTATACCAGTCAACGTCGAAAGAAATCCTGCTGACATTAGCGATTACTTTTGGTACGTGTGCATACCATTTTATTATGAGACTACTGGTGGGTTCCATTGTCAATTCCATTTTGCACAATAAAGTAGATTGCTGCAAACGCTGGTTTCAGGTGAGTGAATCCGAGAAAAAGATTTACGAAAAGCTTGGCGTAAAAAAATGGAAAAATAAAATGCCGACCTACAGACCGGACTGGTTTGATCCGAGACTCCATAGCTGGAAAGAAATCGCACAGACCATGTGCCAGTCAGAAGTGGGGCATGAGATTATTGCGGTATTGAGCTTTTTGCCGGTTTTCGCCGGGATAAAATTTGGAGCATATCCGGTTTTCATTATTACTTCCATTGTATCTGCAGGAATGGATTTGATTTTTGTAATTATGCAGCGGTATAACCGGCAGAGGATCATGAGAATACTTGCGGCAAAAAGTAAAAATGTTTACACAGCAAAAAATGTAAAAATGCTTACCACCTTGACAAGCAGTAAAGATCAAAGTAAAATATAACCTATCGGAATAGTAGGAAAACTGCAGATAAAAAGGAGGGAACAACATGGAACATATTGCCAGAAAAGATGTTTTTGAGTTACTTAAAAAATATAATAAAGATCCATTTCACATTCAGCATGCTCTGACTGTAGAGGCTGTTATGAAGTGGTATGCAAATGAACTGGGATACGCAGAAGATGCAGAATACTGGGGGATTGCAGGACTGCTTCATGATATTGATTTTGAATTGTACCCGGAAGAGCATTGCCTGAAAGCATCGGATCTTTTAAGAGAAGCTGGAGTTTCAGAAGATCTGATCCATGCAGTATGTTCTCATGGATACGGAATCACAGTAGGATGTGGAAAGATGATTGATGTAGAACCCGTCCATGAGATGGAAAAAGTACTATTTGCGGCAGACGAACTGACAGGTCTGATCTGGGCGGCTGCGTTGATGCGTCCGTCAAAAAGTACAAAAGATATGGAATTAAAATCTCTGAAGAAAAAATATAAAAGCAAAGGATTTGCTGCGGGATGTTCAAGAGAAGTCATTGAAAGAGGTGCAAAGCAACTGGGCTGGGAACTTGAAAAGCTTCTTACCATGACCCTGCAGGCAATGGCAGCATCTGAAGATACGATCCGGGCTGAGATGGAAGAAGAACAGGAATAGGGAAGCACATAGGAATTGAACAGAATTCCACCTGATAAAGAAAATGATTGGAGAGGTAAAGAAGGCTGCAAAAGCATTTGAAAGAAATGTTTTTGCAGCCTTCTTATATAAAAAGCAAGGGGAACAAGCAAAGTGATGGAACAAGCACGATAAAATTGTATAAAATAACAAAAATAAATAAAAAGAAACGCCGATATTGAAAAAAAAGAAGAAAAAAGATATAATTATATGCAAAAGGAAAATGGCACAGAGATAAAAAATAGGCAAAATATCTAATGGCATGGAGGGGCGAGTTTATGAAAAACAAATTAAAGCGAGTTACCATTGCAACTTTATCTGCTTGTATGATTGCAAATGCGGTACCGATACCGGGGAATGTAGCAAAGGCAGCGGTGACGCAGGAGATGATCGATTTTACCGACGAGAACAGTCAGGGCGGCTGGGTAAAAGATGGGGCAAATGGAACGATCACTTTCCAGAATGGTGAGGGTGATGATGGATTTATGGTACTTGAGTCTGCAGGAGAGTCCTTTTTCAAATATGGAAATTCCAAAACCCGTCAGGATGGAATTCTTGAAATGGATCTTACCCTGACGAAAGGACCGAATGGGGCGAGAATGTTGATTTTGTTCCGTTACAATTCTTCCTCTGACTGGGAAGGAATTGGAGTAGACGGCACTCACTGGTTCTGGCAGAAAGGTTCTTCTAACTGGGGAGATCTTAATTCCACAAAGACGACGTTTGATGCATCAGATATAAACCAGAAGCATCATATCAAACTGGAGTATCGTGGAAAGCAGATCAAGGTTTATCAGGATGGAGAGGTGATTATTGATCAGACAGTAGATGCATTTAGTGATACGATGTCCGGACAGATTGGAATGAGAGTCTGGGGAGAACCAACAGAAACCCATGGATGTGCTTTGAAGTTTGACAATATAAAAACTTCCGATATTTTTTCAGCAGTTTCGATTGATCCGAAAAGTGTGAAACTTGAACAGGATACAGCGGCAGCACAGGATATTGAAGTGGCAATAACAGGCGAGAATACATTAAGTGCGATTAAAAATGGATCAGAGGTATTGGAAAGGGGAACGGATTATACTGTAAATGGTCAGAATGTCACAATTAAGACAACTTATCTTGAAAAGATCAAAAGTCAATCCAGTACAAAGCTGGTTTTTGAATTCGAAGATGGGCAGACACAGACATTCACGATTAATATTAACATTCCGGAACCGACGGTATCCTATACAAGAAATTTTGCGGCAGACGGAGCAGACGGCTTTACGAAAAAGAGTGGAAGCGGTTCTATGAGTCTGGAAAATGGTGCCATGAAGCTTCAGGGAGATGGCGTATTTATTGATGATAATTCGGCAAGCCTGAAAGACCAGGAAATTGAATTTACATACGATCCAATGAATGATAATTGTGGATATGGGGCAGTTCTCCGGTATGTAAGTGATAATGAGTATTTCTATGTTGGACCGTCTTCACAGAATAATCAGCATTATACCAGATGGAATATCTGGAATGCACAGGGACAGTCACTTCTTGGAAGTGAATATAATGACAGTGGTTTTATTCTTGCAAATAGAGTGGTTCCATATAAGATAAAAGTAAGGATTGTGGACAAGTATGTGACAGTATTTGTTGATAATGAGGAAATTCTTAATAGAGAACTTAGTAATGTTACGACAAATCCGGGAAAAGTGGGATTCAGAACCGGAAGTAATAATGGAATGCTCATCCAGAAGTTTACGCAGGAGAATGCAGCTGTACCGACAGTTGTGGAAAATACAGAGCCTGTAACAATTCAGTCAGATGCCATGACAGTCCGTCTGGACCGTGCATTCCCACGGGTAATCGATTATACATTAAAGAACGGTGGGGAGACTGTAAAAGGACAGGAACTTGCATTACATCAGATTGAGTTAAATAATAAACTTTATACACCGGATGTTACAGCAGATATCAGTGAGAATAAAGCGGTTTATCATGTGTCAGAGGCGACGACAGGAATTTCATTTGATGTTATATTTACTGTAGAAGGAAATGTCCTTTCTATGAATGTAAAAAATATAGTTGATGATCAGACGAAACTGTACACTTTGAATTTCCCGCGTCACAGTTTGATTTCTATGTCAAGTAAAGATGCGGACGGAAAGCTGACTGTAAATAATTATCAGGGACAGAATGCGATTTCGCTTTCTTCAGCCAATGCATCAGAAGCATATAATGAGACGACGCTTGCAGTGTTAAGTAATCGGAATGTTGCTGCTGCATTAAGTGGAGAATCATATAAAAACCGTCATGAAGTAGCATACCAGACGTTTGCGGCAGGAGACCATAATTCTACAGGTTTATGGATGAATGAGTATACTTACCGTGGACTGGATGGAGAGATAATGTATCTGCCTGCAGTCAAGGTAGCGGTCACAGCAGATTGCAATGGAGATGGAAAAGTAGACGCTCAGGATGGTGCGATTGTACTTCGGGATAAGTGCATGACCAGAAAAAGTGGAGCGGACGAAGTGACAGACTCCTGGACAATGATCGCAATGAATGTAGGATCAGAAGCTCAGTATCCATTTCTCCGTATTTTGGATAATGTGAAGAAGATGTATCTGGCTACAGATGGATTTGGGCAGAATATTATTATCAAGGGATATCAAGGTGAAGGACATGATTCATCTCATCCGGATTATGCAAATTATAATAAGCATGCCGGTGGTCTGGAAGATTTCAATACTTTGCTGAGTGAGGCAGAAAAGTATAATGCACAAATAGGTATTCATGTAAACCAGACAGATACTTACCCGGAAGCTCCGCAGTATGGAAAGCTTGCAGCAAGCCTTCCGGCCTGGGATTGGTATGATAGTTCAAAAGGCATTATTCGTGAGAACGACGATCTTGACACATCAGAAAATGGATTGGATGGACGTTTTTCGCAATTATACGATAAAGATACGCAGGGAAAGATTGATACGACATATGTAGATGTATTCTTTGGAACAAGATGGCCGATGTATAAATTAATACAGAATATAAAAGGCCGCAACATTATTCTTGGAACAGAGAATCCTGATGAAATGGTTTCCCACAGTGTATTTGTCCATGGTATTCAGACCGGGGCAGGCAACTTTAAAGGAGCAGGAAATCTGGTTCGTTTTGTAGAGAACAACCAGTCTGATATTTTCCAGGGAACAACTTTGTTCAGAGGAATACAATCGAGAAACAACGGCGGCGATACAGGCGGAGCAAGCAAAGGTGGTGCTGGTATTGACGGTTGGCAGCAGTCTTCACAGGGAAATAATGCAGCAAGTATGAATGATTCGCTGGATACATTTTATTGCGAAGTACTTCCGGCTAAGTTCCTTGCACAGTATCCGCTGATGCAGTATGAAAGCGAATCGCGGGCAGTTCTGGGAAATAGTAACGAAGTAGTAACTGAGATCGTGAATAACGTTAATGTTATTACGCTGGACGGTGAAAAAGTTGCCGAAGGAAATAAGATTTTCATTCCATGGGAAAAGGATGATGATGAGCAGGGGAAGATTTATCATTATAATAAAGATGGAGGTTCAAGTACCTGGACACTTCCGGAATCCTGGGGAAATGTAACTGAGGTAACGATTTATAAACTGTCTGCAGAAGGAAAATCTGATAAGAAAACGCTTCCTGTGACAGGACGTAAAGTAACAATTGATGCGACAGCAAAAACAGGATATGTACTTTACAAAGAGGATGCTGTAAAAGTTGATACGGCTGATACGATGGAGTGGTCTACAGGATCTCCTGTGAAAGATATGGGATTCGATTCCTATAATTTTGATGAGTGGAAACCATCATCTACATCTGATAGTGTAGATCATATAAAGATTAAGGATAATAGTCTTGGAAATGCACACCTTTATATAGAGGGAACAAAAGATGGACAGGTAAGTCAGACTTTAACAGGTCTGGTTCCGGGGCAGGCTTATTCGGCATCTGTATGGTGCATTACTGATGATGGACGAAAAGCATCAATTGAGGTAAAGAACGGGGACGAAGTAGTTTCAAATTATATGGAACAGAGTAATGTCACGTATGGAGTTCATCATAATGATAAATATTTGACTAAGGCTCAGCGTATGCAGGTACGTTTTACTGCGGCATCTGACACAGTCAAATTAACGCTTTCTGCAGCAGCAGGAAAAAGCGATACATCGGTTGTTGACTTTGATGATGTGCGGGTGGCAAAAGTTGATGCTTCTACTAACCCGGATCCGAATAAGTATACTTATTGGGAGGATTTTGAAAATGTAGATCAGGGCTTTGGAGTATTTGTGTCTACGGAGTCTGATCAGTCGCATTTATCTCAGAAAAATCCAGTGAATCCAGAGTATACGACGGATGTGATTGATGGAAACTATTCTTTGAAGATTCGTGCAAAAGATTATATGAGAACCATTCCATCAACGGTTAGATTTAAACCGAATACAGAGTATAAAGTAGGCATTGAATATAAAGCACCAAGTGCAAATGCGTTTACTTTTGCAGTAAAATCTGATAAGGCTTCAAAGACGCTTGCAAGTGCGGTGGCAAATGCCCAGAGTGGAAAGCTTGTTCTCGAGTTTACAACAGGTGATGAAGAAGACTGCTATGTAGATATTACAGGACAGAGCAGTGAATATTATGTTGATAATTTCTATGTAGAAGAGGCATACATCCCGGCAGACTTTTCAGAGTTACAGAAGGCAGTAGATGAGGCAGAAAAATTAGACAGAACGGTATATATGACAGAGTATTATGCCGGTCTGGACAAGATTCTTGCGGAGGCTGAGAAAGTACTTGACAATCCACGGACAGAGCAGAGTGAGGTTGATGAGATGACCCAAAAAGTGAGGGATGCAATAAATGCATTACAGCCACTTGCGACAAATGCTGACTTTGCAGCACTGGAAAAAGCAGTAGAGGAAGCTGAGAAAATTATAGTAAAAGATTATAAAGACACATCGGATTTTGAAAGTGCATTAGCTGCTGCAAAACTTCTTTTGGAAGGCAAGGAAACGAAAAAGGAACTTAAGCATACAGAGGTAGCAACAGCAACTGATACGCTCGTTGAGAAGCAGAAAGCACTAAAACCGGTAGATCCAAAACCGGTTGACCCAGATCCGGTAGATCCAAAACCGGTAGATCCAGATCCGGTTGCCCCAGGCAAGCCATCTACTCCGGATAATTCGAATGGTGCAGGACAGACGACAGGAAGTGGCAAGCCATCTGCTGACCAGAAAAATCCGGCGATGGGTACAAAAAAATCTGGAAAAGCAACAAAAACCGGCGATACAACTCCGGTTGTACCGGTGGCAGGAGGGGTACTGGTCTCTGCAATGATGCTTCTTGCAAATTTTCTCAAAAAGAAAAAAGACAATTGAGATGAAAGAGTGATGTTTGAATAAAAAATATGCTCCGTTCAGGCAGACAGGAACAAGAAAACCTGTTGCCTGAAGGAGCATATTTTATCTTAAGCACTCTTTGCATTTCCACTGACCAAGACCTCATATTCACGCAGCTTCTCTTTCGCCTGTGGAGTTAAGTGTCTTGGAACTTCAATCTGAACCGTTACATACTGGTCACCGTGAACCGAAGGATTCTTCATGGAAACAATTCCTTTTCCCTTCAAGCGGATCTTAGAACCGGACTGTGTACCCTCACGGATCTTACAAAGCACATTGCCATATAAAGTCTGAACCAGTGCCTCACCACCAAAGACAGCCGTTGTGAAAGGTACAGTAACCGTCGTATAGACATCCATTCCATTTCGCACATATCCCGGCTTGTCAGCAACTTTAACTTTCAACATCAGATCCCCGGCATCTCCACCATTTACACCGGGCATTCCCTTACCACGGAGACGAATCGTCTTACCGGTGTCAATTCCTGCAGGAATATGAACCTTCAGTGATTGGGAAGGATTTCCCGGAGCATTTGGATCCTGTAATGTGATAACCTTGTCACAACCAAAAGCAGCTTCATCAAAGCCAACGGTTACTTCGGCATTCAGATTGGATCCCTTTGACTGAAAATTACCGGACTGGAATCCACTGTGCCCCCCATCACTGAATCCTTTTCCACCAAAACTGCTTCCACTAAAACTGCTTCTGCCAAATCCGGAAGAAGTCTTGTGGGATGTTCCTCCGTGGAACATATTTCCGAAAATATCTCCGAACATATCATCCATATTACCACCCTCAAAGTGGTATTCCTGATACCCACCGTTTCCGGTAAAACCGCCACCACTGAAACCACCACTGCCAAAACCATTGCTGCCAAATCCGGTTCCGTCAGATCCGGCTCCACCAAAGCCACTTCCATAGAATCCACCATGGAAACCACCGGTGCCGTAACCGCCGGCTCCATCGGCAGCACCGCTCTGGTCAAATGCAGCGTGACCAAACTGGTCATAAAGTTTCTTTTTCTCAGGATCACTCAGGATATTGTAAGCTTCTGTGATCTCTTTAAATTTCTTTTCGGCCTCTTTATCACCGGGATTCGTATCCGGGTGATACTTTTTAGCAAGCTTTCTGTAGGCTTTTTTTATTGCTGACGGATCGGCACCTTTCGCCAGTCCGAGCAGTTCATAGTAATCTCTTTTCATAGACTCACCCTCATATCTTTCCGTTACGTTTGTATCATCTGATCTGCATTACTTTTTACACTATTGTATGCAAAGAAACAGTATCATTTATACTGTTCTATATGTAATATAGCAAAGAGAATAAAAGCCGTCAAGGGAGAATCAAAAAGAATGTTCCGAATTAGACAAAATAAGCGTGGGAATCAACCGAAAAGAACGAGCCGAAAAATTCTGCTGTTGTTATAATAGTATTAAGTCAGAGTGGGTAAGCTCGTGCGTAGACAGAACAAGATTTCAGAACAGGAGGGGATGCGGAGTATGAAGAATCGAAAAAAGCAGTTCCTGATCATCGGAATTGCAGTATTGGTGATCGCGGTCGCGGGAATTGTTGCCGGGGTCGTCCGATACAGAATTGATAATCGATTCGATTTAACTGTTGGGGGGCATACAATCAGAAAAGATGAATATGTGAACTGCATGAAATCTGTAGAGTATGATACAGAGGTGCAGATTCAGCAGGACTATGATGCCGTTTATGAAGATGGCTTCTGGGAGAAAAAGTATGATGGGAAATACGGCTACGAAATTCTGACGGAAAATACAGTAGAACAGTTGAAATACATCCATGCGGTCTATGACCTTGCAGAAGAATGTGGTGATGTATCAGACAGCAGTTATGAGGCTTTGGAAAAGCGTTGGAAAGACGAAAATGCAAAGCGGAGTGAAAAGGTTGAAAAAGGTGAGGTGGTCTACGGACTGAAAGAATATACCTTTCAGCTTTATCTTCAATATGAGATGAGTACGCTCAAAGAAAAATACTGCAATGACGATACTCGTGAGGGCATGGAACTGACAGAGGACGAGATACTGGAACACTACAACAGCCGTGAGTGGATCTTCGGGGACAGCGAAGAGAATGCTGATCTGGAGACAGCAAGAATTGCGGTGGAACGTGAGTTGCGTGAAAAGAAATATGATGACATCATCACGCAGCGTGAAACTGATTCTCAGGTGGACGGAAACATGGTGGATGTAAACCGGTTTACCTTGAAGAATATAAAATGATGGAAGGAGCAATATTATGAAGAAGAAATGGATGAGCGGTGCTCTGGCTCTTCTGCTTGCAGGAACTACGGTTGCATCAATGATGCCTGCAGTTTCTGTTAATGCTGAAGGACAGAACACTGCAACAGGAACAATATATTATGTTGATTCCGAAAATGGAAATGCCAATAAAAATGCAACAGGTACTTCCAAAGGCGATGCATTTAAAACCCTGAAACAGGTAAATGCAGTGAATCTTCAACCAGGAGATCAGGTACGTTTTAAGAGAGGATCTGTCTTCAATGGAGAGGCACTTCATTTTACGAAGGAGGACAGCGGTAGTGCAGATGCATCGGTTGTTATTTCAACTTATGGAGATGAGAGTGCAGCCAGACCGCAGATCAATACAAATGGTCAGGGACGCTGGAATCTGAACTATGGAAATCCACTGGATAACCAGAACCATAAATGGAAAGGTGAAGTATCTTCCTGTATTCTGATTGAGGATACAGAATACATTGAGATCAATGGTCTGGAACTGACGAACAACAGAGCGACAGATAAAGTACCGGAAACAGATTCAAATGGTAATGTACGTGACTACAATGATGCTTATGCAATGGACAGAACCGGTGTTGCCGGAGTTGCAAAAGATAATGGAACAGTAGATCATATCGTACTGAATGATCTTTACATTCATGATGTAACAGGTAACGTCTATAATAAGCACATGACCAATGGTGGTATCTACTTTATCATGGAGAAACCGACAAATGAGGCAACAACAGGTGTTGCAAGATACAATGATGTTAAGATTAAGAATTGCTATCTTGATACAGTAAACCGGTGGGGAATCGCAGTTGGATATACCTATCAGTGGGGAAGATTCACAAATGCTTCTCTGTCAGATGAGGTGATGTCTACATATGGAGCATCCAAGGTTGTAATCGAGAATAACTACCTGAACAATGTCGGTGGAGATGCGATTACAACAATGTACTGTGACAATCCTTTGATCCAGTATAATGTGTCAGAGAATGCAGCAAAGCAGATTAATAAAACAGACTACTCACAGCAGCAGCCAAGTCTGGATGCAAATGGAAATGAGACTGGTAAACAGGACGTTGGAGCAGGACGTGTGGCAGCAGGTATCTGGCCATGGAAGTGTAAAAATGCCATTTTCCAGTACAATGAATGCTTCGCAACGCTGAATGCATCCAGCGGTAATGGTGACGGACAGCCTTGGGATGCTGACTACGGTGATGGAACAAACTATCAGTACAACTACAGTCACGGTAATACGGCAAGTACGATCATGTTCTGTGGACCGCAGTCCATCAATAATACATTCCGTTACAACATCAGCCAGAATGAAGATATGGGACCGCTGGATCCTGCTGGAAATACAGGAAATTGTCAGGTTTACAATAATACCTTCTATATTAAAGCGGGACTGAATACAATCTGGCATAGAAGTCATGGAAATGGTGGACCGGTTACAGCAGAAAATAATATTTTCTATTTTGCAGGAAGTACACCGGCAACAGTTTCAAACTGGAATCCGAGCAACAATAAAGTATTCGACAACAACCTGTACTACAATGTATCCAATTACCCAACTGATGCAAATGCAGTAAAGGTATCCGCAGGAACAGCAGTACTTGTTGATGCAGGTTCAGGTCCGGTTGCAGCAGCAGAGGACAAGCAGGCAAGACTGCATGAAGATCCGACAGCTACTACAAAATTTGATGGATACAAACTGGCAGCAAACTCACCGGCTATCAATGCTGGTAAAGTAATTGTTGACAGAAATGGTTATTCTATCGATCATGACTTCTTCGGACATGCAATCACAGCAGTACCGGAAATCGGAGCAGCAGAAAGTGATGCAGTTACAGCACTTGTACTTCGTTCCAATACATACACAATTTCAGGAACAAATGTAAGTGATCTTCCGAAGAATACAACAGTAGAGCAGTTCCGCAACAACATCATCGTTGATACAGGCGTTACAGTTACTGTAAAAAATGGTGATAAAGTTCTTGGCGATGCAGATATCGTGAAAGGTGGAGCAACCGTCGTTCTTTCTTATGAAGGAATGGAGGATGTAACTTATACAGTAGTTGCAAGTTCTGATAAAGAACTGAAATCTTCTTACTACATGGTAAGCGGAAAGACACTGAGTGTTCCTTATACAACAGCAAATGCTACAACAGTCAGCGAGCTGAAGAAGAACATCACAGTAGCTGATACAGCAACAGTTTCCGTACTGAACAATGGAACAGCATTAGCTGACGGAGATGCAGTAACAGCAGGAGTGACAGTACGCATCACGGCTGAAGACGGAACAACAAATGACTATACGGTAGCTCAGAAGAATACATACAACTGGACACTGGACTATGCAGGACAGCAGCAGGGAAATGTATGGTTTGCACAGCAGAAGAACGGTAATGGCGACTGGGCTGATATGACAGCTTATGATAATACTTATCCAAACTGGGTACTGAATACATACTATGGTGTTGGTGTAGATGCTCCAAATCACAGTACAGCAATGAGCGATTCCATTCATGGACTGATCTCTGCTCCACCGCAGACTTCTTATTCGACAGCAATGGTATTCAGAGCACCGAAGAGCGGTACAGTATCCTTCAATGTAAAAGATGGTGAGCCGTATCTGCGTCAGGCTGGAAACTCAGGCGGAACAGTTACATTAAGCCTTCTTGTAAATGATACAGTAAAACAGAGTGTAACACTTTCAACAAGTAATCAGAAAGCAGCAGACTGGGCAAATTTTGATGAGATTGAACTGAACAAGGGCGATGTGATCCGCGTAACAGCAAGCTGCAACAGCAATCCAAGCAGGCCGTCTGTTCATGTTACTCCGATCATCACATACGTTGACAAGGCAGTAGTTGATACAGAAGCACCGGATGCTCCGACAGCAGTAAGAACAGCAGATGTTACAGAGACAACAGCTCATGTTGCATGGGAAGCAGCTCTGGATAACGTTGCAACAACTGGATACAACGTATATGTAAACGGAGAAAAGGTAAACACAGAACTGGTAACAGCTACAGAGTATGATCTGACAGGTCTTACACCAGCTACAGATTACAGCGTAGAGATTGAAGCAGTAGATGCAGCAGGAAATGTATCTGAGAAATCAGAGGCAGCTACATTTACAACAGCAAAGGCAGTCGATACAGAAGCACCAAGCGTTCCGACAGACGTAAAAGCATCTGATGTTACAAAGACAGGTGCAACTGTTACATGGACAGCTTCTACAGATAATGAAGGAGTTGCCGGATACAATGTATATGTAAATGGAACTCAGGTAAATGATACACTGGTAGCAACAACAGAATATGTATTGACAGGTCTTACAGAAGGAACAGAATACACAGTAGAGGTAGAAGCTGTTGATACAAATAACAATGTATCCGCAAAGGCAGCAGCTACATTTACAACAAAGAAAGATGCTGTAAATCCTGATCCGACAGTAGTTGATAAGACAGAACTCAAGGCAACTACAGCAAAGGCAGATGCAGCACTTGCAGCAACAGACAAGTACACAGCAGAATCACTGAAAGCCCTGCAGGCAGTTTACGATCAGTACGCATCCGTTCTGAATGACGAAAATGCAACGCAGGCTCAGGTTGACGAAGCAAATAAAGCCATCGCAAAAGCCCTCAATGCTCTTGTAGAAAAGAAGACAGATGACGGAAAGAAAGACGACGGCAACAAGGGTGACAATAAGAAGGATGATACAAAGGTTGATAACAACAAGAACAATCCTTCTAACACATCCAAGTCTGACAATAAGACTACAACAAAGGTAGACAATACTAAGAAAGCAGCTAAGACAGGCGATACGACAAACGTAGCAGTTTGGGCATTTGCACTGGCAGCATCCGCAGCGGCAGCAGGCGTTGTAGTAAAGCGTAAAAAAGAGAACTAAAAACTTTGCAGTTTTGTAAATGTGAAATTTAGAAACAAGCGGGGGAGGTTATGAAAAATGCTGATCTCCTTCGCTTTGATAACATAATGGGAGGAAAGACATGAGAAAAAAAGCCTTATCAATGCTTATGGGCTTAGTTCTTGGAGTTACGACGATTTTCAGTTCTGTTGGAACAACAGGAGTTACGGTATATGCCGCTGAAAATGGCGTAACAGATGCGGACTGCACAGATAAAGATACTGCAGCACCAACACCGGACGATACAGTACCTGATGCAAATCAGTATAAGTATCAGAAGGATGAACTTGCAGCATTTTGTCATTTTGGTCCGAATACATTCAATGAACTGGAGTGGGGATTTGACCAGTCAACACAGAAAAAGCTTTATGAAGGAAGAACTCCAGATGAGATTTTTACGCTGGAAAGTGATTTCGACGCAGAAACATTAGTAAATACACTGAAAAATGCAGGATTTAAAAAGCTGATTGTAACAGCAAAGCATCATGATGGATTCTGTATCTGGAACAGTTCTTATACAGATTATGATATTGCAAGTACAAGTTATAAAAATGGAGAGGGAGATATCCTCGCAGAAATTTCAGCAGCGTGTACGGCAGCCAATATGGACATGGGATTATATCTTTCACCATGGGATGTAGCAGAGTCAACCTTTGGTTCAGATGGTGGGTCGATCAATAATGCCTACAATGAATATTATAATAATCAGCTTAAAGAAATCCTGAGCAATCCGAAATACGGAAATAACGGGCATTTCGTGGAAGTATGGATGGATGGAGCGAACGGTTACAATAATGTACCGCAGACATACAATTTTGAAAAATGGTATGCAACAATTCAGAAATATGAAGGAAGAGAAGCAGACTATAAAGCAGATTGTATGCTGTTCGGAGCAGGAACTCATACAACAGTCCGCTGGATCGGAAATGAAAATGGTTTTGCAGATGATACGACATGGGCAAAATCAACAATCCGTGATGGTCAGATCTATAATGATGACAGTCAGCGTACCGGAGATTACAAAGGAGATCCGACAGACGGATATTCCAATGGATATGAAGATGGTAATCACTGGACAGTACCGGAGGCAGATGCAAGAATTACATCCGGATGGTTCTGGGGAACACAGAAAAATACTCCAAGAACTCTGACAAACCTTGCAGAGATGTATTTTAGATCAGTTGGTCATAATGCAACATTACTTTTGAATGTGCCTCCGAATAATGAGGGAAAAGTAGACAAGGCGATTCAGGATCGTGTTGTGGAATTTGGCCAGAATGTTCAGGATACATTCAGAACCAATCTTGCAAAAGCAGATGGAACAACAATTACAGCAAGTAATGTTCGCGGCAATGATATTGACTTCAAGCCGGGAAATGCAGTGGATGATGATGATGCTACATACTGGACAACAGATGATGGTACAACAAGTGGAAGCCTGACGATCAAGTGGGATTCTGCAAAGAGATTTGATGTTGTATCAATCGAAGAGGCAATCCAGAATGGACAGCATATCAATAGCTATAAAGTTGAATACAAAGAAAATGACAATGCAAGCTGGCAGACCATGGAAAGTGGTGTGACGGTTGGATCAAAACGACTGATCAGAACATCACCAATATCTGCAACTCAGGTAAGAATTACTGTCGGAACATCAACAGGAAAAGTTCCGCAACTTAGCGAAGTTGGAGTTTATAAAGCCAGCAAAGGCTTCCAGCTGAGTGGGGCTGCTCCGGATGGAATGGATTCGACAAGTGTAAATGATAAAACGAAGTTTAAATTTAGTTCTTCAGGATGGAATCCACAGACGGGAACTACTTATATTAATGGACAGAATACCTGGTCAAATAAAGCGGGTGCAAGCTTTACCTATGAGTTTGACGGAACAAAAGTATATCTGATGGGAACAAAAGATCCAGGGCATGGTCAGGCATATGTCTATATTGATGATATGGATACTCCGGTTGCAACGATTGATACTCATGATACCGTAAGATCAACAGGAGCAAAGATTTTTGAGTCGGCGGATTTGAAAAACGGACATCATACACTGAAGCTGGTAGCAAAGACGACAGCAGCAATCGGTGTCGAGGCAGCCTATGTCATTAACAATGGCGGAAAAGGTATGCTCGAAATTGAAAATGAAACCTATACGATGAACGAAGGCAGTGATCTTGCTGTCAAGATCAAGCGTGTTGGTGGAACAACAGGTGAAATCACAGCGAAACTTGAGCCAAACCCAGGAAGTGCGATTCAGAAGCATTTCAATACAGAGTTGATTTCTACCGTTCAGTTTGCAAATGGCGAGTCAGAAAAAGAAATCAGTCCTGCAGCACATGCAAACCGTGTGCCGACAACGGACGGGGATGTATATTTTACACTGGAGCTTTCAAGCAGCAGCCCGGTAATCGGACTTTCAAGCTCAGCCAAAGTAACAATTCTTGATGCTGATGCAATTACAAGAGATTCACTTAATACATTGATCACAGAATCTGAAGGATTAAAAGAACATCTTTATTCAGAAGGATGGACAGCGTTTGCAGCGGCACTTTCCTCAGCAAAGACTGTTGCAGCAAATGTAAATGCTACAGATACACAGATCAAAAATGCATACTCTACATTATATGCAGCTAAAGAAGCTCTTGTAGTACGTACGCAATATACAACAGATGACAGATTCCAGTTCCCATGGAAACCGGGAACAAGTGCAACGCTGGAAGCAGAGTTTGCGACAGAAGTGACGAACAGCAACGATACAGATTCAGATCCGGACTGGCCAATGCATATTACTGATAACAGTGATGCAAGCAATGGAAAATTTGTGACTGATATGGCATATAAGGATGTAATAACGTATGCTTACCATGCAGAAAAAGCAGGTACATATCATGTTGTGATGAGATACCGCAGCGGTTCTATGGAGAATGAAAAAAATGGTATCAAGATCACTGAAGCAAACGGAAAGATCACAGAGAAGACATTAGAAGTTAATCCTACAAAGGAAAATAATAATGTTGTATTTGGAACTGCTGAATTTGATATTGAAGTAACAGAAGCCGGAGACGGAATGATCTCTGTCACAGCCCCGAATACAAATAAGGGACCTGGAATTGATTACTTCATTATTACACCAAAGAACGTTGCAGTTGAGTCTTATGATATCACAGCAACAGCAGGTGAAGGCGGTACGATCACAGCAGAAGGTCTTGCAGACGGCAAGGTATCTGTTACAGAAGGTGAAAGTGCAACATTCACGATCACGGCAAATGATGGATATGAAGTCAGCGATGTTAAAGTTGACGGAACATCTGTAGGAAAGAGAACTTCCTATACATTTGAAAATGTAGATGCAGCTCATACAATTGAGGCGACATTTGCATTTACAAATTATACTGCAGCAAATCCATTTGAATTCCCGACAACAAAGGGAACGACAAAGACTCTGGAAGCAGAGTATGCAACAACGATCACTGAGGCATGCGGAGCAACAGAGTGGAGATGCGAAGTAAACTCAGAAGCTTGGGCAAGCAATGGAAAGTATATTAATTCTCTGAATAAGACATCTACAGGAGCAGATTCAGTTGCTTATGCTTATAATGCACCGGTAGCAGGAACTTATAAAGTAACAGTAACTTATAGAAGTGGTTCTGATACGAACAAACTTGCATGGAGTGAGCAGGATGGAAAGATCACTGCCGGTCAGGTGGCAACACCGAACTCCAAGGTGAATAATGCACTTCAGGCAAAGACGGTTGAATTTAACATGGTTGTTACAACGGCAGGAGCAGGAACTCTTGTATTTACAGCACCAGATGGAGATTCACCACAGACAGATAAATTTGATATCGAATTAGTAAAACTGGCAGACGAAGCTGACCTTACAGAACTTCAGACAGCGATCACAAATGCAGAGGCAATTCTCAATGCAGCAGATAAAGATAAATATTCTGCAGCAGCACTTGTAGAGCTTCAGGAACTTGTAAATGCAGGAAAGCAGTTGACAACAGAAAGCTCCCAGGCAGATGTAGATGCGAAGAAAGCTGAGATCACAGCAAAGATTGCTGACATCCAGACTCAGTTCACAATTACAGCAACAGCAGGTAATGGTGGAAAGATCGCACCGACAGGAGCAACAAATGTTTACAAAGGAACATCCAAAGCATTCACGATCACACCGAATGACGGATATCATGTAGACAGCCTTACAGTAGATGGAACTGCAGTTGACGTTGTAACAGAATATACATTCTCAGACGTAACAGCAAACCATACGATTGCAGTAACATTTGCAAAAGATGCAATGACAGTTGCAAAGGAAAATCTGCTTGCAGCAATCAATACAGCAAATGAGAAGCTCGCACAGACAGACGCTTATACACCGGCTTCTCTGGAAGCACTTCAGAATGCTGTAGATGAAGCTCAGACAGTTTACAACAAAGCAGATGCAACTCAGACAGAAGTTGACAATGCAAAAGCAAATGTAGAAGCTAAGATTGCAGCACTGAAAGAGAAGGCAGACAAATCTGCACTGAGACTTGCAGTGAAAGCAGCAGAGGGTGAAGCAGCCCTGACAGATAAGTATACAGAAGAATCCATCGCAGCTCTTCAGACAGCAATTGATGCAGCCAATAGAGTTCTGGCTGATGACAACGCAACCCAGGCAGAGGTAGATGCACAGGTTGAAGCTGTAAATGCAGCAAAGGCAGCACTCGAAGAGAAGAAAGCACCGGTTGTAAAAGAGGAGCTTGAAAAGGCGGTTGCAGATGCAACAGAAGTTGTCGGAGCAACAGACAAGTATACAGAAGCATCACTTGCAGCTCTTCAGTCAGCAATCGATGCGGCAAATGAAGTTCTTCAGAATTCAGATGCAACTCAGGATGAGATTGATGCAGCAGTACAGGCTGTAAAAGAAGCAAGAGCAGCCCTGAAAGCAAAAGATGATGATAAGAAGGACGACAGCAATAAGGATGATGACAAGAAAGACGATAATAACGGATCCGATAATAATGGCGGAAATAACAACGGCAATGCGAATAACGGATCAAATAATAATGGTTCTTTCAACAATGGATCATCCAATAACGGTACTGCAAATGGTACATCAAATGTAGCGAAAGCAGCCAAGACTGGTGATACATCAAATGTAGCAGGAATGGCAATGCTTTGCCTGGCAGCAGGACTTGTTGTAGTAATGGCAAAGAGAAGAAGAACAAACTAATCTGAAGTGAGTTCCGAATTTTCAATGCAATAAAAGAATAAAAAATTCCTTCCGGGGGTTTCCTGGAAGGAATTTTTTTGTGGTTTTTATTTCAAAATCGCTTTTCTGTAATGGGATGGTGTTGCATTGATTACATTCATAAAGACCTTAGAATAATGCTGGGAATCTTTGAATCCGACCTGCAGAGCGATTTCTGTCAGCGTTAGACTTGTATTCTGCATTAACTCGATGGAACGGTTGATCCGGTAAATGTTAATGTAATTAGAAAGGGTTACCCCCATATAATTTTTGAAGATCTTACTCAGATAGCGGACAGAGATATGCAGCTGCAAGGCGATATCCTCCTGACGGATCTTCTGGGTAAAATGTTCCCGAATGTAATTCAGTGTATAAGCAACATAGCTGTTCTGAAGCTGTGGTTCGGAAAATCCATGATCTGCCTCTGTATGGTCAAGGATATACAACATCAGGTTCATCAGTGCAACGTTAATATTTGCAGCAGAGAACAGACTGTTGGATGAAGCATAGAGAGTAATGAGCTTCTGAAGATGTTCGTCGATGACTGGATCAGATTCCATCCGGTAATAGAACTGGGCAGAAAAGAGGATCGCATGCATCAGGGTGATAGGAAAAACTCCCTCATCTTCAAGAACAATCGTGGAAAACATCTCAGGGTTAAAGTGAATATGCTGAAATTCACAGTCAGATGTGTCATTCAGATAAAAAGAATGAACTACATCGGGGAGTAACATGATAAATTCGCCCGCTGTACAGTGGATCGTTTCCGACTGAATATCCATATAACATTCACCGGAAAGAATCCGATAAATCTCAATATTTGTATGTAAGTGCCGGGCAAAACTATAACCGGCTTTACGATATTCAACAACAGCACCGGACAGGATGGAATCGGACAATGTCATCAATCCAGGTACTTCGTGTTCCTGAATCTTAGTCTCCTCAGCAGGAGGAGTAGAATGTTCATTTACTGACTGAACAGTAGTTTTTTTCTTCATGTGTAAAAAAAGCCTCCATAGATAAGCACAATTAATAAGCGTTAATCTGTATTATAACAGAAATAAAGAAAAAATGTACCGAAAAATACAAAAAATGTGAATATTTTTTTAAAAAATATAAATAAAATGTAAATTCAGAGGTTCTGAATTTGACAAAATAAGGATTATAAAGAGTAAATTAAACAAGCACATTCAAAAGAAAAGTTTTATAATGTAGATAATTGGACATTGGGAGGAGTCTGCCCATAGGAATCGAAGGCAGAGGAATTTCATGACAATAAATTAAGATACATCAGAAACGTATCAGAAAGGGGTATTATGAGAAGAAAAATGAAATGGCGGGTACTTGCAAGTGCCTGTGCAGCAGCAATGGCTGTGACGTCTCTGCCGTATATGGCAACGCAGGTCAATGCGGAACCGGCCGCTGTAACGCAGCAGACTGGTGACAATGATCTGAAGCTGTGGTATACGAGTCCGGCAGACATTACCAAGTATTACGAAGGTTGGCAGGAAAAGTCACTTCCGATCGGTAATGGCGCAATCGGTGGAACGGTATTCGGCGGAATCACCAGAGAGCGTATCCAGCTGAATGACAAATCGCTTTGGTCAGGAGGACCAAGCACCAGCAGACCGAATTACAATGGAGGTAACCTGGAGAACAAGGGAAATAACGGAG
>OLOQ01001236.1_pt1 | contig 25417 bp, 32 predicted proteins | sample 1673101 | NCBI WGS metagenome assembly OLOQ01 (sample SAMEA3136754, study PRJEB25190) | human gut metagenome | biome: human gut; feature: human-associated habitat; material: faeces | place: Austria | collected 2013 | reverse complement strand
GTGAATTATTGACTAGAGCCTCTCCTGATGGTATATTTAGATTACCCAACGGGTAATTTGAAAAGGAGGGCAAACGTGCAGCTACTATACAATAACGGCAAAGTTCAGAAACAATGTACCGATTTAAAGACTGCAAAAAATTGTTTGGCGGGAATGCTGCATTAGCAACCAGCCTATTTGCCCGAATAAATGCTATGCAGCAGGCGAGTGTAATTAAGGATATAGTAATGATGCCGACGTTTCATTTTCATAAGTTGAGTGGCAATATGGATGGATTTTTTGCTATAGATGTAAAAACGAGAAGAGATCCATGGCGTATTATTATTCAGCCATTAGATGAGAATGAAGAACCTTATGATCCTTGTAATATTGATGAAATTGCTGGTGTGGTTAGAATTGTTGAAGTAAAGGAGGTAAGTAACCATTATGAGTAATTATATTGAATATAATGATAAGATTGCTTTTCATCCTGGATACTATATCAAAGAAATCATTGAAGAAAGTGGACTTTCTCAGAAAGATTTTGCAAAACGATTAGATACCACGCCAAAGAATTTAAGTATTCTGGTACGTGGGGAGCAAAGCTTATCAATCGATATAGCCATGAAATTATCTCGAATGTTAGGGACTAGTGTTGACTACTGGCTGAATCTTCAGAAGAGCTATGACGCTTTGATTGCTGAGTTTGAATCATCCAAGGAATTAGAGCAGGAAAGAAGAATTTTCAAATACTTTCAGTATACATATTTCAGAGAGAATTTTGGATTGCCTGATCTTCCGAGAAAAACAAATGAGCAGATTAAGTGTCTACGTGAATTTTTAAATGTTGCATCATTATCTGTTTTTACAAAGCAAAATATGGCAGTTAGTTTTCGAAGTGCATCTGAGGATATGAAAGAGGCTAATACTGCCAGAGCAAATGCAATGGTTCAGATCGCAATTAATCAGGCACTGAAGATAGAAGCACCTAAGTTTGACAAAAAGAAGTTTGAAAAAGCTGTTGATTATGCATTGACATTAACAACACAGCATGGTGATTTTTATCCACTGATTAGGAAGGTCTTTGAAGATGCGGGAGTAATATTCGTAATACTTCCAAATCTTCCGGGTTCAGGAATAAATGGTGCAACCAAGAAGATTGGGCAGAATGTAATGCTGATGGTGAATGACAGACGTTTCTATTCAGATACATTTTGGTTTACTCTGTTCCATGAGATTGGCCATATTATTAATGGTGATTATGGAATTACGTTTGAAAATGAGCACGCTGGACAGGAGGATGCAGCAGATAAATATGCGGAAGACAAATTGATCCCTCCGAGAGAATATGAGGCTTTCGTTAGAATGAATGAGTTTAGCGAAAATGCTATCCGCAGATTTGCTGAAAGAATTGACAGAGATCCGGGTATTGTCCTTGGCCGCTTGCAAAATGATCAGATTGTTCCATTTACAAATGTTGCACTGTCAAAAGCATTAAAACACAAATACAAAGTAATAACATCATAAAGAAGTATATAACTTGAGGTCGTCTACCGTTATCCACGATAGATGGCCTTATTTTTTTATCCATTTGGGGAGAAAGGAGGTGAAAGCGATTGGAGGAATTTAAGGCGAAAAGACATGCGGTCAAAAAGATGACCCGAAAGGGACTTGTGGAAACAGATTCCAGAGAAGGGATAGTGAAGGAAACTGCGGAAGCAAAGTCCGATGGAAGGCGCATCAATGAGGCTGACTTTGTGTGCACCATCATTTGGTACCGCACGCAGTACATGAATTATATTATCCTGGGAATCGCTGAATTCATGTTGGTAGGCGTATTGGCTGCAGGGGCATTTGTCCTGGCATTGGAGTCAGAAGTGAGAAACTGGCAGTGCTGATGAGAGAATACCTGCAATCTATGAAGGTAAATCTGAGAGAAATTATTCACTATATTGACGAGTCAACACTTGAAAAAGCGAAGAACGAAAAAGTTCAAAAGCAAGAGTCTCCCTCAAAGATGTCAAAAGACGTAGAGGAGTCTGTTGATAAGATGATCTCCAATCGTATGAGCAAAGCATATTCTGAATGGAAATCAAATCAAGATACACAGTCATTTAATGAAAATATCGAGAAGGAATACCAGAAGCTTTTGGAAACACTGTCTCCGGAACAAGAGAAAGTGCTTACGAAGTATTGTGATGAAATATTTGCCAGCGGAGCAGAAACAGAAGAGTTTTTCTATCGCCTGGGTATAAAGGATGGACTGAGATTAAAAAGTACGGTAAAATCTGTATTAGAAATGATGTCGTGAAATTGGTATTTGAGGAGATAGACTAGTGAGAACATACGAGAACAAAGATGAACTTAAGAACGAGATAAATAAAAGTTTTGCAAAGTACATTTCAGAATTTGATATTATTCCGGAATCATTAAAAGATAAGAGAGTTGAGGAAGTTGACAGAACTCCAGCAGAAAATCTTGCTTACCAGGTTGGCTGGACAACTCTTGTTCTTAAATGGGAATCAGACGAAAGAAATGGTCTTCATGTCAAGACTCCTTCGGATGATTTTAAGTGGAATCAGCTTGGCGAATTATATCAATGGTTTACAGATACATATGCTTATCTGTCGTTGCAGGAGTTGAAAGATATGCTGAAAGAGAATATTAATTCGATTTATGAAATGATTGACTCATTAAGCGACGAAGAGTTATTCGAGCCCCATATGAGAAAGTGGGCCGATGAAGCAACCAAAACAGCGGTCTGGGAAGTATACAAGTTTATACATGTTAACACGGTTGCTCCGTTCGGAACATTTAGAACTAAGATTAGAAAATGGAAAAAGATAGCACTATAACTTTCAGTTTGTAGAATTAAGAAAATCGAAACTTACACAATTCTTGAACTCAACACAAACTGCCGTCAGTGTTGTTCCGTTACTCGTTCTTTGCTGGTATCATAGAACCATCAAATGAAGGAGGCAACAAGCCATGAATACAGATAAAATCTATGCAGAACAACTCGCAAACGAATATGCACCCAAGGACACCTCCAAGGTGGTCACTCTTCGCAAGCTGGATGCAAAAGCCAAGCTTCCCGCAAACGTTTTTACCTACACCTTCGGTATTATCACAGCGTTGGTAGCCGGTGTCGGGATGTGCCTTTCCATGAAGGTTATCGGCAACGGTAGTACTGCTATGTTTGTTCTCGGCGTGATTGTCGGCATTATCGGGCTGCTGGGTATGGGCGTTAATTACCCCATCTACAAAAAATTGCTGGCTCAGGGCAAGCAGAAATACGCTTTTGAAATCATGGAACTGGCAAAAGAAATCAGTGAGAAGTAAACAAAAACACGAAAGAAGGTGGGAATGATTGAATAGATCAGAAAGCAGATATTTTGCTACTGCAGCCAGAATGGACGAAGCCTTTCTGACACTTCTGGCAAAAAAAGATTTTGAGTATATTACAGTCAAAGAAATCTGTGAAGTAGCAGAGGTCAATCGTTCCACCTTATATCTTCACTATGAAACGATGTCAGACTTCCATTACATATGTTACAGGTGTGATTCAGCAGTGTGTAAAAATGCCACAAAGCGAAACAATGAACGCTGTTTGATAACTTCAAGTTTGTTGAATTAAAAATCAGAAGAAAGTCCTTACAAACGGCGTCCAACACAAAAGAGGACCTGGATGACAGTGCCGGAAATGGGAAAGCTGCTGGGATTAAAAAAGACAGATCGATACTGGCTGGTGCATAAAAATGTTTTTGAATCTAAAGAGATTGCCGGAAAGATACGAATCAATATTGCCAGCTTTGAAAAATGGTACGCCAATCAGATTAAATATCATAAAGTTACCGGAGAAGAATCAGGGAAAGAATTAAAATCCTGGTCCTATTCCGTTAAGGAAGTCGCAGATCTGCTGGGGGTTGATGATTATCTTGTTTATGAATTACTCAAGAAAAATCAAATAGAACAGGTACATATCTGGATACCGTAGCAGCATCCACAGATCAGGCAGAACTGAAAACAGTACAGGACTTTCTGGATCGTATTGAGAATCAGGAATTGTATCATGTGCTGATCACCGTGGACAGGCTTACCCTTCAGATCGTTCTGATGAAGATCCAGGGGTATAGCACTCATGAAATAGCCAGGTATCTGAAGATTACCGAAAAGGCGGTTTACAGGCATATGGACAGGCTGAAAGAAAAAGTGAAGAAGATCTTCGAGTAGTTCATGATAATCACAAAGCAGGGTGTGAGAACAAACTCCACCCTGCTTATCATTTATTAGAAAAAATGAAACTTTTGTCAAAACCAGTATTTGAAAATTTTATCAGTAATAAAGTGCAGAATGCTGTTTGGATTGCTATTTTTATGCAACTATTTCTTGTTGCTCTTGACAAAATAATTTTTAGAGATTAAACTTATAACAGTGTTATATATCACTGTTATATAGGAGGTGTGCAAAATAAACGGAAATGGAACGACTTTAGAAAATATCCACCGGGCAGCGAAAGCAGAATTTTTAGAAAAAGGATATAAAGACGCTTCCCTGCGGAATATTGTGAAATCCGTGGGAATGACTACCGGAGCCTTTTACGGATATTACAAAAGCAAAGAAGAACTTTTTGAAGCCATCGTTGGTGAACATTATGAATATATTCGTAACCGTTTTATAAAGGCACAGCAGGAGTTCGCCGAACTACCAGCTGCCCAGCAGCCGGAAGTCATGAGTGATATTTCGGGAATCTGCATGTACGATATTCTCTATTATGCGTACGAACATTTAGAGGAATGTAAACTGATCCTCTGCTGTTCGGAAGGAACAAAATTTGCCAGGCTAATTGATGAAATGGTGGAGATTGAAGTGGAAGGGACTCATGCCTATCAGGAGGTTTTAAGGAAGCTTGGAAGGCCCTCTCCGCATATCGATCCTTCGCTGGAGCATATTCTGATCACCGGAATGTTTCATACCTTTTTTGAATTGATCATCCACGAAATGCCGCTCAAAGATGCCGAAAACTACGTCAGAGAAATGCGCGCCTTTTATACAGCGGGATGGATGAAAATTATGGGGCAGTAATGCCTTATAATTTTTGCTTGGTAGTTAGCTAAAACTAATCTAAATTCGGATATTGTAAGAACATAGACGTGTTCTCTTTATCATAGACACAAAGAAAAGGAGGAATTTTTTTGAAAAAACAATCCAATTTATCACGCCTGCTGGAAATTGCAGGCAGCCATAAGTACCTGACCTATGCTTCCTGGGTGCTTTCTGCGATCAGTGCCCTGATTGCTCTGGTACCATTCTATTACATCTGGAAAATGATCAAGGAAGTATTGGAGGTGGCACCGAATTTTGGACAGGCACAGAGCCTGACCGGTAATGGCTGGATGGCAGTATTGTTTGCGGTTATAGCGGTGCTTGTCTACATAGCAGGGCTGATGTGTTCCCATTTGGGAGCATTTCGTATTGCCACAAACCTGCGTATCCAGACCATGGAGCATATTGTTAAGTTGCCTCTTGGGTTTGCCGAGAGTTTTGGCAGCGGAAAACTGCGCAAGATTGTCAACGAATCCAGCGCAGCCACCGAAACCTATCTCGCCCATCAGCTTCCCGACAGAGCCAATGCCATTGCAACCCCCTGCGGTCTTTTGGTGCTGTTGTTCGTGTTTGACTGGAGACTGGGACTATTGAGCCTTGTTCCGGTTGTGCTGGGGTTTCTGATCATGATGGCAATGACCGGAAAGCAGATGCAGGAAAAGATGAAAGAATACCAGAATGCGCTGGATGATATGTCCAATGAAGCGGTAGAGTATGTCCGTGGGATTCCGGTGGTAAAAACCTTTGGCCAGACGATCTTTTCCTTTAAGAAGTTTAAAGACTCCATTGACCGGTATAAAGTATGGGTGATTGCTTATACCAGGCAGCTTCGGACACCGATGATGTTCTATACAGCTGCGATCAACGGCGTTTTTGCCACACTGATTGCCGGAGGACTGTTGCTTACGCAAGACGGTGTGACTTCCGGTTTCTTACTGGATCTTATTTTCTATATCATCATTACACCGGTTATTTCTGTCACACTGACACGCATTATGTTCCAAAGTGAAAACGCCATGATCGTAGACGACGCTTTACAGAGAATTGACAGCGTTTTGCATTTGAAGCCTCTGGAGGAAACCAAACACCCAATGCATCCGCAAAATGCTTCTGTGGAACTGAAATCGGTTCATTTCAGCTATGATGGAGAAAAAGAAGTATTAAAAGATATTTCACTCACCATTCCTGCAGGACAGACGGTAGCTTTTGTAGGTCCATCCGGCGGTGGAAAAACAACCCTTGCCAACCTGATTTCCCGATTCTTTGATCCCCAGAGCGGAATGGTAAAAATCGGTGGTGTTAATGTGAAAGACATCCCGAAAGAGGAACTCATGAATACAGTGTCTTTCGTATTTCAGAACAGCCGTCTGATCAAGGCATCCATTCTGGAAAATGTGCGTATGGGAAAACCGGAAGCTGCCCGTGAGGAAGTTCTGACTGCCCTTCATCACGCGCAATGCGATGATATTCTGGAAAAACTCCCACAGGGTGTGGATACGGTCATCGGTACAAAGGGTGTCTATCTTTCCGGCGGCGAGCAGCAGAGAATTGCCATTGCCCGTGTAATGCTGAAAAATGCACCGATCATCATTCTGGATGAAGCCACTGCCTTTGCTGACCCGGATAACGAAAGCCGCGTACAGGCTGCTTTCTCAAGACTTTCCGAGGGTAAGACCGTGATTATGATTGCCCACAGGCTTTCTACCGTAACAAATGTGGATCAGATTTTTGTCATTTGCAACGGACAGGTTGCCGAGTGCGGCAACAGCCGTGAATTGCTTGCAAAAGACGGCATTTTCAGCCGTATGTGGAAAAATTACCAGACTTCCGTGCAATGGAAGGTAACAAAGGAGGTGCAGTGATATGATCAAAAAACTGCAGAAAAAATATGCCCTGTCTGAACAGGGAGCAAAAGACCTGATCAAAGGCTGCCTGGCCTGTGTCCTTCAGAATCTGTCTTTTATGTTCCCGGTAGGACTTTTATATTACCTGGTCAGCGATCTGATGAACGGGGGTGTTCCCGGTGGGAAAATTCCATTTTATGTGGCAGGCTGCGTGGTGTGTATCGGCCTGATACTGCTGACCACTTTCTTTCAATACAATGCCACCTATTTTGCCACTTACAAAGAAAGCGGCATCCGCCGTATTACTCTGGCAGAGCATCTGCGCAAAATCCCCCTTTCTTTTTTCGGGAAAAAGGATTTAGCCGATCTTACCAGTACCATTATGGCGGACTGCACCTTCCTGGAGCAGAGTTTTTCACATTTTATCCCTGAGCTTGCAGGTTCAATCATTTCTACGATTCTGATTTCCATCGGTCTGCTCTTTACGGACTGGAGAATGGCGCTGGCTGCCTTATGGGTTCTGCCGGTTGCCTTTGCGATTGTGGGATTTTCCGCAAAGATTCAGGAAAATCTGAATCAGAAAGCCATGGATGTAAAGATGGCCTGCGCAGACGGGATACAGGAGTGCATTGAAACGGTTCGTGACCTGAAAGCGAACAATGCGGAACAGGCATATTTAAAAGGTCTGGAAAAGAAGATCCGTGCCGTGGAGCATCGTTCCATCCTCAATGAATTCGGCCTTGCTGTTTTTGTGGTTTCCGCATCGCTGGTGCTGAAGCTTGGTATTGCAACGGTTGCGCTGGTGGGAGCTGTTTTGCTCATGCAAGGAAGCCTCTCCGTGCTTACATTCTTTATGTTCCTTCTGGTAGTATCCCGTTTATATGACCCTCTGCAGGGCGCACTCCAGAATCTTGCGGCAGTCATCAGTACACGAACCAACATTGCCCGTATGAATGAAATTCTCGATCATCCGATCCAGCAGGGCAGTGATAGGCTTTCCAATCAGGGGTATGATATTGTCTTTGACCATGTTGGGTTTGCCTACAATACCGGAGAAACCGTATTGAAAGATGTTTCCTTTACGGCAAAACAGGGAGAGGTTACGGCTTTGGTCGGTCCATCTGGCGGCGGAAAAACAACCGTATCCCGGCTGGCAGCAAGGTTCTGGGATATTAACAGAGGAAAGATTACCGTGGGAGGCATGGATGTATCCCGAATTGACCCGGAAACACTGCTTTCTCTGTATTCCATCGTATTCCAGGATGTTACACTGTTTGACAATACGATTCTGGAAAATATCCGAATCGGAAACAAAGACGCCACAGATGAACAGGTCATTGCTGCTGCGAAACTTGCCAATGTGGATGAATTTGCGGAAAAACTGCCGGATGGATGGCATACCAATATCGGGGAAAATGGCTGTGAACTTTCCGGCGGAGAGCGCCAGCGTATCTCTATTGCCCGTGCATTTCTGAAAAATGCGCCGATCATTCTTTTAGATGAAGCTACTGCTTCCCTGGATGTGGAGAATGAAACTCTGATACAGACAGCCCTTTCCCGTCTGATCGCAGATAAAACGGTTCTGGTTATCGCCCACAGAATGCGTACCGTAGCCGGAGCGGATAAGATCGTTGTCCTTTCTGATGGCACCGTGGCAGAAGAAGGATCACCAAAGGATCTGGAAGAAAAGAATGGTGTATATGCCCATATGGTAAAACTGCAGACAGAAAGCCAGAATTGGAAACTTGCGTAAAGAAGGAGGAAATGTAATGAACAAGAACCATTGTAAGCAGGAAAATATCCGACTTGGTACCCACGGAGAAGACTATGGAAGCTGGATGTCCAACCCTGTCTTTTACATCATTGGCGGAATCATGGAACAGGTTCATCGAGTCGTTCTTTCTCATCTGGACTATGACGGCGAGGGGAAGATTCTGGAAGTAGGCTGCGGCTCCGGAGCATTGACAATCCGTTCAGCTCTGACATGGCCGAAAGCAAAAGTGATCGGTGTTGATCACTGGGGCGCTGTGTATAATTACAGCAAAGCACTCTGCGAGAAGAATGCTGCCAGGGAGGGCGTGGCTTCCCGCTGTGTATTTCAGCACGGTGATGCGAAGCAGCTGGATTTTCCTGATGAGAGTTTTGATGTAGTCATCAGCAACTATGTCTATCACAATGTTATGGGTGTTGATATGCAGAAACTGCTGCTGGAAAGCCTGCGGGTATTGAAAAAAGGCGGCGTCTTTGCACTCAACGATGATATGAAACCAAAGATGTACGGTGACATGGAAGGTTTTGCGCAGAAACTGCGGGATATGGGGTATGAGGAAGTACGACTCGTTGACACTGCACAGGAAGCTTTTGGCTCCCACCGTCGGGCTGCCATGATGATGCTGGGGTCTTCCCGGTTGCTTGTCGGCAGAAAGTAATGTATCAAAACAGGAGGTTTGGCTATGTCCAAGTTAGGAGTCGTGGAGGATACACTGTTCGTCCCTATGCTGGGAAGAATTTATGCTAGTGAGCATTACCCGCAAATTTTATATGATAAAAAAGCATTGGAATTGAAAAAGAAGCTGCCTTCAGACTTGATTAAACAGAATATGCAGAGCCAGTATACCCTTTTGGCCTCTGCTTCCCGGTCTGCTAATATGGATCGGATTATTCGGACTTTTCTGGAACGCAGACCGGACGGTGTGATTGTCCAGTTGGGCTGTGGTCTGGAGACAACCTATCACCGATGTGATAACGGAAAGACACACTGGTATGCCATGGATCTGCCTCATGTAATCGAATACCGGCGGGGACTTCTTCCCGAACCAGAGAGGGAATTATATATTTCCGGGGATGCCTTTGCAAAGGATTGGATCAAAAAAGTTCGCAATGATGTACTTGATGCTCCTATTCTCGTTACTGCAGGCGGGTTATTTCATTATTTTGAGGAACATAAGGTCATTGCCCTTCTGCGTATGATTGGGCAATTTGGAAATATGGAAGTTGTTTTTGATACGGTGAACAAAAGAGGAATGACCATGATGAAGAAAAAATATATGAAACAGGTCGGCCATGCCGATGCACAAATGTTTTTTTATGTGGATTCAGCGGAAGAACTGGCAGCAAAGATCGGGGGTAATGTGAAGGTGATTGCGGAGGAACCATACTATCGTTACATCCCTAAAAATGGCTTAAAGCTATCCACAAAGGTCAGTATGACAGTTTCTGATCAATTCAAGATGGTAAAGATGATACATCTAAAACTATAGTGGATATACAATATCAGAGAGATAGAACTTTATCATTTTTTCGGACGCACTGATGAAACACCATCAAAAGCCGCCTTCTATCACCAGCGTGCAAAATTAAAAGATAATGCACTATGGGAACTTTTGCAAATCTTTAACCAGAAGCTTCAACCAACTCTATACAGAAACCGTTATCGTTTGGTTGCTTGTGACGGTTCTGTTGCTGATGAAGTTGATCCGGAACTTCTGGCAAAAGTATTGGCTAATCCAGAGATGTGGGCATTGCTCAATTCATTGGCGAAAACGATGAAGTAATGAAAAATAGTGAAAAAATAGTGTAATTTTAATGAAAAAACAATCCATAAAACGATATAATATATGGATAAAATGAGGATATTTATTGTGTATATGGATATTCTATCTCCATCAGTAAACTAAGTAAAATAAAAATTCTGCTTTACAAATAACAGATAAAGTATTAAAATAAACAAAAAGATATCTTCAGGGCAGGGTGAGATTCCCTACCGGCGGTAAAGCCCGCGAGCCGAGAGGCATGATCCGGTGAGATTCCGGGGCCGACAGTACAGTCTGGATGGAAGAAGATGATAGTACAGTTGATTTTTTGTATGAATGAATGTAGTATCAGAGCTCTGAGATGGTGATCCATTTCAGAGCTTTTTATATAGGAAAATCAGACATTCATTTATCAATCATATGTAACAGATCAATTCCACCCTGCAGATATTTCTGCAGGCTTTTTTTGTATCTGGTACATCGTTTTCGAAATAACTATACCATTCACTTGTCTGTGAATCCGATTGCACATGTTTAAAAGCCTCGGCGTAGCCCAGGCAAAGAACAGGAATAAGAAAGAAGGAATAGAAATGACGGATCAGGAATATATGCTTCGGGCTATTCAACTGGCCAAAAAAGGAGAAGGCTGGACGAATCCCAATCCTATGGTAGGGGCAGTGATCGTAAAAGACGGAAAGATCATCGGGGAAGGCTATCATAAAAAGTATGGAGAACTTCACGCGGAACGTAATGCAATTGCTTCTCTTACAGAATCAGCAGAAGGTGCGGTGATTTATGTCACGTTGGAGCCTTGCTGTCATCATGGTAAAACACCTCCATGTACGGAAGCGATCATTGAACAGAAGATCAGAAAAGTGGTGATCGGTTCCAGAGATCCGAATCCGAAAGTGGCAGGAAAAGGTGTACAGATGTTAAGGGAAGCCGGTGTAACAGTAGTTGAAGATTTTATGAGAGAAGAATGTGATCAGCTGAACCCGGTGTTTTTCCATTATATTACTACGAAGACTCCTTATGTGGTAATGAAGTATGCCATGACACTGGATGGGAAGATCGCAACGAAAACAGGAGCATCAAAATGGATCACCGGAGAATCTGCACGAAAAGAAGTACAGCATATGCGGCATCAGTACATGGGAATCATGGCTGGTATTGGAACTGTGCTTGCAGATGATCCGATGTTAAACGTCCGGGTAGAAGGCTGGAAAAGTCCTGTCAGGATTGTGTGTGACAGTAAGCTCAGGATCCCGCCGGGCAGTCAGATTGTAAAAAGTGCGGAAAAGTACCGGACGATCGTGGCTTATGCAGAACAGAAAAATGCAAAAGAGAAAATAAAAATATTACATACCATGGGAGTTGAAACCATTTACTGTCCCGACGAAAAGAATCAGATAGACCTTAAGAAGCTGATGGCAGATCTTGGAAACAGAGGCATTGACAGCATCCTCCTGGAGGGAGGAGGTACGTTAAATGACAGTGCACTGCGAGCTGGAATTGTAAAGGAAGTACAGGCTTTTGTGGCACCAAAGCTGTTTGGCGGTGTGGCTGGGAAGACACCGGTAGAGGGTATTGGAGTTGAACTGCCGTCTGAAGCAGTGGAACTGAAATATACAGATATCTGCCAGATCGGTGAGGATATCCGGATAAAATGTCAGGTGTGTGATAAAAAACAGGAGGAATCATGTTTACAGGAATCGTAGAAGAGAAAGGAAAAGTCCGTTATATACAGCTGACAGGGGAATCAGGGATCCTGGCAGTGAAAGCCCGGAAAGTCCTGGAAGGGACAAGGATCGGTGACAGTATCGCTGTGAATGGTGTGTGTCTGACAGTTACGTCGATTCAGCCGGACGGATTTACTGCCGATGTGATGGCAGAGACGATCAGAAGAAGCAGTCTTGGCAGCTGCAAGGCCGGAAGCCAGGTAAACCTGGAACGTGCAATGGCTGCAGACGGCAGGTTCGGGGGACACATAGTAAGCGGCCATATTGATGGGACTGGCGTGATACGTTCCATGCTCCGGGAAGAAAATGCCATCTGGGTATCAATTGAGACATCGCCACAGATTTTGCATCTGATCGTGGAAAAAGGATCCGTCTGTATTGATGGGATCAGCCTGACAGTTGCAAGGGTTGATGAAGCTGGTTTTCAGGTGTCGGTCATTCCACATACAGGAGAAGAAACCACTCTTTTGGAAAAGGTGCCGGGGGATCTGGTTAATCTGGAAAATGATGTGATCGGAAAATACGTAGAAAAACTGCTTGGCATCAGAAAAAACGAAGAAGAGAAAAAAGAATCCGGAATTACGATGGAGTTTCTTGAAGAATTCGGGTTTTAGAACAGGAGGATATACACTATGTCACAAAATTATCAGTACAACACAATTGAAGAAGCACTTAGGGATCTTAAGGAAGGAAAAATAGTTCTGGTCACAGATGATCCGGACAGAGAAAATGAGGGAGATCTGATATGTGCGGCAGAGTTTGCGACCAGAGAAAATATTAATTTCATGGCGACCTATGCAAAGGGTCTTATCTGTACACCGATGAGTGCAGAAATTGCGGTGAGATTGAACTTTCCGCCGATGGTTGCGGAGAATACGGACAATCACAGTACAGCATTTACCGTGGCAGTAGATCACGCAGATACAACCACAGGTATCTCTGCGGAAGAGCGCTCCTATACTATCATGAAGTGTGTGGATGATCAGTCAAAACCGGAGGATTTCAGAAGACCGGGACATGTGTTTCCGCTTATTTCCAGAAAAGGCGGGGTTTTGGTACGAAATGGCCATACAGAGGCAACAACAGATCTTATGAGACTTGCCGGACTGAAAGAATGCGGCGTGTGCTGTGAAGTTATGAAAGAAGATGGAACTATGATGCGTACATCACAGCTATGGGAAATGGCAAAAGAGCATAACCTTACATTTATTACGATCCGTGATCTGCAGGATTATATAAGAATACATGAAAAGCATGTAAAGGAGGAAGCCGTTGCAAACCTCCCAACGCAGTACGGTGATTTTAAAATGTATGGTTATATCAATGATATTACAGGAGAGCATCATCTGGCACTGGTAAAAGGTGATCTGGGAGATGGTGAGGATGTGCTTTGCCGGGTACATTCGGAGTGTCTGACAGGGGATGCATTCGGATCGCTCAGATGTGACTGTGGCCTGCAGCTGCAGACAGCGATGCGCCAGGTAGAAGCAGAAGGCCGAGGAATCATTCTGTATATGAGACAAGAAGGCCGAGGAATCGGACTGATCAATAAGATCAAAGCATATGCGCTTCAGGAGCAGGGATACGATACTGTGGAGGCTAATGTGAAGTTAGGGTTTGCACCGGATCTCAGAGAGTACTGGGTCGGGGCACAGATACTGTCAGACCTTGGTGTGAAATCATTAAGATTACTGACAAATAATCCGGATAAAGTCTATGGACTTGGCGAATTCGGACTGAAGATCAATGAGAGAGTACCTCTGGAGATTCCGGCACAAAAGTATGACCGGAAGTATATGAAGACGAAGCAGGAAAAGATGGGTCATATTTTTAAAGAAATAAATTTATAAAAAACAGCAAATATCAGGAGGAAGAAAAAATGAGACAGATCAATTTAGTAGAAGGAAAAGTAGTAGCACCGGAGGGAATGAAGGTTGGTATCGTGGCAGCGAGATTCAATGAAATTATTGTGAATAAATTATTGGGAGGGGCAGTCGACGGACTGGTAAGACATGGAGTAGAAGAAGAGAACATTACTGCAGCATGGGTACCGGGAGCATTTGAGATTCCGATTACAGCACAGAAGATGGCACAGTCAGGAAAATATGATGCAATTATCTGCGTTGGAGCTGTCATCCGTGGAGATACTTCACATTATGATCTGGTGTGTAATGAATCTGCCAAGGGAATCGCACAGGTTGAACTTGCAACAGGAATCCCGGTTTTATTCGGAGTGATCACGACTGAAAATATCGAGCAGGCTATTGCGCGTGCAGGAAGCAAAGCGGGAAATAAAGGCTATGATTGTGCATTATCTGCGATTGAGATGGTCAATCTGATGAAGCAGCTCTAAAAGACAGGAAAATAAATGATGACAAAAACGATCATATTCGATTATGATGGAACGATCCATCATACCCTTGGAATCTATGAACCGGCATTTCGTGAAACCTATCAGTGGCTGACAGAACAGAAGGTTACCGAAGAACGGGAGATAGGCTCGGTGGAAATTGCCGGCTGGCTGGGACTTAACAGTAAGGAGATGTGGAATACATTTTTGCCGGAACTGGATCAGAGCTATAAAGAGCAGGCAAGCAGGATGGTAGGAGATCTGATGGTAAGACAGATCAGGAAACATAAGGCAGTGTGGTATCCGGGAGCAGAGGAGATGCTAACAGCTTTGAAGAACCGGGGATATCACCTTGTGATCTTAAGTAACTGTAAAGCTTCATATCGTGAGGCACACTGGAAGGAATTTGGGATGGAACGATGGTTTGATCGTTTTTATGACTGTGAATCATACAGATTCCGTCCAAAGACAGAAATTGTGCAGGAAATCATCCGGGAATATAGTGGCCCTTATCTGGTAGTCGGAGACAGGAGACAGGATCTGGAATGTGCCAGGTCCTGCAAAAGCCCTTTTATAGGATGCCTGTATGGATATGGTGAGAAAGGGGAACTGAATGGGGCTGATTATTATGCAGAACATATAGAGGATATACTGCAGATGGTGATATGATTTTTGCAATATAAAAATCTGAAGGAAAAAAGTTAAAAATAAGTACTTCTGTAAAATAAAAGGATATAGAAAATTTGCAACAATTTGTTGCAAATTCTGAGGCGGGGATGATTTTAGGATAGTCATAGTGATAGAGGTAATCCACTTTCCTAACCCCATCTGTACAGTAAAGTTCTCAAGTCCAGTTGTACAAAGCGCTACTGCACGAGGAACCAGATGGAATGCATCTCCACTTCCTAAAAGAACTGCCATAATTCCAAACATGGTAAACTGTCGGTTTCCTTTGCCTTTGCGGATTATTTATAGATTTTACTGTGGAAGATTTTGCATAAAGTGTTTTCCGTGCTTGTGTGTACCATTATCTGATATCAAAGCAGTACAGGGTGATTCCGGCCATGCACAGGTCAATATGATTACGGATGCGTACTCTCATATTCCGGATGATGACCAAAGGAAAAATGCAGAGCTTTTTAAAGAAGCATTTTATGAGAAAAAGAATCTGAATCCAGAGAGGCGGGCGTTGCTCAATTCGTTGGCGAAAACGATGAAGTAATGAAAAATAGTGAAAAAATAGTGTAATTTTAGTGAAAAAAACAATTCGTAAAACGATATAATATATGGATGAAATGAGGATATTTATTGTGTATACGGATATTCTATCTCCATCAAATCTATCGAGATCTCCATCATTTGATGATAGAATGATGGAGATAAATCTGAAATGAAGGAGATTCCTATGAGAGACTTTGATTTTATTGTAAGTCCTGCAAAGTTGTTAACACCTGAAATTGTTCAGATGGTTAGCAGCATCCATGAACATAAAGGCAAACAGGAATTATTTCTCGAAGCCAATGTAGATGAATTGAAAACACTCTTAGAAGTTGCATTGATTCAGAGTACGGGAGCATCCAACCGAATCGAAGGTATATTTACAAGCGATAAGCGTTTGGAAGAATTGGTAAGTCAAAAAGCAGAACCCCGCAACCTATCTGAGCAGGAAATTGCTGGTTATCGTGAAGTACTTTCCACAATTTACGAAGGTTATGAATATATCAACCCAAGACCGAACATTATTTTGCAGTTACATTGAGATCTGTACTCCTATTCACAGGGGGCTGCTGGTGGAAGTTATAAGAATTCCGATAATGTAATTGCAGAAACAGATGCCGAGGGTCATCAGAAGGCACGTTTTATTCCAGTTCCCGCATTTCAGACTGATGAAGCAATGGAAGAACTTTGCGCTCGCTTCCTTGAAGCATGGGAAGCTGACCGCATTGATAAACTGGTTTTGATTCCCATGTTCATTCTGGACTTTCTGTGTATCCATCCTTTCAATGACGGAAATGGTAGGATGAGCCGTTTGCTCACTTTATTGCTTTTTTATAAGGCGGGATACATCGTTGGAAAATATATCAGTATGGAAATGTTGATTGAAAAGACAAAGGAAACATATTATGAAGCCCTTCAAGCAAGTTCTACTGGCTGGCATGAGGGAGAAAACAGCTATGAGCCTTTTGTTAAATATTATCTGGGTATCATGTTGAAAGCATACAATGAATTCGAAAGCCGTGTAGAGCATTTGAAGCATCGGAGTCTTTCTAAGCCTGATAGAATTAAAGCGGTTATTGATAACAAGGTTGGCAAAATTACAAAGAAAGAAATCATGGAGCTTTGTCCTGATATAAGCAAAATTACCGTGGAAAGGACTTTGACGAATCTGGTTAAGAGTGGGTATATCGCAAAAGTTGGTGCAGGTCCATCTACTGGTTATGTCCGTGTTTAAAAATATGAAAGCAGCTTATAAATTTAAAGTGTCCTTGACAAAGGGTACACTTTACAGGTGAAATCTAAATCGAAGTTTGTCTTGCTGTGTTCAAATCACAAAAAGGTCATCGTTTCACGATTATGGTAAAACGATGATCTTTTTTATTTCTTCCAATAACAGATTAGCAACAGGAGTGAATATTTGATATTTTTTCCATATAACATACATTTTTGTGTGGAGAGGTGGTGTGATCGGACGGAAGCATAAATCACTTTCTGCATTTGTTTCTACTAACTTGTCAAAGGTAAGCTCAACCCCCAGCCCTTCACGGACAAAAACGGCACCGTTATTGCAGAGATTAAATGTCGCTAATATATTAAGTCGGTCAAGGTTATCGGAACACCAACGGGGTAAATCCATTTTAGCAGACTGTTCCGAACAAAAAATAGGAATATCCAATAAATCATCAAAGGCAATAGCCTCTTTTGCGGCTAATGGATTGTCCTTTCTCATAAGAACACCCCATGTATCGTATTCAGGAACTTCAAGATAATTGTATTTTGATAAATCTGGCGGTTCTACAATAAATGCCATATCCAGAAGACCACGGTCTAATCGTTCCGTTACCTGTTCGGTATCACCGCTGGTAACATGATAATGGATATTGGGATAAATGCTGCTTAACTTTTTTACAGCACGGGCAAGATATTTTACAAGATAGGATTCTGCACAGCCAATATAAATATCACCTCCTGTGATATCATCCATTGCCTGAAATTCGTTTGTGATTTTGTCAGCCATGGCCAGTAAATCTTCTGCTCTTTTTCGCAGAAGCATACCCTCATCAGTAAGACTGACGCTTGTGCTGCCACGCTTAAATAGTTTTTTGCCAAGCTCTTGTTCCAGATCTTTCATCTGTTTAGACAGCGTTGGCTGTGTAACATGAAGTCTTTCAGCAGCCCTTGACATATTTCCTTCACGTGCAATTTCAAGAAAATAACGAAGTACACGAATTTCCATAGTACACCTCCAACCTTTTTTATTATCCTATACTCAAATGATATTCCTGTCAAGAATATCGTGATATGAATTATAAGTATTAGATATATCGTTTGAAGCATGTATAATTTAAGCAGGAGGTGCAGACAGATGGCAGAAGCAAATGACAAATATGGAATAATTTATCAGAATCTTGTGGACGCAGGCTGTAATCAGAAAACAATCCAGTGTTGCATGAAACTGGCACAAGAAAACAATGTAGAAGCGCTGTTATCACAGTTATGTATGTATAGAAAACATTTAATGGAACAGACACATATTTATCAGGATAACATAGATTGCCTGGATTATTTGATCTACTCGTTAAAGAAATCTAATGAAAATAGATAAGGAGAATGTAAATGACAGATTATAAAATTATTCAAACAATTAACGGACCGGAAGATGTAAAAAAATTGTCTATGGAGCAGCTGGAGGAACTTGCTTCGGAAATCAGAGAGGCATTGTTTAACCGGCTGACTAAAATCGGCGGTCACTTTGGTCCAAATTTCGGTATGGTGGAGGCAGAGATTGCCATGCATTATGTTTTCTCTTCGCCTAAGGATAAGTTTATATTTGATGTATCTCATCAGAGCTATCCTCATAAGATTTTGACCGGAAGAAAGAATGGATATATTTCCGATGAGCACTTTTCAGAGGATTCCGGTTATACAAATCCGGAAGAAAGTGAACATGACTTCTTCAATGTAGGTCACACTTCGACCTCAGTTTCTTTAGCTACGGGTCTGGCTAAGGCGAGAGATATAAAAGGAGATAAAGAAAATATTATTGCAATTATTGGTGATGGCTCCCTCTCAGGCGGTGAAGCACTAGAGGGATTGAATGTAGCCGGATCAGAGATTAACTCCAATCTAATTATTATAGTAAATGATAATGAGCAGTCGATTGCCGAAGTACATGGCGGAATGTATAAAAATCTTGCCGAATTAAGAGAGACAGGCGGAACTGCTTCCAATAATCTCTTCAAAGCGTTTGGATTAGATTATATATATGAGGAAAACGGCAATGACATAGCATCACTAATTTCCTTATTCCGCAAGGTGAAAGATACGGATCATCCAATCGTAGTCCATATCCATACAGGGATATGAGATTGCTGAAAAAGACAAAGAGGGATGGCATTGGTGTATGCCATTTGACCGTGAAACAGGCAAACCTACAATTTCTTTTGGAGATGGAGAAGATTATACATCTATCACTGCTGAGTATATTATGCAAAAAGCAAAAAGTGATTCTGAGTTTCTTGTGATTACTCCTGCTATGCCGGGCAGTGCAGGCTTAAATCAGGAGCAGCGAAAGGAGCTTGGATTGCAGTATGTGGATGTAGGGATTGCGGAGGAACAGGCGGTTGCCATGGCATCTGGTGCAGCAAAAAACGGTGCGAAACCGCTTGTGGTTACTAACACAACCTTTATTCAAAGAGCGTATGACCAGATTTCTCATGATGTATGTATTAACAATAGTTCTGTTACGATTCTCTTAAACTACAATTCTTTTGACAGTTTGACAGATGTTACGCATCTTGGAATTTTTGGACTGGCGGCTTACACGAATGTTCCGAATCTGGTAGTGCTTGCACCTACCTCAAAAGATGAATACCTTGCTATGCTAGATTGGTCAGTTGATCAGAAGGAACATCCGGTTATGATTCTCATCCCCGGAAATCAGGTAACCTATCGTGAAGCAGATAAGGATTTTAACAGACTGAATCATTTTAAAGTGGAAGAAGCTGGTGAAAAGGTTGCAATTCTGGCACTTGGTGATTTTTATCAGCGTGGTGAACAGCTCAGTGCAAAAATAAAAGCAGAACTTGGCTTTACGCCGACACTGATCAATCCTCGTTTTGCTTCTGGTATTGACAAAGAATTACTGGAAAGTCTTTCCGAAAGACATCAGATGGTCATTACCATGGAAGACGGTATTTTAAGCGGCGGTTTTGGCGAGAAAATAGCTTCCTTCTATGGTAGTTCTGATATGAAAGTGAAAAATTACGGACTTGAGAAGAAATTTTATGACCGATATGACCCAAATGAATTACTGAAAGAGGTTGGTATGACACCGGTTCAGATTATTGCGGATATTTGCAATCAGATAAAATAGAAATTGGGAGGCTGGAAGTAGTGACACCAGAATTGTAATTCCGGGTTCAAGCAATCCTGATCACATCATGGAGAACACGCAGTTGTATGATTTTGAATTAACTGACGAAGAGATGGAGCAGATTGAGGCTTTGGAAAAAAATGAGAAGCATGACTGGTACTAAGATTGAAGAATAAAAAGATAAGGTGATGGAAATGAAGATATTAGTATTAAATGGAAGTCCACATCCACAGGGAAGTACAAAAGATATGGTTAATGCATTTAAGAAAGGAGCTGAGAGTGCAGGACATATCGTTGATGTGGTGGATGTATGCAAAAAGAAGATAGGTGGGTGTTTGGCATGTGAATACTGTCATAGCAAAGGACACGGTGAGTGTATTCAGAAGGATGATATGCAGGAAGTATATAATCTTTTGAAAGAAGCAGAAATGCTTGTTATTGCATCGCCCATTTATTATCACGGCATATCCGGTCAGCTAAAATGTGTAATCGACAGATTTTATTCTGCGGCATATCCGAGAGGACCGAAGAATTTGAAAAAAGTTGCCATGATACTTAGCTCCGGAGATGCTAATATGTATGAGGGTGCTCTTTTCTCGTTCAAAGGAGACTTTCTGGATTATCTTGGACTTGAAAACATGGGTGTGTTTACAGCACATGGGTCTGAAAACAAGAGCGAGAAAAAGAGAGAAGAACTAAGGGCGTTCGGGGCATCGCTGCGTTAGGTAAATTCCATTTGGCGAGATGTCGATAGACCATAAAATTGTTTTTTTCTAAAGCAGACTATTGATTGTATTTATATTAAGTTTTCAACAACAATGTAACCATTGAAATTACATCTGTTTTTTGATATGATTACTGTCAAAGAGAGGTGTTTATAATGCAGATTTCAAGCAGATTTACAATGGCAATCCATATGTTTGCCTGTATAGATACATTTTCGGATCAGAAGATGACTAGTGATTTTATGGCAGCAAGCATTGGAACTAATCCGGTGATTGTTCGTAAAATATTGCAACAATTAAAGGCTGCTGGTCTTATTGAAGTTGCAAGAGGGACAGGCGGTGTGACAATTACCAGACCATTGGAGCAGATTACATTCCTTGATGTGTATAAAGCAGTGGAATGTGCACCAGATGAAGAACTGTTTCATTTTCATGAGAATCCCAATCAGAAATGTCCGGTAGGAAAGAATATTCACCATGTTCTTGATAAGAGACTGTTAGAAGTACAGAAGGCAATGGAGGAAAAACTTTCAGAAATGACACTTGCTGATGTGAAAAAAGATATTGCAGTGTATACAGAGGAAGAGTAGCCTACAGAAGGCTTCGGATGAGTGATTATACCATCACAATTTCCGGAGCCTTTTCGTTTTTCATAATCAATGTAAAATCTTCAAAAGGAGTTGTAACAAAAAAAGTTACAAAAAGTTTGATGTAACTATTGACATTACATTAAACGGATGATATTGTATAGCTACAAGATGTAATAATAATTGTTACAACATATCGAGGAGGTAATTTAAAATGCAGAAAGTAGTAGAATTTTTACAGAAAAATTCAGTTCAGTACTTAGCAACAGTCGGAAGAGATGGAAAGGCAAAATGCCGTCCATTCATGTTCTGTTTTGAGCAGGACGGAAAGCTTTGGTTCTGTACTAACAACACAAAGGATGTTTACAAGGATATGTTAGCAAATCCTGAAGTAGAAGTATCAGTATCTTCCCCTGAATACGCATGGATTCGCCTTCATGGCAAAGCAGTATTTGAGGACAACAAGAGTGTAAAGGAAGGATGCATGAACAATCCTATCGTTAAGGGACAGTACCAGACAGCAGATAATCCTATTTTTGAGGTATTCTATCTTGAAAATCCGCATGGTTTAATCGCAGATTTCTCTGGAAATCCACCTTATGAATTTTAAAGATAATTAACAGAAAAAATTACAGTCTTCGGGACAAGGTGTAATTCCTGACCGGCAGTATAGTCTGCGAGCAAAAGCTGATATGGTGCAATTCCATAACCGACGGTAAAGTCCGGATGAGAGAAGATATGATAAAACAAGTCCCGCAGGGAATCCCGTCCTGCGGGCTGTTTTAAATTCAGGCATATCTCACAAAAAGGAGATTTATGAGTAACAATACAGCAACTATTAAAACAAGAAAAAATTTAGTTTCTACAAGAACGATAACAATGACAGCTCTACTGGCAGCTATATCATATGTGTTGGCATTTTTAGAGTTTCCGGTTCCTTTGAGTCCATCATTTGGCGAATTTCTGCCATTTATTAAGACTAAGCTGGACGTTGTGCTATTCAATGCATTGCCGTTTAATATCTTAAAAGGCTTGGTAATTGGAGCAATTGCCATGATGATATATAAAAAACTTACACCGATACTGAAAGGAGAGACTTGGAAATGACAAAAATGGATTATCTTGAACTTCTGGTGGATGAAATTCATTCAACAACAGTTGCAACGATAGGTTCAGATGGACATCCTCAGACAAGAATCATAGATATGATGTACTATGATGAAGAAGGTGTGTATTTCCTTACAGCAAAGGGAAAAGCATTTTATGACCAGTTAATGGAGCAGCAGTATGTGGCAATATCCGCAACAAAAGACAAAATTGCGGTGTCTCTGCGTGGAAAAATAAAGAACATCGGAAAAAAGAATCTTGATATTATGTTTGAAAAAAATCCATATATGAAGAAAATCTATCCGGGAGATACGAAAGACGCAATCGAAGTGTTTCGGCTGTATGAGGCACAGGGAGAGTATTTTGATATCAGCAATCCATCAAATATTGTGAGGGATACTATAACAATTGGAAAAACCGAGGCAGTTCAGACAGGGTATTTTATTGGAAAAGAATGTATTGGATGCAAACTGTGTTGCTCTGTATGTCCGCAAAAATGCATTGATATATCTTCAGTTCCGGTTACTATCAACCAGAATCATTGTCTGCATTGCGGAAGATGTGCAGAAATTTGTCCGAAGCAGTGTATTGAGAAAAGAGGTTCATTATGATTTTTAAGAAAATCAGAAAAGGGCATGCTGACTGGAGAAACTTTTTATGTAGTACTCCGGCAAGGGATTATGTATTCCAAAAGGATGCATATGAAGACCAGATTGACAGGGCAGCAAAGAATATAAGAAATACAGACTGTGTTATAATCGGGGCAGGAGCCGGGGCATCGACAGCTGCGGGAATCCAATATGGTGGTAAAAGGTTTACAGACAATTTTGCAGAATTTATAAAAAAATACGGTGAGTACTACATGACAGATATGTATGCAGCCGGATTTTATCCATATCCGTCTGAGGAGGCAAAGTGGGGATACTGGTCAAAACATGCATTGATGAACCGCTTTGATCCTCCGGCATTGCCGCTTTATACAGAGCTTTATGATCTTGTAAAGAATAAAGAATATTTTGTACTTACAACCAATGTGGATCATCAGTTTTATAAAGCGGGATTCGATGAAAAAAGAATATTTGCAACACAGGGAGATTATGGGAAAATCCAGTGCCAGAAAGCCTGTCATTCAAAGACTTACGATGCAAAAGACCTGTTTCGTAAAATGGATAAAGCAAGAAGAGACTGCCTGATTCCATCAGAACTTGTACCAAAATGTCCGGTGTGTGGCGGCAATATGGCTATGAATCTCCGTTGTGATAATTATTTTGTGGAAGATGAAGCGTGGCATGAGGCAGCCGACAGGTATGCGGGGTTTCTGGAACAGCATAAAGATAAAAAGGTTGTTCTTTTGGAACTTGGAGTTGGATTTAATACGCCGATTATTATACGTTTCCCTTTTGAAAAGATGGTGAGGGAGAACTCGTCTTATAGTTTGATACGCCTGAATATGGATGAAGCGGTAGTTCCGGAAAGCTTCGGGGAACGTGCAATCGGTATTGGCGGTGATATGGCAAAGGCAATTACTGATATAAGGGGGCTGGTATTATGACACAGGATGAGCAAAGAGAATATCTGATTCAGTATCTTTTAAAAGAAGAAATACCGTTTGGCAGACAGAACATTCCTACGGATAAGCAGGGGCAGGAAAATCTGCTCCGCTCACTTATGAATGTCAGACCGCCAAGACCAATCAGTAATGATTTTTTGAAAATACAGGATGAGTATCTTACAGAAAGAAATATAGAGCGTGGAATCACAGATGTTGACACGCTTGCACCTGTAAAATCCGATTCGAGATTATATATCTGGCAAGGGAATATTACCACTTTGAAATGTGATGCGATCGTGAATGCGTGTAACTCACAGATGCTTGGTTGTTTTTCACCGATGCATGCCTGTATTGATAACTTTATTCATACTTATGCTGGAATGGAACTTCGTCTGAAAATGCATGAAATTATGGCAAAGCAGGGGCATGAAGAAGAGACCGGCAAAGCAAAGATAACATCGGGATACAATCTTCCGACAAAATATATTCTTCATACGGTAGGACCTATTATACAATGGAAAGTCACAAAAGAAGATGAAGACCTGTTGGCAAGCTGCTACACAGAGTGCCTAAAGCTTGCAGCGGATACTGGTGTGGAATCTATTGCATTCTGTTGTTTGTCTACAGGTGTATTCCGTTTTCCACAGCAACGAGCTGCCGAGATTGCAACGAGCACTGTAAAGCAGTATCTTAACAAAGACAGCAGAATAAAAAAGGTAATCTTTAATGTGTTTAAGGATGAAGATTTAAAAATATACAGTGGATTGTTATAAACGTCTGTTGAAATATCCGATAAATCTTATTGTACTGTTACTGCCTGAGAATGTGATTTATATTGGAATCCGATGTTAAGTGAAAGAATGGTGGGAAGAACGAGAATATTATTAAAAAAGTGGACAGTTCACCAATTGGGGGCTGTCCACTGAGAGGACGGCGGTTAGTCACCGCCTCCTACTCAATTTTTAACAGGAAATATTAAAGTTCAAGTGAATCTTCTGCATCAACCCACATCTGTAAATTTCCATCAAGATATAATCTTGCATATTCCAGTGGTTCGTCAATAGCAAGTGTATTTAATGCACAGTCTGATCCAGGCGTGGTTTTTAAGTCCTTCTCAGTTTCCCAGCAGTCAATGCGAAGCATATAGCCGGCACTGGTATAAACATCAATACTGTTGCATTGTGGATTATATTCTGCAAATATTGTTCTCATCGTATCTTATCTCCTTATCGATCAATAAATCATCAGTTACAAAAATCAGAAGCATTTCAATCAGTTCACCATGTCACTTTTATTTTGTGT
>OLOQ01001230.1_pt1 | contig 25474 bp, 24 predicted proteins | sample 1673101 | NCBI WGS metagenome assembly OLOQ01 (sample SAMEA3136754, study PRJEB25190) | human gut metagenome | biome: human gut; feature: human-associated habitat; material: faeces | place: Austria | collected 2013 | reverse complement strand
AAACGAACCGCCCACCAGCGTGGCTAAAACACCCGTGATCATCTTGCGCGTCTGGGCATCGTTGAGGCGGTCGCGCCAGGCGCGACGGGTGTTGCGGCTGAGCTCGTCAGTTCCCTCGGGCACGACAAAATCGGACGCCGCCGTCATCGGTACCGAAGTCTTTTTGCGTGCACGCTGCGCTGCGCGCTCCTGCTCCATTCCACTCCCCCGAAATCAATTGGCAACAAAGCGCTCAAACTGTAGCACGAATATCGGCATGAAAAAGCAGACGATTCGGAACATCTACGAGCATCCAAATTGCAGGGACGAAAGGCGCAGACGCGCTATGCCGAGTGGTTGGAATCGTCTAGGGCGCCGGGGTCGGCTTCCGCACTTTCATCGGTATGGCCACCATCGTTCTGCTCCTTGGCGTTGTCCTGGCCTTCCTGCTCGCGGCGACGTTTTTCGCGAATCTGCTCCACGGCTGCGCGCAGGGCGGCCTCGTCCTCGGCGCGCGCCACCTCTTGCGTGGTCTTGACCATATGGCGAATCTCGAGCACCAGCAGCGCAATCAACGGCACCACGATCAGCGGAAAGAACAGCAGCGGGTTGGTGAGCAGCGACACCACCACGCCCAGGCCTGCCGAGACAAAGACCACGCGGCCCACCACATCGGCGGCGGGCACGGGCGCAGCATCCTCGACCGGATTGGCGTCGCCCTTGGTGTGGTAGACCGGCGAGCCGTCGGACGCGGCCTCCACGGATACGATGCGGTGCGTGTTGAGCGAACCCTCCAGCGCGTCATCGGACGAATGGAAGGTGATGATATCGCTCACCTGGTAGACCTGGCTGTTGTCGGTATCGACGACGATAAACGAATGCACGGGAATCGCCGGCTCCATCGAGCCGGTCAGCGTGCGCATAAAGCCGTAGCCCATGATGGTGGGAATCTCGCCGGCGGGCGTGAACACCGTGCGCAGCAACACCACAAAGGCGACCAGGATTACCACGGTCGCCAGCACGTTGATCACGCGGAGCACGTGCTTCATCATTTATCGGCGTCCCTTGCGGAAGTCTCGGGGTCGGCAGCGACCTCGACCTCGGTGGTATCCGCCGCAGAAGCGCCATCCTCGTCAGGCGCGGCGGCCACGCCCTCGCCAGCCTCGCCGCGCAGACGAGCCAGCAGATAGCGCGACAGGCTGTTGCCCTCGGCACGGCGCTCGGCACGGGCGCGCTCGCGCTCGGCCTGCTCCAGCTCATGCGCCAACGAGTCCAAGCGCTGCTGCATCTCCGCGCGGACAGCCTCGAGCTCGTGCTCGTGCGTGGCCTTGGCGGCGGCGAGTTCCTGCTCAATACGCTCCCCTGCCTCGAGCTCGGCCGCGGCGATACGCGCGTCGGCGTCGGCACGGGCCTCCTCGGCGGCACGCGTGGTGGCATCGCGCTCGGCAGCGGCAGCGGCGACCTTCTCGCTGGCGTCCACCGCAGCCCGCTCGACGGCAGAATCGGCGGCCGCACGGGCGGCATCGATCGCGGCATCGGCTGCCTGCTGAGCAGCGGAAACCTTCTCCTCGGCCGCGGCAACGGTGTCGGCGAGCTTCTGCTCCGCCACAGCAGCGGCGGCGTCGGCCGCCTCGGCCGCGGCACGGGCATCGCGCTCGGCCGTCAGCTGCACTTCCTCAATCTGCAGCTGGGCGGCGTCCAGCTTGGCATGCAGCTCGGCGAGCTCCTTGGCAGACGCCTCGCGCACCTCGGCGAGCTCAGCTGCGGCGGCGTCCTTGGCGGCCTGCAGCTCGGCGGCATCGGCTTCCGTCTTGGCAGCCAGGGCCGCAGTAGCGTCGCTCTTGACCTGCGCAACCTGCTCGGCGGCCGTCTGCTCGGCAGCTGCGATCTTGGCATCGGCATCGGCGCGAGCGGCCGCGACCTCGGCATCGGCCTCGGCACGCATCTGCTCAAGCTGCGCCGCCGCGGTCGAGCGTGCCTCTGCCGCAGCATCCTCGGCAGCCTTCTTGCCCGCCTCGACATCCTCCAGCGAGCCACGCAGCTCCTCGGCATCGGCCTCGGCCATCTGTGCGCGCTGCGTCAATGCCAGCTCACGCGTCTTGGCCTCGTCCAGCTCGTCGGCCAGGTCGTCGCGCTCGTCGGTCAGCGCGTGCGCCTGCACCTTCCAGGACTTGACCTGCCCCTGCAGCTCCTCAATCTGCTCGCGAGCCTCGGCAAGCGCCTGCTCGGCATCGAGCTGGGCCTGCGTGACCTCCTCCACAAACACGCGACGGACCTCGACATCGGGCAGGTCGGGGCTATCGACCTGCACCTCCTTAATCTCCTTAATAAACTTGGGCGCCACCGGCTCGGGATGCACGCTCTCGAGCTCCTGCAGGTTGCGCTCGTCGTCGGTCAGGCTCTTAAAGACGGTGTAGTTGTTGATGAGGTTGGTGTACATCTGCACCATGTACTCGTCATCGAACGCCAGCGCCTGCTGCTGCACGTCGATGTTGTAGCCCACCTTGTCGTAGCGCTCCATAAACTGCCACAGCTGGTAGCACTTGCGGTAGTTGGGGTCTTTCATGATGAGGTTGGTGCGCTGGACGGGGCTGCGGACCGCGCTGCAGCCGTTCATGATCTGGCAGAACGACGCGCCACGCAGCGCCATGACCAGACGGCGCACGCGGTCGATGCGCATAAAGACGTCCATGTTGTCGGCATCGTTCTCGGCAAAGCTCTGGCGGTTCTTGACCGTCATCTCGACGTTGTACTCAATCTCCTCGTACGCGTCGTCGATCTTGCTGTGCATCTTAAAGCGGTTGCGGATCTCGTTGCCCGTCGACCAAAAGATCACGTCGGTACGCTTGTCTACAAACGTCAGCAGGCGCTGAATCAGGTGGTAGATAAAGCGGTTCTCGTACAGGTCGTACGTCTCGACGGTACTGACGTTGAGGATGCGCGTGGGATGGACGCCGCCATCGTCGCTCGGCGCCAAAAACTGCGTGTTCTGGCTCAGGTGACGGACGCTGTCGGCGCTGATCTTTTTGGCGAGCGAGACCGGCACCACCTCTTCCTCGGTGGTGATAAAGCGGCGCGGATTTTCGATGATGGTGTTGATGGCGTCGAGCGAGTCCTCGATCATGCTGATCCACTCCTCATCCACCACCTTGACGAGTTCCTCGCGCTGCTGCTCGATCGTGGTGCCCGAGGCCTGCGCCATCTCAAACAGATAGCGGAAGTAGCGGCTGTCCTCCTGGATGGGCTCCATCTGCTCGGAGAAGCTGGTATAGAGGTCCTGAATGGTCTCGGACATGGGTTACTCCATAGGTTGGATCGGTCGGTAAGGGGCGTGGCGACATCATGTAGGGCAAACGCTACTGATTGTCTTGTCCCACGCCCCGCGCTTACGGCATTAGTAGAAGTTCTGGATCCGCTGCAGATACATGACGGAATCGGGCAGGCCGCCCTCGCCAAAGGTCTTCTCGATGTACTCGATCAGGCCCTTCATCTCGTCGCGCACAAAGCTCACGTTCATGGACTCAAACTTCTTGAGCACCTTGCGGGCGATGATGTAGTCCATACCGCCCAGCTCGGTGCCGCCGCACGCCACGTACACGGGGATAAAGTCGTACATCTGCTTGATGATACGGTTACCAAAGGCCAGCTTAAAGCGGGTCTGCAGGTACTGGTCCAGCTTGTGCATCTTCTGGAGAAGCTCGTCGTCGATCACGTACTCGACCTTGGCCTTTTGGAACAGATACTGCAGGTGGTCGGCCGTCACGTGCACGCGCTCGTGCGGCTCGCACTCAAACGCGTCGGCGCGCTCGTTGAGCTCGATGGAGATCGCGCGGTCGTACACCTTGTCCGTGATGGTAAAGGTGGAGTCGTCGTTGTTGGCCGTGCCAATGAACCACAGGCTGTCGGGGATGGTGAGCTTGCCGTCGTGCAGGCCCTTGGGGTCTGCCGCCCACTGGGTAGGCACCAGGTCGAGCACCCACTCGTCGTGGCTGGGCATCTCGAGCACCGACAGGATCTCGGCAAAGTAGTACTCCACGCGGGCGAGGTTCATCTCGTCGAGCACGATCATGGACGGGTCTTGGCGAAGGCCCGCCTCGTACACGGCGCGGAGGAACTCGGTCTCGTTAAAGCGCTTGGAAAACTCGTTGAAGTAGCCCAGCACCTCGGTGCGATCGCGAAAGCTCGGCTGCACCGACACGATGGTCGCGGGGTTATCCAGATAGCGGCTAAAGCTGTAGGGCAGCGAGGTCTTACCAGTACCCGAGATGCCCTCCAGGATCAGCAGCTTGGAGGCGGCCATGCCGGCCACAAAGCGGCGGATGACCTCGGGCGTGTAGTAAAGCTTCATCTGGCTGCAGGCGAACGCGCGGAAGCTGTCGACAAAGTCCTCCAGCGAGATGGCATCGTCGTAGGCCGGCGATTCCCAGTCGCGGTACTTAAGGTCCACAAGGGACAGCTTGGGGAAGCGGTTGGCCTGGGCGATCTCTTTTTCCTCGGCAAGAGTCTTGGCCTCGACGGTGGCCTTGGCCATGGCGGCCGCGGCGTCCTTAACGCCCGCGCCATCGAGCGCGAGCGACGCGTTGCCCGACACCACGGCAGCCGTGGCGCCCTCGCCCGCAGGCGCACCCGCGGCGGCGCCCACCACGTTGCCCACCGTGGGCAGGTGGTCGTCAGTCAGGGCCGAGGCGCCCACGTACGGAATCTGCTTGGTGCCGCCCATGGCATTGACCTTGAGCGCCAGCAACTTGTTCTTCTCATCCATGAGGTCGAGCACCTGCTTGTTGAGGCGGCCGATCTCGCGGTAGAGCGCCTTGTTGGACGTGTCGTCGCGATGCAGGCGGCGGTTGATGCGGTAGTGGTGGACCAGGATGGCCACGATCAGCACGGGGACCGCGATGAGCATGGCAAACAGAATGACCGCGCCGATCTTGCCCACCAGGTCAAACGTGGTGAAGTAGGTCATAAAGATGTTGAAGTACTCAACCCAGCCAAACACCAGCAGGTTAAGGATGGAGCTCACGACGGCAACGACGTTGTAGACGACCTTTGCCAGCAGCTCCCAGGCAAATCCCAGAAACTCACTCACCGTCGGTACCCTCCTGCTTGGTCGCGTTCATCGCCGCCTCGGCCTCGGCCTTCAGACGACGGGCTTCCTCGAGCTTGGCCTCGGCCTGGGCGAGCTGCTCGGCGGCGTTATCGGCCGTGACGGTAGTGTCGCCCTTGCCCTCGGCGTCCACGATGGCAGCCGCGGCGGCCAGGCGGTCCTCCTCGGCCATAGCGCGCTTGAGGTTCATGCCCACCACGATGAGGTGATACACCTGGTAGATAAAGAACAGCAGCATGGGCAGCACGATCACAATGAGGAAGCCCATGGAGCTGGACAGGAAGTCCATGACCTTGCCCATCTGCGGCAACGCGAACAGGTACTTGCCCACGATGTCGCCATCGCTGATGATGTGCGTATCGGCCACGTCGTTGTTATCGCCCTTGGTGGTAAAGCTGCGCATGCCGTTGACCTCGTCGATCGCAGCGATGCGGTGCGTGTTGAGCGCGTACTCGTTGTCGATGATGGTATGGAACGTCACGATGTCGCCCACCTCGAGCTTGGAGGTGTCGCACTTTTTGATGAAGATGAGGTCGCCCTTGTTAAACGTGGGCGCCATGGAGTCGGACTGCACGGCGAGCGGGGTGAAGCCGGCGATGTCAGAGACGCTGCCGTCCTCGCGCGTGGCGAGCGTGGTAAACGCATACAGGGCCGCCACCAGGATGATGATCCACATGACGACGCTCAGCGCGATGGATGCGACTTTTTTAACAGATTGCATGATGTCCCTTACTACCGTGTCTGTCTAGGTCGTGCGCGGCCCGGTGGCCGCCGTGCATATCTACTGTTCCTCGATGCCCTCGAAGCGCATCGAAACCGAATAGTTAGCTCCCTTTAGCATATTAGTGCAATTTGGGTCCGTTCCCTCGAGCCATATACGAACGGTTACCGGCTTATCCGTATCTTTTATCAGGTCGAACATGTCACTGGCCGCGGTGGCAGCACCCGAGTCGAGTCCAAAGACGGTGGCCGCGCCGGATGAGCCCCCGCCCCCGTTGGGGTTGTAGACCCAGGTGTGACCGTCGGCGGTAAAGCTCATGCGCATGGCGCTTGCCATGCCCTGCGTGTCGGAGCTAAACCGCGTGCCGGATGCGCCGTTGTCGCCGTCCTGGCCGGTCAGGCGCACGCGCAGGTCCGTGCTGCTCATAAAGTGCAGCGTGAACTCCAGGTAGGCGCCGGTGGCGGGGTCGGCGGTGGAGCCGTCCTCGAAGGTGAAGGTCTGGCAGTCGCTCGTGGTGACGGGTCTGAGCTTGGACGCATCGATGTCCACGCCCTTTTCGCTGGCGATACGCGCCGAGATCTGGTCGAAGCCCAGGCTGTGAACGTATTCGTCGAAGGTGGCATGCTCGTCCAGGTCAAAGCGCAGCGAACCGTCGGCGTTGGCGTCGATCATGAGCATGCGAGTTTTGGCGCTATCGGCGATGGAGAACCAGGCAAACGTTGCCATGGCTATCGCCGCCAGCGCAAACAGCACCAGCACCACAGTGGTGGTGAGCTTGCGGCGCAGGTCGGTGTCGGTGGGCGCGGCGGCTTGTGTCTGGGCGCCGTTGGCGATGGGCCGACGGTCGTCGGGCATGATGCGTGCCATTACGCCTCACCGTCCAGGGCCGCAAAGAGCGCCAGGTGCAAGGTGCCCGGATCTTGATAGAGATAGTCGGCGCTATCGGGGTCGGTGCCCTCGATGTAGTAATAGATATCCAGACGATAGGTCTGGCCAAGCCCCAGCGTGGCAAGCGTGTTTTGCGGGCGCGCGGCCGTCTCGCTCGTGTCCAGCGTAAAGGCGGCCGGGTCCTGCGTTACGTTGGTACCGCAAGCAAGCTGGCCGTTTTGCCAACCCAGGAGCATGCCGTCGGTATAGCCCGCCAGACCCGCGGGAGCGGTCGCAGGATGCTCGTCGCGATGACCGCTGTCGGAACTGTCGAGCTCAAAGATGTTGGTGGCGAGCACCTGGTTGCCGCTCGAGACTTTAATGCCCACGCGGGCTGCGCGCAGCAGCTCGGCGTCGGTGCCCTGCGGGACCAGCGATTCGGCCAGATACAGGTTGACCTTGCCCCTTACTTTGCTGGCGCCCGTTCCGGTAATGGTGGGGCGCAGGTCGATCCAGCCGTGGTAGAAGGCGGAGCCGTTGTCTTTTGCCTGCTCAAACACTGCGGCATCGCCGGCAGAGTTGTTTTGCGCACAGGCAGCAAAGCCGTTGAGGTCAAAGGTCGAGACCGGGTAGAGCGTCACGGCGCCGGTCGCGTTGGAAGTTAGGGAAACGTCGCCCTGCTGCGACCAGCTGCCGCGATCGGCATCGCCCAGCTCCAGCACCAGCTTGGACGTGTCGCTGTGCACGCTCACCGAGTTGGTGTTGACCTTCATGTTGTTGGTAAACCAGGCGTAGGTCGCGGCGCCCAAAGTGGCGGCGAGCGCCACCATAACGAGCGCGATGTAGGTACGTGCGCGGCGAGCGTGGCGGCGGGCGGCGGCGCCCTCGAGGACCTGGCACTCGGCGGGCGCGCTGGAAGGGGCCGCGGGGCCCGTACTCTGGGTTTTGGCCTTGCGGTTATCTGCTGGCATGTGCTTCTGGTCTTCCATGTCACTCGCCCCCCTATGCCTTGGCCGCGGCAAAGGCAAGCTGCAGTACCACATCGCGAGCCTGAGCCTCGTCGATGCAATTGGCGTCGCAGCCTTCCATGTACACAACGTAGCGAACGCTTGCCACCTCGTTGGCGGCCAGCGTGCAGATGGGCGTGGCGCCCGCGCGCGCCGTGGGCGTGTCACCGGTGCCGTCCATGCTGTAAGCGCCTATGGCGCGCACAGGGTCGGCGGTATAGGTCCAGCCCGAGGCGCCCGCCGCCACGACCACGCCGTCTTGCGCGGTGGTGCGCCTGCTGGTGGCGCCCGCGGTGTTGCCCAGGTCGTCGCAGGTAAAGATGTGCGTCTGCGTACCCGACTGGGTCGTGATCACAAGACCCAGGCGCAGTGCGGCCAGCAGCTGTGGGTCGCTCGTCACGCTCATCTGGCCCGGATACAGGTACACGTTGAGCGCGCTGTCGCTGCCCTTAAGGTACAACGTCCCCGAAAGGGCATGGTCGTCCAGCTGCGCGGTGCAGTCGGCATAGTCGGTCGTGATGCCCGCGGCGTTTTGGAACGTGCCGCGCCAAAAGCGGGAAAGGTCTGACGTCGAGATGGGATAGAGCGTCTTGTCGGCAGAGGCAAGTGCAGCCGTCGTGCCCCAGGGTCCGTTGGCCGAAAGGCCGATCTGCAGGTCGGAGCCCTCGTCGCTTACCGTGTGCGCTACGGGCGTCACGTTGGTGTAGCGCGAGTTGCTAAACCAGGCGTAGGTGGCAGCGCTCAGGGCGGCTACCAGTACCAACATCCATGCGACCGCAGAAACCATGCGACGGCGCGAGCTTAGGATGTCTTTGATGTTCGATGTACTCACCCCGGCCCCTTACGAACGCTTGCCGGCAAAGCGCAGCGCCAGCGATTGCAGGCTAGTGGCGGCCAGGTTGTTGGTACAGTCGGGGTCGCAGCCTTCCAGCCACACATACACATCCACGCGCACGGGCGTGCTGCGGTTGGCGCCCTTGGCAGCGGCGGGCAGGCTGCAGATCTTGGTCGTGGCCTCCTTGAGGCTCACGATGCCGGTGTCTTCGTTGTAGTCGCAGAAGTTTGCGCTGGTCAGCTGGTCAAAATGGACTGTGGCGCCGTCGGAGCGGCTGCTGTCGAGCACCAGGTGGTTCTGCTCGTTTTCGCCGGCGTCCTTGCCATCGAGCGTGTTGTAGCGCGCCTGGGGATTGTGCTCGCCCGAGACCTCAAAGACGTACTGGCCCGTAACGGTATCGCCCTGCCCTGGAGCATAGGCGACCAGCCCCACGCGCAGGGCGGTGGAGATAGGGTTTGCCGGATCCTGCTCGGTAAAGTCGATGCCCGACAAGTACACGTCGGTCGCGGCCGAGTTGGTGGCCAGGTACAGGGAGGTCTTGTAGTAGTCGGAATGCTCGGCCGTACCAAACACGCTGGCAAACAGCGAGTCCTGCGTGGTTCCGCCGGTAAAGCCCGTTACCTTTTGGAAGCCGTTGAGCACGTTGTCGGTCGAGACGGGATCGAGCAGACCTGCAAAGCTCAGGCCAGCGTTGGTTTTGTATTCGCCGTCGTACTCGTTGGAGATGAGGAAGGTCACGCCCGTACCCGCGGCCATCTTGACATCGGTGATATGGCGGTTGGCGTTGTAGATGTACCAGGCATACGTTACAGCTCCGGCAGCAGCAAGGGCCACCAACAACGTGGCGAGCATGCGATTGAACTGTTTTTGCAGCGAACGCGCGTCCGACATGCCCCTCCCCCATTTGCCGTGTTGTAAACTGCCTGGACACCATTTGCCCATAATGGAGTTATTTTACGCGAATGTGCAGTTCATCGGGGGTACAATCGCGACTTTCCGCGTGCTGTTCGCGCTACATCGAGGCGAATAGAGTCGCAAATCGCCGCTTTTTAAAAATAGTTCTTGCCACTGGGCGGGAGCTCCGTTATATTATTCCTGCGCACTCGCGCACCCTTGATCGGGCGTTTAGCTCAGGGGGAGAGCGCTTCCCTGACACGGAAGAGGCCAGAAGTTCAAATCTTCTAACGCCCACCAAATGTTCGCAGCTCAGAGGCTTCGCCTCTGAGCTGTTTTGTTTTACGCCGCCAAGCCAAAAGGACGCCGCGGCACCCAAACCGCTCTGCAGCTCCAATAACCATCCCAGACGAGGCCGATGCCGCCTCGACGGCGCCGGCAAGCACCCCAACAGCGCCCAAAGCCGCCCAACAGCCCTAGCGATCGCCTCGATTAGACCCAGATGTGGCCCTCGTAGCCGTATCCGGACAGCCCGCAAATCGAAGGTGAATGGTTTCCCGCGAAGTGAACGAGCCAAAATGAACCCCCCGGAGCATCGACACTTTTGGCGGCTCATTTCCTGCGGTTTTGTCGTTAGAATCCTGCGGTTTTGGCGCCAAAAAGTGTGGATGCTTCGGGGGTCCAAAAACACTCGTTCACTTCACGGGAAACCATTCACCTTCAATACGGCAGCGCCCCTCCGCCGCCAAAGGCCCACTTACCAATGCTGATGTGCCTCAATAACGGTCTGCCAGAGCTTAAACCGCTTTGTCTCGGCGCGCGTCTGTGCCAAATATCGCGCTTCCTCAGTCATAGGCTTGTAAAATATGGGCCGCTTGCGACGATGCAGCTTCCGTCGGATGCGCTCGCACAGGCGAACGAGCTTTTCGTAGTCGCTCGCCTGGTCAGTCGTCACCGTAAAGTACGCGACCCCATTGAGCATCTGCAGCTCGTTGCGACGCTCGGCATCCTTGTGGATTTTCTCGCCTCCATCATGGATGGCGTCGCTGTCGTAATCGACCAGCGCGGTAAGTACCTCGGGCAGCAAGCCAGCCCTTACTTTATCCAGGCCCACCTCTGCTTTCGCCGTAAGCGTTATGTCGGGCGTGCGCTCCAACACGCGCAGTTTGCGGTTGCGCCCATCGTTGTAACCGTCGCGAATGAAGTACTTCTTGTTCAGCTCGGCCTTGCCCAGCGCAAGCCCGCCGTAATATGCAGGCAGCGACATAAACATGCAAAGCCCCGACTCCCTTGGAGACCGTGAGCCCTCTTCCACGTACGGAAGCAACGCCTTCGCCTTGGCGGCGCCTCTCACCTTTGACGCCCGGTCAAGGTACGCCGCAATGAGCTCCTTGGTCGTAAGCCTACCATCGCGCATGCCCGCATCCCTGCTGGTCACCCCGCCGGGGGCAAGGTTATCCAGCCGGTAGTCCGATGTCATGGCATAGCCGACATAGATGGCCGCCGCCGCATCGCTATCGTGCGCGGCCTGCAAAAACGCCAGCTCGGGAGAGCACACATACGCATCCAGGTCGCCCATCCAGTGGCCCAGCGAGATAAACGAACCCGCCGGGAGCTCGTTGGTGCACAGATGCGTCTTAACATGCTTGCTCCGCCGACGGTCGGCGCGCGGCGGCGCCATCAGATCCAGCACGTCAATCCCCAGGTCGTAGCGATCGATAACCTCCTGCGCTTCTTGATCCGAGAGCGCGCAGGCGCCTGCAATCGACACGACCTCTGGTTCCGAATCCCCAAAGCGCGGGTTCGGGATATGCGCCAAGAGCGCCAGCGCAGCGTTATGTGAAACGATAAAGTACCCCATGGCGCGAAGATAGCATGTGCGTCGGCGGCAGCTCACGACCCTGGCGAGTTTTCGGCAAACGACCAGCAGTTTTTTGCCGCGGCGCAACCAAAATGTTCATTCGTCGACGTCTAAATGCAAATCCGTCAAGCTTTTGGCAAGGTTGCCGCTCAACTGACCAAAAGCTGGCCATTTGCTTGCCCATTTGCTTGACGGCGCGCCCTCGCCAAAACGGTCCGCGACTTCTCGGGCGGTCGAAGTGCTCGTTTGGCGACCACACACCCGCCGCTGGGGTATCCTTGGAGCACATGCACCGCAAGCCGCACAAAGGAGCCGCCATGCGCACCGAGCTCGATGTTCCCTTTTCGCACAAAGACGAGGCCAAGGCCCTGGGCGCCAAGTGGGACCGGGCCAAGAAGATCTGGTACGTGCCCGAAGACGTCAACCCCGAGCCCTTTGCCCAGTGGCTGCCCGGCGTGGATCGCTCCGACCCCAGCGCGCCCTACATCTACCTGGTGCTGGGCAAGCGCGAATGTTGGAAGTGCCATGAGCAGACGACGGTCGCGGCCTTTGGCATTCCGTATTGGGCAGCCGAGGACTCGGGCAGCAAGGCCGCGCCCGGCGCTGCGCTCACCATGGACGACACGGGGCACATCGCGATCGACACCGCCCACGCCAACGCCGTAGCCATCGTCCCCGCGCTGGGCTGCGTGCCGGCCGAGATCCGCGACTACCTGCGCGAGCGCTGCGGCTACAAGCCCGTAACGTCGCGCACCACCAAGACCGCATCGCTCGCCAGCACCTGCACCGGCTGTGGCGCGCTGCAAGGTAGCCATTACCTGTTCGAGGAGCCCACGTCGCCGTTTGCGCTCACGGCCATCAACAAGCTGCCCGCGCTGGAGTTCGTGCGCGTGGAAGTCGCCGGCGTCTATGGCATCCCCGCCAGCCAAGGCAACTTTAACCAGGCGCTCTTCACCTGGGCACGCGACCACCACACCCAGTTCCACAAGACCCCGTGCGAGGGGATTTACCTGTAGGACAATACTCGAAAATCGAGTCCGGATTTCCTCGAAAATCGAGTGTGAAAATCCTCGAAAATCGAGTATGCGCAGGTAGTGAGGTTTATCAAATCATGATTTCTTATGGGTCGGAACAGCCCAAATCCTACCGTCCTCGCCTTTTGAACGAACGACTGCAAACCCTGCTCCAGATTTTTGGAGCGGTCGAGATTCGGGGCACAAAGTGGTGCGGCAAATCATGGACCGCGCTCGCATTCGGTGAGAGCGTCGTTCATCTTGATGACCCAAACGTAAAGTCGCTGGTCGAAGCCGATCCTTCGCTCGCTCTTCAGGGCAATAAGCCGCACGTCATCGATGAGTGGCAGGAGACCCCCGCAACATGGGACGCCACGCGCCGCGCCGTAGATGCATCCGGCGGCGAGAAGGGCCTCTTTATCCTCACCAGATCGTCAACGCCGGCAAAAGACTCTGTCACCCACAGCGGCGCCGGCCGCATAGCTCGTCTCGACATGAGCACCATGACGCTTTGGGAACGAGGGCTTTCAACGGGATCCGTTTCGCTGCAAAACCTATTCGAAGGATCATTCGAACCTTCGGCCTATACAGGCTCGCTCCCCATGCTGGCCGACGCAATTTGCTGCGGAGGATGGCCGGCGCTTGTCGGGGCGAGCCCTCAGATGGCCGCAGAGGTCGTCAACCAGTATCTCGATGCCATGTACGAAGTCAGCGTTCCACAAAAAGGAGGCGTGGGGTCTACGGCGCGGCACATTGTGTCCTCGCTCGCGCGCAACGTTGCGACCTCTGCCACGCTCAACACTATCGCGGCAGACGCCTCGTTGGGCGACAGTGACGCCCAGCCGGCAACTTCGACCGTGGCGTTTTACCTCGGCATGCTGGAGAGCATGTATGCAATCGTAAATCTGCCCGGCTGGGATGCACCCGTCCGCGCAAAATCCCGCCTGTGCACCAAGCCAAAGCGCTATTTCGCCGACTCTTCCATTCCCGCAGCCGCGCTTGGAATGAATCCCGAAAGGCTCCTTGCGGACGGCCAGACTTTTGGCCTGCTCTTTGAGTCTCTGTGCATTCACGATCTGAGTGTCTACACCTCATGCCTGCCCGGCTCGCATCCGGGCTCGCTCCACTACTACGGCGACTCCGACGGGCTTGAGGTCGATGCCATCATCGAGCTGAACGATGGCCGCTGGGCAGCGATAGAAATCAAGCTCGGCGAATCCAAGGTTAGCGACGGAATCCGCAACATCGAGCGCCTGCGCCGCAAGGTCGCTCTGAACCCTGCCGCGCGCAACCCCCAGCCGGAGTTCTGCGCCGTCATCACCGCGACCTCGCCCTTCTGCCGCTACGACGCCGAGCACGACGTCTACGTATTCCCCATTGGAGCGCTGCGGGCGTAGGGCACCGCACCTCAGCTCACTTGTTTTTATTGACTGACAATTTAGTCATCGAAGCTATGACTCCGCATCGTCATAGGTAATGGCACATCCGCAGGTTGGGCATTGCTGAGGATAGACCGGGAGACGCAGGCCTGTTCGGGCCCGTAGGTCGGCAGCGTGTTTGTCGCGAGCGTCGACGAAGCTGATGTCTAGGCATGGGAGGTCTGCGCCACAGCGAGGGCAGGACAGACAGATTTGGCTACAGGTAACCTCGACGAGCGGGAACAGGCTCCGGTCCATAAGCGCTCGCGGTAGGTTTCCGTACACACCTCGCGCGATATCGCTTCGCCATCCCATGGTCTCCCCTTTCCCGTTTTAACTGTTGAGGAGAGGATGGCAGGATCACGCAGCCCTCGATGCGGCGCAGCGCGATCCGATCAATCGACATGATTGGGTTGCGACGGGCCGCACCCGCCTAATACGGAGTAACAGCTTCCGCCCGACGACGCGATTCCGAGAAATCGAACTCGGCGCGATGGGCTTCGAGGAAACGAGCGTTTGGACGTAAGCAATGTTCGTCCGGTTCGTGCAACACCGAACCCGCAAACGCTGAATAGTCCGTATGCTGCAGAAGATACGACCCGCAAAGTTGATAATCGCCGTGCACCAATTCAAACGAAATCAGATGGGCATCGAAGAGCGAGTGCAGGTCGCGGCGTAGAAGAATTCCGTTGCTGACAACTTGCGACTTGGGGCCCGAGTAGTTCTCGATATGCGCGGCTTCGAGCGCTTCGTTGACGCTGCAACCCGAGACAGCGCATCGACCAGTGTAGGCCTCAAAGAGTTCAGTGCGAAAACGCTGTTGGCCGATTCGCTCGCGACGCAGCGCGTAGCGGACCTTTTCATCATCGCTCGCCGGAGCGCCGGAAAACTCCGCCGCGATCGGAGCATCCTTCATGTAACTCATATCAGGGAAGAAGCGTGCGTCGGGCCCGCCTTTGTGGACGGGGCCGTGCAGCACAAACCAGCTATTCTCGGGTTCGTAGCGTTCGACGAATGCGAGGCCCAACACTTTGTAGCCGTCGCTCGTTGCAAAGAACACGCCAACGGGAACGCCGCATTCCATGCAGTTGATCATCTTTTGGTTGTAGTCCTGGTCGCGCCAGTTTTCGACTGAAGCACTTTGCGACGAGTACTTGAGCACCCAGGTGCCGTCCTCAAGATAGAGCGGTGGAACATCGGGGTAGGTGCCACGCTTGGAATTGTGCACCGAGAGCGCAAAGGTCTTCTCGCGCGGATGTTTAACGCGCCCGCGACCAGGCCAAAAGATGCCCGAATCGCGCGACACCGGAAAGAGTTCGGAATCAATCGTCAGGCGGAAGGGATATTGAGGGCTATCGGCATTGGTACGATGCGGGAGCTTATCCCACAGGCCGCCACGCTGCTCCTCGTGCAAGAACCATTCCCAAGCCTGGACATATTCGGACGGCACAAAGCTGCAAGCGCGGTCGAAACTCGGCCGAGCAATCAGCGGGACACTAGAAGCGATGCCGTCCATAAGGAACCTCCAGGAAGAACAGTTCCTCACATTATCGCCTACGCAACAATAGCACCGCACGAAAAAGGGCCCACTTCCTTCGAAGTGAGCCCTTAGGACAGACCTAATTGATGAATTAGATCCAACTCAATTCTACTTACCGTCCGGCACGATACCGACCAAGTTGACCGTTACGTCAAAGGTCGGGGCAGCAGTGTTCTTGTCCTGCTCAGACCAGTTTTGGCAGTCGGAGTCGGTGCCTTCCATCCAGATGACAATCTTCATGTTCGTGCCGTTATAGTCGACGCTCTTTGCAATGGCTCGTGGATTTGCTCCAACCGGCTTGGAATAAGAGCCCGCCGATCCGGTCGCGGCCCAATTGCCACCGTTCTGGTCAATTAGGGTCGTGCCGGCAACATGCGCGTACGTCGGCGCTTGGGTCGTCGATCCCTCAGCTGCAACGCAACTCCAACCAATCGTTGCGGAGGCGTCGTTGCCACGCTCTGTAGTCGAAGGTTCAACAGGGGCGTAAACAACCTTAAGCTCGTCATCAATGACAATGCCGACGCGCAGGCTACCTTTAATCTTGTTGAACCATTCATCCGTTACGCTGCCGGAGGGCTTGATGGTGACAGGATTCGTGCCGTCTAGATAAACATCTGCAATGCCCGTGCTCGTCACGGTGTAGAGGGTGTAGTCAGCAGCGACGTAGGCATAATAGGAATCGGCGCCGCTCGTCAGCGTGTACTTGCCGCCAGCGTCTGTGTTGGCCTTCTGGTAACTGGAGACATCGGTGCCCTGCCAGGACTTGGGAACGAACCAAGACTGCGCATTGTTTGTCGATGAAGGGCTGATTTCGTGACCCACAGAACTGGCAGTGGTCTGTTTGTCCGAGCCATCATGGTTAACGTCTTTGCCCTTAGCAATTTGCAGCACCATGCCATTCGCTTGAGCGGAAATAGTGCTCGTAGTTGCATGAACCCTACTATTGGTAACAAACCACGCGTAGGTGGTTGCAGAGAGCGCCACCGCCGAGACGACGACGGTCAATGCCGCTCCAATAAGCTGAATCTTGAGGCTCTTTACCGAATCGTGCATACCCGTCGCCTCCCTTCGTTAAGGAAAAGGACAGGGTCCCGGGCTGGGAACCTGCCCTTCGCAAGCTGCTATGGAACTACCGATTACTTGTTCTGGTTATCGGCAGTAAAGGTCACGGTCAGCTTTGAAGAATCGGTCAGCTTCGTGAGATTATTCGTATAGACCTTTGCATCGCTGCCCTCGAAGAAGATGTAAATATCAACCTCGGTATCCTTATCGGCAGGAATAGTGTCAGCAAGAACGCCATCAGCACCAGTGATGCCATTGGAGCCGAGCTTGAACGTACCGGTCTGGTCAAGAACAACCCACCTGTCGCCACACGTCACCAAGAGTCGAAGCGCAGAGTTGATATCAGAGTTGGTAGCAAGATTAGCATCCTTACCGTCTGCGGACTTTGCTTCAACAGAGGCGATTTTCAAATTTGAGAGACTCTGACCGCGGGAGCTGATATTGAAGACGTTCTTCTTGGCGAAATCACTATTAACCGCCTCAGCAGGAGTGCCCTCCGTGCCCACAAGCTTCAGCTCGTCCTTCAGTTCACCGTTGTTGACATCGGTACCGTAGCCAGTCATGAACTTACCCGGGGTAGAACCTTTCTCCTCACCAAAAGTGGCGGGATACAGCTTGGTTGCTTCAGCATCAGTGGCAACGTCAAACGTGCTGTTAGCTTTAATAGCCGAAGCGTTGTACTTAATCGTCATATACGATGCGTTCGACTGTGCGCTGATGCTGCTCGTCGTCGCCTTGACGCTACTGTTCGTCACAAACCATGCGAAGGTGGCGGAGCCGAGGGCTACGGCTGCCACGAGGACCATGGCGATGGCGGCGCCCATCTGCTTCTTTAATGCCTTGGTATCCATGCGGACCCCTTTCTTTCCCCATTCATCACAGATGATCCCCGAGAAGCCCGGAAGGGGAGCCCGCGCTTTCGTGTTGGATGTTGCTTGCCCATCCTTTAGACATGGAATTGAGGATACCATAATTCTTACGATTTCCTTATGAGTTTTCGGCAGCCTACATTCCGGCAGATTCATAGGTCTACCTCGGGTTATATGTGGTGCCATGTGAATATCGTTTACCTCATTTGATCTCTCTCCCGGGCAGTCATAAGTCCCTCTTAAGCCTTGCGACCGCAGCGCCATGCCAACGCATGCATACGCCCTCCGCCGAGCTTCGCCCCAGCCCTTCCCCACTCGCTATACTGGTGTGGCACGTGTCATTTTTGCCTGCTAAACGGGCTATTTGTTGGGAGGGCTCATGCCTGCCGCCAATCAACCCAAGGGAAGCGTTTCCACCGGATCGATTAAGCCGGTGACGCGCAAGGCCGTTCGTTGTCAGCGCGAAGTCGCCTGGCTGGTCACGCAAGCGGCCGGTAAGCTCGTCGCCACCACCGACGACGTCAACGCCCCCACGCCCAGCTTTGTACTGGCGGCGGCATTGTCGTACACCCGCAAGCAGGAGCAGGCCGCTCAGGACCGTGGCACCGCGATCGACTACAAGGCCGTCATGGGCCCCGACCTTGCGAGCTTTTGTGCGGCTGCGGGGCTGCCCGCGGCACCAAACGCGCTTTCGGACGCGGGTTACATGTTCACGCTCTCGGGCGCGGACCTCATCCGCGACCTCTACGCCTACTGCGGCGACCTGGACGAACGCACGAGCAACGCAGCGCAGGTCAAGCCGGGTTACGCGATCAAGTTCGCGCTGCGGCTGTTCTTGCTGGACGCCACCGCTGGCAACGGCGCTACCTCCGCAGACAACGCCTCCGCATAACAAAAGCGCCGGGCCGGGAAATCAATCCCAGCCCGGCGCTTCTTCGTTCTACTTGTCCTCGTCCCCTGCGGGCGAGTTCTTTTGGTTGCGACGGTTACTCCAAGTCACGTTGTGTTCCTTGTAGTAATCGGGCGCCTCGTTGCCGCTCGCGCTAATGGGGTCGTTGCCGGTCAGGGTGTCGGTAATATCCTGCACGAACTTAACGAACAGGCTCGAATCGTCGGTCTCGGACGAATCAAAGTCAAAACCGAACTCCACCGCGCCGCCGATAATCTTGTCCACGCACTCCGGGTCGTCGCCGTCCAGCCAAATGACCACGGTGTACTTGTCCACATCGCCTACGCGAAAGTTTTTGTGGCTAATGGTCGTCACCACGTCCTTGGACGCAAACGGCTCGGTGCTGGGCTCGGGGTTGCCATCGGCCGCAGCCGCCGCATAGGTGGTGGGCTCGCCATTGCGATACACCCTCACGCGCGCGGCCTTCTCCACGCCCTTGCTGGCGCTGACCACCTTGAGCTTGGCGCTGTAGCCCAGATCGGTCTTGCCGGCGTTGCGGATATAGAAGGTGTACGCCACGTAGTTCTTGCCGTTGTGGCTGCCGTCGATATCGTCCAGATTGTCGGGCAGGTCCTCAGCGGCGATATTGGTGCCGTTGTCCAAGGCGTCGGCGGCCAGGCGCGCGGTGGCGTTGTTAAAGTCACCGTTGTCGGCAATGGCCACGCCGCGACGGAACAGCTCCAGGCGGTTGAGGTTGATGGTGAAGTTACCCATGTTTTCCTGCATAAACGACAGGGCGAACAGCACGCCAAAGGCAAGCGTCAGCACCACGAGGGCCTTTTGCAGCTTGTCCATGCGCAGCAGCGCCGCGCCGATGCGCTCCATGCGGCGCTTGGGCATATACATGGATACGACCGCGTCGGGGTCGATGTCATCGAGGTCCTGGTCGGCCAGCGCCTGCTCCAACTCCTCGATGCGCACCACACCGCGGAGGTTGCGTTTGGGCTTGGGCTTGCCGAAGCGCTTGCGGGAGGCGGGAGCCTGCTCGGGCGCGGAATCCTCGCCGGGCGTGTCCTCGGCATTGGCGCCGGGTGCGTCCTGCGACGCGTCCTCTGCCTGGCCCTCGGCCAAATCCTCGGCAGCTTGATCTTTGTTGTCGTTACGCTTGAACAGAGCCATGGCGATCAGATCTTATATTTCGTGCGGATGTAGCCGACGTATTCTTTGACGAGCTCGCGTTCCATGTCGTCGGCGTAGCGGAACTGCAGGCCGCAGACGTTGCGATACAGGCTGCCCTTGGGCGCGCGGCGCACCCAGCACACAATGCCCAGCTGCTCGGGCAGCTCGTGGCGCTCGCCCTGCAGACGGATCGTGGGCATTTGCACGGCCAGGGCCTCGCCCACGTCGGGGTAATCGTTGAGGTAAATAGCCAGACCGCCGGCCGAGACGTCGATGGTCATGGCGTCCTCGGGCTCGGGGGTCGGCGCGTTGTCGCGTTGGTAGGTCAGGTGCATGGCGACCTTAAAACGCTCGTCGCGGCGCTTGACAAAGGTGCGTTGCTCGGCGACTTTGCGCATTTTCCAGTAGGTGCGGATGCCCTTTTTCTCGACCGACTCGGGGTAGCCGGCGAGCACGAACGTTTCCTCGCCCACTTTGTATTGCAGCAGGAGCTTTTGGTTTTCGTCCATGATGAGCGGCTTGCCGGCGAGCATGGGCGCGCTCATAAGGAAGTACGCTTCGTCCAGGTTCTCTTTGTACGTGGCGAGCATGTTGAAGTCGGTTTTTTGACCCATGGGCACGTCGAATGCCACCTGAAGCTTAGTCCCCGGCGTTATCTGTTGCTCTGCCATGTATTCTCCCCCAGTCGCGGGCGCCGATATCATCGTCGTGCGCGATGCACATTGGGCTATTGTAACTGCTTTGCCGCAGGTTTCGATGTGCGGTGCGTGAAATGGCGGGATGCGAGGAGCAGGTGAACGTGCAGCTGCCCCGCGTGCGGCATCAATCTGACAGCGATGCATGTCCCCGACAGACCGCCTGCCCTTCTATCTCTCAGTTATCTCTCGTAATCATCTCTCGTCTCTCATCTATCTCTCATATTAGAGATGAGTGAGAGATGAGAGACAAAAATGCCGTTATCGGTTCAATCAAATCACGTTCGCACAGGTAAACACATGTATACGGGAACTTTGACTCGATCCACCAGCCACCTTGCAGCATTGTTATCTCTCGTAATTATCTCTCGTCTTTCGGTTATCTCTCATATTAGTGACGAATGAGAGACGAGAGATACGTGAGTAATGAACGAGCGTGGATTTTTGGACGGTCGGAAAATCCCTCAAACAAAAAAACGGGGCCGGCCTTACGCCGAGCCCCGTTTTCAAACGGTCAGTTAGTTATCCAACGCGCGAGCATAGCAGTCAACATTACGCCGCCGCGAACACTCCCAAGCCCGTTCCGATGATGCAGATCGCGAAGATGCCAATAATAATCCAAATGGTCTTGACACCCTTTTTGTACAGGGCAACGCAAGCGAACGTTGCCAGCAAGGGCAGCAGACCGGGGAAGATCGAATCGAACAGATCCTGCAGGACAATCTCCGAACCACCCACATCAAAGGTCAAAGCCGTGGACAGCGAGACCTGTGCCGCAATCATCGCGCCAATTACGGTCATTCCGAGGACACCGGCAGCATGCGTCATGCGAGACATAAGGTTGTTCTCTTCGGACTGCTGCAGGAACTTGGTTCCCAGGTCGTATCCCAGATGGGCGGCGACGATACGCGTTGCAAGGTTAATCACGGAGTAGATGAGCGCGTACACGATGGGGCCGAGCGGGTTGCCCGTCGACGCGATGCCAATACCAATGCCGGCGGCGACCACGCGGAACGTACCCCAGTAGAACGAATCGCCGATGCCGGAAAGCGGTCCCATGAGGCCGACCTTCATGGCGTTAATCGAGGACGTGTCGAAGTTCTTATCGGCAGCCGCCTGCTCTTCCATCGAAACCGTTAGGCCGGCTACAAACGGAAGCACATGAGGAGTGATGTTAAAGAACTCGGTATGGCGATCAAGCGCCGCATAGTAATCGTCGTCGTTGGGATAGATCTTTCGCAGGGGCTTCTGAATGGTGTACATGAAGCCCATTGCCATCATCTTGTCGTACGACTGCGAGCACTGGCTCGTAAACTGGCGAAGGAACATGCTCCGATACATATCGGGAGTCATAATCGCGTCCTTCTTGGCCTCTTTGAGATCGGTGTTCTGGGTAGCCATTAGAAGTCCTCCTCTTCATCCTCGGCGACCGCCTGCGGACCGGCCGAGCCCTCGCGGAAGGCCAGGAGCAGCGCGACGCAGATAGCGGCAGCGGCAACACCGACAACGTCCATCTTGAGGTAGATGACCATAATGAATCCCAGGAACAGTCAGGGAAGAAGCTTGTTGTCGCCCATGGTCCTAATAAGAAGAGCGAAGCCGATGCAGACCATGACGCCGGACGCAACGTTGAGGCCGTCCATCACAAACTGCGGAATAGCGTTAAGCGCATTGTTGATGAGGTCGGCACCAAAGAACAGCGAGCAAAACACCAGCAGTGCAGACGGAATGCCAATCGACAGCGGCACGATGGTCAGATGGTACAGATTCGCCTTGGCAAGATCACGATTTGCCAGAGCGGTCTCAATCTTCTTGCAGGCAAAGGCACCCGGAACGGCGTAGCAGAAGTTGCGCCACACCTGAAGGAAGACGGAGACAGGAAGGGCGAGTGCGACGGCAGTTGCCGTGCCCGTACCCGTAATGACGGCAAACGCGCAGCCAAGCACGCCGGAAGCATAGACCTCGGGAGGAACCGCCGCACCGACCATGATGGCGCCCATGAACATGGACTCCAAAGCAGCGCCGACGATAACGCCCTGCTGGACATCGCCAAGGATCAAGCCGACAAACAGGCTCGTAAACAGCGGACGACCAAGCATCGTAATGCCAAATAATTGCTCGTCCATGGACGCAATAAATGCGACCAGTGCAACTAGAAGATACTGGACAACCATTTCGATCAACCCCAGAAACAGGTCTGCAGGCGAGGCATTCTGCGCAGCTCGCCTGCAGACAACCGCAGCAATTTGAGAGGATTAGTAGTTCATCTGGTGATAGTAACGACGCGTGGTGAGCGGGTGGTTACGGACGTGCTCGAGATGGCAGCTCAGACGCTCGGTGATGGTGTAGGTGACCATCGGGGAAACGATCTTGCGGAACTCGGGATCGCTGAACGGCAGCTCGACCTCGGCGGTGTCGAACTTGTTCACGCGGACATGGACGCCCTTCTCGTCGGCGAGCATGTGAGTGAAGTTGTCCACGCGGTCCATGAGCTTACGGGTGTCGTCCTCGCCGTAGAGCATGATGAGGCTCGTGCCCTCCTCGCACAGTTCGATGGTGCCGTGGAAGAACTCGGCGGCGTGGATAGACTTGGTCTTGATCCACTGCATCTCCTCGAGGATGCACATGGCGTAGTCGTAGGCCTCACCCCAGAGCATGCCGGAACCAATCACCATGTGGTAGTCGGTGTCCTTGAAGTCCTCGGCCATGGCGGCGCAGCGCTCGTCCTGAGCGTCCTTGGCCTTGATGAGGTACGGAGCGATGTTGCCGAACTCCTCCATGAAGGTGTCGTACTTGGGGAAGGCGCCGGCGTTCTTGAGGAAGCGGGCGACCAGCGTGATCTGGTAGGTGTAGATGGCCTCACACAGAACGTCGTCCTCGGCGAAGCTGAAGAACTTGTAATCGGCGTACTCGGTGGCCGGGGTGTTGTCGTTGGAGACGTACATCAGCGTGCGGGCGCCCTGCTCCTGGCAGAACTTGGCAGCCTCGATAATCTCGGGGGTGGTGCCGGTACGGGTGGAGAAGACGCAGACCGAGTCCTTGTTGAAGGTCTTGGGCGGGCATGCGAGGAACTCAGCGGCAATCTCGCAGTGGACGTCGACGTCGGCCGTGGTGGTCTCGACCCAATACTTCATCGGGAGCGTGTGGGCCCAGGTGCCGCCGCAGCCGATGAAGAAGATGTTGGAATAACCCTGCTCGCAGACCTTGTCCACGGCAGCCTCAATCTGAGGACGGAGAGCGAGGGCATCGCTCACAACCTTCTCGTAACGAGGCTCATCGAAATTGAACATCCCTTACTCCTAACTCACTTGGATGAACCCTTCATTCATCCCATGACGTTATAATACTTTATATAACTAACTATGCAAGAACTATTTCAGATTTTTTTGATTTTTCTTTAATAAAAAGCCCGCCGTTCAAATGATCGGCGGGCATAGACATAGAGTATCGGTTCAATAAAAACCAAACACCAGCATGTTTTCGGCTAAAAAACGTCCTTGGCAAACACCTTTGAGTCATTGGGGACCTGACGGATTTCGATAACCACGCCATCGTTCACAAGCTCTTGGATATGCTCGGCATCGGTTTCGGTCGCAAAGATCGCGGGGGTCGGATGAAGCGTGGTCTCGGGAGACTTTCGAGTTCCGCCCAAATTGATCTCCTTGATGTCTTTGCAACCCTTAGCAAGGCGATAGGCATCCTCGATCGTCTCGACAATGATAAACAGCGAATACTTGTCGGTGACGCCGCTGTTGAGCGCCTCGATAGCAGCGTCAACATCCTTGATGACGAGTTTAACGCCGCTGGGGCGGGCGAGCCTCAAAGCGGCTTTTCTCATATCGTCTTTTGCCACGGCGTCGCTGGCACACAGGATGCAATCGACATCCAGCGCATGTGTCCAAGACATGGCGACCTGGCCGTGAATCAATCGGTAATCGACCCTCGTAAGCTTAATCATCAAAAACATCTCCACACGTAATAAAGGTAATGACAGGGTTGAATTATTCGTTGAAGCTTGAGCTAGAACTCTTCTTCTTCGACATCGGAGAGCATATCCGCCGCCTCACAAAGCTGGATAAACGAACGTGATCCCTCGACCGCGGCTTTGGCCTTGTCCGCATCCAGGGAGTCCAGCTGTGTAACCATTTCCACCAGCAGCGGCAAGTTCATTCCGGTGATCAACGTAAACGATCCGGTGGCCTGCCTCTGGATGAATTCGTTGTTTACAGAGCCGCCAAAGATGTCAGTCACGACAAACCAAGAGTCGGCAGGGTCCCTCGTCTCCATCCATGCATCAATCAACGCCGCGACGTCCCTTGAATCGTCATCGATATAGGCGCACAGGCACTCGATTCGGTCGTTAGTGCCCATCAGAATCTCCAGAGAGCTTTTCATGCCTTGGGCGAGATAACCATGACTCGCTAGCAATATCTTATTCATAGTTCTCCAATACCAATAGGACGTACTATATTGTCATAACAAAGTATATTAGCAATCTGCCCTACGCGGTGTGTCTATTTTCCAAATCCGCGAACGGTAGCAATTGGTCGGTAAATCGACCAATCTATCTCTAATTTACAAGTAGAACTTCAGTCGCTCGGTGCAGTACACCTGACGGGAGATGAAAAGCGGCTCGCCGCTTGGAGCATAACGTCTATCGACAAACAGAAGCAGCGGAGAGTCCAGCTCCACGTTAAGGCATGCCGCCTCGAGCTCGCTCGCATAGCAGACCTCGAGCGTACGTGTGTTGGGGCCCATCTTGATCCCCTGGCGATCGAGTACCGTCATCAGCGAATCCTCGAGGGACTCATGCTCCAAAAAAGAAAGCGCAGCGGAATAGCTATTGGTTTCCAGCATCGTGGGCTTGTCATCCACAAGGCGCAGACGACGACTACGCAATACCTTTTGGGTATCGTCTACGCCCAGGAACTTCGCGTCTCGCAGGCTTGGGAAGTCCCAGCCCATTGCGAGAACCCTGGTAGACGCCTGTTTTCCCGCAAGCTGGCACGAATGGGTAAAGCTCTCACGGTCGTCCGCGGCATACATCTGTGTGTCCGACGAAACGAACGTGCCCTTGCCGCGGGCCCTCTCAACAAGCCCAGCATCTTCCATATCTTTAATTGCGGAGCGAACCGTTATTCGGCTCACGCCAAATTGCTCGATGAGCTCCACCTCGGTCGGAAGCTTATCTCCCGGGCGGTACGTGCCGTTGGCGATCGAATCAGAAAGCGCACGAACAATCTGTTTGTACAGGGGGATAACGCTATTTGCTTCAACCATATCAACCATACCTTTGCAAGGAATCAGCAGCTTATAGATAGATGACTTATATTGTATTAGAACTTTTTAGGAGTCCATATATTTCCTAAATGATTCGGTAAACGGGGTGTTATTTCACTTTAGCGGGGTGCAGCGGCTACCCGCGGCATTCGTTATCAACCTAGCTAGGCTAGTCCACCCACATCGTCTTCAGTTCGCTGCAGTGCCGCGGCCCCATATGGGTATACTCTCGAGGATTCGACTCGATTCGCCCCCGCTGGG